>Ga0075018_10000574_pt1 | contig 11413 bp, 8 predicted proteins | sample ColStrG_CSR_2014_FD_71471 | JGI IMG/M metagenome (GOLD analysis project Ga0075018, IMG submission 71471) | Freshwater sediment microbial communities in response to fracking from Pennsylvania, USA - Cold Stream Run_MetaG_CSR_2014 | ecosystem: Environmental > Aquatic > Freshwater > Creek >... | reverse complement strand
GGCGCCGGGCTGGCCGCGGACCTGGCCCGCGACATTGTCGCGGGCGGCGGGAAGGTAGCGGCTTCGATCGAGTACGACGGGCAGGCCACCGAGTTCACGGCCGTCGCCACCGCGGTGGCGGCCGCAGGCGGGGACGCGGTCGTCCTGGTCGGTGACGGCCAGGGCCACCCGATTATCCAGGCCCTGACCGCAGCGGGGGTGGGTCCCACCTCGGTGCCGCTGTTCCTGACCGACCTCGAGCTGTCCAACATCGTGGCCCATTCCCTTCCGCCCGGGACCATGAATGGTGTGCAGGGGGTGCGGGCCGGCGCTGCCCCGGACTCTGGATTCCTTTCGGCGTTGGGCGCGGTGGCGCCCGGTCTGGTGGACATCGGGTTCGCGGCCCAGGCGTACGACGCGGTCATGATGACCGCTCTGGCCGCCGACGCCGCGGGGTCGACCACGGGCAAGGCGATCGCGACAGAGCTTCGCCTCGTCGGCACCGGCACAACGTCGTGCACCACCTACCGGGCCTGCGTCGAGCTGCTCACCAGCGGGCGGACGATCGCCTACCGCGGAGCCAGCGGCCCGCTGCCGCTGGGCGCCGACGGCACCGTCAGCTCCGCGACCATCGGGGAGTTCCGGTTCGGACCGGGCAACAGCTACCCCTCGACCGGCACCGGCTACTTGACGGTGACTGTTCCCTAGCCCGGCGCCGACCCGGTCAGCTGCGGCCTGCGGAGGGCGACGTGCCCACCGGGGGCCAGCGCGCCCCGAGTCGCCGGCCGGTCGCGGTACCGATTTTGGCGGAGTTAGTGCGAGCACGGTCGCCACACCCGTATCGTCTGCCCCGAACCCGCTCCTTCGGGGGGGAGCCTTCCTGCGGTCCTGTCCGGCGCTCGCCGCTTGGACAGGCATGTCACGAAGGAGACGTTGTGCCGCGAGCCCACGTAGTGGTGCGCCCGTTGAGCTCCACGGACTGCGACGTCGTGCTGCAGATGTGGAACGAGCTGCGCCAGCACACCGGGCGCGGCGGGTCGCTGGCGCCGGTGCCGTCTGAGCCGCGTTTGCGCGAGGTGATGGACAACCTGGTCGACGACGGGTCCAACCGGGCTGTGGTGGCCGACATGGACGGTGAGGTCATCGGGATGGCGCTGTTCACCGCGCGACCACTGGGGCCTTTCCAGGAGGCGCCGGTCGTCCAGATCGACTACCTGCACGTGCGTGCCGCCTTCCACCGCCGGGGTGCGGGCCGCGCACTGGTCGCCGCCGCCGCCGCATACGCGGACGAGATCGGCTCGGACCACGTGGCGGTGAACGTGCTGCCGCAGGTAAGGGAGGCGAACCGGTTCTACGCCAAGATCGGGTTCACTCCGCTGGTGGTCCGCCGGGTCGCCTCGGTGGCGACGTTGCGGCGCTCACTGGGCCTGGAGTTGCCGGTTCGTGGTGCCCGGGCGGGTCTGCTGGCCCGCCGTCGATCGGCGATGCGAGCGCGGGCGACCAGCGGGGTGTAGATCCTGGAGGGGGCGTCTGCCCGCTGGCCTCCAGCGGGCTGCAGTCTCAGCGGGCTGCAGCACCCAGCCGGCCGCAGTCACTGCGTGGGCCCGAGCCGCGGTTGATGCGCTGCCTCGCCGCGCCCCTGCGCTGGGCGCGGCTCCTTCAGCTCGACGAAGACCGCCACGGTGTCGGTGGTCCCGACGTTGTGCCCGCAATGATCCTGGGCGTCCAGCCACCGAGTCTGGCCTGCCGACAAAGCCACGTCGGTGTGCCGGTCGCCGTGGGTCACCCGGCGCTGGAAGTCGCTCAGGGTCACCATCACGCTGTCAGGGTGATGGTGCGGGTGGGTCTGGTCCCCGGGACGGTCCTGATAGGCCAGGACGCGTACCCGCTCGTTCTCCATGATCACGGAGTAGAGCTCGGGGTCTGTGGTCGTCGGATCGCCCGTCACGACGCCTCCTCGTTGTCAGTGCGCTCGTACCTGCTCTTATGGGACTACAATGCCATGATGAGCAGTGACATGCCATATGTACGAACGGGGCGGTCCCGACAGAAGGGTCGAACCCGGGACGCGCTCGTGGCTGCGACCCGCGAGCTCATGGCCCGCTCGGGTGACCCCACGGTGGAACAGGCGGCCGCCCACGCGGGTATCTCACGCACCACGGCGTACCGGTACTTCCCGCGCCAGCGTGACCTTCTGGCCGCCGCGTACCCCCAGATCGAGCGCCAGAGTCTGCTGCCCGACCCGGCACCGAGTGATGTTTTCGACCGGCTCGATGCCGTGCTACTGGGCTTCCTCGAGGTCACGACCGGATGGGAGCCGCAGCTGAGATCGGCCCTGCGACTGTCGCTCGAGCCGGGCGCTGACCATCCGGCGGGCAACTTGCGCCGGGGCCGGGCCATCAGCTGGATCGAGGAAGCGCTGGAGCCTTTGCAGTGGCTGCGACCGGACCTGGACCGCCGGCGCCTGGCTGTCGCGATCCGGTCCGCCACCGGGATCGAAAGCTTCGTCTGGCTCACCGACGTAGCCGGGCTCTCCCGCCCCCAGGCGTGCGAGATGATCCGGTCGACAGCGCACGCCCTGCTACGCGACGCGATCCGCGGTGGTGCAGCCGAGCCCCCGTCCGCCACCGGATGACTGCGCCAGCGCCGGCGTTGACCCGCTGATCGCCCTCGGCGGGCCAGTCCCGCGGGTCGCTGGCCGGCGGCGGTTCCTGGGCCAGGGCGCCAGTCGCCGGGGCGCATTAGGATCGTTCGCGTGACGCCGCCGAAGACGACCCTGTCGGCTTCGGCGACAGCGCAGGACGCGCCGCGGCTTCTTCTGCTGGACGGGCATTCGCTGGCCTACCGGGCCTTCTACGCCCTGCCGGTGGAGAACTTCTCCACCACCACTGGGCAGCCGACCAACGCCGTCTACGGCTTCACCTCGATGCTCATCAACGCGTTGCGCGACGAGCGTCCAACGCACCTGGCCGTGGCCTTCGACCTGGGCCGCCAGACCTTCCGCAGCGAGCAGTTCCCCGCGTACAAGGCGAACCGTTCAGCGACCCCCGACGCCTTCAAAGGCCAGGTCAGCTTGATCCAGGAGGTCCTCGGGGCACTGTCGATCCCGGTCGTCACGGCCGAGGGTTTCGAGGCTGACGACGTGATCGCCACGCTCACTGCCCAGGCGGAGCGCGACGGCTTCGAGGTGGCGATCATCACCGGCGACCGGGACGCCTTCCAGCTGGTCAGCGGCGCAGTCACCGTGCTCTACCCCAAACGTGGAGTCTCCGAGCTCGACAGGATGACCCCCGCGGCGGTTCAGGCCCGCTACGGGCTCACCCCGTCGCAGTACCCGGACTTCGCGGCCCTGCGCGGCGACCCCAGCGACAACCTGCCCAACATCCCGGGGGTGGGCGAGAAGACCGCGATCAAGTGGGTCACCGACTTCGGCAGCCTGGCGGCGCTGGTGGACCGGGTCGAGGAGGTCCCGGGCAAGGCCGGGGAGTCACTGCGTGCACACCTGGCGGAGGTGATGCTCAACCGGCACCTGACTGAGCTGGTCCGCGACGTGCCGCTGGGCGTCGGGGTGGGTGATCTCACGGTGCGCGCCTGGGACCGCGACGCGGTGCACGAGGTCTTCGACGCCTTGCAGTTCAAGGTTCTGCGCGAGCGGCTCTACCAGACGTTGGAGTCCGCCGAGCCCGAGGCCGACGCCGGCTTCGACGTCGAGGTCAGCGTGCTCGCCCCCGGCGAGCTGGGGCTGTGGCTGACTGCCCACGCCGGGTCGACGTCGGGACGCACCGGGATGGCCCTGGCCGGTACCTGGGGCCGCGGCGGTGGCGACGTGAGCGCGGTCGCGCTCGCCGCGGGCGACGGCGCCGGCTGCTGGTTCGACCCGGTGGGCCTGACGGGAGACGACGACGTGGCCATGGCCACCTGGTGCGCGGACCCGGGCCGGGCGAAGGTCCTGCACGATGCCAAGGGGCCGATGCTGGCCTTGGCCGCCCGCGGCTGGCCCCTGGCCGGCCTGGACTTTGACACTGCCCTGGCCGCCTACCTCGCCCTGCCGGGGCAGCGCACCTTCGACCTTGCCGACCTGGTGCTCCGGTTCCTGCACCTGGAGCTGCGTAGCGAGGCGGACACCGGCGGCCAGCTGTCCTTCGAGGGCGGCGAGGACGAGGCGGCCGCCGAGGCCCTGGCGGTCCGGGCCCGCGCGGTCGCCGACCTTGCCGAGGCCCTGGCCGCAGAGCTGGACAGCAAGGGCCAGGCCGGGCTGCTTGTCGACGTCGAGCTTCCGCTGATCCCGGTGCTCGCCCAGATGGAGCGCACCGGCATCGCCGTCGACGACCAGCACCTCGCCCAGATGCAGTCGCACCTGTCCGGTGAGGTCAAGCTCGCGGCCCAGCAGGCCTACGCCGTGGTCGGGCGTGAGTTCAACCTCGGCTCGCCCAAGCAGCTCCAGACGATCTTGTTCGACGAGCTCGGTCTGCCGAAGACCAAGCGGATCAAGACCGGGTACACAACGGACGCGGATGCTCTGCAGGGTCTGTTCGCCCAGACCGAGCACCCGCTGCTGGCTCACCTGCTGCGGCACCGGGACGTGTCCAAGCTCCTGGTCACCGTCGAAGGCCTGCAGAAGGCGGTGTCCGACGACGGTCGCATCCACACCACGTACAACCAGATCATCGCCGCCACCGGGCGGCTGTCCTCGCAGGACCCGAACCTGCAGAACATCCCGATCCGCACGGACGAGGGCCGCCGGATCCGCCGGGCCTTCGTCGTCGGTGCCGGCTACGAGTCGCTGCTGACCGCGGACTACAGCCAGGTCGAGATGCGGATCATGGCCCACCTGTCGAACGACGAGGCACTGATCGCCGCCTTCGCCTCGGGCGAGGACCTGCACACCACGGTCGCGGCCCGGGTCTTCGGGGTCGCTCCTGGCGACGTCGACGCCACCATGCGCAGCCGGATCAAGGCGATGTCGTACGGGCTGGCGTACGGGCTGTCGGCCTACGGGCTGTCCCAGCAGCTCGGGATCACCCCGGAGGACGCCCGCGGGCTGATGGACGAGTACTTCACCCGGTTCGGCGGGGTCCGGGACTACCTGGCGACGGTGGTCGACGCCGCCCGGGCCAGCGGGTACACCCAGACGATCATGGGCCGGCGCCGTTACCTGCCCGACCTGACCTCGGACAACCGTCAGCGCCGGGACATGGCTGAGCGGATGGCGCTCAACGCGCCCATCCAGGGGTCGGCAGCCGACATCATCAAGGTGGCGATGCTCGGGGTCGACGCAGCGCTGCGCAGCCAGGGGTTGACATCGCGGCTGCTGCTGCAGGTGCACGACGAGCTGGTCCTGGAGGTCGCGCCGGGCGAGCGGCCCGAGGTCGAGGAGCTGGTCCGCCGGGAGATGGCGGCCGCGTACCCGCTGCGGGCGCCGCTGGTCGTCTCGGTCGGCCACGGCCGGACGTGGGACGACGCTGCGCACTGAGCGGCGGGGCGGCAGCGCGACGTGCGCAGTCGTGGCTGGTTTGGCCGCCCATCGGGCGCAGACTCTGCCAGACTGCGCCGCATGAAGCGCACCGTCCACAGGCGCCGCGTGGGCCGCTGGAGTGTCGCCGTCGCCCTCCTCGGCCTGGTCCTGGCTGCCTGCGGCTCGGGCAGCACGGCAGTGCCTGCGCAGCGCAGCACCAGCACCGACGTCGCGTTCAACACCTGCGCCACGCTGGCCTGCACCGGAACCCTGGGCGGGGCCGCGTACACGATCGTGATGCCGACCAAGTGGAACGGCACGTTGCTGCTGTACTCGCACGGCTACCGGGAGGCGGCGCCGGCGCCGCCGGACTTCGCACCCGTGGACACCAAGGCCGAGGCCGCACCCGGCTACGGCGACGGGGACGACTCGGTGGGCAAGGCCTTGCTCGCGCAGGGCTATGCGATCGCCGGCTCGGCGTACAAGACCAACGGCTGGGCGGTAACGGACGGGGTCTCCGCCGATGAGGACCTCTACAGCTTCTTCGTCCAGCACGTGGGGACCCCGAACCGCACCATCGCCTGGGGGGACTCCCTGGGCGGCCTGATCACCGAGGTCCTGGCCCAGAAGCACCCGGAGTGGGTGGACGGTGCGGTACCCCTGTGCGGGGTGCTGGCCGGCCCCAACCTCAACCTGGACCTCGCTCTGGACGTGGCTTACGCGATCAAGACGCTCATCTACCCGCCCCTGAAGCTCACCGGGTACACCAGCTACGCCGATGCGGTAGCGAACTGGGAGGGCGCCGCGAAGGCGATCGTGGCGGCCGGCAAGGACACCACAAACGGCGTCCCGTCGATCATCATGGTCGCCTCACTGGCCGGCGCGCCCAGCAAGACCGCGACCTACGACGGATCGACGCTCACCTCCCAGGTCGAGGCCTACGCTGAGTCCGCCCTGACTGCACTCGGCTACGGCACGTTCGGCAGGTACGACATCGAGCAGCGGTTCGGTGGCAACCCCTCCGGCAATGTCGGCGTCGACTACTCAACGCGCGTATCGGCCAGCGAGCGGGCCCTGATGGACCTGGTCAGCCCGGGGTCGACCGACAAGATGCTCGCTCAGCTCGCGGGCGGTCAGCGGGTCAGCTCCGACCCGGCCGCCCGGGCGAAGCTTGCCGCAACGGGAACGCCCACCGGGAACATCCAGATGCCGACGCTGACCTTGCACACCGAGGCTGACCCTTTGGTGCTGGTCCAGAACGAGAGCGTCTTCGCCAGCAAGGTGGCGGCCTCCAGCACGCACACAGCAGATCTGGTGCAGCTGTACACCCTGGCGCCGGCGACCTACCCGCCCAGCCCTGGAGCTCCGTACGGCGCGGGACACTGCAACTTCACCCTTCAGTCCCGGGTGGGGGTCATCGACCTGATGGACAACTGGGTGCGCAACGGGGTCTACCCGGGCTCGGCAGCGATCGCGGCCGCCATGGGCGGCGCGAGCGGCTTCGACCCGGTGTATCAGCCAGGTCCCTGGCCAGCCGCCTCCTGACCGTGCCGACCGCACACGCCGAGCGCGCTCACACCAGCTCGGTCGAAGTCGAGCTGCGTGGTCACCACCCGAAACCCGCCTGGATTGGCCGAGCGGATCGCGGCGAAGAAGCACGATGTTCCGGTCCAGTTGAGGCTCGACGGGTTGGGCAGTGGCTACCAGGTCGTGAACGCGCGAAGGTTCTCTGGCGGGCCCGCTTGCGGCGGTTGAGTGATCGTCCATCCCATCTCGCGCATCGCGCGGGCGGTCTCTGCCGGGCTGTCTCGGACTGTGGAACGAAGCTGGCGACGCCGCCACGCTTCGCGGCCGTCGTCGACAACGGCCTTCCAGCCAGGCTCGTGGTCGACCCCGCAGTCGACGACGAGGAACTGCAGAACGTCCTCCAAGCACGGCCGAAAGCGCTCTCCACCGACAGGTACATAGAGAGAGGCCAAGTCGTGTGGCCGGCCGACACGGCCAAGTCGGTGAGCGTGCGCGCGAGCCAACAGGTGGGAGAAGGCGCCTCGCTCGGCATGGATCTGCCAATGGGCGATAGGTGCTTCGCGCATGTCCGCTCGGTACTCAAGTCGTCACAGCGGCGTGCGATCCAGCACCGAGTGGACGGCCACGTCGGACCGCACGGTCTTCAGGTAGCCACCGCTGCGATCTGCGCCCAGATACAGCGACAGGCTCAGGTCCGCGAGGTGATCGCCGTCGACAAGTATCGGAACTCTTCGGTCAACGGCAGTGGCGCCCTGAGGTTGAACGATGTGCCGGCCTGAGTCCTCGAACGCTCGGGACACGATGAGTCGCTCACCGGGCAGGACGCCGTCCAGGGTCGCCTGGATCTCTTCCGCGAACAGTCGCGATCGTTCTTCCACGCTCGCTTCCGGCACCCAGCGGCTACCGCTCGTCAAGCAGAAACGCGATCTCGTCCAGCTCCTCCCGCGCCTCCCACTCTTCTCCGGTGAGCGTGCGCGTTTCTTCCAACCTCCGGAAGCCTTCGATGCTCATCCCCAGAGCGGACAAGATCTCGCCACGACGTTCCACAAGGGCGCTGCGATGCTCAGTCACGAGCGGTGACATCGTCGTCTCCTCACCGTCGTCTCGCGGGTGATCAAGAAAAGGGAGCCAGCCACGTAGGACAGTCTGCCGCAGAACTGGGCGCTTGATCGAGTACGTCGCCGGGATGTGGAGAACTGTCGGGACGCGAGCTCGTGGCAACCCGGAGCCGTGAACAAGGTCCGGATTGGCCCAGGACCAGGGCAGCTCCCGTTGGGCGAGCGAGGCGGCAGGGTCAGCCGAGGAGCGGACCCGACCGCCCGCTGCTCACGGCCCGTCCGAGTAGGTGGACGCCGGGCTGGGGTCTGCTGTCCGAGGCGGGGAGGCGGCTTCGGCATGGCGGAACAGCTCGGCGGTCAAGGCCACGGCTGCGAGTACCAGCACGACCGCCAGGGTCGTGTTGACGATCGCCAGCCCGGAGCCGTGCGCGACAAGGGCCACGAGGGCAACCTGGACGAGCACGGCTGACCAGACGAACGCCGATGCGCGATGGTCGTGCCGGGCCAGCCGGGCGTACAGCAGGAGCTGCACCAGGGCCAGGGCGGACCCCAGGGCGGCAAAGCGCCACGCGTACGGCGCCAGCGCCACGTACGCAGGGCCGCCGACGACCGTCACGGCCAGACTGCCCAGCAGGGCAGTGCCGAGGGTGAGCGTGGCACCGATGGCCGCGACCACGAGCACGGACACCCGCAGCGCGGCCGCGTGACGGCGCGGGTCGACCAGTCGCGGCAGGGCGAGCACCGAGACGAACTGCGGGAGCCAGAACGCGACCTTAGCGATGAGAGCGCCAGCCCCGTACAGGCCGGCCTGAACGGGCGGCAGATAGTGCCGGGCCAGCAGCAGGTCGGTGTTGGTCAGGACGAAAAGAGCCAAGAGAGCGTGCGCCGCCTGGGCGACCTCGGCGATCGCCCAGCCGTGCCGACGCGGCCGGCCCAGCAGCGGCCACGCCAGCGCGGCAGCCAGCGCGGTCCCGGCGAGGGCTCCCACCGCGGTGAAGGCGATCGTGACTGTGGCGCTTCGGCTGACCGCCAGCGCGCTCAGCCCACCGACCACCTTTCCGCCAGCCACTGCTAGCACAACGGCTGACAGGACGCCGAACCGCTCGCGTCCCTGCGCGGCTCCTTGCGCGAAGCCCGACCAGGTGAGGGGGACCAGCAGCGCGGCCGTCCACAGCACGGGCGCCGGGCCGCCGAGGTGAAGGAAAGTGGCGATCGGCCAGGCTGCGACGGCGACGAGCGCCCCGGTGGCGACCGAAGCCGCCACGGCGGTCCCCGACAGTGCGGCGAGGTCGGGCCGGTCCTGACCGGCCACGGTGCGCGTCACCACGGTCTGCAGCCCCAGGCAGACGACCAGCCCGACCACCACCAGCGAGAGCATCGCGGCGAACACGCTGAACTCAGCCGGTCCCAGCCGCCGGGAGGCGACCAGGCTCACCACGTAGCTCAGCACATTTCCCACCGTCAGCGCCGACGCCACGAGCACGCCCTGACGCACGACGGCCCGGCGGCCTGTGCCGAGACTGGTCGAAGCCTCGCTCACGGCGGACTGCGGGGCGGCCTCGTCCTGCACGGCGTGCTGCGCTCCCTGTCCGCGGAGGATCGCGGCGCTACAGTGCTGGCCGCGACGGTGCCACCACGGTAGCCGGTGCGCGAACGCGGACTGCGGACGTCGCGCGACGGCCGGCGGGAGGGTGGCGGCGTTGCCTAGCCCTGCGGCACGACCGACGTCTGGTCGCAGACGCGCCGCGATGTCCTGGTCGGCCGGAGCAGATGTGGTCGGCGGGGCGTGGTCGCTGGTCCTGGCCCTGATCGTGCTGGCTCCGACCCTGCCGGCCGGATACGTCTTGCTGCGCGACATGGTCTTCACTCCTCGCCAGCCGCTGACACCCGCGGCGCTCGGGCTGGGTTCGTCGCTGCCCAGGGCGGTCCCGGTCGACGCAGTGCTGGCCGCCGTGACGACCGTCCTGCCCGGCATGATCGTCCAGAAGGCAGTGCTGCTGGCCACGCTCGTGCTCGCGGGCATCGGGGCTGCCCTGCTCGTGCCAACCGGGCTGCGGACCACGCGGTGCGCAGCGGCGTCCCTCTACGTATGGAACGCCTACCTTGGCGAGCGACTGCTCCTGGGGGACTGGTCGTTGCTTGTCGCCTACGCGGCCCTGCCCTGGCTGGCTCGAGCGGCTCTGCGGCTGCGCTCGGGCGACCGGCGGGCCGCGGTGACTGTCGTCCTCCTGCTCGGCCTTTGTGCGCTCACCCCCGGCGGTGGGCTGCTGTCCGCGCTGGTCGTGGTGCCGCTGCTCGTCTGGCCGGGGGGTTCGGCGCCGCGAGGGCTGCGGGTGTCGGTGACTGCCGCCCTGGTGTTCGTGAACTCGCCGTGGTGGCTGCCCGGCGCCCTGACTGTCGGCGCGGGACGCTCCAGCGCCGCGGGCGTGGGTGCCTTCGCGGCCCGCGCCGAGCTTCCGATCGGAGCGCTGGGCAGCCTTCTCGGGCTCGGTGGTGCCTGGAACTCCCAGGTCGTGCCCGGCAGCCGGGGCTTGTTGCCCGCGACCATCTTCACCGTTCTGGTGATCGCCGCCGCCGCTGTGGGCTGGCGGACGCTTCACGCAGCCTGGGGCCGCGCAGCGGGGGCGCTGACCGCCTCTGCCGCGGTCGGCCTCGCGTTGGCCTGGGCGGGATCGGCGCCGGTACTGAGCTCCGCGCTGCGCTGGGCGGTGGTGACCGTGCCTGGGGCTGGCCTGCTCCGTGACGGCCAGCGGCTGGTGGCTCCGCTGGCGCTGTTGGTCGCGGTGAGCGCACCGCTGGGCATGGAGCACCTGGCGACTCGCCTGCGCGAGCCGCCGGCCCGCGTTGCGATAGGAATGGTCCTGGTGCTCGCTCCGCTGGTGGTCATGCCCGACCTCGCGTGGGGTGCCGTGGGCCAGCTGCGCCCGGTCGCCTACCCGGCGGACTGGCCCGCCGTGCGCTCGGTGCTCAGCGCCCACCCACCTGGGCCCACCAGCGGGGACGTCGTGGTCCTGCCCTGGCAGGCCTACCGGCAGTTCAGCTGGAACGCCGACCGCACCGTCCTGGACCCAGCGCCGCGCTACCTGGACCGCACGACCGTCGTGGCCGATGCGCTGGTCGTCGGCCCGGTCGTCGTGGCGGGGGAGGACCCCAGGTCCCGGGCCGTGGGATCAGCGCTGGCGACCAACGCGCCGGCGGTCCGGACGCTGCCGCCGCTCGGGATCGGCTGGCTGCTGGTGGAGCGGGGGACGCCGGGGCAGGTGCCGCCGAGCCTGCTCGCCGGCGCCGCGGTGGTGTACTCCGGGGACACCTTGACCTTGTACCAGCTCGGTGACGGCGCCGGTGACGGACGCGGCTGGGGGTCGGGGGCCGTCGTGCCGGGTGCACACGACGG
>Ga0075018_10000573_pt1 | contig 11414 bp, 9 predicted proteins | sample ColStrG_CSR_2014_FD_71471 | JGI IMG/M metagenome (GOLD analysis project Ga0075018, IMG submission 71471) | Freshwater sediment microbial communities in response to fracking from Pennsylvania, USA - Cold Stream Run_MetaG_CSR_2014 | ecosystem: Environmental > Aquatic > Freshwater > Creek >... | reverse complement strand
CCCCCGGGAGCAATGTCTGGGCCGAGCTGGGCTCCACCTGGTTCTTGATGCTGCGACGTCCCCGAGAGGCGGCCCATGTCCTCGGCAAGCTGCTCCTCGCTGTCGGCCCCGAACGGATCCTGTGGGGTACGGACTCGATCTGGTACGGCCCGCCCCAGTTGTTGATCGATGCCTTCCGGGCGTTCACCATCCCGGAGGCCATGCAGGAGCAGTACGGCTATCCCGCGCTCACTCGCGCCGTCAAGGCCGCCATCCTCGGCGCCAACGCCACCCGGTTGTACGGCATCGACGTACCCCCGCAACCCATCGACAACGCCGCCCTGGCCGAGGCCCGCGCCGAACTGAGCCGGCGACTGGCCTAGGTGGCGACGACCGAGGTCGGCAGGCGGCTATTCCTGCACGGCGTAGACGTGCCAGGTGCCGGGCACGCCCTTGAGTTCGTGCTCGCCGCGTTCAGTGAACGCAAAACGTGATCCGACCACCAGATCCTTGACTGTGGACGACACCAGGACCTCGCCCGGTCCGGCGATCGCCGATACCCGTGCTCCGATGTGGACCGCCAGCCCGGCCACGTCGTCACCGCGCACCTCGATCTCGCCGGTATGGATGCCGACGCGCACGGCCACACCGACTGCGGCCAAGGGCTCCCGGATCGCTAAGGCACACTCGATCGCTCGCCCCGGGCTGTCAAAGGTGGCCACGAAACCATCCCCTACGGTCTTGACCTCGCGCCCGCGGTAACGGTCGAGCTGGGTGCGCACGGTCTGGTCGTGGCGGTCAAGCAGGTCTCGCCAGCGTCCGTCCCCGAGCTGGGCGGCACGATCGGTGGAACCGACGATGTCGGTGAACAGCACGGTGGAGAGCACACGCTCGCTCCCGTGACCACGGACGCCCGTGAGGAACTCCTCGATCTCGTCGAGCATCCCGTCCGTTTCGCCAACCCAGTACAGGATGTCGGTGCCCGGCAGTTCGACGTACTGGACGCCGGGAATGTGGTCGGCCATGTAGCGGCCGAGCCCGACCGCATCGAACGGCAGCTCCGAACGTTGGACGATCAGGGTTGGCACCGTCACCTGGGGAAGCAGGTGGCGAACATCGGCCACGAAGAAGTCGTTCCAGAGGGCGCGGGCCATGGCCGGGGTGGCTCCCAGGTTCCCGGCCCGGTCCCACCAGGCACGGAAGGCGGCGTCGTCGACCACGCTCGGGCCCAGGATGGCGATGGCGTCGTCGCCCAACGACACCGCGTCGGGATCCACCACGCGACGCCCCGCGTCGGCGAGCTCCTCGGGCAATCCACACGGGTAGTCGGGTGCCTGCATGACCCGCGCCGACCCGCTCACGATCACCAAGCCGCTCACCCGCTCGGGATGGGCGACGGCCAACGTGAACCCGGCGGCAGTATGTAAGAACGGTGCGAATATCGCCGCTCGCTCGGAGCCGACCGCGTCCAACACGGCCAGAGCGTCCTGAGCCCATTGCTCTCGCGTCGGTGGCGCCGATGCCGACCCGCGGTCGGAGAGTCCAACTCCCCTGACGTCGAAGCGGATCAGACGTCCAAACGAGGCCAGGCGACGCTGGAACCGAGCCAACGAAGGCTCCTCATCCAGGCAGTCGATGGGAAGCGACCACCCGGTGAACAGGAGCAGATCGAGGGGCCCATCACCGACCACCTGGAAGGCGATATCGACGTCACCAGATTTCGCATAGCGAGTCCTGGTGCTGGAAGCCACGGCGAGAAGCTATCGGGCCATCCCGCCGGGCGCTCCCGGTCAGGAGGTTGCCCGCCCGGTAAGTTGCCCGCGTGGAGCGTGACGTCGTCTCGTATTGCCGCATCTGCGCGGCGGCGTGTGGCATCACCGTGACCGTCGACGGTGACCAGGTGGTGCGGGTGCGGGGCGACGCCGACCATCCGGTCTCACGGGGCTACACCTGCAGCAAGGGTCGGGGCCTGACCGAGTGGCACCATGCGTCCGGTCGGCTCGATCGCCCCCGACTCCGCGGCGCCGACGTCGCGTGGCCCGTGCTGCTCGACGACCTGGCGGCCACCCTCAGCGCAACGATCGACGCCCACGGCCCCGAGGCGGTGGCGCTCTACCTGGCCACCGGCATGGCCTACGACGCCGCCGGCCAGATCGCCGCCGTCAGCTGGCTGGCGTCGATCGGCAGCCACGCGTTCTACACCGCGGCCACCGTCGACAACGCGCCGGTGCTGGTCGCCGCTGAACTGGTGACGGGCAACGCCATGTTGAGCCCGGTGTGGGACGTCGACGCCCATGGCCTCCTGGTGGTGGTCGGTTCCAACCCGGTCGTGTCCCACGGCTACGGCACCGCCATCCCCGACCCCGTTCGCCACCTTCGCGACCACCGCGCCGGTGGCGGCCGGCTGTGGGTCATCGACCCTCGCCGAACCGAGACGGCGGCGCTCGCCGACGTCCACATGGCGGTGCGGCCCGGCGCCGACGTGGCCGTGCTGGCGGCGGTCGCCTCCGCCCTGCTGACCGAGGGTGCCGACCCGGTAGAGACGCGCCAGTACTGCACCACCGAGGATCTGGCGGCCCTGCGGGACGGCTTGGCACCGTTCACCGTCGAGCGCGCCGCGCTCATGGCCGACATCGATCCGGGCGCGCTCCACCAGCTCATCGCCGACGTACGGGGCCACCGGGGACGGCTGGCCGTGCTCTGCGGCACGGGAACGACCATGGCCCTCGACGGGGTGCTGGTCGAGTGGCTGCGATGGGTGCTGCTGATCCTCACCGGCTCGCTCGATCGACCCGGCGGCATGCGCTTCCAGGACGGGCCGCTGGGCCGCCTGCGCCCTCCTCGCCGGGATGGCAACGGAGGCGGCGGCGCCCCCCGGCCGGGACCGACCAGCCGGCCCGAGCTGACCCGCGTGGTGGGGCAGATGCCCGCCGTGGCCCTGGCCGATGAGATCGAGGCGGGCCTTGTCCGTGCCCTCGTGATCACCGGCGGCAACCCCATCGGCGCGCTCCCCCGGCCCGACCGGATGCGCGCCGCGCTGGCCAGCCTCGACGCGCTCGTCGTGGTGGACGTCGCCGAGAGCGAGCTCACCGCCATGGCCACCCACGTCCTGCCGGCCACCGGGCAACTCGAGCGGGCTGATCTCCTGTTGGCGGCCAACCTCTCGGTCCGATCGGGCGCCCAGGCCACCCGGCCGGTGGTCGCTGCGGGGGCCGACCGGCGCCCGGTGTGGTGGATGTTGGGCTCTCTGGCGCGGCGCATGGGTGGCGATGTGCTCGGGGGGGCGGACCCGGACACCCTCACCGATGAGCAGTACCTCAAGGGGCTCATGGCCCGATCCTCGCTGGACGCCGAGGCCGTCTTCGCGACCGGGCCACGGGGGGTGGACGTACCCGCGGACTACGGGTGGGTGCACGCCACCATGTTGCCGGGTGGCCGGTGGCGCATCGCTCCGACGATTCTCCTCGAGCGCCTGGCCGCCTACGGCCCCGCAGTCCGACCCGCACCGCCGGCGAGCACGGCCGATCCGACACCGATGGAACTGGTGGTCATCCCCCGACGAGAGGTCGCCTGGAGCAACTCGGTGCGCTACGCGGGCTCCGGGTCCGAGCCGGTTGTTCGCGTCCATCGCGGCGATGCCGAGCACGCCGGTCTCGCCGACGGCGACCGCGTCCAGATCACCAGCCGCCATGGCCACATGATCGCCACCGCAACCATCGATACCCAGGCGCGCCCCGGCGCCGTGTCCATCACCCATAGCCGAGAGGCCCCCGGACCCGGTTGGCTGACGTCCACGACGGTCGACGTCGATCCGTTGACGGCAATGCCCCACGCCTCGGGCCTGGCGATCACCCTCACGCGCGTCGAGCCGTAGTCATCGCGTTAAGCGCGCGAGTGAGCGCGGCGGTTAGCGCGGGAGGCCGAGGCCGCGCTGGGCGATGATGTTGCGCTGCACCTCACTGGTTCCGGCGTAGATGGTGGTGCCCAGGGAGAAGCGCAACGTGTGCTCGATCCGGCCTCCCTCGGGGGCGGTCGGATCGAAGTAGCTGCGCAGGGCATCGGCGCCCACCAGTTCGGTGAGGTTCTGGGCCGCCCGCTCCAGCGCCTCCGAGCTGTAGAGCTTGGCCATGGGTCCCTCCGCTTCGGGGACGACGCCCGTCTCGGCGATCCAGACACTGCGGCGTTGGAGGAGTCGCGACACCTCGAGGTCGGTGGCGGCCCGCGCCAGGCGAGCCCGGACCTCCGGGTCCTCGATACGAGGGCGACCCTCGGCGTCGGTCGCCGAGGCGGCCCAGGCTTCGGTGTGGTGGATGAGCCGAGCGAGGTGCGAGGCGAAGCCGGTGGAGTGCTCGTCTTGGAGAAACACGGTCATGACTCGCCAGCCACCGTCGACATCGCCGATCCTCCACGCGTCGGGGATGTGGACATCGGAGTAGTAGGTGATGTTGGTGCGTTCCCCCGACATGGTGAACACGGCCTGCACCTCGACGCCCGGGTGCTTCAGCGGCACCAGGAACGTGGTCAAGCCCTTGTGCTTGGGGACATCCGTGTTGGTGCGGGCCAGGAGGAACACGTAGTCGCCGATGTGGGCGTTGGTGGTGAACATCTTCTGACCGTTGATGACCCACTCATCACCGTCGCGCACGGCCCGGGTCTGGGCGTTGGCCACGTCGGAGCCGGCCTCGGGCTCGGACAGCCCGAGGCAGATGATGATTTCGCCCTGCAGCGCCGGTCGGAGGATCTCCGCCTTCTGTTCATCGGTACCCAACTCGTGGACGACCTTGGCGATCATCATCGTCGTGCCCATCCCATAGCTGGGCCCGTCGACGCGCTGGATCTCCTCGTTGTAGGCGATGGCCTCGAGTGGATGCCGGCCCTGCCCACCCCACTCGACGGGCCACCGGAGCGCCAGCCATCCGCGGTCGGCCACCGCCTTGGTGAAGGCCTCGTCGTGGTTGGTCCCGGTGCGGTAGAGCTTCTCCTCTAGTTCGGGGGTCATCTGCTCGGCCATGAACTCCCGGACTTCCTCACGGAAGGCGTCGCTGTCGTCGCCTAAGCGGAAATCCATCGTCACGCCTCCCGGACCGCGTCGACGGGGCCGTAGCGACGATCGGCGACTCGTCGGTAGGTCAGTTCCGGATCGCCGTAGACGTTGGCCCAGCCCCGCGCCCGCCGGTAGTAAAGCTGGATGTCGTACTCCATCATGAACCCGTAGCCGCCGTGGAAGTGGAGACTCCGATAGGTGGCATCCCGAGCCGTCTCATAGGCGAAGGCGAAGGCCATGGCCGCCAATTCGGCCGCCCGGTCGGGGTCCTCGTCGACGGCCCAGGCCGCTTCGTAGGCCAACAGGCGGGCGCCATCGACCGCCGCCGCGCTGTCGGCCAGGCGGTGAGAGATGGCCTGGAAGGTCCCGATGGGCACACCCCAGGCCTTGCGCTCCTTCACGTACTCCACGCCGATCTCCAGGGCACGAGCAGCGATGCCGACCAAGGCCATGGCGGTGAGTGCCATCCACTCGTCGACGGCTCGATCGTGGGCCAGCCGAGCCGCATCACCATTCGCCAACACGCTCACCGAGTCGGTCAGCACCACATCGGCGAGCGGCATCGACGCCAGGTTCTCAACCACCGTGCGGGACACATCGAGCGGCACCAGCAGCAACCGATCGTCGGCCCGCACCACGGCAGCGTCGGCCACCGAGCCACCCGGGATCAGGCCGGCCACCCCGTTGGACGCCGCTCGAGGAGCGAACGTGATGAGCCGACCCCCGCTCAGCGCCTCGGCCAACGGAGCCGCGCCCGCCGCATTGAGACGGGCCAGGAGGCGGGCCGCCACCTGCGTCTCGATGACCGGCACGGCGGCCACGAAGCGACCCTGTTGTTCGGCCACGACAGCGAGGTCGAGAAAGGAGGCCCCCCAGCCGCCATCCGCCTCGCTCACCGCCATGAGGAGCACCCCGAGGTCGGCCAACCGCTTCCAGAGATCGGGGTCGAACCCTACGGCCTCGGTGGCGCGCACCTGCTCAGGCGATGAGTGATTGGAATAGAGCCCGCTGAACGCATCGACCAGTTGGTCTTGCTCTGGGCTGAACCGAAGATCCATCAGCGACTCAGCGTCGCGCGCCCGACGACGCGGCCAACAGGTCGGTGGCCTTGGTCTTGCCCGCGGCACTCCCCGCTTTGGCCCGGGCCTGGATGGAGACATCGTGCCCCACGGCTCGGGACCGCAGCGCCCCCACGGTGCAGTTCTCCTTGCCACCGAGCACGGAGAACGGGTCGTAGGAGAAGTGCTTCATGGCGTTGAGATGGGTGATCCGGTCGATGTCGTGGTCGGACATATCACCGAGCGAGGCCGCCAAGGTCTCCGGCGCCGTGGGCCAAGTCGAATCGGAGTGGGGGTAGTCGCATTCCCACATCACGTTGTCCATGTCGAGAAACTCGCGGGATGCGACCCCGAACTTGTCATCGATGAAGCAGGTCAGCACGTGCTCGTTGAACACCTCGCTGGGCAGCTGATCGCCGAAGTCCTGCCCGGTCCACAGGTGATGGCGGCCGTAGTTGTAATCGACGCGTTCGAGGAAGTACGGAATCCAGCCGATGCCGCCCTCGGAGAGCGCCACCTTGAGGTCGGGGAACCGGCGCAACACCGGCGACCACACCAGGTCGGCCGCCGCCTGCACGATGTTCATCGGCGTCAGGGTGATGAGGCAATCCATCGGGGCGTCATCGGACGTGATGACGAGGGCCGAGGAGGATCCGATGTGCATGCACACCACGACCTGCTCTTCGCTGCACGCTTTCCAGAACGGATCCCAGTGGTCGGAGTGGATACTGGGCCAGCCGAGCTTGGAGGGGTTCTCGGAGAACGTCACCGCGTGAGCACCCTTGGCGGCCGTGCGCCGTACCTCGGTGGCCAGCACCTCCGGATCCCAGATGGCCGGGAGCGAACAGGGCATGAACCGGCCCGGATGGGTGCCGCACCATTCGTCGATGTGCCAGTCGTTGTAGGCCTGGACCATGGCCAAGGCGACCTTCTTGTCCTCGGTGCGGGCGAACAACTGGCCGCAGAATTGGGGGAAGGACGGGAAGCACAACGAACCCAACACGCCGTTGGCGTCCATGTCCTTCACCCGCTCGTCGATGTCGTAGCAGCCCTTGCGCAGCTGGTCGAACGACGTCGGCTCGATGCCGTACTCCTCCGGGGGGCGCCCGGCCACGGCGTTGAGCGCCACGTTGGCCAGCTCCTGACCCTCATAGAGCCAGGCGTCAGTGCCATCGGCCCGCGTGATGAACTTGGGGGCGAGGTCCAGGTACCTGGCGGGCAGGTGCCCCGCAAAAAGATCGGGCGGTTCGACGACGTGATCGTCGACGCTCACCATCACCATGTCGTTGATGTCCATCGGTCCCCCCGAGGTCGGCGTGTGGGGCGCAGGCTAGTGGCTCCGCGAGCTCTTGACTGCTCGACGGGGGACGGTCATTGTCGTGCGGATGAGTGATCTCAGGGACCTTCTCGCCGTGCTCGATCTCTCTCCGGTCAGCGAAGGCCGGTTCTCCGCCCGCTCGCTCGACGAGGGCCACGGGGTCGTCTTCGGCGGTCAACTGCTGGCTCAGACCGTGGTGGGGGCGGCCGCGGCGATGCCCGACAAGGAGGTGAAGTCGGTGCACACCGTCTTCGCCCGCGGGGCGGCCATGGACCAGCCACTTGAGATCGACGTCGACGTCTTGCACCAGGGTCGAGCGCTCGGCAGCGCCAGCGTGACGATCCACCAGGGGGACCGGCTGTGCACCCGTTCGACGGCGCTGCTCCACGCTCCTGATGCTGACCTCATCCGCCATGCGCCCTCCATGCCCGCGGTCGGAACGCCGGAGGGGCTGACCCGCCGACCGGTGGCATCGTGGTGGGATCTGCGCATCGTCGACGAGGTGGACATCGCCGATCCCGACCTCGTCGGGCCCGCGGAGCTGGGGGTCTGGTCACGCGTCCCCGATGCTCCGGACGACCCCACCATCAGCCAGGCCCTGTTGGCCTATATGAGTGACGGGTTTCTCATCGGCACCGCCATGCGGCCCCACGCCGGGGTTGGTCAGTCCCAGGCCCATGTGAGCATCTCGACCACGGTGTTGAGCCACACGCTGACCTTCCACGAGCCCTTCGACGCCCGCCAGTGGCTGCTTCTGTGGCACGAGAGTCCCTATGCCGGTCGGGGTCGGGGCTACGGCCGCGCCGACGTGTTCACCGAGGACGGCGCGCTCGTCGCATCGTTCGTGCAGGAGAACATGATTCGGGCCTTCGCCGATGGCCAGGCCCCCGCCGCCGGCCAGCGTTCGAAGCACTGACGCCAAATGACCCGAATCGGCGTAGGAAGTGGTCGCCCTGGCGACCACTTCCTACGCCGGTTCAGGTGGGTTCCTACGCCGGTTCAGGTGGGTTCCTACGCCGGTTCAGGTGCGTTCAGGAAGTTGGGGTGGCGAAATCGAGGTCCTGGCTGGCGACCGTTCCGCCCGATCGCCCGGGCGCCGTCTCGTACGTCCAGTAGAGGTTCGTGTGAGCGATGACCTGCTCGGGCGGCGGCGCGCCCCATTGGGTCTGGTCCTCAGTCGTGTGGGCATCGCTGACCAGCGTGGCGTCATAGCCTCTGACGACCGCGCCGTGAAGGGTCGAGCGAATGCACGCATCCGTCTGGGCGCCGACGACGACGAGGCGCCCGACCCCGAGGTCCGACAGCACCGCTTCGAGGCTGGTGGCCTCGAAGGCGTCGCCGTAGTGCTTCTCGACGAGGGGTTCGGCGTCATCGGGACTCAGTTCGGGAACGATCCGCCAATCAGCGCCGCCCCGCGCCAACTGCTCGTCGGAGTGCTGGACCCACACCACGGGGACCTGTTCTTGCCGTGCCTTGGCCACCAGTTGTCCGACGGTGGCGACGACGGCGTCGCGCTCGTGAGCCCCTTCGACGACGCCGATCTGGACGTCGATGACGAGGAGTGCGGTGTTCGGCCGGTTCTCGAGTGTGGTCATGACGTCCCTCCTGATCAGCCGATGGGGTTGCGCACGTCGGCGATGCGAAACGCGTCCATGAGGCCATCGGCGTCGTCGCTCGGCCCTTCGTAGGCGACCTCACCGCGGTCCAAAACGATGACCCGGTCAGCGACGTCGAGCGCGTGACGGATGTGCTGCTCGATCACGACCAAGGACGTGCCCGACTCCTTGATCTGCATCAGCACCTCATAGACCTCGTCGGTGATGATGGGAGCCAACCCCAGGGAGAGCTCGTCGGCGATCAGCACCCGAGGCTCGAGCACCAGCACCCGCGCCAACGTGAGCATCCGTTGCTCGCCCCCCGACAACGACCCGGCCAGCTGGCTCTGGCGATCGCCCAAACGGGGAAACAGCTCATAGACCCGCCCCAACGCGGTGGCCACCCCCCGCCGACCGAACTTCTTGCGGAACGCCAGCGTCAGATTTTCCTCGACCGTCAGCGTGGCGAAGACCGAGCGACCCTCGGGGGCGTGCGCCACTCCGGCCCGGACATAGTCCTGGGTGGGGCGGCCGGTGAAGTCCTGTCCGTCGATGATCACCCGGCCGGTCGTGGGAACGAGCAGGCCGGAGGCCACCCGGGCCACTGTGGTCTTGCCCATGCCGTTGTGACCAACGATGGCGAGGGCCCCACCGGGATGGACCTCCAACGACAACCCGAACAGCGCCTGGAACTGGCCGTAGCTGGCATGGACCTGCTCGAGCGCCAAAACGGGAGGGACGAGGGAAGTATCTCCACCGATATCTGACATCGGCGTCAGATTAGTCCGGTCGCGTCCGGGCTCACCGGGGCAAACCCAACACGTGCTCCGCCACGATGTTGCGGTTGATTTCGGTGGTGCCGCCGGCAATGGACGCCTGGCGCACGGACACCACGTTGGCCGCCCAGCGGTCCGAGAGCCCATCCATCCCCACCAGATCGAGAGCGAGATCGCCCAGATCTTGTTCGATGGCCGACCACGACAACTTCGAGAGGCTGCCCCCCGCACCGCCGTAGGCCGTCGGATCCGCCAGACCGCGCTCGGTCAGCCACCGCATGCAGGAGATGTCGGAATGGATCCCCGCTACCCGCTGGCGTAGACGCGTGTCGCGCAGGCCGGCCCGGGCCCGAGGATCGGCGAGCAGGTCGGCAAGCTTGGTGGCCAGCATCAGGTGCAGGCGGGCCACCCCGGCTCGCTCGAAGCTGAGCGTCGTCATGGCCACCGTCCACCCTTTGTCCTGCTCGCCCAACATCGCCGAACGCGGCACCCGGACGTCGGTGAGGAACAGTTCGGCGAACCCATGGTCCCCGGTGATGGTCTTGACCGGCCGAGCTTCGATGCCCGAGGTGCGGAGGTCGACCAGGAAGCAGGTGATCCCCTGGTGCTTGCGCACGGTCGGGTCGGTACGGACGTACAACTGGCACCAGTCGGCGAAATGGCCCATCGAGTTCCAGGTCTTCTGCCCGTTCACGAGGAACTCGTCGCCATGATCAACGGCCGACGTCCGCAACGCAGCGAGATCCGAGCCGGCATCAGGCTCGGACATGCCCTGCGACCAGATCTCCACCCCCCGCAACATGGGCTCGAGGAACCGGGCCTTCTGCTCGTCGGTGCCGAACTGCATGATCGCCGGGGCGATGTTGGAGACGCCGATCACGTTGACCACGCCGGGAGCTCGGGCCTGGTTCATCTCCTCGAGATACACCACCTGCTCGGCCACGCTGGCGTTGCGGCCACCGTGTTCCACCGGCCACGACGGCGCCGCCCACCCTCCATCCACGAGGGTCGCGTTCCACGTTTGCAGGATCACCAGATTGGCCTCGTCGACCGGCCGGGCGCCGGCCGTCACGACCTCTCGGGTCAGGTGGGCCCCGAGCCAGGAGCGAAGCTCAGCGCGGAAGGCCTCGAGCGCGGCGCCGGGCGCGCCCTCGAACGGCACCGGCGCTCAGGCGCCCGCAGGGGCAGGGCCGCTGAGCGTCTTCGTCTCGAGGTACTGCTCAAGCCCCTCGGCACCGTTCTGGCGCCCGTAGCCGCTGGCCTTGTAGCCGCCGAACGGGGCGTCGGCGCCGTAGAAGATGCCGCCGTTCACCCCCACGGTGCCCGCACGGATCCGCTTCGCCACCGCGATGGCACGGTCCTCAGACCCCGATGAGACCATGCCCGACAGGCCATATTCGTTGTCATTGGCGATACGCACGGCGTCGTCATCGTCGTCGAAGGGGATGACCACCAAGACCGGTCCGAAGATCTCTTCGCGAGCGATGGCCATGCCGTTGGTGACATCGGCGAACAGGGTCGGCTCGACGTACCAGCCCTTCGGCAGGTGCGCCGGCCGTCCCCCGCCCACCACCAGCCGCGCCCCCTCGGCGACGCCCTTGTCGATGTAGGCCAGCACCCGGTCGCGCTGCTTGGCGCTGATCT
>Ga0075018_10000569_pt1 | contig 11421 bp, 15 predicted proteins | sample ColStrG_CSR_2014_FD_71471 | JGI IMG/M metagenome (GOLD analysis project Ga0075018, IMG submission 71471) | Freshwater sediment microbial communities in response to fracking from Pennsylvania, USA - Cold Stream Run_MetaG_CSR_2014 | ecosystem: Environmental > Aquatic > Freshwater > Creek >... | reverse complement strand
GCCGTGCGTTGCTTCACTGCCGCGAAGAACCTCTGGTGGCGCAATCTGCGCGGCGGAGCAAACGTGTCGCTGTTGATTGCGGGCCAGGAGGCGGCCTATGAGGCACAGGCGATCGTCGACGATCCGCCACGCATTCGCGCCGCCCTGCAGCACTATCTCGCCTTGTTTCCGGCGGATGCGGCCTATCACGAGATTCGCCTGAATCGCGATCGCACGCCGGTGCCCGGGGATCTGGAGCGCGCCAGCCACGAGGCGGTGGTGGTCGAGCTGCGGCCGCAGGCGCACTGAGCCGAAGCGCGAGGAGTCACCGCGATGCTGATTGACGGCAGCTGCCATTGCAGGAACATCCGCTTCCGGCTCGACTGGCAGCCCGAGCCCGAGTTCATTCCAGCCCGCGCCTGCGACTGCTCGTTCTGCGTCAAGCATGGTGGCGTGTGGACCTCCTGTGCCGCCGGCAGGCTCCAGGTCACGTTGCGCGAGCCCGATCGGGTTTCGGTGTATGCCTTCGAAACGAAGAGCGCCGATTTCCACGTGTGCTGCAACTGCGGCGTCGTGCCGGTGGTCAGTTGCAGCATCGATGGGCGGCGCTACGCCGTCGTCAGCGTCAACGCGTTTGATGATGTTGCAAGGTCACTGGTTCGCCAGGCGCCGATATCATTCAGCGCCGAGGCGAAGGGCGATCGCCTGGCGCGACGCCAGCGCAACTGGATCGCACAGGTCGAGTTCCTGTCACACGATGCGGGCAGTCGGTGATGCGTTATTTCGCGCAGCTCACGCCAGGCAGGATCGCGCTGTGGTGCTACCTGATCTGGTACCTGGTGACGGTCGTCACGCACTTCGACCCATCGCCGGCCCTCTGGCTCAACTCGCTGGGCATCAGCGCGATCATTGGCGTGGCGCTGATGTTGAGTGTCAACCCTGCGAGCTCGGGCGGGCAACAGGGCACGAGCGGCGCGGCGAGCACGCGCAATCGCTGGCAAACCTTCAGGCTGTTCCTGATGCCCTTCTGTGTTTCGAGCTTCGCCGCACTGATCAAGGGCCAGGGCTATGTGCTGGTGTTTCCTGCGCGCAGCGTGGAATTGTTCTGGTCCGTGGGCCTGTGCGCCGCGTTTGTGGTCCTGGTGCTGCTGCTGCGCAAGGCCGCGTGAACCGTGCGCATCCACAGCTTTCCCGCGATCGCCGATAGCGCTGCCAGCAAACTCGTGCTGGGCACGATGCCTGGCAAGGCTTCGCTGCGGGCCGGTGAGTACTACGCGCACCAGCGCAACGCCTTCTGGGGCATCATCGACGCGCTGTTCGGCGTTCCTGCCAGCGCGCCTTACCTGCAACGCGGCGCTGGCCTGCGTGCCCAGGGCATCGCGCTCTGGGATGTGTTGCAAAGCTGCAGCCGCGATTCCAGTCTGGATGCCGATATCGTCACGGAGAGCATCGTGCCCAATCGCCTGCCGGAATTCCTGCGCGAGCACCCGGCTGTGCGCACGGTCTATTTCAATGGTGCCGCCGCGGAAGCGCTCTATATGAAGTATGTGTGGCCCGACCTGGGTGACGCCCTGAGCGGCCTCAGCTACATTCGCCTGCCTTCGACCAGCCCCGCCCATGCGCGCCTGAGCGCGGCGGCCAAGCTCGAGCGCTGGTCGGTACTGAAGCAGGCCCACTGAGGACACGATGCGCGACCTGGCCCCCGACATTGTGCGACAACGCCTGCTGATCGAGGGCATCTACACGGCCGATATCGACAGCGAGGCCGTCGAGCAGTACCTGCTGGGTGTTGCCGCGCACCTGAACCTGCGCACATACGGCCGACCGATCGTGCATGCGCCGGGCGGTGCGGGCAAAGCCGACAACGAGGGCTTTGATGCCTTCATTCCGCTGATCGACTCCGGCATTTCGCTGTACGTGTGGAGCAGGAAACGTTTCTTCGCGACGGTGCTGTTCACCTGCAAGCCCTTCGACACCGAGCGCGCGCTGCAGTACACCCGCGAGTACTTTGGCGCCGCGCGGCTTGAACATCGCTCGTTCTAGGGTACGATCGGCAGCTCACCATACCCGGCAGGATTCCATGTTTCCCAAGCAGATACTGATCACCTACATCGCCGCGGTACTGCTGATCGTGATCGCACCAGGGCCCGACAACCTGCTGGTGATCAGCCGCGGCCTGAGCCAGGGGCGCCTGGCGGCGGCGCTGTCCTCGCTCGGCTCGTGCCTGGGCATCATGGTGCACACGGTGGCCGCGGCGCTGGGCCTCGCGCTGGTACTACAGACCTCACCGTTCGCGTTCTGGCTGGTGAAGGCAGCGGGTGCGACCTACCTGCTGTGGCTGGGCTACAAGGCGGTTTCCTCGCGCAGCTTGATCTCCTTCACACCAGCAGCGCGCCGGTCACTGCCGCGGGTATTCACCACCGGCCTGTTGACCAACGTGCTGAACCCGAAGGTGGGCCTGTTCGTGGTGGCCTTCATTCCGCAGTTCACCAGCCCGCTGCGCGGCTCGGTGCCGATGCAGATGCTGGTCTACGGCGCGATCTTCGCGGTGTTCACGGCACTGATCTTCACGGTGCTGGGCGCCTTCGCAGCGCAGTTCTCGGCCTGGCTGGCGCGCAGGCCGAAGGCCATCGCGGCGGCGAATATCGGCGCCGGGCTCACCTTCATCGCGGCAGGGTTTTCGATACTGGCGCTCGATCGCAGGCGCTGACCCGGAGGGCGGTCGTGAATCTCGTTTTCGCCGCTGTCATCACGGCCACGGCCCTGTTCCTCGGCATGCTGCTGCTGTTCGACATCGGACGCAGCATCGGCATGGCACGGCTGGCGCGTGACCCGGGCGGCGTGGCCCATGGCGCCGGACCCATCGAGGCTGCGGTTTTTGGCCTGCTGGGCCTGCTGCTGGCCTTCACCTTCTCGGGCGCGGCCTCACGCTTCGAGGAGCGGCGCCACCTGATCACCGAAGAGGCCAACGCAATCGGCACGGCCTACCTGCGGATCGACCTGCTGCCTGCCGACGTGCAGCCGGAATTGCGCGACCTGTACCGCCGTTACCTGGACACGCGCCTGCAGGCCAGCCGCAACGCCAACGATGACAACGCCACGCGCGCCGCGATCGCGGCGAGCACGCAATTGCAGCGGCAGATCTGGGATAAATCAGTTGCGGCCACCCGCCGACCGGAGCTGCCGAACTCTGTGGCGACGCTGGTGATCCCGGCACTGAACCAGATGATCGACATCACCACCACGCGCTCGGTGGCGAGGCAGAATCATCCGCCCACGGTGATCTACCTGCTGCTGGCCGGCCTCAGCCTGATGAGCGCCCTGCTGGCCGGCTACGTGATGAGCGATACCAAGGTGCGCAGCTGGTTCTACATGCTGATCATCTCGGGTACGATCTCGCTCACTTTCTATGTGATCATGGACCTGGAATTCCCGCGCCTCGGCCTGATCCGCATCGACGCGGCCGACCAGACGCTGGTTGATCTCAAGAACGCGATGAAATAAAAAACACAAGCCACCCGGCAGGAGAATCCACATGTCCGAGCCCATTGCCAACGCTACGCCGCCCCGCAGCTTCTGGATCGTCAGCATCCTCGCGCTGGCGTGGAACCTGCTCGGCGTTGCCAGCTACCTGATGACCGTCAAGATGAGCCCGGCCGCGCTGGCCGCGATGCCAGAGGCCGAGCGCGCGCTCTACCAGAACATCCCCGCCTGGGTCACTTCGAGCTTCGCGATCGCCGTGTTTGGCGGCACGCTGGCCTGCGTCCTGCTGCTGATGCGCAAGCGCCTGGCCACCACGCTCTTCCTGGTGTCGCTGCTCGCGATCCTGGTGCAGATGGGCCATACGTTCTTCATGACGAACATGCTGGCGGTGCGCGGCGCAGCAGGTGCCGCACTGCCCCTGTGTGTCATTGTCGCGGCGCTGTTCCTGCTGTGGTATTCGCGTGGCGCGCAAAGCCGGGGCTGGCTGAGCTAGCGATGGCGCGGACGATCACCATACTGGTGGCGATCGTCGCGCTCACCGCCGTGCTGATGCTGGTCGCGAGCGCGCTGCGCGGCGCGCAGGTCAATCGCGGTGCCTTGGTGATCGCCTTCATCGTGCTCGGCGCCACGATCAGTCGACTGGCCCGCGCGCGCAGCACTTCGAAGGATCGATGAGCCGCAGCCACACGCCGCCGGTCACGGTGATTCAGGTCAAGGCCAAACCCAATGCGCGCCACAGCCTGCTCGAGGAAACCAGCCCGGGCGTGTGGATGGCGCAATTGAAATCTCCGCCCGTCGATGGCAAGGCCAACAAGGAACTCATCGCGCTGGTGGCCGCGCATTTCGGCCGGCCGAAGTCTGCGGTGTCCATCAAGAGCGGTGGCTCGGGGCGCATGAAGCGCGTCGCCATTGAAGGCGCTGGCGGCTAGCGGCCGGCGTCGAGCTCGCGGCCGCTGGCCAGCTTCAGGTACTGCGGCTGCCATTCCTCGGTAAAGCGTCCCTCGGCGTGATCGGCATAGGCCCTTTGCTGATCGCTCGCCTGGCGCGCGCGGTTGCCGCAGTAGAACTCGGTGCTGTCGCCCGACGCGATCTCCTGCTGCAGGTCGATCCAGCACAGATCCAGCGGCAGATAGGCGTCGCGATCGCGCGCCTGCAGCGCCCCTTTGAGCGCGAGGATGGATTGGCTACCGTGGTTCTCCACGCGCACGCGCAGCACGAAGGTGGTGGCGTCGCTGACCTGATGAGCCTTCCTGGCGTAGTCGGGATCGCTGAGCTGCTGGAATTCGTTGAGCGTCATGACCTTCGCGCTGACCACGCGCGCCTCGACGATATCGCGCAGCGGCGCCACGCGCGCTTCGCGGTCGGCCTTGAGATCTGCAGCCTTCGCATCGGCCACTGACTGCTTCGCCGCCCAGCGTTTCTGCAGCTCAATGGCTTCGGCAAAGGTACGTGCGGTCAGCGGATCCTCCGGATCGGCAAACTTCGGCGTCAGCACATCGCCATTGCTGCGCTTGACGTAGTCTTCCACCAGTTTGCGCTCGTCATCGGGCAGACGTGCCAGCTGCTTTTGCACGCTGCTGAGGTCGGTGGTGCCGAAGGGCAGCGCTGTGCGGTGCGGGTCGCCTGGGCGCATGAACAGCCAGGCGATGGTGATGGCGAGCAACAACGAAAGCAGGCGAAACTTGGTCATCGCGTTTGAACCTCGGCGTGAGAATCCCAAGACTTACTAATGGGCGCGGATTGGGAGCAGGCGCACTCGCGTAGGGTGTCCGTCGTCGCTCCCCGATACTCGCTTTGGACGCACACCCTACGCGAGTGCGCCTGCTCCCAATCCATGCACAGGTGTGAGGGTAGGATTGTCGCGGGGGGTGAGGTGATGTCGGAGGTCACGGAATTGTGCGGTCGACGCCGCTCGATAGCGTGTCGCTGTGGTCGGGGAGACCACACTGTCAGTTCTGGTGGGTAGTTTGCTCGCAGAATGCGCGGCGGGTCGGGTCTGCGGGATCGATCGGGTTGATGGAATCACCCAGGTGCATGAGCTTTTCGCCGGCGGAGAACTCTGGCCACGGCGGGAGGCCGGTGTCGTTGGGGTTTCCGGTCTTGGCGAACTGCACCCAATAGGCTGATAGGACGTCGGACAGATGATGATCGGTGGTCGTCCAGGGTCGATCGAGTCGCGACAGGTTGCGAAACACATATGGGATTTCGCTGGAGTGGAAGGCGCCGAAATCCGGGTGTTGCGGCCAGGGAATGGCGTGATCAAAATAGTAGGCGTACACCGTGCTGCTCGCGGCGCGCTGCGCCTTCGCGTAGCGCGCCAGCATTACGCGTGCGCAGTCGATGAGCGCGGCGTTGCGGGCGGCTGGCACGTCGGCATCGGTCGCGGCGGGATACAGCCTGAAGTATTCGCCGGCGCGCTCGCCATAGCGCTTGCTGGCTTCCGCCTGCCAGTCGGCGAGCGTGTCGATGCGGGGCGGACCAAACCCAGCGATGGGCAGCGCATCGCCGCTGACGATGCCGAACAACAGCGGCACCTGGTTCCCCAGCGCTTCTGTGCGAATCACGTTGCCGTCGACGGTTGGCGCGTAACGCAGTGCTTGTCCTTCAACCACAGCCCGCGAGCCCAGCAGCTCCGCGGCTGGCAAGGCACGCAGTGCGGCGGCGCTGGTCGCACCCAGCACCTCCCCCAGTCGCGCTCCACCTCGCTCCACCACTCCCAGCGCCTGCTGAGCGTAGAACTCCCGCCCCAGCCAGCCCGGCCCGCTCTGCGCAATGGCGCGCGCAAACAATCCACTGGCGAGCGGTGACTCCATCAGCAGCTTCACCGACATCGCACCGGCCGACTGGCCGAAGATCGTCACGCGCGCGGGATCACCACCGAACCCGGCAATATTGCGCTTGACCCATTGCAACGCTGCGATCTGATCGAGCAACCCGTAGTTGCCCGAATGAAATTCGGCTGATTCCGCGCTGAGCGCCGGGTGCGCCAGAAATCCGAACGGACCGACGCGATAGTTGAAACTCACCAGCACGACGCCCTGGCGCGCCAGTTGCGCGCCGTCGTACAACGAAATCGCGCCAGAGCCTTCGCCGAATCCGCCACCATAGATCCACACCATGACGGCACGCCGCGCGTGTGGGTTGGGATCCGTGGTCCACACATTTAATGAAAGGCAGTCCTCGCTGATCGCCCCCTGCGTCATGAACTCCGCCGTCCACGGCAGCCTGGAACCCGCCTCGTTCTGCATGCAGCTCGCGCCGAAGCGATCGCCGTTGCGCACACCTTTCCACGACGCAGGCGGCTGGGGCGCACGCCAGCGCAGCACGCCGACTGGCGGCGCCGCGAAAGGAATACCGAGGAAGCGGGTGACACCGTCTGCATCGACTGCGCCGGCGACACGGCCCTGCTGCGTGGTGACGATGGGTGCACGCAGGTTCGCCGGCTGCGCCTTCGATGCCAGTGCAGCCATGCATAGCAGCGCGGTCGACCAGAACGCCCGCGTCATGCAGCAGCCAACGCCGACTCGCATGCGCGAGAACACACCCCCGCCGAACCGTGCGTGTGTGCGGGCAAAAAGGGCGGGCCGACACTGAGGGGTGCCCGTCCAAAGCGAGTATCGGGGAGCGACGACGGGTACTCCTCTGTGCCTGCCCGCCCCCTTTGCCCGCACGCCCGAGCGTCAGTGATGAATGTAGTTCTCGAGCTGCTCAATCGTCTGTGCCTGTTCCGCCAGCACCGCCCGCACCAGATCACCGATCGAGAGCATCCCCACCACTCGCTCGCCATCAACCACCGGCAGATGCCGGATGCGCCGGTCCGTCATGATCTGCATGCATTGCTGCGCGCTTTCACCGGGCTCCACGGTGTGCACCTGTGCGGTCATGATCGCGCGGACGGGCGTGTCGGCGGATGAGCGGCCCTTGAGGATCACCTTGCGGGCGTAGTCGCGCTCGGAGACGATTCCGGCGAGCTTGTCGCCCTGCATCACCAGCAGTGCACCGACGCTGTGTTCCGCCATCAGGCGTATGGCTTCGAGAACGGGCGCGTCGGGGCCTACGGAGTAGATATCCCTGGGCTTGCGGCCCAGTAACTGTGCTGCGCTTGCCATGGCTACCTCCACTGCTCACATGGTGCAGCCGCGGGGCGGCTGCCTACGGGAATCAGGCGGCCTCGACGATCAACAACGCGCCTTCGACGGCGCGCACGCGCACCGAGGCGCCGGCCGGCAGGTCGGGGCCGCGCACTTTCCAGGCGCCGTCACCGACAAAGGCCTTGCCGTTGCCCTGCACGATCGGCTCGCTGAGCTGGTACACCTGGCCGATGTACTGCGCGGCGCGCTGGTTCAGGTGTGGCTGCTCGGAAGTTTCAGGATGCTTGCCCTTGTAGTTGCGCCACACGAGCAGCGCCGCGACCGACAGGCCGACGAACAGCACCAGCTGCAATTGCCAGGGCATCGGCGGGATCACCAGCAGCAACGCGCCGACCACCAGCGCCGCGGCCGCGAACCAGATCGCCACCGCACCGGGCGCGAAGGCTTCGACGATGCCCAGCAGCGCGGCGATGATCCACCAGTGCCACCAATGCAGACTTGAAGCGAGGTCGATCATGAATCCTCAGCGTGCCGGTGTACCCACGGTCGGCACAGTGCCGCGCGGCGGCGGCAGGCCGCCCTGCTGCTGTTTCATCGCGTCCTTGGCGAGCTCGGCGATGCCGCCGATCGAGGCCAGGAGCCCGGTGGCCTCCATCGGCATGAAGAACACCTTCTGGTTCGGCGAGGTCGCGAATTCCTTCATCGCCTCGACGTATTTCTGCGCGATGAAGTAGTTGATGGCCTGCACATTGCCCTGGGCGATGGCCTGCGAGACCACGGCCGTGGCCTTGGCTTCGGCTTCACCGAGGCGCTCGCGCGCCTCGGCATTGCGAAACGCCGCTTCCTTGCCGCCCTCGGCCTGCAGCACCATGGCTTGCTTCTCGCCCTCGGCCTTGAGAATGGCGGCCTGTCGAAAGCCCTCGGCTTCGAGAATGTTGGCGCGCTTGTCACGCTCGGCCTTCATCTGCCGGCCCATCGATTCGATCAGATCCGCGGGCGGCTGAATATCCTTGATCTCGATGCGCGTCACCTTGATGCCCCAGGGCATCGTGGCATCGTCGACCACGCGCAGCAGGCGGTGGTTGATTTCATCGCGCTTGGAGAGGGTTTCGTCGAGGTCCATCGCGCCGATCACGGTACGGATATTGGTCATCGTGAGATTCACGGTCGCGAGGCGCAGGTTGTCGACTTCGTAGGCCGCGCGCGCCGCGTCCTGCACCTGGTAGAACACCACGGCATCGATGCCGACCATGGCGTTGTCTTTGGTGATGACTTCCTGGCGCGGCACGTCGAGCACCTGCTCCATCATGTTCATGCGCCGGCCGACGCCCTCGAAGAACGGCGTGATCATGTGGAAGCCCGGCTCCATGGTCTTCTTGAACTTGCCGAAACGCTCGAGCGTGTACTGGAAGCCCTGCGGCACGGTCAGCCAGGCCTTGGAGATGAAGACCACCGCCGCCAGCACGATGATGATCCAGACCCAATTGAAGTCGAAACCGAACATGGCTACCCCGCCTGCAGATGCCGCTATGCCGGCGGGCAACATAGCACGTCGGTAGCAGGGCGGCGTAATGCCGCCCTCCTTAAGCCCGCTTCAGTCTTTGTCCTTGCCGCAGGCGGCGCCCAGCCAGTGGCCGTTGAGCGTCACGTTCACTTTGCCGTTGGGCGTGGTCATCTGGATGGCCCCCTTGAACTCTTCGGGACTGACGGCCTCCATCTTCATCTCGCCGTCACGGGGGGGATTGCCGGCGCAATGGAAATGCGTCTCCATGTGGGTGGCCGTCTGGGTGCCGACGCGGTACTGGCAGCTCTTGTCCTGCTCCTTTTCGGCATGCACGCTGCCGCGCAGCAAGTCTTCCTTGGTGACGCAGGTTTTGGTCGTGTTCGGGTGGGCGCCGGCGCCGACGCCGTGTTGCTTCAGGGTGGCCTCGATGCGCGCGCGCTGCTCGGGCGGCATGCGCGCCAGGATGTCGGGCGGCATCATCGCCCCGCTCATCTGGGTGGTGGTGCTCATCTCCCACAGGCCGGGCTTGATGTTCAGCGGCTCGGCAGCGCACGCCAGACCGACAGCGCCAGTCAGGAGGCACGCAGCCGCAGCACTACGGAAAAGGGTGGACTTGCTCATGAGGCGTTACTCCGTTTCAGGTGGACGAGCAGGATGGAGACCGCGGCCGGCGTGACGCCCGGCACGCGCGCGGCCTGGCCCAGGGTGGCGGGCCGGATCTCTGTGAGTTTCTGGCGCACTTCGTTGGAGAGCCCGGCGAGGGCGCCATAGTTCAGGTCGGCCGGGAGCGCAGTGTGTTCGTGGCGCAGCGTGCGGCTGATCTCGGCTTCAGCGCGCTCGATGTAGCCGCTGTAGGTGGCGCGCACTTCGAGCGCGCGGCGCAGTTGGTCGGCGTGGCGCTCGTCGCCAGCACCGATCCCGGCGTCGGCCTCGGCGGCATCGCGGGGCGGCGCGCCGATCAAATCCAGCACCGCCTCGTACCCGACGCCAGGCCGACGCAGCAGCTCCATCGCGGTGACGTCGCGACTCAGCGCAGCGCCGGCCAGCACGCGCTGGCACCACTCGGCCGAAGGCTCGCGCGCCAGTATGCGGCGCGACTCGAGACGCTTCACTTCGGCGGCAATGCCACGCTGCTTGGCCTCGAAGAAATGCCAGCGTTCGTCGTCGACCAGCTGCAGTTCGCGACCCTTCGGCGTGAGGCGTTCATCCGCGTTGTCTTCGCGCAACAACAGCCGATGCTCGGCGCGGCTGGTGAACATGCGATAGGGCTCGGCGGTGCCGCGCGTGACGAGGTCATCGACCAGCACGCCCAGGTAGGCTTCGCTGCGCGCGGGGACCCAGCCCGGCAGTTCCCGGGTGCAGCGCGCGGCATTCACGCCGGCCAGCAGGCCCTGCGCCGCAGCCTCTTCATAGCCGGTGGTGCCATTGATCTGGCCGGCGAAAAACAGCGCCGCCACACTCTTGGTTTCGAGCGTGGATTTCAGGTCGCGCGGGTCGAAAAAATCGTACTCGATCGCGTAGCCCGGGCGAGTGATGTGCGCGTGCTCGAAGCCGGCGATGGTGCGCACGAAAGCCTGCTGCACGTCGAAGGGCAGGCTGGTCGAGATGCCGTTTGGATAGACCTCGTGCGTGTTGAGGCCCTCGGGCTCGATGAAGATCTGGTGGGCATTGCGCTCGGCAAAACGGTGCACCTTGTCTTCGACCGAGGGGCAGTAGCGCGGGCCCACGCCTTCGATGCGGCCGGTGTACATCGGCGAGCGGTCGAAGGCCGCACGGATGATCTCGTGCGTGCGCTCATTGGTATAGGTTATGTGACAATCGACCTGTTTAGGGTGGTCACTGGCACGCCCGAGGAACGAAAACACCGGTAGCGGGTTGTCGCTGGACTGCGCGGTGAGCGCGCGATAGTCGATGCTGCGACCGTCGATGCGCGGCGGCGTGCCGGTCTTCAGGCGAGCCGTGCGCGGCATGCGCTCGCGCAGTTTTACGGCCAGCCGATTCGAGGGCGGATCGCCCGCACGGCCACCCTGGTAGTTGTCGAGCCCGACGTGGATGCGACCGCCGAGGAAGGTGCCCACGGTGAGCACCACCGCGCGCGCGCCAAAGCGGATGCCGGTGACCGTGCTGGCGCCGACGACCCGATCGCCCTCGATCAGCAGGTCGCCCACTTCCTGCTGGAAGAGCGTGAGGCCGGGCTGGTTTTCCAGCAGCTCGCGCATGGCCTGTTTGTAGAGCTGCCGGTCGGCCTGCGCGCGCGTCGCGCGCACCGCCGGACCCTTGCTGGCATTGAGCGTGCGCAGCTGGATGCCGGCATGATCGGCGACCCGCGCCATCGCGCCGCCCAACGCATCGATCTCGCGCACC
>Ga0075018_10000567_pt1 | contig 11437 bp, 10 predicted proteins | sample ColStrG_CSR_2014_FD_71471 | JGI IMG/M metagenome (GOLD analysis project Ga0075018, IMG submission 71471) | Freshwater sediment microbial communities in response to fracking from Pennsylvania, USA - Cold Stream Run_MetaG_CSR_2014 | ecosystem: Environmental > Aquatic > Freshwater > Creek >... | reverse complement strand
CGCCAGATAATAGGCGTAGCGCTGTTCGAGGCAGAGCGGACAGGGCCGGATATCCAGCACCAGCTGGAAAAACCACGCCCCCGCCAGCGTCGCCGCCGCGATCGCGGCGACGGCCAGCGCTGCCGTCCGCGCGGGATCGGCGCCGGCGCGCGCCAGCACGGGATGGCCGGTGGCATCGAGCGTCACGGTCACTCTCCATGGTCGGACTGAAACAACCTCGGCCGTGCGGACCAGGATCGTCGTGGTTGCCCGATCGGCATACCGGCGGCCCAAAGCGTCCTATCGCGCAGCCGCGACCCTGTCGAGATCGCCGGGGATCACTTACGCGCGGGTTGACCGCAATGGCGCGACCGCTATATTCCGCCGGCTTCGCGACGCCGGCCTTCGGGTTGGTATCCGAAGGCCCCTGTGGCGGAACTGGTAGACGCGCTCGACTCAAAATCGAGTTCCGCAAGGAGTGCTGGTTCGATTCCGGCCAGGGGCACCAACGGCGCTTCGCATGGTGACGCTTAGCCGCTCAAAAATCTCTTAAAATCAGGCACCTTTGCGATTCAGCCTCGCTCATTTTTAGCATCGCGACTCTAGCGTTCTCCCCCCGAATGTGAGTACCTTTGTGAGTACAGAACGGGATCAAAACGAGCGTACTCACATGGCTCTCTCGCGGTTCACCGTCGACCGTACCAAGCCGAAAGAGAAACCGTATTTGCTGTCAGACGGCGACGGCCAGCATCTGCGCATCCATCCGAGCGGCGGTCGGCAGTGGCGGTGGCAGTGGCGGTGGCGATCATTACATCGATCAGCCGCTTTGGTTCAGGCGGAGTGCCGCCGGCATAGCCGAACCAGACAGCAAAATTGTTCGGTGTGGGAGCTACTCCATATTCCGCCATCAGGCTGTTGGCTCTGTCTGCCAACACCGTCGCACATTCGGAATCGAACTCTTCGAGTGCACCGCCAGTCGCAATTTCAACACCTTAATTTATATCTGGTGCGGAAACTCAAACCCCAAGCGTCTATCCGCTCGCTACCAGTGTTGCTCCTGGCCCGCTGCTAGCGGCAAGCATCCCTCAGTTGCCTTGTCGATCAGCCAGATGATCAAGAAGCGCACCGATCTCGTTGGCCGGAACAGGCTTGCTGTATAAATATCCTTGAACCTCAATACAGCCTTCGAGATTCAAACACCGCATTTGCTCTTCGGTCTCGACGCCTTCGGCGGTAGTGATCATGCCAAAGCTCACACCAAGCGCTGCGATCGCGCGGACAATTGCGAGGCTGCCTTCGTCGACGAGCAGATCTCGAACAAACGACTTGTCAATCTTGATCTTATCAAAGGGAAAACTGCGAAGGTAACCAATGCTGGAATAGCCAGTGCCGAAATCGTCCATCGAGATACGAACGCCGAGGTCTCGCAATTGATTCAGCACCGCCAGGTTACGTTCCGATTTTTCCAACAACACCGATTCCGTGATTTCAAGTTCGAGACGGGATGCCGGCAATCGGGACGAGGCCAACGCGTTCATTACGGTCGAAACGAGATTACCCTTGGAGAATTGCAAAGGCGACAAATTGACCGAAACGCAGATTCCATCCGACCATTCCATGGCTTCCGCACAAGCCTGCCTCAATGCCCATTCGCCGAGTTGGACAATCAAACCCATTTCTTCCGCGACCGGAATAAACTCGGCGGGCGGCACCATGCCGCGCTCGGGGTGCTGCCATCGCATCAACGCCTCAAAGGCCGTAACCTTTCTTGTCTGCAAGTTGACGAGCGGCTGATAGAACAGCTTAAATCCGTCCTGGGCCAACGCGGTGCGCATATCACGTTCGAGAATGCGCCGAGCCTGAACGATTGCATCCATTTCCGGATCGAACATACGGTAGGTACCGCGACCGTCGGACTTCGCGCTGTACATGGCGAGATCCGCGCTCTTCAGGAAGGCTTCTGAATTCATCTCCCCAGGGTGCGCAACAGCAATCCCGACACTGGCACCCACGGTTACGTCGTGGCCCTCGATGCTGCAGGGCAGACCGACAACCTCGATGATTTTTTCCGCCAATGCGATGGACGAGCTCGGCTGACCGGCTGATATCTGCAAAATCGCGAATTCATCGCCACCAAGACGTGCGATACGGTCCGTTTGCGGCAAGATATCGCGCAATTTGGTTGCTACCGACTTCAAGAGCAGATCGCCGATAGAATGCCCCAGGGTGTCATTGACCACCTTGAAGCCGTCGAGATCCAGGAACAGAACTGCCAACGGATGCGGCGGTCCCAAAGCATCCTTAAGCGCCTGTTCAAGCTGCTCTTTAAACAAGAGGCGATTGCCGAGCCCTGTCAGCGAGTCATGATACGCCAGGTATTGCGACCTTGCCTCGGATTCCTCTCGATCGGCTATCTCCACCTTGAGCCTCTGGTTGGCATCAACGAGGCGCCTGGTCCGTTCCTCCACGCGACTTTCCAGATCTTCATTCGCCTTGCGTAACTCCATGTTCGCCAGCGCGGCCTGCTCCTCCGCACGCTTGCGACTGATCTGGACGTTGACCCGGGCCAATGCGACGGCGAAGTCAACCGGCTTCGTGACATAGTCGTTGGCGCCAATCTCAAGTGCGTCGACAATGTTGTCGCTTTCAGATTTCGCGGTGACCATAATTACCGGTAGTGTGGACGCGGAAATCCGACTACGGATGCGCCTCAGGGTCTCGATCCCGTCTATGCCGGGCATCATGACGTCGAGGAGAACCAGATCGAAAGTGTTGGTGTCGATCAGTTCGATGGCGCGCAATCCGCTATCCGCCTCAACCACATCAAAGCCGCGGCGTTGAAAACGGCGCGTCAGGAGGACGCGGTTGTCGCCGATGTCATCCACGATAAGCAAACGGGGACGGACGAATGCGTGGCCATCGGCCGCATCCGACTGGGTTACTTCGGGTCGCAGCGTTGTAACGCGGGGTGTTTGGGCGTTCGAAGCAGACATCAAATTATCTTTCAGATCGACATTGCGTTCCCAAGTTGGGAGGGCACTTCAGAAGCTCTTTCATCGGTACTCTGATGCTCGCTCCTCCATGCCGGGATCCGAATCGTAAAGCATGATCCATGGCCGGGTTCGCTGGTCGCGGAAATTCCGCCACCCATGAGCGCGCACAGTTTTTGGCTTAACGCCAACCCTAGTCCGGTTCCGCCGTATTTGCTGGAAGTAGCGCTATTTGCCTGGCCGAAATTCTGGAACAGCCGCCCGATATCCGACTGGCCGATGCCAATTCCGGAATCCACCACTTGAATTTCGATCCAGTCTCCGGCGGAACTCTTTCGGCGGTGCACGGATAACGTGATGGTTCCGTTTTCGGTGAACTTGGCGGCATTGCTCATCAGATTTAGTGCCGCTTGCCGCAACTTGGTTTGATCGGTCGAGACGATCCCGAGGGTACTAGAGCATTTGACTATCAACCTGTTCTTCTTTTCGACAACCATCGGCTGAACATTGGCGATCACCTCGCGAACCATTTCGTTGAGGTCGAACTGCTCGATCTTCAGTTCGACGAAGTTGGACTCAATTTTCGAGAGGTCAAGCACATCCGTCACAAGCGAAAGCAAATGTTTTCCAGCCGAGTTGATACGCTCCAGGTCGAGCTTCTTGTGGCCATTCGTGCCATCCGTCCCGACACCTTCCAGGAGAATTTCACTGAAGCCGATCACCGCATTAAGCGGCGTCCGCAGTTCGTGACTCATTTTTGCCAGGAAAATCGACTTTGCACGGTTGGCTTTGTCAGCCAAATCTTTGGCCTGATGCAGGCGGACCGCGGTCTCACGGTGCCGTTCCGCTTCGCGCTCGAGATCGGAGCGCATCGCAATCATATTGGCATAATAGATTGCCATCCATGACATGTAGATCGTCGCCGACAGAATCGATATCCAGCCGACTGTCGAGAGCTGCTGTTGCGAAACGAGTTCGGGAAAGCCCCATTTGAGATAGGCGAGACAGAAGCCGAGGATGTTGAGAGTGAACAGTCCGACGACCAGGATTGGACGTTCGGACAAGTAGAAGAAGCCAAGAAGGAGGGCAATGATCAGCCAAGGCAGAAACGGTGAGCTGACGCCTCCGTAATAGTAGGAGCCGAAAAGTGCGGTGAACGCCAGCAGTTCGACGGAGATCAGCGCAGAAAGCTGCAGATCGGTGGTTAGCTTGTAGACAAACGGCAGGGCCCAGAAGAGCCATATGCAGATGATGACCGTCCAGCACGCAAAGCCCGGATTCGGATCGCTGAGATAAAGAAACAGGGCGATGGATTGCGACAGCAAAGGGCCAAAAAGATGCGTGAAGACGAAGTTCTGCGCGAGCCCTCGTTCCGAACGTTCGGCTTTCGCCGCGGCCGGGATAAACCAGTCGATCAATCCGATGAGTTGATTCCAGATCAGCATTTTCCCGCTGCCCCCGAGAAGACTTCTGTCAGCTGCGGAACCTAGCCCAAGTGGCTTTAATATTTGGTTTAAGGAGCGGTTCCGTCGATTAACTCGACTTTAAGTGGAACCTGAAAACCTCGTACCGGGATATTTGCCATACCGTGTCGCAACGGTTTGCCATGGCGGATTTGTCATCAAGCATTCACGCAGAAGGCGGACGGATATCATGAAAGCTGGACTCTCGAAGATTTTGGCGAACCTCGACCGCCTTGTTAACTACTTCATACCGCCAAAAATCGCGGCAGACCGCGACGCACGAAATCGCGCCCACGTATTTCTGGTCAGCCATATTCTTGGACCATTCATCGGAAACGTCGTCCCTTTGGCACTCTATGTGCTTGATCCGGCGCCGGGATATGAAGTCGCAACGTTGGCAATTTCGATTACCACGTTCTGGATCTTTCCGTTCGTGCTGCGGGCCGGCGTACCCTATAATCCGCTAGCGCTGGTTTCGATCCAGAACCTCACATTCTGCATTCTCTGGAGTTGTTATTTCTACGGCGGAGTAACCTCGCCTACCTTGCCTTGGGTACTCGTCATTCCGCTTCTCGCGTTCTTCTACCTGGGCTCATCCAGATCACTTCGTTTGATCGTGATGGCGATGTTTGCCGTGAACCTGGCAGCTTTCTGCGGCGTTTATTTGCTTGGTTACCCGATCAAAAGCGATTTGCCGGTTGCGGCAATGCAAGGCCTGGGACTCGTCTCGACGATCGCCGCGTCGCTTTACGTCGCAATGATGGCGCTCTACTATGCGAAAATACAGGCATCTCAGACCGAACTCGAGGGCGAAATGCGGCAGCATATGGCGACCGCGGTTGCGCTCCGCCAGGCTACCGAGGAAGCCGAGCGCGCCGGTACTGCAAAGGCCGAGTTCCTGGCCAAGATGAGCCATGAATTGAGGACGCCACTGAACGCCGTGATCGGCTATAGCCAGATCCTCCTTGAAGACGCCGAGGATGAAGGCGATAGCGAAAGCATCGCGGATCTGAACAAGATTCACACTGCTGGCCAGCACCTGCTCAAGCTCGTTAACGAGGTACTAGACCTATCAAAAATCGAGGCGGGAAAGATGGAACTGCACATGGAGCAGACCGATCTGGCCCAACTCTTCCGTGACATTGTCGACGTCGTAAGACCGGCGGCGAGAAATAACGGAAACGAAATTTCCTGCACAATCGCTCCCGATATCGGAATAGCCTTCTGTGACGCCGGCAAGTTCCGCAATATGGCCGGGCAATTACTCGATAATGCGGTGAAGTTTACTCGCGATGGCAAGGTAGAGTTCCTTGCACAGCGCCAGCTGGACGGAACGACTGATGATCTTGTGATCCATATCGTCGACACCGGCATCGGTATCGCTTCGGATCAGATCGCCAACCTCTTTGAAAAATTCACCGTCGCCGACGACTCCAGCACCAGCAAATACGGTGGCACCGGGCTTGGTTTGGCGCTCAGCCAGAAGCTCTGCAAGTTGATGGGCGGCGAGATTTTCGTCGTAAGCGAAGCCGGAAAAGGAAGCCGTTTCACGATCCGGATGCCGCTATTGACCGGCGGGCGGAAGGAGGATGCATTTGCTTGCGCGACACTCGTCCCCGCAGCCAGCGATTTCGCTCACCATACGACCGCGGAAACGGCCAATGCATAAGATCCTGCTCGTGGAAGATAATGAGATGAACCGCGACATGCTGACCCGGCGCCTGCAGCGTCACGGGTTCGCGGTTTATTGTGCTCACGATGGTGCGGATGGCGTTGCAATGGCTGTCGGCGAGATGCCGGATCTGATTTTGATGGACGTCGCCTTGGGCGAAATGGACGGCTGGGAGGCAACGCTATTGATCAAGGCCAATCCTGCGACATCAGCAATCCCGATCATCGCGCTGACGGCCCATGCTCTGGCCAGCGATCGCGACAAGAGCGTCGAGGTTGGATGTTCCGATTTCGACACCAAGCCGGTCGATATGCAGCGGCTGCTGGGCAAGATTCGGGCCTGGCTGCCCCCCGCTGAATTCAAAAGCGCCGTCGCTTGAGTTCCCCAACAACGGCGCTTTCGGATTACTGGCTTCATTAGCCTAGGGCATGCTTCAACCGAGTTAAATCATGCTCGTTGTCCGTCGTCATGTTTGAGCATGATCTTTTCGGAAAACCGGTTCCCGCTTTTTCTAGTATTTCGCAACGACCGGGCCGCCCCAATCTAACTTGTAGTTCACGCCCACAATCGCTGTCTGGGTCGTTAGCCTGATGGCGTTGGTGTCTGCCAACGCGCCGGCAGGACCAAACGCCCCGCCGCCCAGTCCGGTGGAGAGGAAATTGACGTTCTTGGTCCCGAAATCCATGTAGTTATATTCACCAAACACTGACCATCCCGGAGCAAACATCCATTCGAGACCACCACCGACGGTGTAGCCAGTCATCGTGAAGTTCGCCGATTCACCAACTGATCCGTCGGGGAGGATCGCTGCGCCGTATGCACTTGCCCACGCCGCGCCACCCTTCACATACGCCAGAACCGGCGGCGCAACGGCATAGCCGACGCGCCCCGTCAGGGTCTCGAAGTTCTTTACCTTGAATTGGGCCGTGATGCCCGGGAAGGCCGCTACAGGATTGGACGAATTAATGGTTCCGAAGTCGCCACGACCCTGAACGCCGATAACCCAGTTCGAAGCGAACTGATAATCGCAACCTACCTGCCCCCCACCGACGACGGCGCTTCCGGTTTGGCTTCCATAGTCAATAAAGGGATTGGGTACGCCCGCAAAAGCCACTCCTCCGGAACTAAAACGGTTCCAACCGCCACCCACGTTGCCGCCGATATAGCATCCTGTCCAGGTGACAGGGGAAGCTGCATAGACGGGCGCCTTGGCATAGGGCCGCGCCGCCAGATCAGCGGCTGACGCCGCGCCAATTCCAAGTATTGTGCCGACTGCGGCAGCAGTCGAAAGGATGAGTTCTGACCTTATCATGAAAGCCCCAACGTTAATGTCTATGATACCCAGCGTCTTTGATTCGCCAGGAGGTGCCCACGCTGACTTTAGCGACGTTAACGTTAACAGGAATATAACATCTGCCGCGCGAGCGCCGAAAAGTCCAACAAAGGCCTTGAGCACAGGGTAGCTGGCAATTTTGTACGCGCACGATTGCGAATCACGGATGTGAAAAGCTACCGGCTTTCTTGAGAAAGTCAAAACTCGAACCGCAATAGATGGACGGCGCCCACAGAGAAACCGGTCCGAGAGAAAGCCTGCAAATGGCGGAGGTATCCTCATCGGCATTGCAGATTCGGCCGCGTCGGCTGGGAGTGCGGGTACCGCGAAGGACTGGTTCGAGATATCCGTCGAATTAATGAGCCGGGAACCAAAGACTCATTTTCGCGAACAAAACATCCACAAGCCGGCCAATAGTGGGTTCGAATCCTACCGGATGTTAATTGCGTTCCGGCATCGTCGCCCTCGAACGGCAATCAATCGATTCAAAAGAACGCCGAACAGGGACAAGAATGTCAGACATCATCAACGCATATATTCCGCCTGCCGCATTAACCGGGAGCATGCGAGACTTCCGCGTACCCGGGGGGGCAGACCTCCTCGGACGCACGGAGGGCTTTTTCAAATGGCAAGACCTCCGTCGCCAGAACGGCCTGTGGCCTTTTTCCCGCGCAACCGAAGACGGACCCAACACTGTTTGCTGGGCGCAAGACGACCGTGGCAACAAGATGCGCGGAGTCAATTTCGCCTCGCAGGACTATTTGAGCCTGTCGTCACATTCCGGGATCAAAGCAGTCGCCAAGGAAACGATCGAACGCTGCGGCGTACATAGCGCGGGATCGCCGGCACTGGTCGGCAATACTTCCTATTCCGTCGCACTCGAGCGCAAGATCGCCGACTTCTTGCAAATGGAACAAGTGGTTCTGTATCCGACGGGTTGGGCAGCGGGCTTCGGTGTGATCAAGGGCCTTGTCCGCTCCGCTGACCATGTGGTCATGGACATGCTGTCGCATTCCTGTCTTCAGGAAGGAGCAAACGCGGCCACCACCAACATCCACCTGTTCCGTCACCTTGACAACGAATATTGCCGAAGCATCCTGACCAAAATCCGGGCGAAAGACAAAGAGAACGGCATTCTGGTTGTCACCGAGAGCCTGTTCTCGATGGACTCGGATACCCCGGATCTGGCTGCGCTTCAGGCGCTCTGCCACGAATTCAACGCGACCCTGGTCGTCGATGTTGCGCATGATCTTGGTAACCTCGGCCGCGACGGCCGCGGACACATCGGTAACCAGAACATGTTGGGCAAGATCGATATCGTCATGGGCAGTTTTTCGAAGACCTTCGCTTCGAACGGCGGCTTCGTCGCCTGCAAGAGCCGCGCCGTAAAAGAATACCTCCGTTTCTACAGCGCGCCCGCAACCTTCTCGAATGCGTTGTCGCCTGTGCAGGCGGCAACTATTCTGAAGGCGTTTGAGATCGTGGAATCGGTTGAAGGGCGCGTACTGCGTTTGGAAATGATGACAAACATCCTTGGTCTCCATCAACAACTGCATGAAGCCGGCTTGGACTACTATGGTGATCCGTCCGCCATCGTTTGCGTCAAGATGGGAACAGAAGGCCTCGCCCGCCTCGTAAGCAAACGCTTGCCCGAACTGGGATTGATTGCCAATCTAGTAGAATTTCCCGCCGTTCCGAAGGGCGCCGCGCGGATCCGGATGCAGGTGATGGCGAACCATTCGGAAAAAAACATTTCCGATGCCGTCCAGATCCTCAAGGCAGCGAAGGCGCAGGCCGAGCTGGAATTCGAAGGCATCAACGGGCCAAACTTCCCGACCAAGCGCGTCGCCGCCTAGGAAAAGACGACCCGTCCAAAGCAAGATATCTTGGGCGGGTCAGATCTTCAGACTCGGTATGCCAGGGCTGGCAAGCCAGGAGGCGATTTCCAGAAGGCGATTTCCTCGAGGGATCGGCCGTGCACGCGAACGGCAAGTTTGCCATATGTTCGACATGACGAAAGAACAGGTCAAAGAAATTCTCGATCGGGTGCTGACCTGGCCGCAGGCAGATCAGGAGAAGGTTGCACGCTTCGCTCGCGAGGTCGAGCAGCGGCGCGACGATGAGGACATCACCGAGGAAGAATGGCGGATTATTGAAGAACGAGCTGCCCGGCGCGATCTGGCGAGCGATGAAGAGGTCGAGGCCGTGTTCCGCCGTTACCGAGACGCATGAAGCTCCGGTACGGGCGCGGCGCGCTCGCCGAGCTTGACGAACTTTTTGCATACATCGGGAAGGATAATCGCGCAGCAGCGGCAAAGCTCGTCGCACGCATTGAGCAGGCGACAGCGCCGATCGCCGAGCAACCACATCCGGGCGCGGCAACCCGCAATCCAAAATTTCGGCGCTTTCCCGTCGGCAATTATTTGATCGTGTATGAAGTCGGATCGAATGAGATCATCGTTCACTACGTCCGGCATGGCGCGCGGTTGCGGCCGTGGAAGGGCGAATAAAGCTTCTTCGTTGGCAACGATGTGAAGTTCAATTGAGTGTGCTGGCACGTAATTGCAGAATCGCGCGAGTTGCTCGCGGCACAGGGATCGATCCTCAAGTTCGTGGCGGGAGTGCCGTATCAGCTCAAGGTGCGATCCGGCGTCAGCACCCGCCTCGTTGCAAATTCAGGCATGGTTGCCCTTTACCGTGGCGAATCCGGCGATGGAGAGTGTGTGACTAGCTTGGATTTTTCGACGCCCGCCGCCGCAACCCCATATCTCGGCATCGACCGTCTAATCCGGGCCTGCGGCGGTGACGCCGTTTTTCAAGTCAGCGATGTTCGCTGGTGTATTATTGCAAGTTCCAGCGTGGCCGGATATCTGTTCCTCGTTTAAACAGGGAGGGAATTTGAATGAGCGTTTTGAAGTACGGTTTGCTCAGTGCGGTAACGGCGTCGGTTCTCGTTGTTGCTACATCGGCATTCGCGAATTCCTGCACTTCGCAGGGTGCATCGTGCAAGGCGTGGGCGACCGGCCAGTTCAGCAGCTACAAGGCTGCGTGTCAGGCCGAGATCGCGGCGTGCAAACAGCGTTGCAAGGCCGGCGATAAGCGCTTCGTCGGCGTCTACAGCGGTGCCGGCGGCGGACAGACCTACCCGGTCAGCGAGTGCCGCTGATCGACGACCCATTCACCGACACTGATCTCGCCATGCGGCGCACAAAGCAGTCGCGTTGCTCGTACTGTGGCGGGAGGGGCATAACGCGAAGACCTGTCCTGACAAGCTGCTCGGAAAGAGTGAGTAAGCCGAACAATCGCAATAGAAATTCTCGGCCATCGAACGGCGTTAGCCGCTAGAGACCGTCGGATCAATCGGCTTCGCTCTATCCTTAAAAGCCGTCGCCTGAACTTAGGCGACGGCTTTTGCGAGCTTACGCCGACGATGATTGCGCACAAATGCATGATCGTTGGCACAAACTGCACAAGGTTCAATCCGGCAACCAAATCAAATACCAAGGCAATAATCGGGAATAGGACGAGCCAGGTCTTCCGAACATAGGCTCCCCGCGCCCACGCGAGAACGCATAAGATCAGCAGCAAAACCAGGTGCCACCAAAATGCTGGGTTAATCTAATTACTGCAGATTTTGAAGATCGGCATTCGGTTCGGGCCATCTGGCAGAAGTAATATTCGAAGCTGTTTACTGTGTCTAAATGGCTGAAAAACAATTAGTTATGGAGTTAGTTCGCGGCCAGAGCACGATCGCTCTTTTCGTGCGACACATGACCGCTCAAAAAATGCCTGGAAGCAGGTCGCTCTGGCGATCCTGCGGCGGTCTGGCGCGGAGATCGACATTAAACTAGCATTCCAGCCGGACCATCGGGCGGGGACCGGTCAGAGACATGCCGAACGAGCCATCGATCGAAACAAGCGAGCCTGTTGCAGAACATGATCTAGACAGCCGTGACGACTATGATGCGCTGCCTTATCTGTCATTGCCGATTTCCTATAC
>Ga0075018_10000566_pt1 | contig 11443 bp, 11 predicted proteins | sample ColStrG_CSR_2014_FD_71471 | JGI IMG/M metagenome (GOLD analysis project Ga0075018, IMG submission 71471) | Freshwater sediment microbial communities in response to fracking from Pennsylvania, USA - Cold Stream Run_MetaG_CSR_2014 | ecosystem: Environmental > Aquatic > Freshwater > Creek >... | reverse complement strand
GCCAACCGCTTGAACGACAACGCCATCGCGCTCAAGGTCGCCAACAGCAAGGCGGACGGACGCATACAGCAGCTCGATTTTCAGTCCCACAGCCTGATGCAGGACACAAAGAAGGTTGGGCCGAACCTGAAGGACATCCGGCTCAAGCTGAACAAGAATTGGATTCCGGTCTGGCTGAAGAAGCCAACGGATTTCCGTCCCACCACCAAGATGCCGAACTTCCGCCTGACCGATCATCAGATCCAGGCGATTTCAGCCTACTTGTGGCAGTCGGCATTCCTCGATCCGTTGCCCAAACAAAAACCCGGAAACTCTGAGCACGGCAAAGAACTCTTTGAAACCCGCGGCTGCATGGCTTGTCATTCCATGGGCGAGGGCGATCAGATGCAGGGCGGTACCTTTGCCGCGAATCTGACGCGCGAAGGCGAAAAAGCGAATTATGATTATCTGGTGCGCTGGATTCACAATGCCCGCCAACGCACGCGTCCATATTGCCCGTACGAAAAGAAGGACATTGGTCCGGAGGATTACGCCAGGAAGGGCCTGCCCTACGAGTTCGACCTGCAGCACAGCCAATGCCCCAACGACGGTCACGAACTGCAGGTGCAGAACATGACCGTCATGCCGAGCCTGCGACTGGCTCCGGAAGATGCGCAGGACATTGCGTCCTATCTGATGACGCAAAAGAAGCAGGAGCCGTCGTCCTACGCCGACGCCTCTTTCATGGAGGATCCCAACCTGAAGGCCGAGGGCAAAAAGTGGGTTCGTCATTACGGCTGCTCCGGCTGCCATGAAATCTCCGGCATGGAGGACGAGGGCCGCATCGGCACTGAACTGACCTCCGAAGGCAGCAAGCCCATCGAGCGCCTGGATTTCGCGCTCTTCACCGAAATTGCGCAGCGCGGCGGCAAGGGGGCAGAGCCGATCAAGAATCCGGAAGACCTGGCGCGACTCCCCGAGGGCCCGGCGAAAGATTCGTGGTACGACCACAAGGGTTTCTTCGAGCACAAGCTCGCGGAGCCTAACATCTACGACCAGGGCAAGATCAAGTCCGAGACCGAAGCCCTGCGCATGCCCAATCTGCACCTGAACGCCGAGCAGATTCGGGCGCTCACCACATTCCTGCTGGGGAGCGATGAAAATTCCCTGCCCTCCGACTACCAATACCGCCCCGGCGATGCTCGCCGCGACATTCAGGACGGCTGGTGGGTGGTTAAGAAGTACAACTGCATGGGATGCCATCAGTTCATCCCCGGCCAACAAAGCGTGTTGATGGGAATGAAGAAGTATCAGGACCCGGACTGGAAGGAACAGCTTCCGCCGAAGCTTCTGACCGAAGGCGCGCGCGTCGATCCCGAATGGTTGCGCCGCTTCCTCTCCAATCCTTCGCTGAGCACAACGGATACGAATCGCAATGGCGTGCGTCCATACCTGAAAGTGCGCATGCCCACGTTCTCCTTTTCGGATAACGAACTGCGCAAGCTGGTGCGTTTCTTCCAGGCATTGTCGCAGCAACCCATGCCGTACATTCCGGAGCAGCGCCCAACCTTGACCGCAAAGGAAATAGATATGGCGCGCAGCCTGTTCTCAAGCACAGCCGCGCCCTGCCTGAAGTGCCACGCCACGGGCGATCCCGCGCACGACAAGATCGCCACCGCGCCCAACTTTCTGCTTGCCAAGGAGCGCCTGAAACCGGACTGGGCGGAGCGCTGGGTGCTTGATCCACAGGCCATCAGCCCAGGAACCTCAATGCCGTCAGGACTGTTCCGGCGGGAGAACAACCAGTGGGTATTCGCCGGCCCAACTCCGCCGTCGTTCCAGGGCTACGAGAAAGATCATTCCAAGCTGCTGGTGGATTACATTTTCCAGTTAACCGCGGAAGAACAGCGGCGGGTGGCTGCATCCATGGGACGAATGAAAGCCTCAAACCAATCCCCGACGAAATCCAGGCAGGCAGCCATGCCCACTCAGCGAGCAAGCGGCGGGGGTTCGCGGTAAAATAATAGGTTTTGTAGCGCAGGTACCGCCCGCGCATTCGGGGCAAGAATTTCACCATAGCAACAATTTAGATTTAAAGACGCATTCAACACTCAACGAAAGGGCGACATCATGAATAAGAAAACCTCTGTAGCAATGTCTGGCATGCTCTGCCTGCTCAGCCTGTGGATACTCGTGGGCTGCAGCAAGAAAGAAGAGCCAACCGAAGCACAACCCTCCGCACCGGCGACCACGGCCGCACCCGCGGCCGCTCCCATCGATCCCGCCACGGCAGCTTCCGTGAGCGGCGCCGTGAAACTGGACGGCGCGGCTCCCAAAGCCTCCAAGATCGACATGAGCCAGGATCCCGCCTGCAAGGGCGCCAACACGGCTGAAACGATGGTCGCCGACGGCGGCAATCTGGCCAATGTTTTTGTGTACGTAAAAGAGGGCCTGGGCGACCGCACCTTCGACGTTCCCAAAGATGCCGTCACCATTGACCAGCAAGGCTGCAAGTATCATCCCCACGTGCTGGGCGCGATGACCGGCCAGAACATTCAGATCAAGAACGACGATCCGACCACCCACAACATTCATCCCACGCCGCAAGCCAACCGCGAGTGGAATGAATCCCAGCCGCCGCAGGCGGCTCCGCTGCAGAAGAGCTTCGCCCGCGAAGAAATCATGCTGCCCGTGAAGTGCAACCAGCACCCGTGGATGCGGATGTACATCAACGTGGTAAAGAGCCCGTTCTATGCGGTCACCGGCCCGGACGGCAAGTACGAAATAAAGGGCCTGCCGCCGGGCGATTACACGCTCGCCTTCGTGCAGGAAAAATTAGGCGAGCAAACGCAAAAGGTGACGCTAGCCGCGAAAGACAGCAAGACGGTAGACCAAACGTTCAAAGCGCAATAGTCGAGCGATAGAGGATGGGCGTCCCGCCCGTCCGGGATCGCGTGGCGCTGCGTAGCGCCGGCATCCTGCCGGTTGTCCCGACGGCGTCCTCGCCGTCGGAGTGGCGACGAGGACGCCGCCACGACAGCCGCCGGGGACGGCGGCGCTACAAAAGGAGCCGATGTGAAGTCTCTCGCCACACCGTACAATCGCGCGCATCACCGCTTCGCTGTCTTCACCGCGTGCGCGACTTTTGTTCTGATCATTGCGGGCGCACTGGTCACCAGCAACGACGCCGGCCTCTCCATCCCCGACTGGCCCACTTCTTTCGGTTCCCTCAGCGTTCCGCCGTTGCACGGAGGAATCCGCTACGAGTGGAGCCATCGCGCAATCGCCGGGACCATTGTGATGCTCACGATTTCCATCGCCGCGTGGACTTGGTTGGCAGACCGTCGCCGCTGGATGAAATGGCTGGGCCTCGCCGCCCTAGGCACAGTCATCACCCAGGCAATCCTCGGCGGGCTGACAGTCTTGCTATTCCAACCGCCGTGGGTATCCTCGGCCCACGCCGCGGTTGGCCAAACATTCTTCTGCATCGCCGTCACCATCGCCATGTTCACCGGACGCAAGTGGGTGGAAGAAGTTCCGCAGATTGAATTTGACAGCCGCCGTCCCAGCCTCATCACGCTCACGCTATTGTCAATCTTTGTGCTCTACGTACAACTGATTCTGGGCGCCATGTTCCGCCATCACGGCATGAGCTGGTGGCCGCACGTTGTCCATTCTGCGGTCGTCGCCTTGGTGCTGATCTGGACTGCGATCCGCGCCTTGTCGCAATTCTCGAAGATTGAAGCCGTGCGACGGCCCGCGATTATTTTAGTTTCGTTGCTATTCGCGCAACTTTGCCTTGGCTTAGTCGCGTTCTTAACGCGCGTAGCCTGGGGCCGCAGTGCGGTGCAGCCCGAACTGCCTATGGTGATCTCGACGGTGGCCCACGTTGCGGTCGGAGCACTGCTCTTGGCGACTGCCGTCGTTCTTGCCATCCAGGTGTGGCGGCAAGTGCCGGTCGCCTTTGAGGAGCAAATTCCCAGCCGAACTCGAAAACCGGTCGCTGCGTAGTCCGCGGGACGACTTCTCATCGTAGAATAGTCTGTGGCTTCCAAAACTCCATACGCCGTGGCCGGCCCTGAGACCAGCGTCGCTGCCGAGCCGGCTGTGATTTCGGTGCAGGAGGTAGTGCATCGTTATGGCGACCGCGCCGCTCTGAACGGTGTGTCTTTCGACGTGCGACCGGCTGAGCTCTTCGGACTACTGGGGCCGAATGGCAGTGGAAAGACAACGCTATTTCGTATCCTCTCAACTCTGATGATTCCGAGCGGTGGACGCGCCCAGATTATGGGATTTGACGTCGCCCGCGACCCCAACAATCTGCGCCGCCAGATCGGCGTCGTCTTCCAGGCTCAAAGCATCGACGTGAAGCTGACCGCCTCCGAGAATCTCTGGCATCAGGGACATCTCTACGGCTTGAACGGAGCCTCACTGAGATCGCGCATCGTGGAGATGCTGGGCCGGGTTGGATTGTCCGATCGTGCCAGCGAAAAAGCGGAGACCTTCTCCGGAGGCATGCAGCGCCGCTTGGAATTGGCCAAGGGCCTGCTACATCACCCCTCGGTCCTTTTGCTGGACGAGCCCACCACTGGACTCGATCCCGGCGCCCGGCGCGATCTCTGGCAATATCTCGCTATTCTGCGGGACGAAGAAAAAGTCACCGTGATCGTCACCACTCATCTCATGGAAGAGGCCGAGCGCTGCGACCGCCTTGCCATCCTGAACGAAGGAAGACTGGTGGCGCTGGGCACGCCCACCGAACTCAAGCATGAAATCGGAGGGGACGTGATCCTGCTGGACGCGAAGGCGCCCGATGCGCTGGCGGAAAGAATCCGCGCGCGCTTCCATTTGGACGCACAAGTGCTTCACGGACAAGTCCGCATCGAACGCGAGAACGGCCATCGCTTCATCACCGATGTGGTCGAGGCATTCCCGGGCGAGATTGAGGCAATCTCAGTAAGCAAGCCGACGCTGGAGGACGTTTTCATCCATCGCACCGGCCACCGTTTCTGGACGGAAGACGGAGAAAGAGTTTAGTAGCGATACAAAGGAGCTAGCCGATGATGCTGATGCTTTCTGTGGTTCTCGGAATTGTGCCGTTGATGGGAGTGGCCTGGATAGTCGCGCAAGCCAGCATCACTACCGTCGACGGCCTCTTCATGAGCCTGATTCTGCTCACGCTTTCCGGCATTCTTTTCCTCAATGCATACCTGGATCTTCGGGGACGCCTGAAAACAAACTCTGCAGCGCCGCCGGCGCAGAAGAAGAGTTAACGTGGTCCCGCAAAACACAACCATGACCGCGCCAACCGCCCCAATCTCCAACGGAGTAGCGCTTCCCGCCTTCACCCTCTGGTGGCGGGAAATTGTCCGCTTTTACCGGCAGCGCTCCCGCGTCATCGGCGTGATCGCTTCGCCGCTGCTGTTCTGGCTGGTCATCGGCTCCGGCTTCGGCTCCTCGTTCCGCGCGGGCAACGCCCCCGGGCAGCAGCACTATCTGGATTACTTCTATCCCGGCGCACTCATCATGATCGTGCTGTTCACTTCGATTTTTGCCATGATGTCATTAATCGAAGATCGCAAAGAGGGATTCCTGCTGTCGGTGATGGTCGCCCCCGTTCCCCGCTCCGCTATCGTTCTCGGCAAGGTGCTGGGCGGAACAACCTTGTCCGCAATTCAAGGACTGATTTTCCTGGCATTCGCGCCATTCGTCGGCGTGCACCTGGGACTCATCGAGTTTCTGCTGGTCGTGTTGGTTGTTTTCCTGGTCTCGTTCGCGCTTACCTCTCTGGGATTCGCCATCGCATGGCCCATGGATTCCACGCAGGCGTTCCACGCTATCATCAATCTTTTTCTGATTCCGCTGTGGCTGCTCTCGGGCGCACTGTTTCCGCTGTCGGGAGCCTCGGGCTGGCTGCGGCTGGTGATGCGCATGAACCCGCTGACTTACGGGGTCGAGGCGCTGCGCAATCTTCTGTATCCGGCAAGCCCGATGGTGTTGCCGCTGCCCGCCTCGATCGCTGCGCTAACCCTGTTCACGATTTTCATGTTCGGGCTGTGCTTCTTCAGAGTGAACCGCCGCACCACCAGGCCCGCCGCATGATCCAGATTCCGCCTCAATATGCCATTTTCCCGGCGATTGATGCCAGCTTGAACGGAACCAGCGCCGTACTGTTGCTTCTAGGGAGGAGTTTGATCAAGCGCGGACGCATGGCCGCACACCGTGCTGTTATGATCGCCGCCCTGGTTTCATCCAGCATCTTTCTCTCCTGCTATTTGTACTATCACTGGCATGTCGGCTCGGTGCATTTCCGCGGACAAGGCTGGTCGCGCCCGCTGTACTTCAGCATCCTGATTTCCCATACGATTCTGGCCGCGGCGATCGTGCCCATGATTATCATCACACTCAGCCGTGCCTTGCGCGAACGGTTCGACCGCCACCGCGCCATCGCGCGCTGGACGTACCCTTTGTGGCTGTACGTCTCGGTCACCGGCGTGATTGTCTATTTCATGCTCTATCATCTGTTTCGTGCGTGAACCGGTCCCCTTCGTGTCCTTTGTGGTTGAAAAAGAGCAATACCCACAAAGGACACGAAGGTACACAAAGAATGCAACAAAATATCCTCCATGGCGATCGTCAGATTACAGATCGACGTTTCGGGCACGGTAGGCGACGAAGCCTGGCGCGAACTGAAGCAGTTTGATCAAATCCAGAGCGCGGACTTTGGTCCTCAGTTCGGCAGTGGCGGGCGCTGCAATCATCCGCTCGACGCACCCCACAACAAAGGAGAATGGATCGGCGCTGAGATCCGGCTGCAGACGCCGCTTCTAGCCCAGTACGCCGTTTCTCACTATCTGGAACAGGACCGCGTGCTGGATGCCGATGTGGTCGAGTAACGCGTACCTGACACGGTGCAAGCGACGTTTCTACGGTGCTCCTCTGTGGAGACGTCGCTTGCTACGTCTCAGGTTCTGCTATATTGCGGTCATCCATGTCCGTACTCCCCGACCCGACTTCGCAAACTTCGCCTGATGCAACCAGATCTCAACCCAAGCGCCCTCGCATGTCGACGCGCAACCGGCTGCTCTTTCTCTTTACCGGCTGGCTGATCGTGCTGATGCCCTTCCTGTTCTGGTGGAACACCTGGTTCGGCCGCCAACTCTCTGACACGCAACTGACCGAATATTTGCATGATGGGAATAAGCCGCGACACATCCAGCAGGCCCTGGTACAGATTGGTGAGCGCATCACCCGGCACAACGCCAACGTGGCAACTTGGTATCCTGACCTTGTCCGCATGGCCTCACATCCTGTTGAGGAAGTCCGCAACACCGACGCGTGGGTGATGGGCCAGGACACGTCTGGTGGGGGATTCCATGAAGCTCTGCTCAAAATGCTGGGGGATTCGTCGCTCATGGTGCGTGGCAATGCGGCGCTCTCGCTAGTGCGCTTTGGGGATGCGACAGGCAGACCACAGATAGTGGCATTGTTGCAGCCCGCGAAAATCACTGCCCCGGTAAACGGAACCGTGGCGGATACCGGAAAGGTTGGTACTGCGGTTCACGAGGGTGGGCTGGTAGCGAAACTTCAATACGGGGATCGAGCAACTGAGGATCTCCGCTCCCCAATCACGGGCCGTATCCGTTCGCTTTCAGTGGAAAAGGGGATGCGCGTTTCAGCCGGACAGGAGATTGCAACCATCGATCCAGGAACGGAACAGGTCTGGGAAGCGTTGCGCGCGCTATACCTCATCGGTCAGCCAGATGACATTAGCGCAGTTCTACCCTATGAACGAGAATCGCCTGACATCCCCGACCACGTGCGCAAGCAAGCTATCGAAACAGAAAAGACAATTCGGGAAAGAACCAACCGTTAACCACGGGCGTGGAATGAGTTATCACCGGTTTGACTGAACGAATCATGGCGCAGAACCTAGGTTACGTCGCCCTAGTCGTCCGCGATTACGACGAAGCGCTCGCCTTCTTCACTCAAACGCTCGGATTCATATTGATCGAGGACACTGTCTCGAAAGATCGCCTCGGCGAGGATAAGCGGTGGGTGCTGGTCCGCCCCCCGAATTCCAGCGGCACGAGCCTGTTGCTCGCACGAGCGTCAACGCCCGAGGAGACCAGTCGTATTGGTAACCAAACAGGCGGTCGGGTCTTTCTCTTTCTCCATACGAACGATTTCTGGCGCGACTACCGTGAGATGACGGCTCGGGGCGTGAAATTCCGAGAGGCGCCGCGCCAGGAAGCCTACGGCACCGTCGCAGTCTTCGAAGATCTATACGGCAACAAATGGGATCTGCTCGAACTGAAAACAACGGTTGAGGGCTTGGCGAAGAACTGAAGGCTAAGAGCTGAAATCTGTCTTTCAAATCGGCATCACGCCGACTTCTTTCTCCACTTCCACCGTGTCCACCATCACGATCGCGTCCCACGGACAGCCGTCGAGAAAACATCCGTCCGGACCCTTGCTGAGGCACTTCTTGCACCCAATACAAAGAATCGGGTCCACCTGGATTCTGCCGAATGGCGGATGATCCTCGTCCGGGACCCAGAACATGCAATCTTCCACCGGGCAATATTCCACGCAGGCGGGCGAGCCCGCGCACCCGGTGCAGCATTCGGTAATCACCGCCAACTCCTTTGGTTTCTTCTTTCGAGGAGTCAAGAGCCCTTTGGACTTGGGTTCGAATTTGAGCTCGTCGGGCACCATCCCGGCGGGTTTCAAGGCGGCGGCTTCAGCAGGCATGGCCAGATTATACCGTAACCCTTGAGGTTTTCAGACTCTCAACCAAAACGGCAGTTTCATTTTGGCCTGCCCTTGCCTTTTTCACGCACTCTTTCCTTTCTTTGCTCTCAAAGGCTCGGCAGTTTCTGATATATTGGGCGTCCAGCCCCTAATTTCGTCGTCTGTGCTCGCGTCTCGGCCAGGGGCGGAAGGAGCAGCACTCATGAAGAGCGTCAACAAAGTCATTCTTATCGGAAACCTGGGCAAGGACCCCGAGGTGAAATTCACCCAGGCCGGCATGCCGGTCGCCAAGTTCTCGCTGGCCACCAATGACCGCTTCAAGGACAAAGAAGGCCAGTGGCAGGATCGCACCGAGTGGCACAACATCGTGGCCTTTCAACGGCTGGCCGAGATTGCCGGCGAGTATCTGAAGAAGGGCGGCAAATGCTACATCGAAGGCAGATTGAGCACCAGTTCCTGGGACGACAAAGAAACCGGCCAGAAGAAGTATAAAACCGAGATCATCGCCAATGATCTGGTTTTGCTCGGCGGACGCGGCGAAGGCGCCGGAGCGGATGATTCTGGCGGACGCTCCCGCGGCGCCGCCGCCGGAGGAAATAATTTCGATCAGCGCGCGCCGGAGCCAGAACACGCAGCGGTCTCATCGCCCATCAGCGACGAAGATATTCCGTTCTAGATTCAGGGACACGCACCGATCTCCCGGGACAGCCACAGAGACGAGAACACGCCCCGCCCGCGTGTCCTCGTCTCCAAGGAATCAGTTCTTGGTGAAGGTGTACAGTATGACGGGCGGCGAATACTGTTCGACGGTACTCAGGGGTACTCTGGCCGAGTTTGACCCTCCAATGACGTATATGAAACCAGTGACGGCTGTGACAGCCAGGCTGGTTCTCGCGACGAGCGGTGAAGGCGCCTTGCTCCAAAGGTTGGCGGTCGGGTCATATACCTCCACGGTGTTGACCACCGGGTGTCCAAGAATGCTCGTACTACCCCCTATGGCGTAGATCTTCCCATTCAGAACGCACCCCGCCAGCCCGAATCTTGCTAGGTTTATTGGCAGGGCAGAGCTCCAATAATTGCCGGACGGATGGTACATCTCCACGGTGTTCAAAACCTTTTGTCCGTTAGACCCTCCGATCGCGTAGATTTTTCCGTTCACGAAAGTCGCAGCCAGTCCGCTCCGTGCAGTCTGCATTGGGGCTCGTGTACTCCAAGAGTCGGTGGAAGGAGTGTATGCCTCCACAGTCTTCAGAAATGAGGCGTTTCCGTCGATTCCGCCGATCGCGTAGATTTTTCCACTGGTCGTATCAACAGCTACGGCCAGCCCACTTCTCGCCGTAGGCATTGGCGACTTTGAAGTCCAATGTTTGGTGGACGGATCGTACTCCTCTACGGTGCCCACCACCGTTGTTCCGTTATACCCTCCGATCGCGTAGATTTTTCCAGTGGTTGCATCAACTGCAGCCGCCAAACCGCTCCTCAGGGTTAGCATAGGAGTTGCTTTGGTCCAACTGTCGACCGAGGGATCGTACACCTCATGGCTGTTGAGAGACAGTTTGGTGCCACCAATCGCGTGCACTTTCCCGCTCACGGTCACCGCAGCCAATCCTGCCCTGGTCCCGGGGACTGACGAAGCTGGGGATGAAACATTGCCGGTAATGTTGGTTCCCGACAGCGTGTACCCAGGGGGAGCGGTCGGAGAACTACCCAGGATCATGAATCCCGATGGAATGCCCCCACCCCCGGTCGCCGCAGTAGTTTGCAGGGTACCGTCTGGAAATTGAACGCCGTTTCCGGAGCCGGTTAAGGCAAGGTTTCCGTTCACTGTCTGCGTGGCGGCAAAGCTGTTTGCCGTCGCCAGTTGCGGAACCTGAGTGGTGTCCACGTTCAAAGTTACGGTGCCGGTTAAGCCGCCGCCCGTGAGATCGGTTCCAGCAATTACTCCCGTGATCGTTCCTCCTCCGCTCAGCCCAGTACACACCCAAGCACTGCCGTTCCAACTCAATACCTGCCCCGTGGAACAAGTGGTGAGCAGACTCAGGTTGAGAGTGCCGCTGGTTCCTCCGCCCATCAACCCGCCGCCGGCAGGCGTGTTTACGCCAGTAATCGTCCCTGTACCCCCAAACGTCTGTCCGGGGGCAAACGTGATCAAGCCGGTAAAGTTAGCCGTGCCTTGCACGTCCAGCGTGGCCGCAGGCGTAGCTGTGCCGATGCCGACCTTGACCGCGTTTGCGCCGGTGCCTCCCAGCACCAGCGCGTTGCTCTCGTTGACAATGGCGTTCGATCCAATCGCGGTGGCGAACGTCAGGCCATCAGCGCCCACGTCGGCGCTCGCTCCAACGAGGGTGTTGTTTGATCCGGCCGTGGTATTGGTGAAGCCAGCACTTTTTCCCAGAGCCGTGTTGAGGTTTCCGCTCGTGTTCTGATAGAGCGCTTGGTAGCCGACGGCGGTATTGGAATTGCCAGGGCCGTCCGATATCAGCGCCTGATAGCCGCTGCCAGTGTTGTTTGAGCCGGTGGTACCGCCGAGCACTTGAAAGCCTTCGGCGGTGTTGTATTTGCTTCCGAGGTTGAAAGGTCCTGCGGACACTCCGATAGAAGTATTGCCGTCCGAATAGGCGCAGCAGTCATGAATAAAGGGTGCCCCGCCGAATGTGATTACGCCCACATTGCCGCCACCGGTCTGCGGCAGATCGAGGTTGCCGCCGCT
>Ga0075018_10000565_pt1 | contig 11449 bp, 18 predicted proteins | sample ColStrG_CSR_2014_FD_71471 | JGI IMG/M metagenome (GOLD analysis project Ga0075018, IMG submission 71471) | Freshwater sediment microbial communities in response to fracking from Pennsylvania, USA - Cold Stream Run_MetaG_CSR_2014 | ecosystem: Environmental > Aquatic > Freshwater > Creek >... | reverse complement strand
CGGGCTGGCGTTTCGACAGCTGGCAGGTCTCGCCGACAGCCAGTTTCTCGAGACGCCGCGCGATTCCTATGATGAATTCCTGTTCGGCCTGTGGCCGGCCTTGTCCCTCGGTCGCCGCTATGTGCGGTGGGTGTATTCCGATCCTGTTCGCAAGGTCTCGGTACCGGAGAACGGCCAACTGGTTGCAGGTGCGGTGTTGACCGTCAACGAGCGCATTGATGGCTCCGTGTGGCAGATGTGCCAGCGGAACGCAGACTACCGACCCCTGGGATTGATCGAGTGGGCCAAGCGTACGGGCCGTGATCTCGAGGCGCTCATCGCAGATCCGGCAAAGTGGGAAGTCTTTACATTGCCCGTGGACAAGGCCGGCGTTGAATGGCGTGAGACGAGGCATTGATGCGGGCGCTGCGCGGCGTCGTGCGTGGCTGGATGATCGCCGTGGGTGCAGCGCTGGTGGCGATTTCGCCTCGCGGATGGTGCGACGAGTCGGGCGCCGATCTGCCTGGCGTCACGCCGTATCGCCCGAGCGTCTCCACGCCGGCAGCGCTCTCGGCACCGGGCTGGCTCGAAGTGGAAGCCGGATTGCTGCGCGCGGGTACGACGGGCACGGATCTGCGCGAGAGCCTGCCATACACCCTGAAGCTGGCGTTCACGCCCGACTGGGGCATTCGCGTGGGCGGTGAGGCGTTGGTTCGATCCTCTGATGCCCCTGGCGAAAGCCGCACCGGATATGGCGACACCTCGGTGGTGCTCAAGCGGCGCTTCGCGGTCAACGATCATTCGGCCTTCGGTCTCGAGCTGGGCGGCACTTTCTCTACGGCGCGCGCGCAACTGGGCAGCGGGAGCGGAGCCACGGATATCAGTGTGAATGGCATCTACAGCGCCGATCTCGGCGCGCTGCATACCGATCTGAACCTGACGGCAACGCACCTGGGACAAATCACGGTCGGCGAGAGCCGCGTGCAGACCCTGGTGGCGGCCGCGCTGTCAGGCAATCTCAGCACGCGGTGGAGCCTGGTCGGCGAGCTGTCGGGAACGCGCCAGCGTGGTGCAGACTCGACGGCGCAACTGCTGGGCGCCGCGAGCTACAGCCCCGCACGACGGATCACGTGGGATGGTGGCGTGGCCAAAGGCTTGCTGTCCGGTGCATCGTCCTGGTCGGTGTTCGTGGGTGGCACGGCGTTGGTGGGGCGGGTGTTTTGAAAGGCAGCAATCACGTAGGGGAGTGACTATGGAGAAGCGGGTGGAAGGGAAGGCAGGGTAGGCGCATGGTTGAGTCCGTTGACTCGATGAGTGGGTGTTAGCCATGTGCCGCTGGCTGTGGGTCCGCTGGCGGATTTCAGGGAACTCTCAAAGCTGTCAGGGCACAGCTACTTCTACGACGTGATGGATGGGGCCTGGATGGCTATTGATGGTGTGTCCGCAGGGCGGCGCTTCATTGTCGAAGCCAACAATCCGCAATTGTGCGAGGACGAGCACTCGCACCTGATTGCGGCGGTGCTGGGCAAGATGCAGTGAGTTGTTTGCGTTGAAGCAGGCAAGTCGTCTCTGTAAATGAGGGCGGCCCGCATTAAAATAAAGATGTTGATAAACAACGTATTAACCGTATATAGAGATGTGACACATTAATATTGGATCGACAAGTGTCGGGTTGTCAGGGGCGCATCATGGATAACGGGAAGCTTGAGGCGTTGATCAGGCATCTTGCAGACAAGAAGAAGTTGCCTCTGCCTGAAGCTGGCAGTGGATTCATTGGTGTGCAGCGGGGCTGGCAGCTGCATGCGATAAGTGGGCTGTGGGCGGAAGACGTGAATCGGGAAGGTGATGTGTTGCTGGTGACGCCAGCGAAGGGCGTGCTTCACGCTACCTGGGATGTGGCCGCTGATGGGAAGCGTTCCGTAGAGAAACTGGATGACCCGCACCTGCAGCTGGCGCTGCATTTGAGCAAGGCCATCCGAGACTGGGACGATCTGAAGGAGGAAGTCTTTGCGCTGCTGCCGGAAGTGGCGGCGGTGTACGGTGCGGGGGCGGAAATTGACAAGTAGGGCGCAAGACCCATGACTCACGTCGTGCCGGCTGAGGTGCCATCCGATTCGCTGTTGGTCACGTACGTGGGTGGCTCCCATCCGGAGCGGTGGCGGCACTATACGGACTGCTTCAGCGTCACGGTCCATCGGTCGATGACCTTGAGCCAATTCGTGCAGTCGTTCTATACGTCGCGGCTGTTCAAAGTGGAGCGCTGGCTGTTGGCGGTTGCCGCGGGGACGCGATCGACCGATGAGCAGGCCCAGGAGCTTGCGGAAAGCGCGCGGCAGACCTTTGCGGTCTGGATCGTTGGGGCGCGTACCGAAAATCAGTTGTTGATGTGCGATCGGTATGGGAAGACGCGATCGTGGTTCAGCGTGCAAAGCGCTGACGGGGAAGGGACGGTACTGCGGTTCGGCTCGGCCGTAGCAGGCGGGTCGGGTCCGGCGGGATCCCCGCGCATGGGTTGGCGATTCAGGGCGCTGCTGGGTTTTCATCGGCTGTATTCGCGAGCGTTGCTGAAGGCAGCAGCGCGCGGGTGTGGGTAACACTTGGTCGGGTACCGCCTGTTGACGGAAGTCACCGTGGTGGGGCATCTGCTGTTCATTGCGTTTGTCGTCGTCGGTGGATTTCTTGTGCGCCGGCGCCGCTGGTTCATGGTAGTGCACCTGACCGCCGTCGCGTGGGCGGTCTACGCGGAGCTGGCATCGGGGGTGGTCTGTCCGCTCACGGCACTGGAGAACCTATTCGCGCAGCGCGCGGGACTTGCGAGCTACGCAGGAGACTTCATCACGCGCTATCTGATACCGATCATCTATCCGGAAGGGCTGACTCGAGCGGCGCAGATCGTCCTGGTAGTGACCGTGCTTGCTGTCAATGGCGTGGTGTATTGGGGAGTCTGGAGAATGTCAGGGCGCCGTGGTGTTGGTGACATAGGTCGGCCAAGACGAATGTGATCGGTCGGCGCGGACAGGGCATAGTCATTTAATCGGAAGAGCTAACCCGGTGGGTACAAATCTGCCTGGTGGCAGTGGTGACCTGGGTGGCATAGGATCAGAAGGGTGCGTATGAGTCCCCGCCTGGTATTCATTGTTGTCGTGGGTGCCTACCTTGTGAGCTCGTGTGCGTCGGGCGGGAGCGTCGGGGCGAACTCCGAATGTGTCAATTCGAACTGCCTGGTCAACGCGTCATCGTCGCTTGCAAGTCTGCTGGTAGGCACGGCGTTGGCGCTGTTCGTTGTGAAGTATCAGCAACGTCCTGGCGCGATTGACAATGCCAAGGTGGTGGGGTTCTGGCGCCGCATCGGGGCCTTCGTGACTGATTGCGCTGTTGTACTGCTGGTTCTCGCTCCCGTGGCAGCACTCCCGTTGCTTGTTGTTGAAGGGCACTACACGGGTACGTTTCACTGGGCGTTCGAGCGACGCTTTTCGCGGTCAACGGACATGGTCATTCTGCTGCCGGGGATAGCCGCGAGCTTTGCGGGGCTGTTCCTGTATTTCTACGTGCATGCCCGGTTCGGGCGACCGACAGTCGGGCAGTATGTGCTGGGGTTTCGCGTTACTGCATCGGGGGAACCTGGGGCCGCTCCCAACTGGGGAGCACGCGTGGTGTATTCGTTCATGGGGCTCTGCATGTGGCCGGTATCGGTGCTGCTGGCGTGGCGGACGCCACAGAAAATCTGCTGGTGGGATTCGAGGACCTATACACGTGTGATACGGGTGCAAGTGTTGGAAGCAGAAGTACGCGCGGGCGGAGCTTGATGCGGGCAGTTACCGATAAGGAGAACGGGCAATGAGAATGCTGATCATGGTTGTGGGTCTGTGTGTGGCGAGCGTGGTGTCGGCGGGCCCGTTGGCTGAGGTGGCGGGGCGCTATACGTACGGCATCTATGCGGTGACGTTGCCGAACGGACGGGTGCTGAGCCTGAAGGATCTGGGGGCGAGCGCTGCGGTGCTGGAGATTTCCGATGCGGCGGGGACGATCACGTTGCGCATGAGCATGCTGTCGGGCAAGGAGGTTGTGGAAACGGCCAAGGTGGTCGAGGCGCATGTGGTCAAGGGCAAGGGGTACTGGATTGCGCAGTGGCCGGATGTGAGCTATCCGGTGAAAGCAGTGATTTTGATGTCCGGCACAAGCCTCACCAGTGATACGCGCTTCGATCATCCGGAAGACGCGCAGCGGTTCGGGACGGTGGAGCATGCGGAATTGACAAGGATCGGGAAGTGAGGCGTGGACGGACGTTGGGATAAAGTGGGTGTTCTCTATCTGGTCACGCGCGAACGCATCAGAGAAATGGAGAAGAGGGCGAGAGGGGAGTGAATGGCGCGGATTACTCACCTGCGTAGGAAAGAGGATGCGAGCGTTTTACCTACTGCACGCCTGCCGGCGTTGATACGAGCAGTGCGGGGAGTACATATGGCGCAGGTTGCTCGCCAGCGTCAGACCGCGCGACACCTGGTCACGTCCACTTTGTCGGGAGCCATCTCAAGCCCAGGGATTCAACAATTTCACCGGCGCGCCCCTGAAGTCGCGTTCGTTGCGGGTGGCCAGTACAAAGTCGTGTTCGATGGCGATCGCGGCGATCGCGGCGTCGGCGAAGTCGATGGGGTTGCCGGCAGCTTGGGCAGCGGTTACGACGCGGGCGTAGGCTTCGGCTGAGCGTTCGCCGAAGGCGAGCAGGCGATGGGCAAAGAGGGACACCAGTTCCCGGTCGAGCACGCGCTGCAGTTCAGTGCGACGCTTCCCGGGTGGCAATGCCATGACGCCGGCCAGCAATTCAGCGCGGCTGATGGCGGTGAGATACAGCGTCGCGGGGTTCTGGCGATCCAGCCAGCCTAAGACCGCGGGATCTGGCCGAGGCTTCAACGGTTCGGATACCACGTTGGTATCCAGCACAATCATGAGTCAAAGCTCGCCGCGCGTGCGGGACTGCGCTTGCGCTTGCGTGACAGGTCGATGCCGCCGACGCGCTTGCCAAGCGCCGCAAGCGCGGTGCCCAGGCCGACGGTCGGGCGGACCGCGGCGTTCAGGATTTCACGTATCTCGGCCTCGGTGCTGCGACCGGACTGGGCGGCACGCACCTTCAGGGCACGGGCGGTCTCTTCCGGGAGGTTTCTGACGGTGATGGCGGCCATGGATAGCGATCCATAATAATGATAGCGAAATGATATCACAAAGGCCAAATGATGTCAAGAACAGGCAGAACAGACCATGGGTCAGGAGGAATTGCGCGAGGATGGAAGTGTGGGGTACGAGAGAAACGATCGCGCGGAGATGGAGGGGAGCTCATGCGCATCATGCTCACCAGCGTCCGACCGCGTAGCTACCAGACAAGCTCACTTTTTCGGGGATATTCAAGAAAGGGCAGCACCATGGGTTTGCCGAGCCGGTGTTCCAGCGCAGCGGACAGCGTTGCGTAGTGGCTGGCGCCGTAGACCACGAGGACGATGTTGCAGCAGGCTACTGAACGGGCGTCAGTGGACTGTAGCCAGGAAGTCGTGCCCGATGAAATGTGAGTGTGCCCAGTGGAACTGGCGCGTGGTCAATACGGGACAAGCCAGTGCCCTCGAGCGAGAAGGTCTGCGGGCACTCGGCGGGGCAGGTGAAATGATAGAGCAATTCAACGTTCAACAGGGTCCATGGTGGCGTGCCGGAATACCGGTAGAGTCGATAGATCGCTGACTTGTCGATATCCGTGGAGCCGAAGTCCGGAGGAATCTCGATGTGGTATTGCCGGGAAGGGTTGGCAAATGCCGGCAGCATCTGCCAGCGCGGCTGTTTGTCTGAGTGCGCGGAGCCATCGTCCTGACGGGACGCGGTGGCATCGGCGAATTGCCTGTCGGCACAGAGGCGGTTGAGTGCGTCGATGCGCAGGCAGGGCGATCGCAGGAAGGAAAAGTCGTGATCCGCATGCAAGACCATCCGGACGGCAAGATTCAGTTCTTTTGCCGCCTGAGCGTGGGTGACGGTCGGGATGACGGGTGCACCGAGCATGCCGATCGCGTAGAGCCGCGTGGCGGTTTCGAATCCCAGCGTCAGCTCTCCGTCCGGTACGTGTAAGGCCGCTTTCAGCGACTGGTCGGGCAGGGCGTAGCCGTCCTGGATGTCGAGGGTGGAGCACGTGGCGGTGAGCAGCGCCAATGCAAGCACTGCAGAAAGCGCGAATATTCTGGGCGTGGAGTTCATTCGTTGCACGGTGCAGCTATAACAATCTGCGCAGCTCATCACGGGGTACGACGTGTTGCCATCCAAAGAGGTGGCCGAGGGCGTCGAGGATGGCGAGCGGGTCCAGTGTACCGACGATCGCGATCAGGTACTCGTTGTCGCGTTTGAGGTTCATAGAGGGCTCCGCTGAATGAACGCTACGCCAGTACAGCGGCGCTCCTTAACCTCTGCGTTCGCGTCGGACGTGCCCGGATAGCTTCGAGTTCAAGACGTGACGGCATGCACGCACATTCGTTCGGGAGTTCGCAGAACCGGTGCTTTGGTACGGGCCTCTAAGGTCAATCCCTGTTCGTAAATCCTCGGCACACTGCGGCGACTTTGTTGCCGTCGAGATCGCGCACGTAGGCGGCGTAGAAGTCTGGATTGTAGTGCGGTCGGAGGCCGGGCGGGCCGTCACAGGTTCCGCCTTGTGCGAGCGCGGTGGCGTAGAAGTCGTCGACCGCCTGCCAGGAGCGCGCGCTGAAGGCGACCATGCAGCCGTTGCCCCTGGTGGCCGGCTGCTGATCAAAAGGCGTACCAATCCAAAAACTGAGCTCACGCGCGCCGTCGTCCTCGTAGATTCCCCAGCCGGAAGAGATGCGGTTCCAGGCCGGGTCTCCGGTGATGCAGCGCGGCATGCCGAGTGGAATCAGGATCGCGTCGTAGAAACGCGTGGCTCGTTCGAGGTCGTTGGTGCCGAAATAGACGTAGGACAGCATGGAAGCTCCCGGAATATCACACTGCAGGGACTCAATGACCACTCGTCCGACATGCAGCCGGACGTTGGGCACTATCCCTCTTATTCTTAGACGTGTTCTAAATCGCGTGGCTGGCGCGGGGTGCCGGTTGACGCGGAATAGTGTGGTGGCAGTATGCCAAGAATATGGGAACAGGTGCAGAGTGCATATGAGAGATCGACCGCCCGACCGTCTGTTGGGCGAGAAAGGGAGTGTCGAGATTATCTGATGGCCCGCCACATGCGCACGACCCACGGTCCGCCGTCGAGCACCTGGAAGCGGTCCATGGGCTCAAAACCCAAGGCCTGATATTTCGGCACGTTGCTGGGGTTGGTCGACTCCAAATAGGCGGGAGCGTGCTCGGCGTCAATTCGCGCGAGATTTGCGGCCAGCAGTGCGATGCCAAAGCCGTGTCCTCGGGCGCTATCCCGTGTGCCCAGCAGGCCCAGGTAGAAATGGCGTTCGTCGCGGGGATGTCCGGCATCGAACCGGCGGAAGACTTCCAGCACGCGCGCTGCATCGTTGCCCACCCAACCGGCCACAATCTCCGGGAGGTTGATTTCGTCCTCCGGCAGGAACTCTCGGGCATCGGGCGGTATCCAGACTGCGACGGATTCGAATCCCGGGGTACGACAGATCCACGGGAAGCGCGCCGCGCCAGTGACCAGCAAGTGCCAGTACGCGCGCCGATGCGCAGGATCGGGAAAGACCCAACTCCACACCGGGTCATTCGCGAAGGCCTGGCTCAACACCTCGACGGTCTGTGATAGTTCCTCAGGTTTGACGATGGCGGATGCCACCGGTGGCGCCAAAGTATGCATAGACTTCCTTCGCAGGCTCATGAGTGAATCTATGAGACCCAGCGCTCAAGTCGCCTGCCAAAGACCCACGACGGTTCCGGTGGGGTCACTGAGCCACGCGAACTGACCGGCCGGGATCGTAATGGGTCCCACGACTAGCTTGGCGCCCAACGCCTTGGCCTTCGCGATAGCACTCGCGATGTCCTCCACGCCGACGTAGACCACGGTGTAGTTCAACGGCTCGTGACCCAAGGCGTTCAAGTGACCGCTCAGTCCCGCGCCCTCAATGCTCTTGACCGGGCCGCTCGAGACCTTCCAACCGAAGAGGGCGCTGTAGAAGGCGGCTGATTTCTCGGTGTCTGTGCCGCCAATTTCAAAATAGACCACTGGGTTCATTGCACGCTCCTGGGTAGGGGGTCGCCGGTTGGAGGGGCCGAATTCACAAAGGCCGTACGTCACACGGCCGGCGGGCCTGCGGTGACGTCACGAAGATCCAGCGCATTGCGCCGCCTTCTGTGCCTACGGCCTATCATAGTGCCGGCAGGCTAGGTACTCCGCAAGAGAGTACACCGACGAGAGCGACGGTACGCACAATGAATCTCGTGTACATGGTGCAGTCCTCTTTTTTTGTTCGTTGGTCTATTGGACCACAGAGCCTGATATTGAGCGAGCGCAGTCGGCGGAACATCATTGCAACCCACTGTTTCAGTGACCTGGTTTACCGGAGCACCCTATGCGAAAGATGGCGATTTCCAAGTATCTTGTCCACGGCGTTGGTATGGCAGTCCTCTGCGTTGCCGCAACAGGTGATGCGGCGGCGCCTTCTCACAACCGAGCAGCCGTCAACCTTCCGTCGCGAGACGATGTCGTGGTGTTCAAGGGTATTGTCTGGTTGGGCATTCGCACCTCGAAGTTCGTCGAGTCCGTACGCTTTTATGAAAAAACACTGGGACTGAAGCCGACTGAATCCACCGGCGACTTCCGTGCCTATGATCTGCCCAACGGAGATCGGATAGAGCTGTTTTCAGAGCGTGAGAGCGACCATCGTCACTTCACTACCGGCCCCGTTGCCGGCTACCTTGTGGAGAACGTTGCTAGGGCGCGTGTCATTCTGGAAAGGCGAGGGGTCGAATTCGTCGGTCCGATACATGGCGGCTCTGCAAGTGAGTGGTCCCATTTTAAAGGACCGGATGGAAACCTCTATGAGATCACTTCGCGGCGCGGTAAGTAGCCGGAGAGCTCGACCCTCACGTGCCGTTACAAATTGCAGCTCGCGTAAGTCTTGAATCGGGTGTTGTGCCTGGCGATAACCCGGGGAATTTGTCAGGGCTACTATCGAGACTTCAATGTACGCCGCATGCCCGCGCGGAATAGGGTGGCGCCACCCATGGAGGGGTGCCGGAGTGGTGTAGCAGTTACCCCCAACCTTTCCAGCGTGGTTTGCGACTGACGGCCCACCGCAAGAACGTGGGCCTGCGGGAATGCGCTGAAGAGGGCCAACAATATTGGGATCCCTGCGGCGCGCTCGGCGGCTGTTGGGGTTCGGTTGGAGTGCAACGTCCCGTTCTTGTGTGGGTGCCAGGGGTAAGCGTTCCAGAGGATGGTTTGGTTCGCGATGCCGAGCTCGTGCAGTGCCTTCCAGACGATGGCGGCGGAGGGCTCGCTCCAGGGGCGCTTGCGCGTCGAGAGTCGCCGATCTTTCAAGTTGATGCCGGGGATATGTCCTTCGAGCATCAGGCGCTCGCTGGTGAAAGGGATGCCACTGACTTTGGCACCTTGGTAGCCGGGGGCTTCGCCGATCAGGATCCAGCGCGCGTTGCAGGCCAAGTGTTGGCGCAGGCGCGCCAGGCGGTGAGCAGGAGCGTTCGCGCTCAGGTCGGTGGCGCGGTCGTGGTCCGTCCAGGGGTTGAAGACATTGAGGCCTGGGCGTTGGGCTAGGAGACGGAAGAAGAGAAAGTGCTTTAGTGCCATCGGGGCCATGTTACGGCAACGAGGTCGCTTTTTCGGAATCTCAATGTCGGCCCCGCAGTTGCCGAAGCAACCGCCGGCCGTGCTTATCGGGGCGGCCGTCTGACCTGGGCGTGATGGCGGCTGCCGTCTTCATGCGAACAGCGAACTCTTCGCGGCGCGCCTTGCTCGGCGGTGTTTCCTCATAGCACTGTGACGCTTCGCTCGCCGGTCCACGACGCTGTGGCACCGCGACGATGACGCATTCGAATACAACGGTGCTGCGGGTAAAGGTCAACGTGTCGTTGGGCTTGACGGTGTGCGAGGGTCTCACACGTTCGCCATTGAGGTGGACTTTACCGCCACTCACCGCATCGGCCGCAGCGGCACGGGTCCTGAACAAGCGGACTCCGAACAGCCAGCGGTCGATCCGCATAGCGCCCGGCCCAGTCACTTCAGGTTGATCCACGATCAGCCGTACAGTGCCACTCTCGTGGGTACCAGGCAAGGATAGTTCTTGACCCACTCCGGACGGTCGCCAACGACGGCTATCAGCGAGGGCAACTTGCTCGGAGAGGCCTTCGAGGGCGTGCAAACTCAGTCAACCGTGAAGTCTTACCCCCGTTGACTCAGTCGGATAGGTTGATTTTTCGCCGTAGCGCCTTGAAGCGCGGGTCGTCATGGAGAGAGGCAAGCAGTACGTCAGTATTGAGCTCCGCCAAGCCGCCGTCGTGTTGCTCGTATGCGCGTTCGAGCCATTCAAACGCTTTGTCTTTTTGATTGCGCCAGGCAAATACATCCGCGATCTGACTCGCGAAGCCCCGAGTGCCCGCGGCGATGGCCGTCTCGATCGCCTGCTGCGATTGCTGCTCGTGGCCGAGCGTGTGCTCAACCATCGCCACGCCCGTATCGCGTAGCGCTACCTCGCTGATCTTGCGATAGGTTGCGAGCGCTGCGGCTGGGTCGCGAGTGATTAGTTGCAGATTCCCGAGATTATCGAGCGCGTTGGGGTCGTCCGGCTGGATCTCTAGTTCCCGGCCAAAAGCTTGGCGCGCACCCTGGTAGTCGCGGCTCGCCATGAGCACCAGGCCGAGATCGTCCCATGCGGACGGTGACAGCGGATCGAGCCTGGTCGCCGTGCGCAGGGCGGCGGTGGCGCCAGGAAACCTGCCGAGCAAACCCAACAGAGTGCCGTATGACCGCTGGATACCCGCGTCTCCCGGGCTCAGTGCAACCGCTTTCTGCAAGTCGGCGAGTGCGCCAGCCCAATCCCAGTCAACGCGGGCGCGAATGTTGCCACGCACCGCGTAGCCCTCCGCCTGATCCGGTCCCTCACCGATTGCTCGTGCGGCGTCCCTTTTTGCACCGTTGAATCCTGTTGGATCGGAAGTGATGTCCGCCAGTCGGTATTCGGCCGACGCCAGCCCTGAAATTGCGGCGGCGTAATGTGGGTCGAACGCGAGCGCCCGCTGATAAGCCGCGATTGCACGCCGCAGATCTTCCTGAGCCGCCTTACGTTGGTGCTGCCGCCCAAGCAGGTACTCGTTGTAGGCCTCTGCATTGGAGGTTCCCTTTGTGCCCGGACCCTGCACGAGCTTGAGCTTGAGTACCGAGACCACCGCCGCGGCGATCTCATCCTGGACTTTAAAGATGTCGTTTGTGCTTGCTTCGTAGGTTTCAGACCAGAGGTTCTCCGCGGTATCGGCGCGCACGAGTTGCGTAGTGACGCGCAGATGG
>Ga0075018_10000564_pt1 | contig 11467 bp, 5 predicted proteins | sample ColStrG_CSR_2014_FD_71471 | JGI IMG/M metagenome (GOLD analysis project Ga0075018, IMG submission 71471) | Freshwater sediment microbial communities in response to fracking from Pennsylvania, USA - Cold Stream Run_MetaG_CSR_2014 | ecosystem: Environmental > Aquatic > Freshwater > Creek >... | reverse complement strand
ACTTCGTTCCGGCTGACCGGCGATCTGGCTGGTCCCCCGGAACTCTCGCCCGATGGTACCTACATTGCGTTTTCCGCAGCTGGAGCGGACGGCAAGGTCGTGCTGTGGGTTCGTCCCATGGACAAACTGGAAGCGCGCGCGCTGCCCGGCACCGACAATGTGATATTTCCTTTCTGGTCGCCGGACGGCCGGTCGCTCGGGTTCTTCGCCGACGGGAAGCTCAAGACCATCGATCTGAACGGTGGCTCTCCGCAGGTGGTTTGCGACGCGCCGCAGGCCCGCGGAGGCTCATGGGGACCGGATGGCGTGATCCTGCTGACCACGGACGTGCAAGCGCCGATGGTGCGAGTCAGCGCCAATGGCGGGGCTCCGATCGCGGTTACAAAACTTGATCCGGCCCGGCACACCTCGCATCGCTGGCCCTTTTTTCTTCCCGATGGCAAGCACTTTCTTTATCTCGCCATCAATCACGATTCGGCCAAGTCCGAGAATGACGCCGTCTACTTCGCCTCGCTCGATGGCGCGGAGAACCGCCTCTTGTTCCGCTCTCTCACCAACGCGGTCTACGCCGGTGGGTTTGTGTTGTTCGCGCGGGGCGGCCAGTTGATGGCGCAGAAGTTCGACCCGGCATCGGGAAAGCTCAGCGGAGATCCGCAGGTCCTGGCCAACGGGGTTGCCAATGATCTCAGCACGTGGCACATGGACGCCTCCACTTCGGGCGCGGGACTGCTGGTGATGGGCAGCGGCGGAGCACCGGATTGGCAGCTTATCTGGCTTGATCGCACCGGAAAACGAATTGGCGTCGTGGCCGACAAGCTTTTGAATCTCCAACTAGCCCGCTTGTCGCCTCAGGGGGACCGGATCGCGCTCCAGATTGACACCGGCGCGAACGACATATGGGCCCTCGATCTGGCCCGTGGGATTCGAACCCGGCTCACTTTCGGGCCGGTCTCGAACTACTCTCCGGTTTGGTCGCCCGATGGCAGGTGGATCGCCTACACCTCGTTTCGCAACGGCAGACATCGCCTCTATCGCAAACTCTCCGACGGCAGCGGCGCCGAGGAATTGCTGCTCGACGATGATCCGATCGTCATTCCCAGCAACTGGTCGGGCGATGGCAAATACCTGCTTTATTCCCGCGGGCCCCTGGCTGCGGCGGGCGAGGAGATTTGGGCGCTGCCTTTGGACGGCGATCGCAAGTCTTTTCAGGTCGTGCCCCACGGCACCAACGCTTTCGCAGCCGAAGGAAAGTTGTCGCCCGACGGCCGCTGGCTGGCATACTCGTCTAACGAGTCTGGCCAACCGGAGGTGTATGTCGTGCCCTTTCGCGGCGGCCAGGGAAAATGGCAGGTCTCGCAAAGTGGCGGCGATGCGCCGTTGTGGAGCAAGGACGGCAAGACCCTCTATTATGCCAACCTCGGCTTCACCGTTTTCGGCGTTCCCGTCCAGCAACTGAAGGACACCCTGCAATTCGGAACGGCTGAGCAACTGGTGGCGAACATGCCCAGCCAGGTCTTCTTTTATGATGTCTCGCCGGATGGCCAAAAGCTACTGCTCAATGTAATCTCCCAGCAGGTAAACCAATCGATCACAGTAGTCACAAACTGGACTGAGGAATTGAAGAAGTGACGCTTGCGGTAAATGATCCAGCCTGGCGCGAGTCCGGTTTATCAACCGTTCGAACGCCTGGCCGCACATCTAGGAAGAGGCATTAAACACAAAGGACCCAAAGGGAAATCCAGTAGTGCGAAACTTCACGTTTTCCGCCACTCTATAAGTTGGTGGGCTAAGGATCCCCCGATGCGACTGCTCTTTCCCGTCTTTCTGCTGATTGCCGCCCTTCCCTTGTTCGCCCAGGATGCAGCCGTGCTGCGACACTTCGATTACGATCAAGAGGCATCGCTCGGCCTTCAGGAAGTGGGTGTAGAGCACCGCGGCGATGTTGCCGTGCGCGACATCTCCTATGTCAGCCCCAAGGGCGGACGCGTTCCCGCCTATCTGGTCGTGCCTGGCGGTAAAGGGCCGTTCGCAGCCGTGATCTGGGGGCATTGGTATATGCCGGGTTCGGCGTTTCTTAACCGCAAGGAATTCCTGGATGAAGCTGTAGCCCTGGCATCGGCGGGCGTTGTCTCTCTGCTTACCGACGGTCCCATCGCGCGCCCGGGGCATGTGGAGGACCAGACGCCTTTGAATGAGCAGGAGGTCAAGGATCTGGTGCAGCAGGTTGTGGACATGCGCCGCGGCGCTGACCTGCTGCTGGCCCGTCCGGACGTTGATTCCAAGCGTCTGGCCTATGTCGGCCACAGCTACAACGCGAGCGTGGGCGGATTTCTCAGCGGCATTGATAAGCGTTTCAAGGCTTTCGTTCTGATGGCGGGCGGTCTGTCGGATGAATCAGATTTCAAGTCAAAGGAGGGGCTGGAGTATCGGCAGAAGATCGGTCCGGAAGAATTTGACGCATTCCAGGCCAAATACGGATGGCTCGATCCCGGCAAGTTTGTGTGCCACGCGGCCCCAGCGGTGGTGTTTCTGCAATATGCGACGCAGGAGAAATTCCTCACGCCCGACCGGGCGCGCGGGTATGCTGCGATCGTGACTGAACCCAAACGCTTCCAACTCTACGACGCGCCTCACGCTTTGAATGCTCAGGCCCGTCGCGAACGCATCGCCTTCCTCACTGACCAACTCAAACTCAAACCGCTCGCGGCGGGCGTGATCGCGGGCATACCGGATCTGGTACAACCCCCGGACCCGAAGCCGTAAGCCAGGCTCGCCGCAAAGTTTTCGGCACTGTTCAGTGACTTTCCCGGTTCGTCGCAGACTCTACCCTGTGTTCTGGCTTCTCCGCATCTCAAGAGCGGCCCCACGTCCAAGCGTGAAACTGATTTTTCTCCTGCAAAAAAAAGGGAGCCGAAGTACCGGCTCCCTGGGATGCAAGCAATGCGAAACTAGAAGGTAAAGCTGACCCCCAGGCGCATGTTACGCAACAGCTGATATTGTTCCGGCTGGCCATACCATGAGCTCAGCGTCACCGGCGCAATCGCGCCAGTAGTACTGGTCGCAGCAACCCCGTTGATCCACTGTTGCGGATTGTACCCGCCCATGAGGGTATGGTACAAAAGCGCACCAGCGGCGAGGTTGATTGGGTTTCCCGCAGCGTCGTACCCCGGGTGCAAAGCGCTCGAATTATTCTGCGAGTTTATGCCCTGGTAGTACTGGACGACGGCGTGCTGGTTGAACAGGTTGATGACGTTGGCTTCAAAGCGAAGGACCTCGCGCTCGTTGGTCTTGCTCACCTTGAAGGAATGTGAAATGTTGAAATCGGTCTGGGTAAACCAGGGTGTGCGGCGGGCAACGGGGTTGCCCAGCGTGATGGCCCCGGTCGCGTCAGTGGTCGGGTTAACCCAGTTGCCGCGGCCATAGAGGTACGCAGCCTCGTAAGGGATACCGATGGTGGCGGTCATGTCGATGTACGAGGTCACCGGGCTGCCCTGGTAGGCAAACTGGAAGAGGCCGAAGGTCGTGGTCATGCCCTTCCATGGTAGTGAGTAATACACGTTACCCTTCAACGTGTTCGGACGATCGGTGGGCAGAATCCCGTCGGTCGATTTGCCATTGGCGCCGTAATAGAAGAACGGCTCGTCGAAGGCACGGGAGGTGTCGGGCGAGTTGCGTCCCGCTGCGCCGCCGTCGTTTTGGTCGGTGCTGGACAGGCCCGTGTAGTTGCCCCACAGGCGGCTCCAGGTGTAGCTGAACATTCCGGCCCAACCCTGGCTCGCGCCCTTGGTCAGCCGGAATTCCAGGCCGTCGTAGTTACGGATAGCCGTGGGGATCGATGGGCAGGTGGGACAGCTGCCGAAGTTGTGGTTGGAATTGAAATTAAGAATCCCGGGGCCGAATGCCGGACCGAGGGATTGCAAGAAGTTGGCATAGCCGTCGATCGTCCGGTTCACACCCTGGCCAGGATTGACGACAGCGTAGACCTCGCCCACAGTCGGGTCCGCCAACGATGCGTCCTCAATCACGTGGTCGAGACGGCGACGATCATAGCGCGCTTCCAACGCCCAGTCTTTGGCGAGTTGGTAGTCCGCGCCGGCGACGTACTCGTGCTGGCGATACGGCTTCACGCCCGGCGCCACCGGTTCCCAGGGACGGAAGTTGGCGTTTTCAATCAGCGAGATGCCGGACTTTTTGTCGATTAGCGATTGCGGGACTGCGCCGCTGGCGAAGTTCGCTCCCACAGTGGTCAGAGCACTCGGGCAAGCGCGGCCGTTCTTGAAGGCCAGATCGATAGCGGAGACGTTGAACCCGCCGCTGGCATCCGGACCAAGAGCGTAGCTACACTGATTGAATCCCTGCGCACCCCACGAAGTCTGGGCCAACAGCAGCTTCATGACGTCGTTGATGACACCATAGCTGCCAAAGACCTTCAACTTGCCATTCGCCGATCCCCATGCAGCTCCTACGCGAGGCTCAATCTTGTCGCTCCATGAGAAGTTGATGGCTTGGGGGGGGTTGAAACCGCTGGGAATAAGTCCCGGCGGAACTGGTAGATTTTCTTTCTCTACCCGGAGGCCCAGGTTCAAAGTAAGGCCGTGGCCCACCGTCCAGGCATCCTGGACGAAGAATGCATGGTTCCAGTCAGCTGCGGGTTGGGGCAGAACCGTCGCGAAGTCCTGCACTAACAGATTGCCGTACTGGCCGCCGCAGGTTCCCCACTCGGCGGTCAGAGTGGCACAGTTGGCTACGCCGACGGTCGTTGACGGCGCATGGGGGTTCCCCGCGCCAACGGTGATAAATGCCCTGGGCACATTACCGTTCTGAGAAATGGTGTTAACCAGATGGTTAAGCTGGTAGCCAAACTTGAAGTTGTGGGTGCCCCACCAGCCGCTCTTGAACACCGCCATGTCCTGGTCGAACTGGTAGTGCTTGTTGTTGTTGAACGGAGTGAAGTTGGAGACATAGGGGGCGGTTGTGGTGCCGTTATTCAGCGCCAGACTCGCCGGCAAGGGTTTACCTGCGTTATCAACTGCGCCGACGCCACTGGTAACCCATTGAAGGTCCGGAGTCGAGGTCTGCCAGCCAAAATCGTGATAGTTCTCAAAGAAGTAGCCATAGCGGGTGGTGGAGACGATATGCGGGTTGATAGTGATGTCCGCACCGACATTGTAGGTCGCGTTCGGCGCCGCCCAGCCGATGCCGTGAGAAAAAGACGTCAAGGGGGTGCTGGTGGAAGTGTTTACGTAACCGGCTTGCGCACTTACCGGATCCGATATCGGCAAGTTTGCGCCGGTCTCGCGCCCGTACTGATAGAGCCACGAACCGTAAACGCGGATCTTCTGCGTCAGAACCGCGTCAAGACGAGCACTGGTGAAGTACCCCTGCTGGTCCTGGGTGAAGTACTGGTTGCCGGCGCCTCCGTCATTGGTGCCGAAGTTCACGGTTTTGGCCGTGGTGTTGAACTGAGGTGCAAAGCCCAGGAAGAAGAAAAGACGGTCCTTCATGATTGGGCCGCCAACCGTAAAGCCGGGCTGAACGATGCGGAAGTGGTCTTTCTTCGGGTTGTAGCCCTGTGCTCCGGGGTCAAAACCAGGGCGGCCGGTTTGAGTCGGATCATAACGCAAGAAAATGTTGTTGTTATTGGCATCCAACCCGTTAGATTCATAAGTGGTGAATAACGAGCCGTGGTAGGCGTTACTACCCTTCTTCATGACCACGTTGACCACGCCGCCGAGAGCGCCGCCGTGCTCGGCTTCGATGCCCGAACTCTTAATCTCGACTTCCTGAATGAACTGGAAGGGAACGTTGGCCTTGGAATAGCCGCCGGAGAGTTGCTCCGTGTCCTGACCTTCCACGAGGTAGCCGTTCTCCGAATCCGAGCCGCCGCCAACGGAGTAACCGAGGGTCTGGCCGTTGCCGCTGCTACCCGGCGTTGAGCCGCCGGTGCCGCCAAACCCCGCGCCGTTGAGGGTCTGACCGCCGAGGGGTTCGTTGCGGGCCATGGGCGCGAACTGAATGACTGACTGGAAGCTGTAACCATGGGGTTCGTTAGCAATTGCGTCACTGGTGATGTTGGTTGTGTTCGTATTCGTGGTAACATCAACCACCGGCGCCGCGCCGCTCACTTCCACCACGGTTTCGGTGCCGCCGACATCAAGCGTGACATCCACCGTAGGAAGGTGGCCAACCTCGATAATCAGTCCTTCACGCTTGCTGGTGCGGAAGCCCTTCGCGGTCACCGTAACCACGTAGGATCCCGGCGGAAGATTGGCGAAGCGATAATAGCCGCTTGCATCTGAGTCTGTGGTTTTGTTGCCTACCAGGATATTGCTGGTGACAACCACCTGAGCGTGGGACACGACCGCGCCCGAGGGATCCTTCACCGTGCCCTGCAGTGCGCCGGTAGTTTCCTGGGCAAACGCGCTGGCAACGAACAGCAGCAACGCAAGCATTTGTATCCACACAGAATGCGCTGCCCAACTCTTGCCCAACCAATGCTTGGATTTCATTGTTCCCTCCGCGAAGTTTCAATCCGCCATTAGAATCAAGTTGCTGTTGTGCTGGTTCTGGGCTGTGCCCGGAACAGGAGCGTTCGAACCCAGATCCCAGCAATTGCCGCTAGCAGATGCGAAATAACATTCCACATCTGTTTCGGGGGAGCTCGGAAGTCAAAGCTTCAGCTAGCCCACTTGAGACAAGACGGTGCAGATCGGGTGCCGCACCGCTCTTGAAGAAGACGTCTTGTGTCGAACCTCTATGGCAGCGTGACCAATGGGATCCATTCGATGATGAGTCGTGATCAATCCACCTTGGCCCTGGGATTTCGGCGCACAACCGTCACTGGGGAAGTATTTGTTTTGTCCGCATTCCTGGAGAATTCGGACCTCTGCTTATGGGATTTGGGAGCTGCCGGCATTTGCGCACGAACCCGATCTGACAAATGTGGAGAATATTGTTAAGTGTGTTTTCGTAAGATTCAATCTTACGTACTGACCGTACGCATTGCGGGCATTGGACCAACAAGATGAGGTCCTGCTCTCTATCGTGCGATCTTGATGGAATTAAAGGCCCTGGCTGTGGTTGGGTAGTGCGGCCGTGGAACCGTCCTGCTCAGACGGACCATCCAAACCTGAGATTTATTTCCATTCAATTTTCACGGCTTCTGCGGTAATGTAACCTGTCCGCGGCAGGACATGGCTGCAAGTCACACAGGTACTGTGGTTCCCATTTCCAAACAGCAATACGACGCGATCGTGGTTGGCGGCGGCCACAACGGGCTCACCGCTGCCGCTTATTTGGCGCGCGCGGGAATGTCGACGCTCGTGCTCGAACGCCGCCATCTGGTTGGCGGTTGTTGCGTGACCGAGGAGATTGCTCCCGGCTGCCGCGTTTCGAGCACCTCTTATGTTGCGAGCATGCTGCGGCCTGAAGTGATCAGCGACCTCAATCTGCCCCGGCACGGGCTGCGCATGGTGCCGTGCGACCCCGCAATTCAGGTCCCTTTTGCCGATGGACAGGTGGTGCCGTGGTGGGCTGAGAGGGATCGTGCGGTTGCCGAGTTTCGCAAGATGTCGTTCAAAGACGCCGAGACCTTCGTGCGCATCGACGATCAGTTGAAGAAACTGGCTCGTTACTTGCAGCCATTCTTTCTGGAGCCACCACCGGAGATCGATACGCGAAGCCGGCACGGTTGGTCGGATCTGTTTCGGGTTGCGAGACGATTCCGGTCGATCTCCAGCTCTGAGATTTCGCAGCTCATCTCCTTCTTGACCGGGAGCCTGGGCGACTTTCTTGATCGTAACTATGAATCCGACAAAATGAAGACCCTCTTTCTCGCCAACAATGTCTACGGCAAGCACGGCGGCCCATATCAGCCAGGCACTGCGATCGGCCTGCTTTTTCATCTGTTGAGCGGGGGAGAGCACGAACTGCAAGGCTTCTTCGGGCACGTTTTGGGCGGGATGGGTTCCATTACTCAGGCGCTTGCGGCTGCCGCGCAACAATTCGGCGCCGAGATTCGGACTTCTGCTCCGGTGGCACAGATTGATGTTTGGGACGGCCGGGTGCGCGGCGTGGTTCTTGAAGATGGAATGGAGATTCGTTCCCGGCTCGTGCTCTCAAACGCCGATCCCAAGCGCACATTCCTGCAGATGATCCCGGCCAGTGACCTTCCTGAAGATTTTGTCCGTTCGGTGCGTGGCATCAAGATGGATGGCCCATGCGCAAAAGTAAATATGGTGTTGGCGGAAGAACCGCGCTTCACTGGAACCTCCCCGAATGCCACCCCGTTAGAGCGTACCTTCTACACCCTGGTTTCCTCGCTTGAATTTGCGGAACGCTGCTACGCCATTTCCAGATCGGGCGAGATTCCCGAGGAACTATGGGTGGATTGCGTGGTCTCTTCCAATGCCGACGATTCCCTTGCGCCGAAGGGAAAACACATTTTGACCTGCTTTGTGCAGTACGTACCCTATCGCTTGCGCGAAGGCACGTGGGATGAGAAGCGTGAACTGCTGGGCGATCGCGTAGTGAAGAAAATTGCCGAGTTTGCCCCGAACGTGCCGAACGCAATCCTTGCGCGACAAGTTTTGACCCCTCTTGATCTGGAACGGACGTATGGCCTGACGGAAGGCAATATTTTCCACGGGGACTTGACGCTTGAGCAGTTGTTCTTCATGCGCCCTGTGCCGGGGTGGTCGCAGTACCGGACTCCGATCGCGGGACTGTATTTATGCGGGGCGGGAGCGCATCCTGGCGGTGGTGTAACCGGCGCTCCCGGTCACAATGCAGCTCACCAGGTCTTGCGCGATGTGAAGCAACGGCGATTGAACAAGGCTGACGCATGATTAACGGCAATTCTCCGCCGAAGACCGCTGACATCGTAATCGTGGGAGCCGGCGTGATGGGTGCGTCGATTGCCTTTCATCTCGCGCGGCGCAAGCCGGGCAGCATCGTTGTTCTGGACAAGGATCACGTGGGACATGGGGCGAGCGGCCGATCCTCTGCTTTGGTTCGCATGCACTACAGCTTTCCTCCCGAAGTTCAACTGGCTTTAATCAGCCTGCGCATGTTCCAGCAATGGCGTGAGGTGGTAGGCGAGGCAGGGGATTTTCGCAAGATTGGGTTCGTGCGAATCGTTCATCCGAATGAGAGTCAGCGTTTGAAGCTGAACGTCGAGATGCAGCGGCGGCTGGGAGTCAACGTCCAGTTGATTGGGCGCGACGAATTGAAGGAAGTTGCGCCCGACTGGGTCGTGGATGACGTCGAGTTCGCCGCATACGAGCCGGATTCGGGCTACGGGGATGGCGCCGGCGTGGCCAATGATTTTCTGGGCCGCGCGCGCGACATGGGCGTCACCTATCTGCCTCGCACCTGCGCTACCGACTTCCGAGTGGAACATGGGCAGATTTGTGGAGTAAGTACCGATCGTGGTCTGATCGACGCGCCGGTAGTGGTTGCTGCCACGGGTACCGCGACGCGCCCGCTGTTTCGCCAGGTCGGGTACGATCTGCCGATTGAACCCGAGTATCATCAGGTAGCCATTCTGAAGAACGCGCCGGAGATGAAAGGGGGCGGATGCGCCTGCATCGACTCGGCAACCGCAACCTACTTTCGCTCGGATGGGCAGGATAAATTTCTGGTTGGGGATTTCTACGGTCAGCGCGGCGTCGATCCGGAGAATTATCCGCAAACCGCTGCGGTCGAGTCCTTGGAAGAACTGATCGAGCGCGCCTGCCGCCGTGTACCGAAACTTCAGGATGCCGAAGTCATGCGCGGAGTTACGGGCGTGTATGATATGACGCCAGACTCGCGTCCGCTTCTGGGTGAGATTCCTGGCGTTAATGGCCTGTTTGTGTGCGCTGGTTTTTCCGGTATGGGATTTAAGATTTCTCCGGCAATCGGGCTGGTCATGTCCGAACTTTTGCTTGACGGGCGCGGCCAAACCGTTGACATCAGTCCGTTCCGGCCTAGCCGGTTTGCGGAAGGGATTCCGATCAAAGCGGAGTACGAATATAAAGACGATTAGCAGGCTGTGGCGAACTTGAATTCTGAGATCCGTATCAGGGCATGCCTTCAGGCGTGCCGCACGTGCCGCGTTATCAGTGCGCCTTTAGGCGCTGGATCGATTAATTACTACAAGGAGCAGGCATGAACAAGAAAGGTCTTTTGGAGCGACTAAAGGAAGGACCAGTTCTGGGCGATGGCGGCTATCTATTGGAACTGGAAAAGCGCGGATGGGTGCGCGCGGGTCCGTTCACGCCCGAAGTGGCGCTCAACCATCCCGATGCCCTTCGCCAACTGCATATTGAATTTCGCGAAGCAGGGGCTGAGGTCCTGCAGGCGCTCACCTTCTATGCCAGTCGCGACAAGTTGGCGACGGTGGGTCTCGAGAACCGCCTGGGCGAGTTGAATCGTGCCGCAGTCCGCATAGCCCGCGAGGTCGCAGGCGATACCTGTCTGGTGGCCGGCAATTTGAGTCTGACCTGGATGTACGAGCCCGACAGTCCGTCAGCGGCAGATCGGGTCCGCAGGACGTTCGATGAGCAGCTCGCGGTGCAGGTGGACGAGGGCGTTGATTTCATCATTGGCGAAACTTTCTCATGGCTGGGCGAGGCCCTGATTGCAGTCGAGCGAGCCAGGAAGACTGGGCTGCCCAGCATGGTGACCATCTGCTTCGAAAACAAAGACGAGACCGCTGAGGGAAAGACCGCAGCCGAAGCGGCGAAAGCGTTGCTCGATGCAGGGGCTGATATCGTCGGCATGAATTGTTTGCGGCCACCGGAACACATGCTGCCTGCCATGGAGCAGATGCGCCGCGCAGTGACCGGCTATCTGGGATGCCAGCCTACCGCCTATCGCACCCCGAAAGAGAAACCGGACTTCACCAGCTTGCCGGAGTTTCCTCTCGCGCTCGACCCGCTACAACTCACCCGCAAAGAAATGGGTGACTACGCGCTGCGAGCACGCGAAATCGGAATCAATTACATCGGTGCTTGCTGCGGCGCTGTTGCCATTCACATGCGGGAGATGGCTCGCGCGCTGGGTAAGCGGTCCGAAGATTCACGCCTGTGGAAGAAGGGTGGAGAAAAACCAATGTCGGCGTACGAATATTACGATCATGATAATAAGGCCGGCGTGGCAAACAAGTAGCGGGAACGAATCGAGTGGACCACAACCCATCACGCGATCCCGCCGAAAATCTCAGCATTGCCGAGGTGGCCGATTCCCAAAGGCCTCCTCGGGTACTCGGCTTCCGCGATCTGCTGCTGTTTTACGTGGTTACCGGCATCAGCCTGCGCTGGATTGCAACCGCCGCCAGCTCCGGCCCAAGTTCAATTTTGATTTGGCTTGGAGCCTGGCTCGTTTTCTACACGCCGCTCGCCCTTTGCGTGATTGAGCTCTCCTCGCGTTATCCCAACGAAGGTGGTTTGTACGTCTGGAGCAAACACGCCTTTGGCGATTTTGC
>Ga0075018_10000563_pt1 | contig 11468 bp, 10 predicted proteins | sample ColStrG_CSR_2014_FD_71471 | JGI IMG/M metagenome (GOLD analysis project Ga0075018, IMG submission 71471) | Freshwater sediment microbial communities in response to fracking from Pennsylvania, USA - Cold Stream Run_MetaG_CSR_2014 | ecosystem: Environmental > Aquatic > Freshwater > Creek >... | reverse complement strand
TCGAATCCGAAGAACTGGGACTTCGGGAATGCTTTCGCCATCAACAATGTGGAAGCGCCTTTCCCGCACCCCACGTCGGCCACTCGCGCTCCCTTCTCCAGCTTTTCCTTTACGCCATGGAGAGCGGGAATCCAGGAGCTCATGAGATTGGCCGCATAACCCGGGCGGAAGAACTTCTCACACCCGTGAAAGACGGAATCCTCGTGTTCATGCCAACCCATTCCCCCGCCGGTGCGAAAAGAGTCGGCGATTCGCGGAACCGCCGCCAGCGCCCCCCAGGCGAGTTCGAATGCTCCCGGAAGGTACGCGGGGCTGTCTTCATTTGCAAGCGTGAAGGCCTGCTCTGCACTCAGGCTGAATTTGTTTGTCTTCTCGTCGTAGGTGACATACCCACCTGCCGCTTGTGAAGCCAGCCACTCCCGCACGTAGCGCTCGTCCGTTTGAGTTTTGGCGGCAAGTTCGGCGGGACTCATCGGACCGGCAGCGAGCGCCTTGTACAGTCCGAGTCTCTCCCCGATCACGACCATCCCGGCGTGGACGGCGGCCCCAAGATCTGTGACAAACCGGTCGATAAAAGCATTCAGCTTATCCATGTCAAGCATTGGACCAGGTGCGGTAGACATTGTGTTGTATCCCTCCGAAAAAGTGCCTTATGCCCCCTGCGTTTGACCTGAAAAGGAGGCTAGCGATGCCCGCTTTGTCGCGGATTCTGCTCTCACATTTTGTGGATGTCAAGAGGAGGTGGCCAGCACATTAGTGAATTGTGGGATTCCATGAGATTGTCACCTCATGGGGCACAATCTGAAATTGCTACGGCAGGCACCTGCGCTAATGGATTGAAGGATTTGGCTCCTCGACTTGTACGATTTGCGAACCTTTAGGTTCGAATTTCCTATGAGCTTTAGAAAGCAGCGGCCCAGCTCAAAGTGAGTCAAGGAAACCGGAGTCATTCTACAGCACTCTCGATTCGAATATGCCTCGAAAACCTCTTTTCGGGTGGTTCAAGCCGAATAATTTGGCCTACTTCGATGTCGGTGCCGTTTCAATGCCTGAGGGAAATCCGCACCGTAAGCCAATAACCACTTTCCGATAATCCGACTTATCAGGCGCAATCCGACGTGACGCCGTGCGGTAGACTGGTATCATCGGGCAAGCACGTAGGGGGCATGTGTTCAAATCGAAGCAAGCCCTATTGAAGGTCGCGTTTATTCTCGTCGTGCTGCAATTGATTCTGGCGATTGTTGTATCGATATTCGCTCCTGACCAACCGCAGTTTTTCCGGGTCGAGGCCGCATCCCTGGTCATATTTTCGCTGGTTTTCGTATCTGTCCTTATCCTGATCTGCGCTTCTTTCTTCCTCTGGATTTCGATGTTGCTCCACATATTCAAATTCGACAAGAAACCCCTATGGAGAAAGAGCGGCTGGCTTTTTTTGGCGACATTCGGACTCTCTTTCGGTGCAGCAATTTACTACTGGTTTGTATATCGGAAATTGTCGCGAACCTTCCCTTCGGTCTCATCAGCTACCTTTTGAAAAGATTAGATTTCCTCCTGACAGCAGGGTTATCGGCTTGGGGTTAGAGAGTCACGCGGCACATAAAGCCAGTTACCGATAATCCGACTGATCGGGCACAATCCGAGAATTTATGTAGCCGCCGCTTGCAAGCATCGATGGTCCGGCGGCCACAAGCTCGATATCGAAACTCGGTGTTAAGTTGCGGGAGTGGTACCATCCCGTCCTGCGATACCCAACAGGACCCCGTGAACAAGAAAATGAAAATTGCGGTTGTACTTGGTCTTCTGATTGTTGCCCTTGCAGCGTCTGTCTTCTTTCAAGTCTATTTCATACGCGATGCCTGTGGTGGGACGATGTTCTGGAAGGAAGATGAGGCATATTTATTCTTGGGCGCATCACAAACTGGTCACCATTTCAGCTATCTCGAGTATCCCTTGGCACTCATTGCCGAGTACTTTTATGCGGCTCCTCCGCCCAAAGATCAAACTGCTTTTACCATTGTGGTCCATGTGAACCCATCGGGAATGCAGCGCCAAATTTTAGATCTTAGCGAAAACACTCTGGGAAGCCCCGCTTTTTTGACGCCATTCGATGATGGGTTCTATGGGATGTGCAGAGGGGGAGTTCTCTGCAAGTGGACCGGTAGTTCTTTTGAACTGGCAACGGCGGAAGAGCAGCAAAGACTTGATGGCATCAACTGCCTTGCCCGAGGAGGCACAAAGTTTGTTAACGGATGGCATGTGCGTGACGTCGCTGGATTGCCAGGTGAACATTTTGAGGTCAAGATCGGCAGTGACATCGTCATATCCGCGCAGAATCTTGCCACCAATCCGCGAGCATATCCATGGGTCTCCGTCACCATGACTCGTCCTAGTCAAGCACTCGAGAGTCTCTACAATATTGACGGGACTCCCCGAAGAGTGAGTAGGAGCGAATACGAACGTACCTTCGGAAACCGCTGATGCGCTAATTGTTCAACTGACGGCCAGGCCAGTCTGCGCATCGACGCTGAGCTATGACGGTCTTGACCCCATGAGATAACTCCCGATAAACGGGATTATCGGAATGTGGCCTGGGAACCCTTATTGTGGCCAAAAAGCCAGTTTCCGGTAATCCGACTTATCGGGCTTCAGACCGATCTTGTAATGATGGCAGGTTCTCCCGATTTCGTGTGTCCCAGGGAAGCACCAGACTGCGGGTGCTATCCGGAGGCTGTAACGCAGAAGAAGGTCTTATGGTCATAGAATCGCATCAGCCAAAATGTGCCGAATCGGTCGGGTTGGAACAATAATTCGTGAGCGTAGCGAAAAGTCCCCGGTCCGATTGTCGTTAGGTTCGTAGTTAGGCGTTCGATCCGATCTCGCGTCTCGACATTGGTTTTGGTTTTTTCAGTAAGTTCGCGAAACACGAAGCCAATGTTCTCTGGCATCCGAACATTTTTGTGATGGAAGAAGAGCCCTCGCGTGATTCGGTAAAGGACGATCTCGATGCGCTGTCCGTCAAATGTAATTTGGGCCGATTTCGCGTCGTAGTTCTCAAGAAGACTCCGAGCGAAACGGAGGCTGGCTGGCCGGGCGAGCTTGTTTATCGCTCGAACCGAATCAGCGTTCTCTTTCGGAAACTTCTCTCGGTCAATTCCTGTCTGGATGGCGATGCGGAAATATTCATCGTGTTTTTGAAAGTCACCGTTGCAAGGAGCACAGCATGGGACCGTGATTAAGTTGGTCGGCCTGGGATTGCTGAAGAGGCACCGGGGTGGAACGTGATCGCGAGTTAGTTTACGCTGTTCGCCGCAGTAGACGCACTCTCCGAAAGGCATAGAGTCAATAATAACAAACGCTTATGTGCGAATCGCAATGCCCGAATTAAACAATCCGATTTCAGAGAAAAACGAGTTATGCCGAAGCAGGGTAGCGCCCGCAAGATCGGAGGGCGCAAGAGGTAGAGTCATTAGCGCGGAACATCCCCTAAGCGAATCGCATTTTCCGATAATCCGACTTATCGGGCACAATCGCAAAGCGGCTTCCTTTTCGGCGCATTCCGGATCAGAATATTGACCTCCGCCGGATCCAACTTCAATATGAGCGACTACCAACGAGAGTGGCGTCGATACCGGAAGCTTAGGAGAGAGTTTTTGATTGCCTGGCTTGGCTCTCTTCCAGTTTGGCAAATTGCAAGTGCCTTTTTCAACTTGACGCTCTTCTACGCAGTAATCGTCGCATGGGCAGCCCTGTTTTTTCTTACGGCATTTCGTTTTAAACGGTGGTCGTGCCCAAGATGCGGAAACCTATTTGATGGCTACCTGTTGACCAGTGGGTGGAAGGTGTTTCGACGTCAGTGCTTCCATTGTGGATTGGATTTGTTCTCGGGCGAGAATTCTATTCATCCGGAGGCCCCAAAAGCCAGTTACCGATAATCCGACTTATCAGGAGTTGGCACGTAAGCACGGACACCCTTGGGAACAACGTCGGTGGATTGGGGGTATATTGTTAGTCGTCCTGTGTTGCTGAAATCCGTGGTAAAACTCAACGGAACGGTCAAAGGAGCTTCTATATGGCAGGCAACGAACTTGAGCGATTTATTATGACTTGGAATCGGGAAGCCGAGAACACGCTGAAGCTATTGCGTGCTCTGCCTCTGTCGCAATACGATTTTCGCCCGGATCAGGGTGGGCGGTCGCTTGGCGAACTCGCCTGGCACCTGGCTGAGGGTGACGCGTATATGAGTTTCGGCATTGAAAATGGTGGATTCACGATGCACACGAAGCCACCGAACATCGAACGCCCGCGCGCGGTGGAAGCGCTGGCCCCGGGATACGAACGTATCCACAATGAGGCTGTTGCCCGGATTAGAAAGTTGACACCCGATGATCTCGATCGAGAAATTGAGTTCTTTGGCGGCCCACTTGCAATCCGCAACATCCTGTGGGACATGATCATTTGCCACGGGGTGCATCATCGTGGCCAGCTGACGCTGATGTGTCGTCTAGCAGGAGGCCAAGCCCCTGGGCTTTACGGCCCTAACCGAGAGGAAATGGCCGCTATGCGCGCGACCGGTGCATCATGAGTGAACCTGTCGCCACGAAAAGAGTCACCCCTACGGATTTTGGGCTTGAACGAAAGCACCGCGCGCCAAAGGACGACCAATAATACTTGTTTTCGGAGCACGGGATTGCGCGAAATGCCGCTGTGTAGATTCAACGGTTTGCGGGAACACCCCACGCGGGGTTTTCGGGACATGGGAAAAGCCAGTTACCGATAATCCGACTTATCAGGAGTTGGCCGATCTATGGACACTCCAACAATGGTGTCTGAATCAACTCAGCGGAAAGCCGAGAAACGTGCCAGCCATTAGAGAAGAATTTCTTGTCGAGCGTTCAGAGTGTCTCGGAAGAATTTCACAATATCCGCCTTGTCATTTCTACCGAGACGATGGCCCCAATGAACCATAAGTAACCCGCAGAGAAATAGCAACGCGGGGAAAAGCGCTCCAATCCACGGATTGGGGACCAGAGGAAGCCCCGTGAATAGAGTTCTGAGCGCGAGAGGGGTCACCAGAAATGCGACCAGACCTATGCCACCGAACCAAACACCAATAAAGACCATGACGAACCGATGTAGGGTAAATCGTCCCTTGATTGCTGTACCTGATGCCCTCGCTTCGAGTCTTCCGTAAAAACGAGGGGCAAAAGAGTTACGGAAGTTTTCTCGGACCCTGAATAGATGAATCCTATCTCCGCTAACATCTCCCGATACAATTCTATTTAGGTAGACATTCCTTTCGAGTTGCGTGCGACAGCTATCAATAGGTTTGTCCGTCTGTAGGAGAATTGTGTTCCGCACCGTGAATATCCCACCAGCGCTTTCGACAATTGATCTTCCCTCTTGCCGAAGTGCTCTGCCCATTGAGTACCAGCCAGCCGTGGTAGAGAGGCTGTAGAACTCAGTCACAACTTCGTTTTCAATTTCTCCAAGTCGCTTCGGATGGTTCGCGTGATACGTCATCAAACCACTGATCAGAACAAATGCGAGTGCCCCTGCCTCTAGATAGTTGAGATTATTTTGTTCTTTGGAATTCAAATAGACATAGTGTCCATGAGTATTTTGGACATAAACCCTATCTTCACTCGGCTGCGAGACTGTCGGACGGGTAGCGTCATATTGGAGCGTTAAGTAGATAAAACTCATCCAAATTCCGAACCCTAGCCAACAAAGGGTTTGAGCGATGGTCAAAAGGTGTTTTTGATGAATTGGAGGCGTCATTTGACGATTCCCGGCGACCGAGCCAACCTTGCGGATGGTAATCACCATATTAACCCTGCGTGCCCTGTATACGGGCTTCGGAAGGGTTTCCAGTGCGCCAAAATCTAACATCATGGTGCATTTCAATCTGACGGCAGGCTAAGACGGCCTTTCTTATCGTCCATGCAAATCAACTGATTCTCGCCCTTGAGCGCCTTCAACTCCCGATAAACGCGCTTATCGGTAACTGGGAATTTGGGCCCTTAGGAGCCCCTTAAGAGCCAGTTACCGATAATCCGACTTATCGGGCCTGGGGGGTAGCTTTTCAGACGGGCTCAGTTACTCTTATAAGCGCTTAAGACGAACGAGGAGGATGTATGAACAAGACGATCGTACTAGCGGCTGTCCTGATCCTTTGTGCCCCTGTGATAGCCAAAGAGAACCCAGCCGACTATCCGCTAAAAGCGCACATAGTTTCGGTGATGAACCCTAAGGACGGTCCGATACCGGGACCGCCGTTGAGATGCTTCCCCCCTCAGTTAGGAGAAACCATAATTCAAATCGACAACGTGGTGTACACGGCTGAGTGCAGACACAAAGAAATCGAAGTTGGGCAATACTATCCGGCTCAACTGAACGAAAAAAAGATTTCCTTGTTGTTTAACGATAAGGCCATTTCCTTTCGCGTGCGCGAACAGCACGACGCCGCTAAACAGTGAATGTATCTCTGGAGCGCCCAGAGACTGTTCCCCAAACGAGCACTCCAAATGGAATCTCCCAAGTCTTGATAAAAGCTGATATCGGTAACTGAGATTCCCCGTTTCTGGCCAAAATGCCAGTTACTGATAGTCTGACTTATCGAGAGTTGGCAATACGCGGAAGAACCTGATTACCATTCTCGGGCGTATCATAGGCTAGCCATCGAGGATTCTGCAGCATGGATACTTTGCGCCAGAAGTTTGCTGTTATGTGTATTGCACTCGCTTTCCTCGCGGTCTCCGCCACCGCAAAACGGGTCGCGCCAAAGCCGGTCGCTCCGGTGATTTCGGGTGGCATCCGCTACTCTGCCCAAGGCGACGGCAGAGACGAATATGTCGTTGCAACCGACGTCTCAGGCGGTAACGAACTGTGGAAGGTAAAGGCATTCCATACCAACATGAGGTTTTGGGTCGAAGAAGACGTGCAGTGGGTCTTTATTACCGACTTGAAACTCGCGGACAACTCGCTGTTCGTCAAAGATGAAAAGTCACGATGCTATTCGATTGACCTCACGAGAAAAAATGTAAAGAAGCAGCAATGTGGCGGCCAGTTTTCGCAATAGCCGAGTCTAGAGCCACTCAACTCCCGATAAGCGCTCTTATCGGTAACTGGGATCACCCATCCCAACCTGCTTTTTGCCTTGCCTGGAAGCGTAATCCACTACAAAGTAGATTTGACATGCGCGAGCGCAATCGGTGGAATATGACCCTTTCTATGCCGTCATGCTTTGGATATTGAATGAATCCGTGGAATCGGCTCCAGATAACTCGGAGTGGTTACGAATCCAAGCGCCCTTTCCCACAAGCGCCTACGTCTGTCGCATTGCTTTGTGCTCTTACCACCTTTCTGTTGGGCGCAACCGGTGCGGCTCAAGACGGCCTCCCTCGTAACACGCTTTGGGAAGTCGTCCACAAAGTGTGCGTCCCCGGTCAATCTGAACGGCAAAACCCTATGCCCTGCCTCCAAGTCGATTTGAGCGGGGGAATTGAAAAGGGATTCGCGATCCTGAAAGATCCAAGAGGAGCCACCCAGTTCTTGCTCGTTCCTACTGCTCGAATCTCTGGTATCGAGAGCCCAAGCATCCTTGACCCTGAAGCGACAAATTATTTCGCGGACGCTTGGGATGCTCGAACGTTCATAAACGCAACGCTGGGGAGAACCCTTCCGCGAGATAGCATCGGATTAGCAATAAACTCCGTTTTGAGCCGATCCCAGGATCAGTTGCACATTCACGTTGCATGCATCCATCCCAATGTCTTGAACGCATTGCGCAAGAATCAAGGACGGATCGGAAACTTATGGGCCCCGTTCAACGTTCCCCTGCTCGGACGCTTCTATGCAGCAATTTGGGTATCGGGCGAGGATCTAGGTCCGAACAACCCGTTCAGAATGTTGGCGGAGAGATTGCCAGGTGCAGCTCTGGATATGGCTAATCGCACATTGGTGGTTATCGGATTTACTCGGACTGATGGTTCGAAGGGATTTGTTATCCTCACGGATCAGGTCAAAAAAGAGAGTCGCGATTTCGCAAACGGCGAGGAATTGCTGGATCGAAACTGTGACATTGCCGTGGCCAAACAATGATTTTCACCGCCGTCCAGAAAACCTGCAAGTCATAAAAGACCTTGGTGACAAATTCAAAGTCGCCCATTGCTGGATCCGCTTCCCGAAAACGCTCTTATCGGTAACTGGGATTTTTGCTCCTCCCCCCAAAAGCCAGTTACCGATAATCCGACTTATCAGGAGTTGGCGTCAATCACCAGCAGCGGTTGTGCGTTTGAAAGCCCAGACGCGGGAGGGTGACCTTACCCAACCAAAGTGTGTCTTATGATAGGCGAGGCTGTTTTACAAGCAAAGCGGGATTGTCCGCGCAGGCGCTTCGATTTTCTTTGAGCATTGAGGCTCGGCCCCCCGCCCGTGCGTCAGGTCAGTGGTGTTCGATGCGATAAATTGTCGGATGGCTCGGTATTGCGGCTCCGATCCCTGCTCCCCCCGCCAATCCGATCACTGCGCCGACCGCGGCTGCTTCGCTTGAAGATAAAAGCGTATTGGGGTATTGCAATGTACAAGGGGTTGTGCAAATAACTTTGTGGTGCGTTGCTGCGCCGATTCCGGCACCTGCGCCGGCGCCCACCGCGCCAAAGATCAACGCGTTGCGAAGGCGGTGGCTTTTATCCAGCAGAGTCACGCGCATCACTTCTTCTCTCTTGATCCCCACATCGCCGCTGCCTTCTCGTAGCTGTATCGCTTCGTCAGTGACCGTAGAAAACGTTCCGTTGTGCCTCTTGAGGTTTGTCTCGACAATTTCGATTCTCTGACCACCGTGCAAAGTATTCAACGCCCCCCAAGAGTTCTGGGCCGTTTGGGCGCGCGAAAGAAGTGGCATCCCAAGTAGCATCGCTACGAGCGCGAACTTGCGCATGAAGTCTCCTTTTAGCGGGGATTTCCGTTTTGATCTTCCGGATGAGTAAACTTATACACCCGCGACCCGTCAGAATGAACCAAATCGTCCTTCGTCGAATAGGCCCTGATAAACGCGCTTATCGGTAACTGGGAATTAGGCCCCCGAAAGTCCCCCAAAAGCCAGTTACCGATAATGCGACTTATCAGGAGTTGGCTCGGCTAACGAGGATTTATCTGCGACCATCACTTCAATACTTTTCCAGTCGTGCCAATGACCATGCGCTGGCCTTTGAGCGTCACCTGTGCGGTTCCCTTTGCAAAGTCGCTGGCTTCCTCAAACTGAATGGGGATCACGATCGCACCGCTGTGATCTATGTATCCCCATGCTCCGCCGCTCATGAGGGAATGCTCCCCATCACTCCATTTTGTGCATGCCATGCAAACCGCCGAACGCCCGTCTTGGAACGGCATGGCAAAGTCGAATTGGGGGCGAATCGTCACACTGCCTTTCTTATCGAAGAAGCCGAACTTGCCGTGCAGTTCAAATCTTGCCAGTCCTTCTCGGAAATAATCCGGCCCGTTGTCAAAGACAAAGGGCCTAATGATTATTTTCCCTTTCATATTGATATAAGCCCAGCCCCGGTCATCCGTGACAGCCGCAATCCCTTCGGGAAGGAAATCGTCGGCCATGTCGAATCGCGGTTTGATGACGACCTGACCAGAAGCACTCTTAAAACCCCACTTGTCATTCTCCTGAAAGGCAACGAGGTTCGTCTGAGCCCGGATTGGGAGAACTAGCAGAGTGAGGAGCCACATCAGTGCGGCAAAGTGGGGTGCTACTTTCCGAGTTGAAGTTGCGCTTCGGATCATGATAGGGCGACCCAAATCCGAGTATATTCCGAAGCTGTTAGGATAAGTCCTGATAAACGCTCTTATCGGTAACTGGCTATTTGCATTCCCGAGTGCCAACTCTGTCCTCCTGATCGGGAGTTGAACTGGCCGTCCAGACGACCCCTTGGAAACCAATGTTCCAGAGATTGGTAGCGGGGTAGAATCTCGCTCTGATCGACTGCCGCAATAGAAGCAGGAGAGGACAGGCACATCACATTGTTAAACGATGACGTTTCGCGGCAGATGATCGCCGAGCCGACGACCATCCTATGCGGCCGCCTGGGCGACGCGAAAGGACTAATCTGATCCCTGCCACGCAAGTCAACTCCCGATAAACGCTCTTATCGGTAACTGGGATTTCAAGCGATTGCCAGTTACCGATAGTCCCACGCAGCAAGGCTTGGTGAACGGGTTGGGACGCATTCGACGATCTGTAGGGATGCGAGGTTCCGTGGAAGAATCGACGTTCGGTTGCTTGCTATCGAGTTAGTTTCTTCGCTTCGGCCCGGAACTTTTCCCATCGTTTCTTCGAAGCCTTCCCGATTTTCGCCCTCGCGGCAGCAGACATCACACGCTTCGTTGCCTTCGTCACCTTCTTGTCAGCGGAGTGGCCTAGAGCCTCTGCCGCTCCCTTGATCCCTTTCAGTTTGTGCTGGATTGCTGCAACTTGCTTTTCGAGTTTGCGCTCTTCACGCTTGATTGCTGACAGAATGTCCATGAATCCTCCACTATGGAATTTATCCGATGACGACAGTGATACGCCACATGAATCGCTAAAAGGGTGACAATTCGGGGCAGGGTCAGTTACCGGTAATCCGACTTCTCGGGCCCAATCCGTAAATTCCGCGGTCTGCTCTGAAAGATTGTGCGTAGCCAATGACATAGTTTCCGGATTGCCGACTACCCACTCAGAATGGACCTAGCACGAACCAAGATCTGACAACCGGATCTGCCGCGGATAGAATCAAGAGAAGCGTTGGAATGTAGTCGGGAAAGAACAGGCTGCAGTTCAGATTGGCTAGACGGTGGCCAGGGGTTGAGCTGCGCCGGATTCTGGCCTGTTGGCGGTCTCGGGATTTCCGGAGGACTCTTGCCATGCCGCTTCTTGTTACGAGCGCGTCCGGTGCAAATGGGGACGGCTTTGGCGCGCTGCTCGCATTTGAATTGGACGGCACGCTGCGCGGAACATTTATTGGTGATGATCGCATTGTCGATCCGCGTGGCCTTGCCGTCGATCCAAACGAAAACTTGCTGTTTCTAAACAGTGGGGCCGATCGGGTGTTAGCGATCTCCTCGCTTGGGCGCATTGTTCGCGATACTGGCCGCATTGAAGGCCTGAATCCAGGCGGCGGCAATTTTGGTCCTGATGGCCGGTATTTCGTCGGCGCGCGCAGCGCCCGCACAATCGTCGCCTTGTCGATCAGTCTTAATCCGACCGTTGAGAATCTGTTTCCGCCCCGGGTCGTACCTTTTCCTCGAGGATTTGCTTTCGGTCATGATGGCCGGCTGTTCCTCGCCTCAGGAATCGGCCCGAACGGCCAAGGCGATAACACCATCACGGCCTTGACTCCAGGCACGCCCACGCGGCCGTCTCGGCTGGTCGCGGATCCCGAACTGAGTCCGCTCGATCTTGCAATCGCGCCCAACGGCAATATCGT
>Ga0075018_10000562_pt1 | contig 11479 bp, 5 predicted proteins | sample ColStrG_CSR_2014_FD_71471 | JGI IMG/M metagenome (GOLD analysis project Ga0075018, IMG submission 71471) | Freshwater sediment microbial communities in response to fracking from Pennsylvania, USA - Cold Stream Run_MetaG_CSR_2014 | ecosystem: Environmental > Aquatic > Freshwater > Creek >... | reverse complement strand
CACGTCAGTCTGGACCACCGTGACGGCAGACTTCACGGTCCTGCACCAGCAGATCACGAATTTGGCCAGCTGCCACACCTGCCATGACAATACCAATCACGACGGCGTCATGATCAAGGGGACGCTGGCATTCAAGAACCACCTCGTGACCACCGCCGAGTGCAGCACCTGCCACGCCGGGAATCTGACTTTCGCGAATGGCAAATTCGACCACACGGGCAATACGCTCCCCTGCGCCCAGTGCCATGTCACCAATGGTGGCGCAACGGCCATGGGTCCTGCTCACATTGCCGCGAGCCAGCTCTGCGATAGCTGCCACGTGAGCACGTCGCTCTGGACCAACATCACGACGAACCTCGGGCAACTCCATTTGCAGGTAGCAAACCTGGCCAGCTGCCACACCTGCCACGACAACACAAACCACGACGGCATCGTGATCAAGGGTTCAGCGGCCTTTGCGACCCATGTCGTGACGACCGCCGAGTGCAGCACTTGCCACACTGGCACCGTTACATTCAAAAACGGCACGTTCAGCCACGCCGGCATCTCGACCGGTTGCGTGACTTGCCATGTCGCCGGTGGCAGCGCGGCTGTCGCCAAGGGCACTGCTCACATCTTGTCGTCCACGTCCTGCGAAAGCTGCCATATCGGCACCACGACCTGGACGAGCATCGTCGCCGATCTAAACCAACTCCACGCCCAGGTTCCGGCCGCGGCCTTGGCCAGCTGCAGCACCTGCCATGACAACCAGAATCACGATGGCACCGTGATCAAGGGGACGCAGGCGTTCGCCACGCATGTCCCAACCAACGGAGCCGAGTGCAGCGCCTGCCACACCGGGACCGTCACCTTCAAGAATGGCACGTTCCCACATACCGGCATCACGAGCGGTTGCGCGAGCTGCCACGTCGCTGGCGGCAGCGCGGTTGTCGCCAAGGGCTCGGCTCACATCGCTTCGAGCGCAATCTGCGAAGGTTGTCACCTCGGCACCGCGATTTGGACCGCCGTCACCGCCGACTTTGGGGCCCTGCACCTCCAGGTTTCAAACTTGGCTAGCTGCCACACCTGCCACGACAACGCCAATCATGATGGCGTCGTGATCAAGGGGACGCTGGCGTTCAAGAACCATCTCGTGACCACCGCCGAGTGCAGCACCTGCCACGCCGGGAATCTGACCTTCGCAAACGGAATATTCAACCACACCGGCAGCACGATCCCGTGCATCAATTGCCATGTCACCAATGGCGGCGCGACGCCTGTCGGCACTGGCCACATTCCCGCGAGCCAGGTCTGCAATACCTGCCACATCGGTACGACGGCTTGGACCACCGTTACGATGGACCACGCGCAGACTCCGATCCTGAGCAGCTGCCACACCTGCCATGACAACACCAATCACGACGGGATCGTGATCAAGGGAACGGCTGCGTTCACGAACCACGTCGCGATTGGAAGCGCCGAGTGCACCACCTGCCACACGCAGACCTACACCAGCTTTGCGGGCGGCATCTTCAACCATCCCCCTGGCACGACCAATTGCGTGAGCTGCCACGTCGCCGGCGGCAGCGCGACCGTCGCCAAGGGCCCAGCCCACATCGCGTCCTCCACGCTCTGCGACAGCTGCCACATCGGCACGGCGGTATGGACTTCCGTCACGACCAACTTCACCACGCTGCACGCGCAGATACCGGCCGCGTCCCTGGCTACGTGCAGCACTTGCCACGACAACGCGAACCACGATGGCATCGTGATCGTGGGAACGAAGGCATTCGCCAACCACGTCGCAACGAACGGCGCCGAGTGCAGCGCCTGCCACACCGGCACCATCACCTTTAAGAATGGTGTGTTTGCCCACACCAACATCACGGCCGGTTGCGTGACCTGCCATGTCGCCGGCGGCAGCGCGGTTGTCGCCAAGGGCCCCGCTCACATCGTGTCATCCACGAAGTGCGAAGGCTGCCACGTCGGCACCACGGTCTGGACCTCGGTCACGACCAACTTCACGCAGATGCATGTGGAGATACCGGCCACAACCAGCTGCAGCAGCTGCCATGACAACGCGAGCCACGACGGCATCACGATCATCGGCGCGAAGGCCCTGGCGACCCATATCCCGATCCAAGCTGGCACCGATTGCAGCTCTTGCCACGCCGGGACCGCGACCTTCCACAACGGTATCTTCAACCATACCGGCAGCACCATCACCTGCGTCACCTGCCACGTCGCCAACGGTGGTGGGACCGCCAAGGGCCCGGCTCACATCGCGACGTCCACGCTCTGCGACAGCTGCCACATCGGCACCACCATCTGGACCAGCGTGACGACGAACCTCACGCAGCTTCACGGGCAGATACCAGCCGTGGCGACCTGCCATACCTGCCATGACAATCTGGTTCACGACAGCGTCAAGATCATCGGCATGGCGTCATTCCCGACGCACGTGCCAACGACCGCCGAGTGCAGCACCTGCCATACGTCGTTCACCTCGTTCCTCGGCGCGACCTTCACCCATCCAGTGGTTACCACTGGCTGCGCCACGTGCCATGTCACTGGTGGCTCGGGGTTGCCAAAGGGACCGATGCACATCACTTCGAGCGCGGCCTGCGAAACGTGCCATGGCACCAATTTCACGACCTTCGTTGGCGCCAAAATGGACCACACGCAGACCTCCATAGAAGCCACTTGCCATACCTGCCATGACAATCTGGTTCACGACGGCCTGCAGATCCTCGGTATGGCGTCATTCCCGACGCACGTGGCGACGACCGCCGAGTGCAGCACCTGCCACAAGTCCTTCACGAGCTTCCTCGGCGCCTCGTTCGTCCATCCAGCCGTGACCACCGGTTGCGCCAGCTGCCACGTCACCGGCGGCTCGGGCTTGCCCAAGGGAACCGCGCATATTGTTTCGAGCGCGGCCTGCGAAACCTGCCATGGCACCAACTTCACCACCTTTATTGGCGCCAAGATGGATCATACGCAGACGTCTCTATTGGCGACCTGCCATGTCTGCCACGACAACCTGGTTCACGACGGTGTGCAAATCATCGGCATGGCATCGTTCCCGAGCCACGTCGCAACGACCGCCGAGTGCAGCTCGTGCCACACGTCGTACACGACCTTCCTCGGCGCCACGTTCACTCATCCGGCCGGGACCACGAACTGCGTCAAGTGCCATACGCCGGGCGGGGCGGCTGTGACATCCAAGGTCTCGCCGCCGCATATGTCGACCACGAACACCTGCCAGAACTGCCATTCATCGTTCTTGGTCTGGACCGGCATCTCCAAGCCCAACCATTCTGACGTGGTCGGCACCTGCATCAGCTGCCACGGCGCCTCGGCTCCCGCGACGCTGGACGGTATCTCCATCAAGCGCGCAAGCGCGGGCCATCATCCGGGCCAGGACTGCGCCGGTTGCCACAGCACCAATTCGTTCGGCGGTTGATTTCAGGACCAATGTACCCAATGACGACCGAAAAACACTTTCGCCTCGCCACCGTTGCTCTTGTCGGCGGGACCATGCTGTTCGGCGTGCCGGCCGCCCCGGTCCGCGCCGAGCCGGTGGTCGACCGCATCCTGTCGGGCGCGCAGATCTCGGATAAGAATGGCTGCGCGCAGCTGCGGATTGAATTCAATATCCGTGTGCGCTATATCAGCCACTTCCCGATCGACCGTGGCGACCAGCTTAGCATCAAGTTCGCCGCCATCGATATGGCGCAGGCGGAACAGGAGCTGCTGACTCGCCGCGAGGCCATCCCGGCGCCGGGCAACAAGATCGCCGCCATCCGTTCGATCGAGTTCAGCGCCAGCGGCGCACCCGCGCCCGAAATCCAGATCACGTTCAAGCACCCCGTCTCCTTCAAGGTGGCGGGTGGCGGTGACTTCCAGAGCCTGGTGATCGCCATCGGCCCACCGGGCGGCAAGGCCTGCGATCCGGTCGTGGCTTCGGCCACAGCGGGCGGCGGGAGCTGGCAGGCGACCATCCTCTCCGAGACCCTGCCCCCCGCCGTGACCGGTCCCGGCCAGGAGCCCGCCAAGGGCAAGCTGAGCGTACAGGATCGCGCCGCCGTCACCGCCTTGATGGACCGGGCGCGCGAGTCGCTCGGCGCCGGCAACCTGGAGAGCGCCATCAGCACCTTGACCCGTGTGCTTGGCTATCCCAAGAGCGAGGTGACCCAGGAAGCGACCGAGTTGCTCGGGCTTGCCCACCAGCGCAAGGGCGAGATCGAGAAGGCGCGGGCGCTCTATCAGGATTATCTCGCGCACAATCCGGGCCCCGAGGACGCCAAGCGGGTGCAGGACCGGCTGGCCTCGCTCGACAAGGCGCCGGCCGTCCCGGTTGCGCGCAAGAACGGACCGCGCGAGACCCATTTCGGCCAAGACGGCCAACCGAGCTACATCGTCACCGGCAGCTTCTCGCAGTACTACCTGCGCGACGAGGGCACCCACAGCTTCGTCGATCCCTCGCTGCCGCCACAGGTCAATCAGCCAGCCGACGATCATCAGGTGTTCCAGAACGACCTGCTGACGAGCTTCGACATGCAGGCCCTTTGGGGTAACTCCGGATACCAGTCGAAGTTCCGCTTTGGCGGTACGGCCGACGACGGGTTCAATCCCGGAGCGCTCCAGTTGGCCAGCGTCTCCACGCTTGAGTTCGACACCAGCATTCATGACCTCGGTCTCACCACCAAGGTCGGCCGGATGACCCACAACACCGGTGGCGTGCTCGGACGGTTCGATGGCGGCGTGGTCAGCTGGCAGGCCTTGTCGGGACTTCGGTTGGATGCGGTCGGCGGTGCGCCGGTCGCCCTGCGCGCCGACATGCCGTTCAAGGACGGCACCTATTTCTACGGCGGCGCGGTCGACTTCTCCGAGCTGTTCGGACCGTTCGACACCACCTTCTATGCCATCCAGCAGCAGACCGCCGACTTCATCGACCGGCAGGCCGTGGGCGGCGAGACACGCTATGCCGACGACAACAAGTCGCTGTTCCTGACGCTCGACTACGACACCAAGTTCAACCGCGTTGGCATTGCCATAGCCAACGGCACCTGGACGTTGGCCGACAAGTCGACGTTCAATTTCGCCGTCGAACACCGCGCCTCGCCGGGCCTCGATACCCGCGATGCGCTGATCGGCCAGACCGCGACCACGCTGACCAACCTGCTCGCCTTCTACACCAAGGACGAGATCTATCAGCTGGCGAGCGACCGGGCCGGCTATGCGGACACCGCCAGCATCGGATTCTCGCGGCCCATCAACGAGCATCTCCAGGTGAGCCTCGATGCCTCCTGGTTTGACTTGACCGCGACCACGGCCTCGGGCGGCGTCGATGCCAATCCCGACAGTGGCGCCGAGTATTATGTGTCCGGACAGCTGATCGGCACCGATCTGTTGAAGCCGTCCGATCTCTATGTGCTCGGGCTGCGCTATGCCACGACGACGGACAGCAAGACCTATGTGGCTGATCTCAGCGCCCGCTACCCGATCTCGGACAATTTCCGTGTCAATCCGAGGCTCCGCCTGGGCTACCGCGACGGCGACACCAGCGGGACGACTTGGCAAGAGTACTCGATCATGCCGTCCCTCAAGCTCGACTATCAGTGGTCGCGGAACCTCGGGATGGAACTGGAATCGGGCGCCAAGTTCACCGAAAAGCAGCAATCGGGCACCCGCGACGATCAGACCGAGTATTTTGTAACTGTCGGGTATCGTTACGATTTCAACGCCGAGGGCGATGTCGTCAAGGCCGGGAAATAGTCCTGGCCTTGGCAAGCTGCCGGAAGGTTTTGACCCCTGCGGGGGATTGCGTTATAGAACGCCCGCGTCGGTGGCCGGCTGATTTGCGGCTCACCAATTTGACGGCATTCCCCGGTAGCTCAGCGGTAGAGCAAGCGGCTGTTAACCGCTTGGTCGGTGGTTCGATCCCATCCCGGGGAGCCATTCCCACAAGTGACTCGGCTTGGCTTTGGCCGCCGTTGCTCGCTATTCCCGTTGCAACACTTTCCCGACCAGCAGCGTGCCAATGCCGCTAGGACGAAACGTGCGCTTGAGTTCGATCGGGTCGTAGTGCTTGTCCACCCAATCGAGAAACGGAATTGGCGCAGCGGCCTCGAACGCCAGATAGGATTCGAAGAAGGCATCCAGTATGCCGGTATCGGCGTCGCGAAAATGGCCAAAGCGCCAGGACAGCTGCTTGACTGCCTCGCGCATCGGCACGCCCTCCTTCGAATGCAGATAGAGCACGGCCATGAGGCCCGCCCGGTCGGCGCCAGACTTGCAATGCATCAGCATAGGATAGGCGATGCGCTCGAACAGCGCTGCCGCCTCATGGATCGACGGCTTGGACGGGGCCGCCCGCGAGCCGAGCGTGAAATCAATCAGCGTAATGCCCTCGGCGGCACACGCCTTCCGCTCAAGCCGGTACGAGCCGCAATCGCGCGGGCCACGCAGGTTGAGAATGGTGCGGATGCCTTCGCGCGCGAACCGGCCGATATCGCGCGGGGACGGCTGAGCGGAGCGCCAGGCGTGCGCCGACAGCCGGTGCCGGTTGAGATAGGCAAGGCGAAAGAGACCATGATCGACCACCAGCATGTCGGCGTAGGCCACCGGTGTTTCGAGCACCCTGCGCATCGGCGCCGGCAGCCGCCCGGCCAACCTGTTGCCACCTTGGCGGACGCCCTTGGCCATCGCCTGCCATCGTTTGCGCAGCGCCCGCAAGCCACCCGGGCTTGGCATCGGGCTCTGATCTGGCGGCGCACTCATTTCAGGATTCCGTCGAGATCCAAGGTCGAGATCCAAGGCTAAGCTTCGCGCGTTTCGCACCGGCAATTCGCCTCAGCCCGGATTGCTACCCGCCCGGCTCATTATCCGCTATAGAGACCCACGGCAAGGGACGGGCGTTTTCCGCTTTGATTCGCCCCTTGGTTATCCCGGAACAGTACGGACAACGCATCGCGGGCCGATGGGAGAATTTGACGACAAGCCTACACTGCTGCATCGGCTGGCGGGGCTCGCGCTCTACCGGCACGTGTGGCTGGTGCAACGCACCAGCAAATGGCTGCCGCATCTGGCCGAGGTCGAAGGCCGTCGCCAGGCGCGGCGACTGACATCGCATCACCCCTATATCTTTGCCATGTGGCACGGCCAGTTCATGCTGCTGCCGCTGCTCTGCATTCCCAAATACCCCACCAAGGTGATGGTGGCGCGGCACGGCGACGCGGCCGTTGCATCGCAGATGCTCAAGCATTTCGGCATCGAGCTCATTCGCGGGGCGGGTGCTGGCGGACGGCGCAAGGACCGGGGTGGCGCCCACGCCATCCGTGCCTCGCAGGAGGCTTTGCGCAATGGCGTCTCGGTGGCCATGACCGCCGACGTGCCGCCAGGCCCGGCGCGCCGGGCCGGCATGGGTATCGTCACGCTCGCCCGGGTCACCAGGCGGCCGATCGTGCCGGTTGCTATCGCCAGCTCCCGGCACATTTCGTTCAGCACCTGGAGCCGGATAACGGTCAATCTGCCCTGGTCGCGCTGCGGCTCGGCGGTTGGCGATGCGATTTATGTACCGCATGACGCCTCGCTCGAGTTGATGGAACAATTGCGCCAGCAGGTCGAGGCGGGTCTCAACGCCGCGACGAGTGAGGCCTATGCCAAGGCCGGTGTGGCCGACCCGTTGCTCGCCGCCCGGGCTCGGGCAGCGATCGCCAAAAGTCCGATGCTGAGCGCCTACCGGGCGGCAACCAAGCTCATGCAACCCATCGCGCCTGCCTTGCTGGCCTATCGGGCCGGACGCGGCAAGGAAGATTCGGCGCGAAAATCCGAGCGCAGGGGAGTGCCGAGCCGTCCGCGCCCGGAGGGAACTCTGATCTGGCTGCACGCTGCAAGTGTTGGCGAGACGGCGGCGGTGAGCCGGCTGATCGGGGAATTGAAATCGCGCCGGCCGGCCACGTCCATCCTGCTCACCACCGGCACCGTAACCTCTGCCGGGCTGGCTGCGAGCCGATTCGGCGAGGGGGTCATCCATCAATATTCGCCGCTCGATGGCCCCGACATCGTGGCGCGGTTCCTCGACCACTGGCGGCCTCAACTGGGCTTGCTGGTGGAATCGGAAATCTGGCCCAACCTTATTTTCGCGGCGGCCGAGCGGGGTATCCCACTCGCGCTCGTCAATGCCCGCATTTCCGAGGGCTCGTTTCGGGCTTGGCGCCGGCGGGCAAACATGGCACGGCAGGTTTTCGGCAAGTTCGCGCTCGTGCTGGCGCAGACGGAGATTCTATCACGGCGGTTCACGCGACTGGGTGGCAACGACGTGAGGATCACGGGCAATCTGAAATATGATGCGTCCCCCTTGCCAGTCGATGCGGCAGGCTCCCTTGCCCTGCGGGCCGCGCTTGTGGGACGGGAGGTCTTCGTGGCTGCGAGCACCCATCCTGGCGAGGAGGTTCTGCTCGGCGAGGCAATCCGGTTGCTGAAGGTCGGGCGGCCGAGTCTGCTGACGATCCTTGCCCCGCGCCATCCCGAACGCGGTCAGAAGGTGGCCGATGATCTGCGCGGTCTGCGGTTTTCCGCGGTGCGGCGCTCCACCGGTGGGCTGCCGGCTCCAAGCGACGACGTCTATGTCGCCGACACAGTTGGCGAACTCGGGCTGTTTTACGCCAATGCGCCGCTAGCTTATATCGGCGGCTCGCTGGTGGCCCACGGCGGCCAGAACCCAATCGAGGCGATTCAGCTTGGCGCCGGGGTGGTCAGCGGTCCCCATTGGCAGAATTTCGACGAGATTTATCAGGCGTTGTTGCGCAAGCAGGGCTGCCGGCGGGTGAGCGATCCGGCGGAGCTGGCTGGTGCCATCGGCGAACTATTGGGCGACAGCACAAAACTGGATGCCATGCGCCACAATGCCTGCGAGGTCGTCGCTGGTCTCAGCGGTGCGCTCGCCCGGACGTTGGCTGCCATCGAGCCGCTGCTGCCCGCCGAGCCCCAAATCGAGGCCGCCCGTGCGACTTGAGCCGCCCGGCTGGTGGTTTCGCGAAAATCCCGACCTCACGGCCCGCGCCTTGCTGCCCCTCGCCCAACTCGTCGACGCAGCGGCGGCGCGGCGTTGGGCAGCGGCCAGGCCATTCCGTTCGAACCTGCCAGTGGCCTGTGTCGGCAATCTCACGGTTGGCGGAGCCGGGAAGACGCCGCTGGCTCTGTGCTTGGCCCGGCTTCTGATCGAAGCGGGACGCCGCCCGGGGTTTCTGACCCGGGGATACGGTGGCAGGCAAGTTGGGCCGCACGCGGTCGATCCGGCGATGGACGCGGCCCGCGAAGTCGGTGACGAAGCGCTGCTGCTGGCACGCCGCGCACCGACAATGCTGGCACGCGATCGAGCGGCGGGCGCGCGGGCGCTGGCCGGGCTGGGCGTGGACGTCATTGTCATGGACGATGGCTTGCAAAACCCCCAGCTCGCCAAGCAGCTGTCGATCGCGGTGCTGGATCCGGTGCGCTTGATCGGCAATGGTCTGGTCATGCCCGCCGGCCCCTTGCGCGAAGGTCTTGAGCCGCAGCTTCGCCGCACCGATGCGCTGGTGGTGCTATGCGGTCAGGGCCAGCCCCTGCCTGATCTTCCCACGGGACTGCGCGACTTTCGCGGGCCGTTGTTGCGAGCTGAACTCGTGGCCGACGCTGTTGTGGCGGCCGAGCTTAGAGGTCGGCAGGTCGTTGCCTATGCGGGCATTGGGCGGCCGTCCAAGCTGTTCGACAGCCTGCGCCAGATCGGCGCCGACATCGCCGCCGAAGTGCCGTTTCCTGATCATCATCGCTTCACCCACCGCGATGCTGAACGGCTCAACGCGCTTGCCGGCGATAACCGGGCCCTGCTCGTGACGACCGAGAAGGACCTGGCACGCATGGCGCGCAATGCAACGTTGGCGGACCTTCGCAACGCCAGCACGGCCTTGCCGGTCACCGCGCGGTTCTTCGATCGCGACCTGGCCCGCATCAGGGCGTTACTCGGCCTGATGCTGACGCGCCAAGCCCGGTGAACCGGTCACCCAGGCAGAAGAACTGTCGAGCCCGTGGTTTTGCGCCCCTCGAGATCACGGTGGGCGTCGGCGGCACGTGAAAGGGGATAGGTCTGGTTGACCTCGATCTTGATCTTGCCACCGCCAACCATGGCGAACAGAGCGGCGGCCGAGGCCAGCAACTCCTCGCGCTTGCTCATGTAGCCCGTCATCGAGGGGCGGGTGAGATAGAGGGATCCCTTTTGGTTGAGAATGCCGACATTGAACGGCGGGACTGGCCCAGAAGACTGCCCGAAGCTGACGAACAACCCGCGCGGCTTCAAGCAATCGAGCGAGGCGGGAAAGGTGTCCTTGCCCACGGAGTCATAAACCACGTCGCAAAGCTTGCCGCCGGTGATTTCGCGCACGCGCTCGACGAAATTCTCGGTCTTTGAATTGATCACATGGGTGCAGCCATGGGCCTTGGCCAGCGCCGCCTTTTCTGGCGAACTGACCGTGCCGATCATGGTGGCGCCGAGCGCCCGGGCCCACTGACAGGCGATGAGGCCTATGCCGCCAGCCGCCGCATGAAGGAGCAGGACCGTGTCCGGCCCCACCTTGAACGTCCGATTGAGCAGATATTCCACCGTCATGCCCTGCAGCATCATGGCCGCACCGGTCTTGTCGTCGATACCGGGCGGCAGCGGCACGAGCCGGTCAGCCGCTATCAACCGCTCCTCTGCATAACCACCTGACGGTCCGGCATAGGCAACACGGTCACCAATCTTGAGTTCGGCAACACCCTTGCCGGTTTCGATGACGACACCCGCGCCCTCTTGTCCGGGAATGAACGGCATGACGGATTGCGGGTACAGGCCCGTGCGCAGATAGACATCGATATAGTTCAACCCAATCGCGGTTTGCCGCAGCTTGACCTCGCCTGGCCCCGGTGCTCCGACAATAATATCCTCGACCTTGAGAACTTCGGGCCCACCATAGGCGTGAACGCGGACTGCACGGGTCATTGGGTGCTCCTTGCCATGCCGGCGCCTCGAAGCGCGGCTAGTTGTTCGCCCCATATGAAACGGTTAACGCCGGACATGCAATCCGTCATGCGGTCTGCTAAGCTTTGCGGATGCGGGGGCGGCCAGACATGCTGATTCGTGACACCCTGGCGGCTCTGGTGCTCCTCGGCTGCGCGGTTCTGCTTGCCAGTTGCGCGGGGTTCGATGCGCAGGCCATGAACGGCCCGTGCCTCGACGATACTCCGGTATGTGTTGGCCAGCGCACCGAGATGGTCCATGCCATGAGCAGCGACAGCGGCCATCATTGGATCGCCGAAGCTCCCGGGCGCGATACTGTCGCTTCCGGGGTGCGGCTGTTCGCCTATCAGAATGTGCGCGACAAACTCAGTTGTTCCGAATTGGCCAACGGCATCGCCGAGATGGACGCCGCCAAACAAGTGCTCGCGGATGGGGCGGCAACAGGCCAGACCATGCTGCGGC
>Ga0075018_10000561_pt1 | contig 11489 bp, 8 predicted proteins | sample ColStrG_CSR_2014_FD_71471 | JGI IMG/M metagenome (GOLD analysis project Ga0075018, IMG submission 71471) | Freshwater sediment microbial communities in response to fracking from Pennsylvania, USA - Cold Stream Run_MetaG_CSR_2014 | ecosystem: Environmental > Aquatic > Freshwater > Creek >... | reverse complement strand
TGAGGTGGCGTGGCGCTCCACGCACAATTCCAGGTCTGCGCGGTCCATGCCGCAGCCGTCGTCGGCGACCCGGATCAACGACAGCCCGCCGCCAGCCGTCACGATGTCAATGGCCCGCGCACCGGCATCGACAGCGTTCTCGGCCAGTTCCTTGACCACGCTCGCCGGGCGCTCGATTACCTCGCCGGCGGCGATCCGGTTGACGGTCTCGGGTGGCAATTGGCGAATGGGCATAGGACAAGAGGCTTGGGTTGCGATTCGGGTGCCCCAACCTAGCAAGTCGCAGCGTCCGGGTCGAACCGGCTAACCTTGGCGCTCCTAGCGCCAGATCGCGACCGACTGGGGCGCGACGCTCTGCTCCCCCAGCACGAGCTTGCCCAAAGACGGCGCCTTCCAGGCTTGATCGCCGTAGTTGATGGCGAAGGTGAGATGGCCGCGGCGGCGCAGGCGGACGGCCTCGGGCAGCGGCAATGTCTTCAGATTTGCGAACTTGGTCAGCCAAGCCATTGCGCGAGCCAACAGAGCCTCATCCGGCCAGCAGGCCAGATAACAATAGCGGCCATTGCAAGTGAAAGCGGGGTCGCCATTGGGGAAGTCGGCCACGACCTGGATGTCCTTTGTCTGCTCGACGTATTCCCGCCAACGGATGGCTCGACCAGAAACGCCTTGTCCGGTCACCACCTCATGCAGATTCGGCCGCAGCGAGGACACCTGGGCCACCCTGACCCCGGTCAGTTCGGCTATTGGGCCGGGCGGCAGGTTGGCGGGGATGGAGAAATTGCGGGTCTTGGAGCCGGTGCGCGGGCCGAACAGGACATAGCCAGGCGCTACCTTGAACGCGGCAGCCGCCGCGTCCGAGACATAAGGCAGGCAAGGCACCAGAGTCAGTTTGTAGCCGTCCAGGCTGGCACCGGGCTTTACGATGTCTACGTCCAGGCCCAGCCGCCGCACGGCTTCATACCAGCGAAAGGTGAGTTCGTGCGCGTGATAATCCGCGCCTTGCGGCTGGATGCGCGTGATCCAGAAGGCTTCGTAGTCGTGGACCAGCGCAACGGGCGCCTGGGTCGAGGCCGGCAGCGGACCCAAAATCGCCAGATCGCGCGCGGCCTCACCCGCCTCGTTGCCGCCCACCGTCCACTCGTGCGTACCCGGCAGGTTGAGCCCGGCGTGCATCTGCTCTTGCGCCGACACGGCCTGGCGCCAGCGGAAATAACTCACCGTCTCGGCGCCATGGGCAATCGCCTCCAGCGTCCACAGCCGCACCATGCCGGGTTTCGGCGCCGGGTTCCAGGGCGCCCAATTCACTGGCCCGGGCTGCTGTTCCATCACCCAGAATTTGCCCTTGCCGACACCGCGATAGAGATCGTGGTTGAACGGTGCCACGTCCGGGTGCGAGGTTTCGGCCCAGCGGCCGCGTTCCTCTTCCGAGAACGGGAACCGCTCGCAGAACCCGATCGGGTAGCTGTCCCACGACGCGAAATCGAGATGATCGCCAAGTGGCCAATGATCGAACTCGTTGAACATCCCCATGAAATTATGAGTGATGCGGCGCCCCGGCGAGTGCTTGCGGATGATCTCGCACTGCATTTTGTCGTAGGCGGCGACTTGCGAAGAGAGGTAGCGCCAGTATTCGAGCCGTGCCGCCGGGTTGGCCTCGGTGACCGTCAGGTTCGGCAGCGTCACCTGCTCGAAATCGGACACACCCATCGACCAGAACGCATTGCCCCACGCCTCGTTGAGCTGATCCGTTGTCTGATAGCGTTGCCGCAGCCAGCGCTTGAAACCCTTGAGATCTTCTGGGCCGTAGGAGAGAACCGTGTCGTGGCAGCCATACTCGTTATCGGTCTGCCAGCAGGTGACGGCTGGATGGCTGCCATAGCGCTCGGCGACAATCTCGACGATGCGCGCGCTTTCTCGCCACCAGACTTCCGAAGAGAACGTCGTGTGCCGGCGCGAGCCGAAGCCCCGCACCCTGCCCTCGATGTCGACCGGCGCGATCTCGGGGAATTCGTCCATCAGCCATTTGGGCGGCGTGGCGGTCGGCGTACACATTACGATATTCATGCCGGCAGCACTCAGGGTCTCGATCACCCGATCGAGCCAGCTCCAGTCGAATTTTCCGCGCGCAGGTTCAAACCGCGACCAGGCGAATTCGCCGATGCGCACGTAGGTGAGGCCGAGTTCGCGCATCCGCCGCGCGTCTTCCGTCCACCACGTCTCGGGCCAGTGCTCAGGGTAATAGCAGACGCCGAGGGTACCAGGTGCAGTGCTCGCCGCCATTGCCATGTCCCCGCGCATTTGCCAGGTGACCGCTCGTCGCCCGTGGGCGATAGAGCAGTACGTCATTGCTAGTTGGTCAAGACACCATTCACGACAGCGCGGCTATTTTGCCGAGGATGCGGCAAGCTGCGGCGCGATCGAGGGGATCGGACACTGGAGCTGATGGGTTGCGCGGACCACCCTTGGATTGATGATGTTGCAAGGCAGCTTCAAGCCGCGCGCCGCTCTTGGGGGACACGGCGCGCGGAAGCGGAGATCAGTCGCCGATCTGCTTGCTGACCACGTCCAGTTCCTGATTGAGCGCGACCTGCTCGGCCTTCGTGATATGCCCGTGGTCGAGGACGGCCATGTTCTGCTCCTCGAAATAGATGCGGTGATCCTCTTCATGCAGGCGGCGGGCCCTGTCGAGCGTCATCCGGCCCTCGGCCACCTTGACATCAATCCGCCGATCCTGGTTCTGAAGCCGGTCGACAATCTCGTCGCGCCGCCCATGGTGTTTCTCCCAGAAATCATCAGCGAAAGCGGAACTTACCGTGCCAATTAGGATGGTGCCCAGCACGCCGGCGCAGATCTTGATCTTGGTACGCGCGATCATGAATGTCTCTCCTAAGGTTTTGAAGTGAAACCAACATCCGGATCAACGCGAAAGCGCATTGGCTCCGTCGAAGCCCGCGGAATACAAAATCGTAAGGGCCGGGCAATGCATTCAGGTTCAATTGGCAAGTTCGCCGACTGCGGCGATCTTGTGTCGGCCATCAGCCCACGCCCTTACAAATGTGTAAGGTGCACGACATGCGGGGACACAAGCTGGCGTGCCATGCTCATCCGTCGCCGGGCGCTCTGTGCGCAGCGGCATATTCTCAGGAGGAAATCGCTATGCTCAAAGCTATCGCTGGAGTGCTCGTAGCCGCCGTGGTTGGCTTTACCGCCCTGCCAAGCAGCGCCGCCATGATGAGCCATCACCGCCATCACTGCCATCATCACCACTGCCACATGCATCACGAAATGCATAAGGGCTACTAGTCCTTCGACGGACGACTCTGTCCGGCAGGCTCTTCAAGCGATCGCCAGCCACCCTAAAAGGAGACTGGGGCGCTTGGAGAGCCGATTTGCGTTCCGCTTGGCGAATTCATTGTTGGGCCGGGCGGCTGCTGCCTAAACCGCGACCCAGCGAGCCGCCTATGATCGCCCGCTTCCGTCGCCGCGATCCATGCGACGCGAAAAGTCGGTCTGGCCGCCGCCGTCCAGGATCCGCGCCTGTTCCACCCAATTCTCGCGCTCGATGCGGCCCTTGAAATCCAGGGCGTTTGAAACCTTGTCGATCTCGGGCGTCTTCCAGGCTGCGATCTGGGTATAGCTGGTGATGCCCATCGCTTCCAATTTCTTCTCGATGACAACGCCCACGCCCTTGATGCGCTTGAGATCGTCGCGGCTGGCGCGGGCCGCGATATTGCTTGGACGCGAGCGCGGGGTCCAGCTTGAGCCAGACTGTTCGATGTTGGCGTCGGCGGGAACCTGCGCTTGGCTGGGTGGCGACACCGTGGTTGAGACCGAAGCCGGAGACGGTTGAGCCGCCACCGCCGGCGGGGGCGCTGCGGGCGGCGAGGCAACCTTGGCCTGACTGGTAGAGGCCGCAATGGCGGTCGCAGCTGCGGCCGCGGCTGCCGCTGCAGCTGCCGCCGCGGCTCCTGGATTTGCAGTGGCTCCGGCAGCAGGCGCCACGTGATGATGAACCGGCGCCTGCCGGTGTTGGGGAGGTTGCCCAACCGGCTGGGGAGGTGGGTTGGCAGACGTCACAGAAGCGGTGATGGTCCTTGCCGCAGGCGCTGGAGGTGAAACGGGGACTGCTGGCCCCGAAACCGGTTGCGCGGCCGGGGCGGCCTGAACTTGGACAGGTGGCTGACCCGGGGCAGGGCCTACCGGAGGAACGTGCCGATGAACGTGCGCGGCCGGCGGTGTTGACTGTGATTGCGAGACAGGCTGAGCGATTACCGAGGCTGCTGGAGGAGCTTGTACCGCGGGCTGGCCCTGGATTTGGCTCGCTGGTGGAACATGCTTGTGCGCCGGGCTGGTATGAGCGCTTGCGAGGTCCTGTGGAAGCTGTGTCGTGCGATCGCGATCCGTCCGAGCGCGCGGCGGCTTGCCCGACATCAATTCGCGGGCCTGCTCGGGCCATTCTTCGCGGCGCATCCGACCTTTGTGGCCGAGCCGGGTCTCCATGTAGTCGATATCATCGGGACCCATCGCGGCAAGTTGCCAATAATGATAGACACCGTAGCGATTGAGATCAGCACCGATCTTCTCACCAACGCCCGAAATCAGCGACAAATCGTCTGGTTTACCCTCGGGGGCGGCCAGCCGCACGAAGCGGCGCAGATTGCCGGGACCGGGAGCCGGACGCATGGAGATGCCCTGAGCAGCCGGCGGCGGTGCAGGGGCAGCGGGAATCGCGGATCTATTGGCCACAACGGCAGCGGTTGTTGCGGCAGCGGCGGTTGACGCCATCGTCGTTGCCATTGGCTGCACTGGAGAAGGCGGCGGAGGGGTGGGGGCACGGGTTACTATTGGCGGCGGAGGCTGCGATGCACTCGGCGCAGCGGCAGCAGCCTGCCTTGCGACCTCGTTCGGCGCGGTTGGCTTCCAGGTATCGACGGTGCCGGCACTGACCTCACGCCGGTCAACGCGGCGTGAAAATGCAGTCTCGCCGCCACGCGATAGAATTTGGGCCTGCTCGATCCAATTTTCGTGCTGGATGCGGCCATCTTGCCCGATCTCTCGACTGAAACGGCCAACATCGGCCGCGCTCCAGCCGGCTATTTCGGCGTAGCGGCGGACGCCAAGGCTATTCAGTCTCCGCTCGATCTCGGGCCCGATACCCTTAATGCGTTTGAGGTCGTCACCGGCAATGACCGGGGCGGCGGTCGAGGTTGACGCGGGCGAACGCAGCATCGCGCTTGCAACCGTCGAGGCGGCGGCTGCGGCAGCCGCCGCCGTGACTTCGGCCGCGACGCCGGAACCCGCCTGACGGGGAACCGGCTGGGCTGCCGGAGATGCGCGGGTCACAACTGGTGCTGGAACAGGAGCCGGCGTCGGGGCCGCATCCGGCCGGCGAGGCGCCGGCGCGACGGCCGGCACCATCTCGCCGGCAATCAACTCCGCGGTGTCAACAGGAGCCGCGCCGAGCAATGTCTTGAACAGGCAACCGAACGCACAGCCAGCGAAATAGGCCACCAGGAACATGGCCGAGGTCTGGAGGATGAAATAGGTCATATCAGCTGTCCTTGCGCGGCCGCGAACCGAGGCAGGTGTGCCAGCCCCAGATGAGTCCCATCACGAAGGCCAGCAGCAGATATGGCCAGAACTTCAGCAAAAGGTAATCCATGAGAGTGCTCCATTTCGCCGGTCCGGGCTGGTTCAGCCCGGGGTCACGACGAATTCGATGCGGCGATTGCGAGCCTTGTTGGCCACGGTGTCATTGGGAGCGATGGGTTGGGCTGGGCCGTAACCGACAGCTGACAGCCGGTTGGCGCCAATGCCTTTGCCTGCCAGGAACTTGACAACCGACTGGGCCCGGCGTTCTGAAAGCCGCTGATTGAAGGCCGGAGCACCGTCGCTATCGGTGTGACCGGAGATTTCAACCCGGGTTGCCGGACACCGCTTGGCGATGTTGAGTACGGCCCCAAGCGATTGGGTTGAATGCGGATCAAGATCGGCGCGCCCGGAAGCGAAAAACACCTTGCCCCGCAAGACCGAATTGAGGACCGCCTGGCATTCCGGCGCGCTAAGCCCATTGGCCTGCTTCATCAGCTTGCCGACGTCGTATTTGCTTTCGTCCTGCTTCTTGGCCAGCAACTTGGGATCGGGTGCTGGCGGCGCAACGAACGTCAACAATTCTTGACCGGCATAGCCCTTTGGAAGGCCTGAGCCAACTCTCTGGCGGGCGTCATTGAGTATCTTTTCGTCTTCAGCCGTGCCGCTCAGAAAAATGTTGCGATCACGCAAGGTAAGCTGTCCGGAATCGAGGTTGGATAGCGGTCCGACACCTTGGGACAATGCATCGTACCAGCCGTCGGGCGCGCCAGTCTGAACGCTGGTGCGGTCGTCGAAGTCGCGATCCGGGAACAAGGGCTTCAAGCGGGCAAGCAGCTTGCTTTTGGACACAGCGTCCGGAACCAACCCCTCGAGCACCACGCGCAGTCCATCGTATTTCAGCGTTGTGACATATGCTGGGGGGGCGGGCGGCGGCGTGTAGTCGACCTGAGCGGCCGTGGCATAGGCGGCCGGCACGCTCCGGCGAAGCGACTCGGTTACATAGTCGGGCATGGCCTTGTCGGTCGTCACTCCGGTTACGGTCAGATTGCGGTCCTGGATGTGGACATGGCCGCCGCCAAGATCGGACAGCGCCTTGAGCCCAGCATCGATCGAGCGCAGCCAGTCGTCCTCGGACGATGGAATTTGATCGACTACGGACTGGTTGTTCACGACCGCGACGCCGGGCAATCGGCTGCCGATCAGGCTCAACACCAGATCGCCGCCTTCCTTGCCTCGCGCGCCACCGGAAACCGTGACCGAACCATTCGCCAGCACCGCATCCCAGACATAGGGGCCTTGGGCCAATTTGGGCGGCTCGACCGCCTTGGCAACCTCCGCGGGTTTCACCGGTTCCGCAGGCTTGACCACCTTTGGTGGCTCTGGAGGCTTCGCTGGAACGATCACAGCAGTCTTGGGCTTGTCGGCCTGCACCGAGACACTTGGTTGATAACCGCGTGGAAGCGCTGCCGCCAGGCTGGCCAGCGCGGCGTCGGCGATCGAAACCTCAAGCGCATGGCCCGTGAGCTCCACCGATGTATCGCTCAATTTGGTGCTGCCTTGATCCAATCTTGCCAGCTGATCGAGCGAGGCCATCGCGGCCTGCTCAAAGCCACTGGGCGCGCCCTGCCCGATGCTGGTGCGGTCATTGACGTGAACAGCGGCAAAGTGCTGGCCAGCGAAAGCCGCCAGCTCGCCTTTGGACTTCTCGTCCGGCACGAAGCCAGACAGTTCCAAGGATTTGCCCGCCAGTTGCGCAGACCAGACAAACGGCTTGATGATCGGGAGCCGCGCCTTGTGGAATGTAACGGTTTCGGAAGTCTTGAAGCCGGATGGCAAGCTGCTGTGGAACATGCCGGATGCCGCCTCGGCGGTGTCCTGCTCGACGGCGACACCGCGTAGCTCGGCCTTGGTGTCGCTGAATTTCACCGTCCCGCTTTCGAGCCGTGACAAGGGCGCCAGGGCGGCAAGGGCCGCCTTGGCGAAGTCGTCGGGCGGTCCCGCTGCCAGAAGCAGATGATCGGTGATCGTGGCACCGGGAAACAAAGTATTAGCGGTCTGCACGATATGACCGCGAACTTGTTCGTCAGGCACATAGCCACTCAAGGCCAGCTGGCCGGGTTTCCAAGCAGCGTCCCAGGCAAAGGGCTTAGCGATCGGTGGCGTGATATCCACCTTTGTGATCTTGAGCCCGGCCGGGTAGGGACCGCCCGAAAGTGCTTTAGTGAGGCCCTCATAACTCTCCGGGGTCGAAGCCGCCCCGGAAATGCTGAGGCCGAGGTCGGTCAATCTCGCCTGCCCCTTGGACAGCCCGGCCATCTGGGTCGCGGCAAAACCGATCGCCGCCAGCCATTGCTCGCGCTGTGGCATACCACGGGCCAGCTTCAAACTCTGCTTGACGGTAAGCCCGCGAAGCTGCGCAGCCGCCGCATCGCCCGCGCCCTTGCGGTTGGCGTCGCTGTCAGCATAGCCATCAATGGCAACATTCCGACCATCACGCGTGATCGACCAGGAATAAGGCTTCAGTGCCTGGATCAGATTGGTTTCGTCGCCAACGATCCGCACGCCCCATAGTGTGCGAGCGGTATCGAGGGCCGCTTGCTGGTCATGCTCGGAGTTGGCGGTTCCAGTTATATGTCCATCACGGGCATCGAAGTCGAGCTTGGCCCAACCGAAGCCCGCCGCTTGCAGCGCATCGGTCGCGCGGCCCCGCAAGTCATCCTGGACCGAAGGCAGCTCACCGAACACGGCGATAGCACCCAGTACGATCAGCAAGGGCAGGCCGATCAGCCAGCGCAAGGGTCTCCATCTCATGCCAACGCGCTCCCCACAGGTGCCAGTCGCCCGGCAAGCATCCTTGCGTCATGCCACCGAAGGCGCGCCGAAAACCGCCGCGCTCCGCTTTTCAATCGGGATTGAAGCCAATACGGGACGCCCGTCTCCCCGGCGTACGCATCCACTTGACTACCCCCGGTCCGGCGCCGATGCCACGCGCATTTCGGACAAACTTGTCCCAGCCAAAGGCCGGAATTGAGTTGTCGATGCACGGGACGACCCTGAACTGGTTCGGTTATAGCCAAGTTCGACATGCGTTTACAAGCGTCCGCGACAATGCAGCGGCACGGGACTCTGCGTAGCCTGAAGTTCGGGCGGCACAAGCGCGGCCCCGCGACCGCGCCGATGAACTCGTGCTATGGCTGGCCATTGCGGCGGACCGATGGCATCGGACAGAGAGGCAAGGGCTGTTCATGCGCATCTGGTCAACCGCCTGGCTGCTGCTGGTGCTGACGGGAACGTTTCTTGGCCTGCAACTGCCGCTCGGGCGGATGGCTGCGGCCGCCGGAGTGCCGGCTCTCACTTGGACGCTCCTGATCTCGTGCGGCGCGGCTCTCGCGCTGTCGCCAGCTTTGATCCTCGGCAGCGGTCTGCGTTGGCCGGACGGGCGGCGGCTGCGGTTCTTCGCAATCACGGCGACGATGAGCTACGCGCTGCCCAACCTGTTGCTGTTCACGGTCATTCCCAAGGTCGGCGCAGGATATGCCGGCATCATGTTCACGCTGTCGCCGATCTGCACTCTGCTCTTTGCAACCATGCTGCGCCTGAAACGGCCGAGCCGCTTGGGGGTGGTGGGTCTTGGCGCGGGCTTTGCCGGCGCGCTGCTGGTGGCAATCACGCGCGGTGGGCTCAGCGAGCCGGCCGCGATAAGCTGGATCGCGATGGCGCTGCTGATCCCATTGTTGCTGGCCGCCGGCAATGTCTACCGCACGATCGATTGGCCAAGGGACGCTGGACCGGTCGAGCTCGCAGTCGGCAGCCACGCGACGGCCGCCCTTCTGCTGGCAGCGCTGGCGTTTGCCCTGCTTGGAGGATTGCATCTGGACGCGCTTGGCGCGGTGCCTTGGCTGGCGCTGGCCCAAGTCGGAGCTGCGGCTGCGATGAACGCCTTGTTCTTCCGGCTCCAGCAAGTCGGCGGGCCGATCTATCTGAGCCAGATCGGCTATGTAGCGGCCGCGGTCGGGCTGACATTCGGGACGCTCGCGTTTGGCGAGCAGTATCCGGTTATGGCCTGGTGCGGGGCCGGGCTGATCGTGGCCGGTGTGGCGATGACGAGCCTTGCACAATCAACATAGTGGACGACGCTATTCGTCGGAGCGGGGTCCGTTGCCCGAGTTGTCACGTTCCAGCAGTATTTTGGCTTCGCTGAGGTCCAATTCGCGCTCGATCCGCCGCCGCGCCTCATCCGTGATGAGATTTTCGGCAAAGGACCGGCCGATTGCCGTGCGCTCCACATTCAGCAATTCCAACTGGAGTGCAACGAGGTCCGAGACCGGATCGTCGGGGGTCGTTGCGTCGGCGGTGACCAACTGCCTGTCGCGGCGTTCCCGGTGATGCCGAAGCAGTGCCACGGCCGCGGGTGCGGAGGACGCACTTGCTCCGCACGCATCGAGGGCGACGAGCACATCATCGATTGCCCCAATCCTTGCCCTGCGCTCGTCCTGCTTGTCCAGCAGCGCCTCGGCCTCGCCCGACTTGGCCAGATCGAGCCGTCTTACCAAGCAAGGTAGCAGTCCGCCCTGACCGACCAGCGTCACCAAGATGACGCAAAAGGTAGTAAACAGCACAATGTCATGGTCTGGGAAGGGCCTACCCTCAAGGACAAGCGGGATCGAAAGCGCCGCCGCGAGACTGACAACGCCGCGCAGGCCCGTATATCCGACGAGGAAAGGAAGCCGCCAATCTGGATAGCCTTCGCCTCGTCGCCATATCCACGGCAAGTAGGTCGCGGGAAAAACCCAAACGAAACGAACGACTATGACAGTGAAGCTGATCAGCGCTCCGGCCAACAGGAGCCGCTCCCAACCCGCCTCCGTCAAACCGGCGAAGATCCGACTGGCCTGCAGGCCGGTAAGAAGGAAAACCAGCGTCTCAATCGCCCAGGTTACGAGACCCCAGATGAAATAGCCCTGCAGCCGGGTTGCTGGCTGGATTAGGGTTCTACCATTCCATGATACCCAAAGCCCCGCCGTCACACAGGCGATGACCCCCGATCCGCCCAGTTCATGGGGCAGCCAGAACACAATGAACGGCGTCGCAAGCGACAACAGCACCTCGGCGCGGGCGTCGCCGGCCACATTGCGCAACAGAAGTATCCCCCACGCCATGGCCGCCCCATAGACAATTTCAGCGGAGACGATGGTGAGGAATCGCAATCCCGCGCCGGCCGGCGAAAAGGCTCCGGAGGTGACGGCGTTCAAGGCAAAGCTGAAAAGCACAAGTGCTGTCGCGTCATTGACCAGGCTCTCACCCTCAAGCACGGTCAAAAGCCGGTTCGGCAGTTGCCACCGACGAAGGATCGCCATTGGAGCGACGGCGTCCGGCGGAGACACGATCGCGCCAAGCACGAAGCCAACGGCCCAGGTCATGCCGAATGCGTAATGGACGACGGCGGCGACGGCGCTAGCCGTGAACAGCACGCAGCCGACCGCCAGCAGCAGTATGGCGCGAAGATGCTTGCGGAATCCGCGCCAACTCATGCCGACGCCCGAGGCGTACAGCAGCGGCGGCAACAGCAGTAGCAACACGACTTGGGGGTCCAACTCGATCGTCGGCAAGCCAGGCCCAAATGAGACGGCTGCGCCGACGCAAAGCGCCAGGATTGGCGACGAGTACCCAGTCCGCTGGGCAACGACGCTGAGGGCGGCGGTCAGCAGCGCGAGAGAGAGAACGAGTAGCAGCCATGAGATTTCCATTCCGGCAACTTACGTTCTCGAACGGCCACTGGAAAGCTAGGGAGCACAGTGCGCAAGTCGGATGTGCATTTGACCGTCTTGGCTCTTACTTGCGCCTCCTCCGGCCCGACTTCGAGCCTGCCGAGCCTGGCTTGGCGAACTGCCCCGCCT
>Ga0075018_10000560_pt1 | contig 11496 bp, 11 predicted proteins | sample ColStrG_CSR_2014_FD_71471 | JGI IMG/M metagenome (GOLD analysis project Ga0075018, IMG submission 71471) | Freshwater sediment microbial communities in response to fracking from Pennsylvania, USA - Cold Stream Run_MetaG_CSR_2014 | ecosystem: Environmental > Aquatic > Freshwater > Creek >... | reverse complement strand
TCGCGCATCATTCGCGGCGGCTGGCAGCTGGCGGGCGGGCATGGCAGTGTCGAAGCGGCGGCGGCGGTTGCCGATCTGGTGGCCACCGCCGCCGCCGGCATCACCACATTCGACTGCGCCGACATCTACACCGGTGTCGAGGAGCTGATTGGCGCCTGCCGGGTTGAAATCGCCCGCGCCCATGGCGCCGAGGCGCTGGCGAAGATCCATGTCCATACCAAGTGCGTCCCCGACCTGGACAAGCTCGCTACGCTCAAGAGAGCTGATGTCCGGGCCATCATCGAGCGTTCGCTGCGACGGCTCAAGGCCGAGCGGTTGGACCTGGTGCAGTTCCATTGGTGGGATTACACCGTACCCGGCTATTTGGACACCGCACATTGGCTCGATGATCTGCGCCGCGAGGGCAAGATCGACCTGCTGGGCGCAACCAATTTCGATACGGCGCACGCAGCCGAGCTCCTGGCGGCGGGTATTCCGATCGTCAGTATGCAGGTGCAGTACTCCTTGCTCGATGATAGGCCCCAGCACGGCCTTGCCGCGTTGGGTGCCCGGCACAATGTCCACCTGTTGTGCTACGGATCGGTGGCCGGTGGGTTCCTGTCGGACCGGTGGCTGGACCAGCCGGAGCCGAAGCCGCCAATGGCCAACCGCTCGCTGACCAAATACAAGCTGATCATCGATGATTTCGGGGGATGGGAGCTGTTCCAGGAACTGCTGCGTGCGCTGCGGCAGATCGCGGACGAGCATTCAACCGACATCGCCAGCATCGCCAGCCGTTATGTCCTCGACCTGCCGGCGGTTGCCGCGGTCATTGTCGGAGCAACAAACCGCTCGCATTTGATATCGAACGCGGCGATGTCGGCAATCCAGCTGACCCCGCAAGATCGGGACGGCATCGCGGCGATCCTTAGTCACCGCCGTGGACCCGCCGGGGATACCTTCGCATTGGAGCGCGACCGCGATGGGCCCCATGGCTCGATCATGAAATACAACCTCAACCGGGCCCCAGCATGAACGAGGACCTGGCGATTGAAGCCGCCGCTCGGCATGAGATCGAAGCGCTGCACGCTTTTTTCGTTGCCTGGTTCACCGGCACGGGCGGCGCTCCGGACTTCCGGATGTGTGAGGGAGCGTTCAGCGCGGGCTTCGAGATGGTTGCTCCCGATGGTCGCCGCCATGGCCGCGCCGGCGTCGTGCAACGGCTGCAACAGGCGCTCGGCAGCGTGCAAGGGAAGTTTGAGATCACGATCCTGAATCCAAGACGGATCTGGTCGCAGGGCGACGCCATCGCGATGACCTATGTCGAGCGTCAACTGCGGGGCAATGAAACGACACGCAGGCGATCCATAGCGCTCCTGACGCGCGAACCGGCAGCGCCGCGCGGCATGTACTGGCAATCGCTCGCGGAAACGTGGATGATGCCGGATGATCTGGCCTGACGAGTTTCGGTCAACACAATTGCCAGACGGGAGGAGAGTGTCAGAATGTTTGCAAACCTGAGATTGCTGGCCTGCACAGTTGCGACAGCAGCGCTGCTTGCGGTAAGCGGCGCAGCCCATGCCGCCGATTGTGACATCACAGTCGGTGTGGTCATGGAATTGACCGGGCCGGCGGGCGCCTATGGCCAGGCGGGCGCGAAATCCATCGAGATGGCGCTGCGCGACATCAACGATGCGGGTGGTGTCGGCGGTTGCAAGCTTGTCACCGATACCCGCGACAGCCAGAGCCAGGGCAATATCGCTGTCGACGTCGCCAATCAGCTTGTGACGGTCAAGAAGGTGCCCGTCATCATCGGCGGCATCATTTCGTCCGTATCGATCCCGATCCTGACCTCGGTCACCGGTCCCGCGAAGGTCGTACAGGTGTCCCCGGCCTCCTCTTCGCCCACGCTCACCCAGCTTGCCCGCGACGGCAAGACCAACGGTGTGTTCTTCCGCACCATCACCTCCGATGCGTTGCAGGGCACGGCGGCGGCGAAATACGCGCTCGACAGCGGCTTCAAGAAACTCTCGATCATCCACGTCAACAACGATTTCGGCGTGAACATGGTCAAGGAGTTCTCGAGTGCCTATAAGGCGCTCGGCGGCACGATCGTGTCGGACACGCCTTACAATGAGAAGCAGCCGTCCTATCAGGCCGAAGTGACGGCCGCCATGGCGGGATCGCCTGACGGGTTGTATCTTGTGAGCTTCCCGGTCGATGGCGCCACCATCGCCCGCACCTGGATCAGCCAGGGTGGCCCGGCCAAGTTCCTGCTCAACGACGGCATGAACGACAAGGGCTTCATCGAGGCGGTCGGCGCCAAGTTCCTGAACGAGGCCTACGGCACATCGTCGGGCACCGACGAGACGCCTTCGACCAAATACTTCAACGACAACTACAAGGCGTTTTCGAACCTCGACCCGGGCAGCCCGGCCGCGGTGCAGGCCTATGATGCCGGCGCCATCGTCGGTCTCGCCATCGCGCAAGCCGGCAAGGGCGACGCCGCCGCCATCAAGGACGCCATGCGCAAGGTGCTGTCGCCGGATGGAAGCGTGATCCATGCGGGCAAGGACGAGTTTGCCAAGGCCCTCGCCCTGATCAAGGCCGGCAAGCCGATCAAGTACGAAGGCGTCATCGGTGCCGTATCCTTCGATGAGTTCGGCGATATCACCGGCCCGTTCCGGCTGTGGAAGATCAAGGATGGCGAGATCACCACGGTCAGCCAGATGTCGACGGCCGACGTCAATGCCGTCAAGGCCAAGATCGGCAAGTGACTGTGATTGGCCGGCGAGTTGGCCAGTCTTCTCAACTGATAAGCGCGCTCTTCAGTCTGGCGAGGTCGTCATGACGGGTTCGGATGACCGTCCTCGGCTTGGCCTGGCGAAGATCGCGCAGGATTTCCAGCGAGCCCAGCAGCACAGGTAGTGGCGGCCCGCTCGCCGTGATCTGGGCAAGTTTGCCGTGATGGAGCCCGGCGGATGGCTTCTCGATGAAGCGCGAAACCAGCATGTCATGATGCTGCACTGCGACGCGCCCGTGCGCCTCGCAGACGGCGACAAAGGCGCGCGCGTTCGCCTGGAACCAGGGTTCGGCGCTCGCCTTCGGCAGCGCATCGATGAACAGGTCAAGGAAATCGCGCCGCCGCATACAATCGCGCAGTGAAGCCTGATCCTCTGGACGCATGAACGGCATCTTGTCGACGAGAAGCTGTGCATAGTAGGGGTCGTTGGCCTGACAAAGACCCGTCAACAGGTCGATCTCGTTGATGCCCGAGAAGTCGCCAGCATTGGCGCCACGATACTCATTTCGGCCGACGCGGTACGGCTTGTAGTAGGGCCTGACGCTGTAGAAGAAGCGATCAACATCGAGTTCCTTGAAGAGCATGTCGTTCCATCTGGCGACGTCATCAAGGGCTTTGAGCGCATCCTCGAATAGTGTCAGGGCCACTGGGTGGCTCACCCCCATATGCACCACACGTTGCAAAGCGTCAGCTGCGCGCTTGTAGGCCAAGATTCCGCGCGTGTTGCATTCCAGAAATAGTTTTTCGCTGGCGAGCCAGGTGAAACTTTTTGCCTTGCCGGCGACGGCACGGTTGTGGGTTGCAAGGTGACTGGTGGCAAAGCGCGGGGCAACGCCGATCGAGGCGCCGATATGCATACCGAGCGCCGAAGCCTCGAAGAACGGCGACTTCTCCTCGCGCGCTGGATTGGTCAGTTCATGGCGCCTGAGCGACGCCATCCAGAGACCGAGATTGCCCAGCACGTCGAAGGCATGGTCAAAGCCCTCGTCCGTGTTGCCCTCGACGCGGAGCGCCGCGACGAGACCCCTGCCCTCCTCAAGGATCGCCTGCTTGGCGATATCGCCGATACCCTCGACATCGGCCCGGTCCGGTCGAGTGAAGTACAAGTCTTCCAGCTCGGAATTTAGATCGATGAACCGAGCACGGATCCAGGCGTCGAATCGTTGGGCATTCGTGCTAATGGTCCGGCCTCCGACTGCTCAGGAAAAGTCTGTCGTAAGCTACCCCATGGCAGTAATACAGCAGAGCCCCTTCATCAATCCCGACTTGATCGCCTGAAGCGAGACCGCCGGGTCGCTGCCAGCTCGATGAAGCGAGCACTATGGCGCCAGCTATGTAGGCTCAAGAGTTTGTTCCCGTTGGGGTCGATGATACGGCCATGAGACCATTGCCAAGGCGCTGGCTGCTCTATCTGCTGGCGCGGACGCAGCCATGGCAGGACCGGGTACGGGCTGAAATCACCGCAGCGGGCAACACGGACGACGGTACTGCACCCCACATCGACCGGCCTTCCTGTACGCGCATGGTGCTGAAAGAGGCCAAACTATCCGGACACCGGCTTCGCCGCGAAGACCATCATGATCTTCCCGATCTATGCCATTCATCGGTATAGCTGTTGGTGGGCCGGTCCTAGCCGGTTCGATCCCAGCCAGTTCACCCCGGAGGCCAAGGATAGCCATCATTGCGTGCAGTTCATGCCTTTCGGTTTCGGATCACATTACGCCCCCGAAACGAAATGCCTCTGACCGTAACGATGCTGATGTGGGTCCGGCTGCCATTCGCGCCGCGACTGATGTCGGCATGTACAGGTTTCTCGGGCGCCGCGGTGACAGTGCCAACCGTTGGTACGGAACGGCGGTGTCCGAGAAAGTAGCGGGTAGGCGCTTAGGGAACAACGCCGAGCAATTTGAAGGCAGCCTGGAAATCGACGATGGCGTCGGCATCCTTCTCGGCCTTGCATTTGACGAGTCCAGTCTTCTGAAATGAGGCAGCCTTGGCCTTGCCGGCATCGCTCGCGGTGGAGGTTTTGAACGCCGCGGTGAGCTTAGGCACGAACGGTTCGCACGGCACCTTACCACCGGCGCGTACTGCCATCGGCAGCGATAGCGTGGCGACGGCAGCAAAGGAGAGCGCGATAAAGGCCGTGGCAATTTTCGGCTCTAGTCTCATAGTCAGTCTCCAGATTGACAGAGTCGTGAATTGGCGAACTCTGCATCCTCAAGTAACTTGAGGAGCAAGCTCAGGTGCATCACGATTTGGAGAGACCATGTTGAACGGCGGCAGTTTGGCGATCGGAGTGCTTGCAGCACGCACCGGCTGTAGCGTACCGACTATCCGCTACTATGAAGAGATAGGGTTGTTGCCGCGAGCGCATCGCACCACAGGTGGCCGCCGCGCCTATGGCGAAACCGATGCCGGCCGCCTGCTGTTTATCCGGCGTTGCCGCGACTTCGGCTTTCCGATCGACGATATCCGCGCACTGGTCGCGCTCATGGACAATGTTGGGCGCAATTGTACCGAGGCCCAGGAATTGGCCCAGAAGCACCTTGACGCCGTCCGCAAGAAGTTGACGGAATTGCGCGCCGTCGAAGTGAGCCTAGCGGATTTTGTTGCCGGATGCGCTGCTCAGTGCGCGGGTGGGCCGGCCGAAAACTGCGTCATTCTTGAGGACCTGAATTCGTCGAAGGCAACAAAGTGCTGCGATTGACGAACTGGACCGCAATCTCTTGGGGATGCACCCGGGGCCTCAGCTTTGGCGCACGGGAGCCGCGCAGGAGGCTTCGCACTCGCCCTGACAGGCCGTCGAGGTACAAGACGATGCATGTGTCTTGAGAGACCTGTACAGCAGGGCCGAGAGGCCCAAAGTGGCAAGCAAGACCAGCCCTACTTCCCAGCTCAACCACGCCGTACCAAGACCGGCAAGGCCGACAGCCCAGACCATTGACCCGACAATGGGGCCGGAACAGCATACGGCGCACGCAGCGCTTAGCCCAAGTATCGGTGCCGCAAATTTCAAAATCGATGCCATGATCAGCCTCCAGCCAGAATGAAATGTCGGCTGGACCCTACATGCTCAAGCTGCTTTAGGAGCAAGGGTTTTCTCCAGGCCAGGAGCCGAGGCCTGTGATGCCTCTCATTGGGCCGTCGGCATAAATGCGGCAACGCAGCAATTCGTCGGCTAGCCGTTGATGGTTACCGAACCGGCATATACGCCACCTGGCGGTGGCCCCGGACGGGCCGATCGAACGATCCGAATGACCGCCGCGTCGAACGCTGGACTTCCGGAGGATCGCGTGATTAACGCCGAAACCATCCCGCCCGATGCGCCGACCACGAAGGAAACGACCGCCGACCCTGACGAGGGCAGTCCAGCGGCACGAGCCTTGATGGCGCCCTTCAACTTGAGTTGATAGGCGGAAAGCGACGCCGCCGATGGCTGATCCGCCTTGATGCCCTCGGGCTTCAGGATGGCCTGCTGTGGGGGCGGAGGCGGTTCGGAGAGAGGTGTGATCTTGGGTGGCGGTGGAGGGGGCCTCTCCTCCGGGATCGCCAGGGCGTCCGGCGCTTCGACCCTTGGTAGCGGGATCGAAGCGGGAGGCTCGGCTATCGGCGGTGCAATCTCCGGCGGTTTGTCTGGCGGTGGCGGATCAAGCGAAACCACGTCCGGCGGTGGCAACGGATCGGGCGGCGTGGGAGCTGGCGCCGGTTGCGCGGGCGGAGGCGGCGCGGAAGCGATCTCCGGCTGCGTCTGCGTGGCTTCCTCACCCACGGGCCCGGCAATGCTGATCTCAATTGAATCGGTGGGCGAATCAACATTCGGGCCATGAACGAATGTCACGCCGACGAATGCGCCGACATGCGCGGCCACGACCAGAACAAGTGCAATTGGTCGCAACCAGTGGCCTGGCCGGCCGCTTCTGTCGGGCCCCTTCATCCCAACCGCCGTCACCGGTTCGTCGAAGCCGCTGATGGGCCTGGGCTGATCGCCGCCGTCTGATTGAATTCGAATGCTGCAGCCGATGGGTTGGGACTTCGCGATTTGGGATCGGAGACCAGGGCGACGTGCACGATGCCATTGGTCGCCAATTCATCCAGCACACCGATGATTGAGCCATAAGCCGCCTCGCGATCCGCGCGAACCTGGATGATCCGCGACAGATCGCCCTCCATCTTGCCACGCAACACGCCGACGAGATCGGCAGGCTGTATGTCATCCTTGCCCACCGCGATGGCGCCCACCTTGGTGATTGACACGACGATGGGGTCTTTCGGATTGACGGGTTTGGCGGCCTTGGCTTGGGGCAGGTCGACCTTGAGGCCTTGGGCGAGCATTGGCGCGGTGATCATGAATACGATCAGCAGCACAAGCATGACGTCAACCAGCGGTGTCACATTGATGTCCGCCAACGGCCGGTGGAGGCCAGCTCCGCTGGACGACGAAGAATTCGAGATGGCCATTACGCAGCCTGCTTTGTTTTGAGGGGATAGGACCCTACCGGCTGCGCCAACGGGTTGGCCACAAGGTCAACCGCGCGTTCCTCGATGAGGCCGGACAATTCCTGGGCACACGAGCTGAAAGCCGAACCAAGGCGGGTGTAGCCGATCGAGGCTGGTATGGCCGCGGCAAGGCCGACGGCGGTCGTCGCCAACGCCTCCGCGATGCCGGGTGCGACCGTGGCAAGCGACGTGTCCTTGGCTGCCGCGATGGCGGTAAAACTGGACATGATGCCCCAGACCGTTCCGAACAGGCCAATAAATGGCGACACCGAGGCGATGACCGCTAAGTTCGCGAGCCCACCCTCAAGCGCGGTGATCAGCCGCCGCGCGCGGCGGTTCATCGCCTCGACGATTCGCTGGCGCGCCTCGCCGATGCCTTCGCCAGGAATGACTCGCGAGACTGCCTCGTGGCCCTCATCGAGCAGGGGTGCGAGAAGCCTAGAAGTCCGGCCTCGCCGCCAGCGGCGCAAGCTGGCGGAAAATCGCAGTACACCGACGACCCCTTCGATGATGATGACCCAACACCAAATCGATGCCGTCAGCAGAACCAGCACGACGAATTTGCCGACAGGGCCTGCCTGTAGGAAGAAATCGATCGGCGAGAGATGGAGACCCTGCAAAGAATGCTGGAGACCGTCCAGATAAGTGTAGAGGCTATCCATTCTTGGGGACCCGCAGGTTTTTCATCAACGCCAGAAGGTCCGGGGGTACGGTCCCGAACCTCCTGCTTGTCTTGTGTTGTGGTTGAGCGCAGCAGCAATCCAACAGGCGGCAGCTCAGAACTGAACCTTGAATGCTCCGTAGTAAACCCGGCCGGCTTGGCTGGTGTAGCTCAGCGCCGCATCAGCTGCATCAGAGGCCACCAACCCCTTGGGCGCGCCGCCGATATCGACGATATTGCGGTTGTCGAAGATATTGGAAACGCCGAATTTGAGTTCGGCATTGTTGCCCACGCCGAGGACCTTGAGCGCGTCGCCGCGAACACCCGCGACGATATCGGTCGAGTTGTAAGTGCCGACATGGTTCAGTTCCGGATTGACCGAGGCACTCGCTGCCACCTGACCGGCACTGCCGTATTGATCGCCGGTGATCTTGTGCAGCAATGAACCAAAGACTGCGCCTCGGTCGTAGATGAAACCGCCTGCCAGGGTGTAGCGGGGGGCGTTGGGCACGGCCAGGCCAGTGTTCGGGCCGTCAATGAATGTCGCATTTGAAATCGCGCCACTGCTGTAGGCCGCCAGTCCGTTGCCAAAGGCATAGGTGCCCTCGGCCTCCACACCCTGATAGCGCGCCGTTCCGGCATTCGTCAGTGTGCTGGTCCCGTCAGGATTCTTCGTGGTGACCGGGAAATTGGTCGCCGTGATCTGGTAGAGGTCCGCCGACGCTGTGATGCTCCTGGTCTTGTAGTTCACACCCGCCTGATAGTTCGTGGTCATTTCGGGTGCGATGTCGTTCGAGTCGAAATTGTAAACATAGTAGGCGGCGACCCCTGGGGCGAGAAAGCCCTTCGACGCCTGACCATAAAAGGTCAAATCGGGCGTGGCCTTGTAGCGCACTTCCAGCGACGGCAGCGTTGCCGTGTAGGTCTTGTCAAAGTCCGCCGGCTGCAGCGTCGTCTGATTGACGGCGGCAACGTGATGACGTTCGAAGGATTCGTACTTGATCCCGCTGGTGATCGCCAGTTGCGATGTCGGCGTCCATTCATACTCGGCATAGGGTTGATAGTTCGTGATGTGTGATTGCAGGTCCAGCTTGTAGGATGACGCCGCCAGATCGATCGCCTGTTGGGCGGCTGTGGCCCCACCCACCGTGGTGATCGAAGGCCCGAGATTGGGGTACAGTGTGCCCTTGGTGTAATCGTAGTATTGCTGGTAGCGGCTGTTGTCCACGTGCTCGACCCAAACACCGGCACGCAGTTGCCCGCTGGCGGCGCCGGCGTTGACGTCGTGTAAGGCCTTGAAGATGTCGCCATATTCCCGCAAGTCATTGAACTTGAGGAACCCGGTGACGTCGCCGTTGGTGACACCAGCGAAGGTGATCGTGGTCTTGCAGGTCGCTGTATTTGGTACGCAGCCGCCAGGCGGGTTGGTGATCGAAAGCTTGTTGACGGTTCCGCCATTGGCGATGGAAGCGATGCCATCGATGGTCTGGTCATTGCCATTGTTCTGGAAGTCTGGATACCAGTACGAGTACGTATAGACCTTGTTATCCAGCTGCCAGCCGAAAAATCGGCCCTTCAAGTCGAGATATTCCAGGTCGGTCTGCTTCTGCGAGTTGTTGTAGCCGGTGAAGTTCTCGGTTCTTGGATCGTTGTTCAAGCCGGCATAGGTATTTCCATACTTTTGCAACTGCGCATATGTCGGGCTGTTGGTGTTGTTGTAGTTCTCCCGCGCGTAGGTGCCGAACAGCGTCGCCGTCACGCCGTCGAAAGTCTTCTCGACCTTTCCGAGCACGCCGTAGTTGTCGACATGGGCAAGATCAAGCGCGCCGTCGGTCTTGTTGTAGGAGAGTTGCAGCATGGCGCGCGTGTCGTCGACCCGACCGGACTGGCTGGTCGCGCTTCCGGTGTAAGTGCCGAAATTGCCGATCGATCCGGTCACTTCCGAGCCGGCCTTGTCATTGAGGTCCCTGGAATTCAACGACATCGTGCCACCGAATGTGGCATAACCGACCTGGGACGCCGCGCCCGGACCTCGATCCACGATCACGCTGCCGATGAAGGGACCGGGGAAATTCGCGGCGGAGTGGTGCGAGGGATCATTGGCGTCGCCGAACGGGACACCGTCATAGGTGATGTTGAACTGGCCGTCGCTGAATCCGCGCCAGCCGCTCTTGGAATCGCCAAGTGGACCGTTTGGATTGTTTGAGTAATAGCCTGGCGTGTATTTGGGTGCCTCATTGTAGTCCCCGGAGGGCACCACGACATCGCGCAAAACCTTGTTGCTCACGACCGAACCCGGTTCGTTGGCGTTCAGCGAGGCCTGTGACGGAGCCAGTGCTGGCGCCGAGCCGGCGGGAGCGCCAGTACCCACGGCCTGATCGCTGGCGATTGGCGTGTTATCCGGGGAAGGTGCTGGTGCTTGAGCCGGCGACGCAATTGCTGCCGGCGCCTTCTTCTTGGCGATGATCACCTTCTTCTTGGCGACCGTGCCTTGGACCGTGCCGATATCGACAGGCTGGGCAAATGCGGCATTTGCAGCAAACACCAGAGCCAGTGCCGAAGCGCCGGCGGACAACATCCTAAAACGCGCTGATACCCTCACGGTACGCATGAACAAAGACCCCTCTTGCACCAACAGCCCGGCGTCAACTGCGCCTGCACGACTGGTAAAGGATGCTTGTGACGCGTCCGTTACAAACGCTGGCTGTCAGGCGCTAGTCCAGTCGCGTGTCATTCGCGCAACGTCACAAACTCGTCTTGTGTCCGTTGCAATTCGATAATCAGCACAACCATTGTCGAACGTGTCGATCCGCCAAGGGATCCAATGGCGGCGACGAATATCTCAATCGAGGCGTAGGGTTGCTCGACGTTCCGGTGGTCTGGGCCTTCTGGTGGCCCCGGTATCATTGCCTGTCCATGAGCCGGCTCCCGCTGGCACGTTCACGCGCCACCGCCACCGGAGACCAAGGTGCGCTCCAAAGAAAAAGTGATCGAGGAGTCGTGGCTTGGCGATGTGGCCGGACAGCCCCGCCGGCTCCCGCACTGTCACGTTCCTGTCGCAGGCAGCCCCTAGGGCACATCTGTCTCAACACGAGCCAACAGATATGTTCATTGGAGGGGTTGATGTCTCTTGTTTCCAAACTCATGCGCCGGACACTGGCCGCCGGAGTGCTGCTCGGTCTGGCTGGCCTCACGGTGGCGCCTGCGTCGGCCGGCGATCTCGTCATCTACAGCGCCGTTGACTTTGGTGGCACTGTCGCCAAGGCCTTCGAGGCCAAGACAGGCATCAAGGTCAATCTTGTGGAGCCAGGCGGCACCGGAGAATTGCTCGGCAAAATCGCGGCCGAGGGCAGCAATCCGCAATTCGATCTGGTCTGGGTCGACGGTTCGGCCATCTTGGAGCGGATGCTGGGCGACAAGGTGCTTCAACCAGTTCCCGGCGCCCTTTTTGCCAAGGGCGCCTACAACGACGTCGGCAAGAAACTGATCCCCGCCAGCCACGCCTTCATCCCGACAAGCGTCAGCACGACGTCGATCACTGTCGCCAGCAAGAAGG
>Ga0075018_10000558_pt1 | contig 11520 bp, 9 predicted proteins | sample ColStrG_CSR_2014_FD_71471 | JGI IMG/M metagenome (GOLD analysis project Ga0075018, IMG submission 71471) | Freshwater sediment microbial communities in response to fracking from Pennsylvania, USA - Cold Stream Run_MetaG_CSR_2014 | ecosystem: Environmental > Aquatic > Freshwater > Creek >... | reverse complement strand
CTGGTGCACCTACAAGTACCTGAACTCCGGCCCCGGGGCCGTGGCCGGCGCCTTCGTGCACAGCCGCCACATCGGCGACACGCGGCTGAACCGGCTCGCCGGGTGGTGGAGCAACGACCCGGCCAACCGTTTCCGGATGCTGCCCACCTTGACGCCGGTGTTCACCGCCGATGCCTGGCAGGTGTCCAACCCCCCGATCCTGGCGATGTCCCCGGTGCTCACCTCCCTGCGGATCTTCGCCGACGTCGGGATGGCCGCCCTGTCCGCTCGTCGGCGCCGGCTCACCGGCTACCTCGAAGGCCTGCTCGACCAGATGGTGCTGCCGCTGGGCTTGTCCTTGCTGACCCCGCGCGACCCCGGTGCCCGTGGCGCCCAGCTGTCGGTCGACGTCGGGAGCCGCGACGCCGCCGATCTGGCGGCGGCGATGCGCCGCCACCACGGGGTGATCGCCGACGTCCGCGAGCCCAGCGTGATCAGGCTCGCCCCGGTGCCGCTGTACTCGACGTTCCACGACTGCTGGCGGGCCGCGAACGCCCTCGCCACGGTTGCCGGTGCCGCGTGAGCGGCCGGGCGACCAGCGGTGCCCGCGGGCCGGCGGACGGGCCGACGATCGGGTCGCCGAGCGGGGAGGCAACGCACGTCGCGATCGTCGGTGCGGGGCTGGCCGGCTGCCTCCTGGCGGTCTACCTGGCCCGCCGCGGCATGCGGGTGTCGCTGTTCGAGCGCCGGCCAGACCCGCGGACCGCGGGGGCCGAGCGCGGCCGCTCGATCAACCTGGCGATCTCGGCTCGCGGGCTGGACGCGCTGAGCAGGATCGGCCTGGCCGAGGCGGTGCTGTCCACTGCCCTGCCGATGCGCGGCCGCCAGATCCACAACGAGCGGGGCCATACTGCCTTTGCCCCGTACAGTGCGGACGGCGAGCGGGCCATCAACTCGATATCAAGGTCCGGGCTCAACGACACCCTCCTTGCCGCGGCGCTGGCCTCGCCGGCAGTCTCGGTGGCCTTCGAGCACCGGCTGGTGCGGGTCGCGCCTGGCAGCTGCACGTGCGAGTTCGAGACGCCGGCCGGTCCTGTGGTCGTCGAGGCCGACATCGTGATCGGCGCGGACGGGGCCTTCAGCGCGGTCCGCTCCCGCCTGCAGTCCGCCCCGGGGGTGAGCTACCGGCAGGACTACCTGGCGTGCCAGTACAAGGAGCTGACCATCGCGGCGCAGGACGGGCAGTACGCGTTCCGCCCTGACGCGCTGCACATCTGGCCCCGGGGGGGCTCGATGATGATCGCGCTGCCGAACCCCGACAAGACGTTCACCTGCACGCTGTTCTGGCCCCCCACCGGCCCGGACAGCTTCGAGCGGGTCGCAGACGGGCCGAGCGCTCTGGCCTACTTCGAGCAGCGCTACCCCGACGCGGCTCAGGTGATGCCCACCCTCGCAGCGGACTTCGAGGCCAACCCGGTGGGGAACCTGGTCACGATCGGGTGCAGCTCGTGGGTTGCCGACGGGCGGGTGGCGCTGATCGGCGACGCGGCGCATGCCATCGTGCCGTTCTTCGGACAGGGCGCCAACGCCGCCTTCGAGGACGTCGTCGAGCTCGACCGGTGCCTGAGCGAGCACAACGAGGACTGGGCCGGCGCGCTGTCGGACTACCAGAGCAGGCGTCTGCCCAACACTGACGCGATCGCGCAGATGGCTCTGCAGAACTTTGTGGAGATGAGCGAGCGCTCCGCCAGCCGGCTGTTCCGGCTGAGCAGAAGTGTCCAGCACGGACTGGAAAGGCGGCTGCCCGGGCACTACGTCTCCCGGTACGAGCTGGTCTCGTTCAGCACGATCCCCTATGCCGAGGTCGTCGAGCGAACCACGGCCGCCGCGCAGGCCCGGTCGGTGGCAAGGGGCCTGGCCGCGCTCGCCGGCGACCTGCTCCGGGCTACGGTGCGGGGGAGAGGCGAGGACTGATGACTGACTCGACGTGGAGCAAGGACCTGTTGGCCGGCCACGGCGGCCCGGAGCCGATGCGGCTGCGAAGCTTCGTCGACGGGGAGTTCGTCGACAGCGCCCGCACGTTCACCAAGTCCAGCCCGGTCACCGGTGAGGTGGTGTTCGAGGTGGACGAGGCGGGCGCGCCCACTGTCGACGATGCTGTCGAGGCGGCCCAGCGCGCTCGTGGAGGGCCGTGGGGGCGGTTGACCGACACCGAGCGCTGCGCGCTGCTGCTTCGCGTCGCGGACGAGATCGAGCGCCGGTTCGACGACTTCGTCACCGCCGAGGTGGCCGACACCGGCAAGGCGATCAGCCAGGCGCGCACGCTGGACATCCCCCGCGCCGCGGCCAACTTCCGCGCCTTCGCCGACCTCACGCACACCACGGCGCTTCAGGCCTTCCACACGGCCACGCCAGCAGGGGTCCGGGCGCTGAACTACACCGTCCGCAAGCCCGTCGGCGTGGTGGCGATCATCGTGCCCTGGAACCTGCCGCTGCTTCTGCTGACCTGGAAGGTCGCCCCGGCACTGGCCTGCGGCAACACGGTGGTGGTCAAGCCGTCGGAGGAGACCCCGGCCTCGGCAACGCTGCTGGCTGAGGTGATCGCGGCGGCCGGGGTGCCTGCGGGGGTGTTCAACCTTGTGCATGGGTTCGGGCCGTCGTCCGCGGGGGAGTACCTGACCCGTCACCCGCGGGTCGACGCGATCACCTTCACCGGGGAGTCGGCGACCGGCTCCACCATCATGAAGGCGGCGGCCGACGGGGTCAGGGCGGTCTCGTTCGAGCTGGGCGGCAAGAACGCGGGCCTGGTCTTCGCCGACTGTGACCTGGACGCCGCCGTCGCCGGCAGCGTCCGCTCGGTCTTCACCAACGGTGGACAGGTGTGCCTGTGCACCGAACGTCTGCTCGTGCAGCGACCAGTGTTCGAGGAGTTCAGCCAGCGGCTGGCCAAGGCCGCATCGACGCTGGCGTTCGGCTGGCCCTCGGACCCGGAGACCACGTTGATGCCGATGATCTCCCCGGCTCACCGGGACAAGGTGCGCGGCTACTACGACCTGGCCGTCGCCGAAGGCGCCGACGTGCTGACCGGAGGCGGGGTTCCGACGTTCGGGGACGCCCGCGACGGCGGGGCCTACGTGCGTCCTACCGTCTGGACCGGTCTGGGTCCGGCCGCCCGCACCAACCGGGAAGAGATCTTCGGACCGGTCTGCCATATCGCGCCGTTCGACGATGCCGACGAGGCCGTCGCCCTGGCGAACGACAGCGACTACGGGCTCGCGTCCACCGTGTGGACGTCCGACGTCGGCCAGGCGCACCGGGTGGCCCGCGCGCTCGACGTGGGGATCGTGTGGGTCAACACCTGGTTCCTGCGCGACCTGCGTACTCCCTTCGGCGGGGTCAAGGCCTCCGGGATCGGGCGCGAGGGCGGCGCGGCGTCCCTGGACTTCTACACCGAGTCCAGCACCGTCTGCGTGGGACTGTGACGGCGGACGCGACGCCGGGCGCCCTGGTCGTCGCCGGCGCCGCGACCCCTCGCGGGCGCTACCCGCACGTCAAGGTGGTCGGTCGCACGGTCTACGTGTCGGGGACCAGCAGCCGCCGGGAGGACGACTCGATCGCGGGCGCTGCGACCATCGACGGCGCACGGACCTGGGACATCCGCGTCCAGACGCGGGCGGTCCTCGACGCGATCGCCCACCTGCTCGCGCCGGTCGGCGCCGGGCTCGCCGACCTGGTCCAGGTCACCACCTACCTGGTGTCGATGGACGACTTCGACGGCTACAACGAGGTCTACGGGCAGTACTTCGACCAGACCGGTCCCGCCCGCACGACTGTCGCCGTCCACCAGCTTCCACATCCGGACCTGCGCATCGAGATCCAGGCCGTCGCCGTACTGCCCACCGCGGCGTCCACCACCGCCGGCGCCACCGCGAGCGCCACCGCGAGCGCCACCATCGCGGACACCGACCCCGAAACAGCACCCACCGCGCGGACACGAGCCAGCCAGAACGAACAGGAGTCATCGTGAGCGAGATACCCGAGCCGGTAACCATGGCACAGTGGCTGGCCGACAACGCCCATCTGCTCAAGCCGCCGGTGAACAACAAGCAGATGTTCACCGGCGCGTCGGACTTCATCGTGCAGGTCGTCGGTGGCCCCAACCAGCGCACCGACTACCACGTCGACCCCTACGAGGAGTTCTTCTACCAGCTCAAGGGCGACATGCACCTACTCGTGATGCGGCCTGACGGTCCCGCGCGCGTCGACATCCGCGAGGGTCAGACCTGGCTGCTGCCGGGCAGCCTGCCGCACTCTCCGCAGCGCCCCCAGGCCGGGTCGATCGGGCTGGTCCTCGAGCGCGTCCGCGAGCCGGGGACGCTGGAGAAGTTCCAGTGGTACTGCCTCAGCTGCTCCGCCTTGGTCCACGAGGTTGAGCTCCAGGTCACCGACATCGTCGCCGACCTGCCGCCGGTGTTCGCCGCCTTCTACGCCGACGAGACACTGCGGCGGTGCCCGACCTGCGGGACACTGCACCCTGGGAAGGGCTGAGCGTGTCCTGGCGGCCGCGGGGCGCACCCGTGGGCTCGTGGCTGGCACGCACCCGCGATCGGCGAGCCGACGGGCGCACCGGGTCCGCACGCGGGTCGCAGTCGTGAGAAAGCGCCCGCCCTCGGGGCGCGTGCCGACAGCCCAGGACCAGACCCGGCCGGCCCACGCCGTCGAACCCGAGGCCGACGGCCCCGTCCTGGACTTCGCCCAGGACACCCCCTATGACGCGTACGTCGGTGCCAGCGCGCTGCACCGGCTGCAGCACACCGTCACCGATGAGCCGGCGGAGATGCCCTTCCTGGTGGTCAGCCAGATCATGGAGCTGTACTTCGGCCTGCTCAGGTATGAGTGGCGTCGGGCGATCGTGGCCCTTCGCGCTGACGACATCCCCGGTGCGACGGCGATCCTGGGCCGCAGCCGCCACCACCTGGCCGGGCTGAACGCCTCGTGGGCGTCGCTGTCGTGGATGACCCCGCGAGAGTTCAACGCGTTCCGCCCCGATCTGGGCGAGGGGTCGGGCTTTCAGTCCGCGATGTACCGGCACGTGGAGCTCCTGCTCGGCAGCAAGTCCCGCCAGCTGCTCGCCCCGCACCGCCACTCCCCCGCGGTGTACGAGGCCCTGGTGTCGGCACTGGAGTCGGCGAGCCTGTACGACGAGGTGCTCGCGGCGCTGGCCCGGCGAGGGCACGAGGTACCCGGCGAGGTCCTGGCCCGCGACTTCTCTCTTCCCTACGTTCCCGACGACCGCGTCGAAGCGGTCTGGGTGGCCATCTACCGAGATGAGCCGGCCCTGGAGCTGAGCCTGGGGGAGGAGCTCAGCGCACTGGCGCTGGACGTCTCGGACTGGAAGTACGCCCACCTCGCCGCCGTCCGCCGGACGATGGGTGCCAAGCCGGGAACCGGGGGCTCGTCGGGCCTTGCCTGGCTGGAACGAAGCCTGGCCAACGCTGCGTTCCCCGAGCTGTGGTCGGCGCGCACCCAGGTCTGAGTGCCACCCGACGGACGTGCAGGTCAGGGTGCGCCCGCGATGACAGGTGGTGCTGGGCGAGCGCCTACGTCGTCGCGTCGCCTCGGACCATCTGCCTGTGACCACCCAGGGGTGGACCCGGATGCCGAGCCCGCCCTCGGGTAGCCAGCCAGCGTTCACGGTGGCTGGACAAGTCCGGACGCACGGGTGCGGCACCCAATACAGTGTCACCCGCCGGTGGCGGGCGCCGCGGGCACCAGCAGCCCTTGTGGGCCGGGCTCCTCGGTGCCTGCACTGGCACGCGCATCAGACGGTGAAGGCCCGAACTCGAGTTCAGCTATGTCGACCCTCGTACAGGAGCACCCATGAGCGCAGTGACCCCTTCGCAGCCCCACCAGGTGGCGCAGCGGCGAGACTTCTGGGTCCTGATGGGCTACGCGGTCGTCCTGGGTGTCTTCGGCGCGCTGTTCGCGCTGGCCTTCATGGGGGTGGTGAAGGTCGGTGGCGGTTGGTACTCCCCGACCAGCAACACCTGGATGGGCGGGCACTGGTGGTGGGTTGCGGTCAGTGGAGCGGCCGGTGTCGCGGTCGGGCTCCTGCGGATGGTGACCAAGCTGCCCGACAAGACCCCGGGGCTGGTCGAGGACATGCAGGACCAGTACGTCGACCCCGCCATGGTGACCGGGATCGCGCTGGTGTCGGCCGCCTCGCTGGTGGGCGGCGCCAGCCTCGGCCCGGAGAAGGCCCTTGGCACGGTCGGCGGCGGGGTGGGCCAGTGGCTCGCCCAGAAACGAGGGCGCGACCTCGAGGACCGACAGGTGGCCACCTTGAGCGGCTTCGCCGGCGCCTACGGCGGTCTGTTCTCCAGCACAGTCCTGGTCACGATGATGATCATCGAGCTCGTGCGACCAGGCGGTCGACGGTTCACTAAGGTCCTGGTCTCGTGCGTGCTGTCCGGCAGCGTCTCCTTCGGCATCTACTTCGCCGTCGCCGGGGCTGTGTTCCTGGACGCATACCCGGTCCCCGCCTACTCCTACAAGAACTGGTACCTGGTCGCGGGTGTCGGGCTGGGCCTGCTGGCAGCTGTTCTGGTCACCGTGCTGGGCGTCATCGTCAAGGGTGTCGAGCGCGCCTTCGACGCGATGAAGGCGCCCAGCCTGGTCAAGTCGACCATCGGCGGCCTCGCGTTCGGGGTCATCGGGGTCGCCCTGCCACTGACGATGTTCACCGGCAGCGGGCAGCTGTCGGTCGTGCTCAAGGACGGCTCGACTCTGGGGCTCGGCCTGGTCGTGGTGCTGGTCCTGGCGAAGATGGTGACGTTCGCCGTCAGCGCCGGCAGCGGGTTCATCGGTGGTCCCATCTTCCCCACCCTGTTCATCGGAGGATCCGCTGGCGTCGCAGTGCATCTGGCAGTCCCCGGGCTGCCGCTCGGGCTCACCTTCGCCTGCCTGCTCGCCGCAGTACCTGGTGCGCTGGTCGCCGCCCCGTTCACGTTCGTCCTGCTCGCCGCCTTCTTGACCGAGGTCGGCGCGCTGAACACCGCACCAGTCCTGCTGGCCGTGGTCACCGCGTACCTGGCCGTGGAGGCCGTGAAGTACGTGATGGTCGGCCGCAAGGCCGAGGCCGCGGCCTCGGCCCAGCCCGCATAGCGGACCGGCTCGGTCAGGCAAAGCCTGGGGGCAACCTCTCCAGAGTTGGAAGCCGACTGCAGGGTGAACTCTGCTCAGATGAACCCCTTGCGAACAATCAGCCGGCGTCGGGCCGGCGACGTGGCCCGGAGGCTATAACTGACCTGGTCGGGGCGCGCCGCGCCCGCGACGTGACCGACAGGACGGCGACCCCGTCGCCGCGGGGATGCTGAGGTGGTCCGAACATGGCGCTGCACAGGCACGAGTCTGTGCGCGAGGAGCTGCTCGACTCCCTGTACGCGGGGTCGGACCTGGTGACGACGTTGCCGGCCAACCGCTTCCCCCAGCATGAGATGCGCCGGGAGGACGCGTTCGGGGCGATCTCGGACGAGCTGCTGCTGGACGGGAACGCCCGGCAGAACCTGGCGACGTTCTGTCAGACCTGGGAGGAAGACGAGGTCCACAAGCTGATGGACGTGTCGATCAACAAGAACATGATCGACAAGGACGAGTACCCGCAGACGGCGGAGATCGAGCGCCGGTGCGTGCAGATGCTTGCCGACCTGTGGAACGCACCCAGGCACGGCGGGGCCGTCGGCTGCTCCGCCATCGGTTCCTCCGAGGCCTGCATGCTGGGCGGCATGGCGGCCAAGTGGCGCTGGCGGGCCAAGCGCCAGGCGGCGGGCAAGCCCACCGACCGTCCCAACGTGGTCTGCGGTCCGGTCCAGGTGGTCTGGCACAAGTTCGCCCGCTACTGGGACGTGGAGATGCGCGAGATTCCGATGACACCCGGCAGCTACTGCATGGACGTGGACCAGATGCTCGCCCAGGTCGACGAGAACACGATCATGGTCGTCCCGACGTTCGGCGTCACCTACACCGGTGCCTACGAGCCGGTGCTCGAGCTGTCCAGGGCACTAGACAAGCTGGCCGAGGACACCGGGCTGGACATCGACATCCACGTGGACGGGGCCTCGGGGGCTTTCCTTGCGCCGTTCTGCGCCCCCGACCTCGTGTGGGACTTCCGGATCCCGCGGGTGAAGTCGATCAGCACGTCCGGGCACAAGTTCGGTCTGGCTCCCCTGGGGGTCGGCTGGGTGCTCTGGCGTGACGCCAGCGAGCTGCCTGCCGACCTGATCTTCCACGTCACCTATCTGGGCGGCGACATGCCAGTGTTCCAGATCAACTTCTCGCGGCCGGCAGGCCAGATCGTCGCCCAGTACTACAACTTCGTCCGGCTGGGACGCGAGGGGTACGCGGGGGTGCACAACGCCTGCTACGCGGTGGGCCAGTTCCTGGCCGCCGAGATCGTCAAGGTCGGCCCGTTCGACCTGCTGTGTGACTCCGACCCCCGCACCGCAATCCCCTCCGTCGCCTGGCGAATCGCCGAAGGGGAGGATCCCGGCTACACCCTCTACGACGTCGCCGACCGGCTGCGGGTCAAGGGCTGGCAGGTCCCGGCCTACCCGCTGACCGGCTCCGTCGCCGACGTCTCGGTCCAGCGGATCCTGGTCCGGCAGGGAGTCAGCCGTGACCTGGCCTCCCTGCTGCTGGATGACATCAGGCAGTCGGTCGCGCACTTTGACAGGCATCCGGTCTCCGTGGCGATGACCAAGCAGGAAGCGGGAGGGTTCAGTCACTAGCGCGGCCAGGCGACAGCGGCGTCCCAGCCTGGCGGCGAGCGGTCTTCGATCGCCGGTCCCGCGGTGAGGTGTCTGAGGTTCCCGCTGGGCCCGTAGGTGATCTCCTGGGCACCGCGAAGACGACTGCCGCGCGCTGACGAGCGCGGCGACGAAGGCGTCTTTGCGGGCCCGCTCGATCTCCTGGGGCCTTCGTGATGGCCGTTTCGGGTCACCGCCGTCTCAGACCGGAACGGTCCACATCGACCCGGACAGCGTCGGGCGACCATGGAGCTGCGGCAGTTGCTGCGCACCGGTCATGCCGCCGTGCGTCAAGGTTGTCCAGATACGTCCGATACACTGGGTGGAGCAGCCCGCCAAAGAGGTTGCCCGGTGCGCGCTAGCGCCCGGTCCGCGGCCCGGCCCCAATGGGGGCCCGGTAGCTGATCCACCTCCCATCTCCGCTGCTGTCACGCGTCGTAGATGGGTCCGACGGAAGGACTCGTGATGAACGAGAAGGACTACGGTCCCTGGGACGACTAGGGACGAAGGCAGGCCCCCGACCAGAGCATCGGTCGGGGGCCTGTCCATTGCGGGGCCGACTCCGCGGATGTCCGCCGCCGCACTCGGAGGCGCGGCTGCCGGCGCTATTTCGCGTGGGCGGCGTCCAGTGCTGACTGCAGCGACTGCTGGTAGCCGCCAGAGGTGTACGTCGCGCCGGACACCGCGTCGATCTGGGCGCTCTGGGCTGCGACCGTCTCCTGCTGCAGGATGGGGATCGCGTAGCTGTTGATCTCCTGGTCGCGCCCGCTGCCTTGGGGGAAGACGATCGCTGTGGCGCTGACGATCTTGCCCGCCCGGATGGTCACCTGCACCTGGACCGGACCGAACGCAGTGTCCGCAGGCGAGCCGTTGACCACGATCGGTCCCGCCGAACTGGTCCCTGCCCCGCCGCTGCTACCGGGCGCCCCAGCGGGGCCGGCTGTCCCGCCTGCCGCGCGGGGGGTCCCGGGAGCCGAGACGATCCCCGCGGGAGCCAGCTGGCCGGGCCGGTTCACCGTCGTGCCCCGGTTCGTGCTGGTGGGATAGAGGAACAGCACTGCGACCGTGACTGCGGTGGCCGCGATGATCGCGGCGTTGCGGCCTGCGCTCGGCTCGTCGCTCACCATCTGAAGCGCTCCTGGTGAAGCTGTTCCGGCGGGAGCCCTGCGGCGACTGCCGCCGCCGCGGCAGCCTCCATCCACGCGTCGGGGCCGCACACGAACACGTCGTACGCCTTCAGACCCGGGACCAGCCTTCGCAGCGCGTCGGCGTCGCTCCACTGGGCTGCGGCCGCGGGCAGCCAGGAGTCGCGTCCGGGTATTCGGGGGCCGGTCAGGTAGTGGATGGTGATCCCGCGGCGCTTGGCCAGCCGCTCGAGCTCGGAGCGGAAGACAAGGTCCCGGTCGGAGCGGGCCCGGTAGACCAGGACGGCGTCGCCAGGTGCGTACGGGAGGTCTTCCAGCAGTGCTCTCATCGGGGTGATGCCGATGCCGCATGCCAACATCGCAACCTTCGACCCGACGCGCTGCTCTCCGGTCAGCCGCCCGTACGGGCCCTCGAGGAGCACCCGCGTCCCCGGCCGCAGCTCTGCAAGCCGGGCGCTGCCGTCGCCGAGGTCCTTTGCGGTGATCTGGATGCGGTCGTTGCGCGGTGCGGCGGACAGTGAGTACGGGTTCCCGCGCGACCATCCGGGCCCGTCGAGGAACCGCCAGATGAAGAACTGGCCGGCCTGCACCGGCAGCCGGCCCAGCCCTCGGCCCCCCATTCGAACGGTCACCACGTCCGGGCTCTCGCGGACCACTGATGTGACGGTGAGTCCGTGTCGCAGCGTCCGCCACAGGGGCAGCGCTACCCGGTAGACCAGGACCGAGCCGGCGGCGACCGCGTACAGGGTCCACCAGTAGGCGCGGGCCGCCCCGGAGGAGATGAAGTCGTTCCCGGTCCAGATCTGGTGCGGAAGAGCGAGACCTACCCCGACGTAGGCGTACAGATGAAGCAGATGCCACGACTCGTAGCGCAGCGCGCGGCGCGACAGCCGGATCGACGTGATCGTGACGACGGTCAGTGCGCCGGTGCCGGCGACGGCGAGCAGGACGCCGCCGTAGTTGGTCAACAGGCTCCAGGTCTGGTGGACGATGTCCGTGCCGTCGCCGACGGCATATCCGAAAGTGGTCAGCACGATGTGCGCCACGATCAGGTTGAAGGACCAAAAGCCCACCAGCCGGTGACGGCGAGCCAGCTCGTCCTGGCCGTATGTTCGCTCGATCGCGGGCACCCGTGCCATCAAGAAGACCTGGATCAGCAACAAGTCCGAGGCGATCAGGCCGGTCAGCCGGCCCAGCGAGATCAGCGCGCTGGACTGGGAGTTCAGCAGTCCTTGCAGGCCCTGGCCGCGCACCCACAGCAAGGCGACCGCCAGCGACGTCGTCCAGCAGGCCGCGGCGATGGCATGGCGCCACCACTGGCGAGCGGGGCGGACCCTGGTGGCCATTGGCTCAGGATGACGCGCGATTCTTGGGTTTTCCTTAGAGCCTCCACTCGGGGTACCGACCGCTCGTATCACGCGGCAAGTCAGCAGGTCAGCCGGTCAGCCGGTCGCGAGGGGCCACCCGCGCGTGCGGGCCATAGAGCGGTCGGCTGCGATCGCGAGGCCCTCGTACCCCTCAACCCTGGCTACCGTCTGCGCCCATCGTTCGGCGGCGACGAACGCCGCGGTGGCCAGGACGTCGGCCGTCTC
>Ga0075018_10000556_pt1 | contig 11538 bp, 5 predicted proteins | sample ColStrG_CSR_2014_FD_71471 | JGI IMG/M metagenome (GOLD analysis project Ga0075018, IMG submission 71471) | Freshwater sediment microbial communities in response to fracking from Pennsylvania, USA - Cold Stream Run_MetaG_CSR_2014 | ecosystem: Environmental > Aquatic > Freshwater > Creek >... | reverse complement strand
GAGAACTTGTAGCCCTACAGACTCGCTTTGTCAATCTGTGTCACAATGGATAAGGCGAACATTTTACGAAACCAGCAATTCCGGCTAGAATGCATGAATGTCGGCCGCAGCGCCCCCTTCGCTTGCTTGGGCTCATCCACTGGTGCGGGAGTGGTTCGTTTCGCACTTTGGGACGCCTACCGAACCGCAAGAACAGGGATGGCCGCACATTCTTGCCGGGCACACAACGTTGATCGCGGCTCCAACCGGGTCGGGCAAGACACTCGCCGCATTCCTCGCTTGTATTGATCGACTGGTCTGCAAAGCTCTGGCGGGTGAACTGCGTGACCGCACCGAAGTTCTCTATGTCTCTCCGCTGAAAGCTCTGGGCAATGACATCCAGAAAAACCTGGAAGTGCCGCTGGGGGAGATTCTCCAAATGGCCGGTGAGCGCGGGCTGCTGATGCCGGAGATTCGCACGGCGGTGCGTACGGGCGACACCTTGGCGAAAGACCGTCGGTTGATGCTGAAGCGGCCGCCGCACATTCTGGTGACCACTCCGGAGTCGCTCTACATCCTGCTGACGGCGGAGAAGAGCCGGGCGATCCTGCGCGATGTTGAAACCGTAATTGTGGATGAGATTCACGCGGTAGCCGACGACAAGCGCGGCGTGCATCTTGCCCTGTCGCTTGAGAGGCTGGAAGCACTAACGTATCGGCCACCGGTGCGGATCGGGTTGTCGGCTACGCAAAAACCGATCGAGGACGTGGCGCGCTTTCTGGCTGGCAGCCGCGATTCTGAAAGAACGCGGCCGGAACCGGTCATCGTCAACATTGGGCACAAACGTACGCTCGATCTGGGTGTTGAGGTTCCGTCGTCTGAGTTAGGACCGGTGGCTTCGAATGAGATGTGGGGCGAGATTTACGAGCGCATCGTGCAGTTGGTGAATTCGCATCGCTCGACGCTGGTGTTCGTGAATACGCGCCGGTTGGCGGAACGCATCGCGCATCAGCTTGGAGAGCGGCTGGGCGAAGAGAACGTGGCAGCGCACCACGGAAGCCTGTCGCGCAAGTTACGGCTGGAAGCGGAACGGAAGCTGAAAGAAGGCCAGGTCAGAGTACTGGTCGCAACGGCTTCGCTGGAGTTGGGCATTGATGTAGGGACGGTGGACTTGGTGTGCCACATCAGTTCGCCCCGCTCCATTGCGGTGGCCCTGCAGCGTGTGGGACGGTCGGGCCACTGGCGCGGCGCGGTTCCCAAGGGACGATTTTTTGTCACAACGCGAGATGATCTGGCGGAGTGCGCGGTGCTGGTGCGGGCCATTCGTTCGGGGGAACTGGATCGGTTGATTTTTCCGGAGGCGTCGCTGGATATTCTGGCACAGCAGATTGTGGCCTGCTGTGCGGTTGCGAGTGGCGCAAGCGCTTCGGCAGCAAACGGGGAGCGAGGCCAAGGTGGCCTCGCGACAGCTGGCGGCGCCGCAGGCGCTACAGTCGAGGGCGTGAGCGGTGATGGCTGGGATGAGGATGAGCTTTTTGCGCTGGTTCGAAGGGCTTATCCCTATCGCAATCTTTCGCGGGAAACCTACGACTCGGTGCTGGTGATGCTGTCGGAGGGAATCGCGGCGCAACGCGGACGCTACGGGGCCTATCTGCATCACGACCGCATCAACCGCAAGTTGCGAGCTCGGCGCGGGGCGCGCCTTGCAGCGATCACGAGCGGCGGCGCGATTCCTGACAATGCCCTGTTCACCGTGGTAGCCGAACCGGATGGCGCGGTCGTGGGAACGGTGGATGAGGATTTTGCAGTGGAGAGCATGGCTGGCGACGTCATGCTGCTGGGAAACACTTCGTGGCGGATTCGGCGGGTCGAGGGTAGGACTTCGCGTGTTCTGGTGGAAGACGCGCGCGGCGTACCTCCGAGCGTGCCGTTCTGGCGTGGCGAGGCTCCGGCACGCACTGCAGAACTTTCGGCGCAGCTTGGGCAGTTGCGCAAGGACATCAGCGACCGGCTGCCGGGAGTGGTGCCGGTGGAAGGGTGGCGCAACCTGCCTGTTGTTGGTGAGGCCGTGAACTGGCTGGGAGAAGAATGCGGGCTGGATCGTGCGGGTGCCGAGCAACTAGTTCAGTACGTGATCGAAGGGCGCGCTGTGCTGGGCGACGTGCCCACGCAGGCCACGATCATCGCAGAGCGGTTCTTCGATGAGGGCGGAGGGATGCAATTGATCATCCATGCCCCGTTTGGCGGACGCATCAACAAGGCTTGGGGTCTGGCCTTGCGCAAGCGATTCTGTCGCGGCTTCAATTTTGAATTGCAGGCGGCGGCCACGGATAACGGGCTGAATATCGCACTTGCCGAGCAACACAGTTTTCCACTGGCAGACGTTTTCCATTTCCTGCATTCCGGGAGTATGGCGCCGATCCTTGAACAGGCGGCCCTGGCTTCGCCGATTTTTCAGACGCGCTGGCGGTGGGATGCAACACGTGCCCTTGCTCTGTTGCGTTTTCAGGGGGGCACGAAAGTTCCGCCGCAGATTCAGCGGATCCGGTCGGATGATCTGCTGGCGTCGGTGTTTCCGGATGTGGCGGCGTGCTTTGAGAATATCGAAGGCGACATCAAGATTCCGGATCATCCGCTGGTGGCTGAGGTGATGAAGGATGTACTCACCGAGGCGCTGGATATCGATGGGCTGCGCGACGTGCTGTGTGCAATCGAGGAGGGACGGATTCGATGTCTTGCGGTGGACACGCCGGTGCCGTCGCAGTTCTCGCACGAAATTCTGAATGCGAATCCATATGCGTATCTGGATGACGCGCCATTGGAGGAGCGGCGCGCGCGGGCAGTGGAGATGCGGCGCGTGCTGCCGGCGGCGGTGCTGGAGGAAGTGGGCGGACTCGATCCTGCAGCGATTGCGCTGGTGCAGGCCGAAGCGTGGCCGGATGTGCGCGATGCGGATGAACTGCATGATGTGCTACATACGCTGGTCTTGCTGCCCGCTGCAGGGACGCGGGAGGAAGGCTCTCGGCTCTCGGCTTTCGGCTCTCGGGATTCGACCGACCGTTGGGCTGCGTTTTTTGAACATCTGCGGTCGCAGCGGCGTGCGTTTGTGGCGGAGGATTCGGGGCGTAAGTATTGGGTTGCGGCGGAGAGACGCGAGCATCTCGCGGTGCTGCGTCCCGGGGCGCAGGTTGAAGGAGAAGACTCTCCGATCAGTTTTGATGATGCCGTGCTGACCGCAGCGCAGGGATGGATGGCGCACATCGGTCCCACTACGGCTAACGAGTTGGGCGGCCTCATTGGCGTCTCGCCGGAGGGGGTCGAGAAGGCATTGCTGCGGATCGAGTCTAGCGGGACGATTCTGCGAGGGAAATTCCGGCCCGATTCACCGGCAACCCCGCGGACAGGAATGTCCGCGCCACATGAGTGGTGCGAGCGGCGGTTACTGGCTCGGATTCACCGGCTGACGGTTGCCAGCCTGCGCAAGCAGATTGAGCCGGTCACGGCGGCGCAGTTCATGAACTGGCTACTGCGCTGGCAGCATCTTGCGCCCGGGACGCAGGTGCGGGGCGAACATGGGACGCTGGAAGTCGTCCGGCAGTTGCAGGGATTTGAAATTCCGGCAAGCGCGTGGGAACGGTTTGTGCTCGGGCGTCGCATCACCGCCTACGATCCGGCTCATCTCGATCAACTTTGCCTGGCGGGAGCGGTGGGATGGGGAAGGCTTTCGCCGCATCCGGCAACGCTCGAAACGGGAGGCGTCGACGCGGATGGAACCACAGAGAATCGCAGGCGGGTGATCCCCACGCGGGTAGCCCCGATTGCGTTCTTTGTGCGGGAAGACGCGGACTGGATGCGTCCACACCATCCGGGAGCGGAAGACTCGGCGTCGTCGTTTCTAAGCCACGGTGCACAGGCGTTGCTGGAACTGCTCAAACAGCGCGGGGCCCTGTTCTTCCCTGACCTGGTACGAGCTACAGGCAAACTCAAAGCGGAAGTCGAGACTTGCCTGTGGGAGCTTGCGGCCGCCGGGTTGGTCACCGCCGACGGATTTGAGAATCTGCGCGCTCTGGTTACGCCTAAGAATGTTTCGGGAAGCGCACTGGGAAAGGCAAGGCGTCCACGGCATGCTGCGGGGCGATGGTCTCTGCTGCACACCGACGGTACCGATCGCGACCGCGGCGTAGAGTCGTGCTGCTGGATGTTACTGCGGCGCTACGGCGTCGTGTTCCGGGACCTGCTGGTGCGGGAAACCAATCTGCCGCGCTGGCGCGAATTACAAATTGCCTTCCGCCGGCTCGAAGATCGCGGCGAAGTGCGCGGCGGGCGGTTTGTGGACGGATTCCTGGGAGAGCAATTCGCGCTCCCCGTGGCGGTTGAATCCTTGCGGGCACATCGCAAACTGCCGCTGAACGGAGAGCGCCTAACAATTGCCGCGGCCGATCCGCTGAATCTGGTGGGAATCGTCGTTCCTGGCGAGCGGATTCCTGCCATCTCAGGCAGGAGTGTTACATTTCGCGATGGAGTTTGGGAGGCAGAAGGAGAAGCCCTGCTGGCGTCAAATCTGTAAGGGGCCGTCAAGAACTCGGGGACCCGAGGGGGGTCTTCTGGTCCCCGGCACTTCCGTGCAGCAAATCTTTCAGCGCTTCCCCCGAATCGCTTCTGCCTCACGGGAGTTGAGAGACCATAGACTCGTAAAAAACAATACGCAACACTTTTGTTGCAGTGTTGCAACGCATAGCCAAGGCCAAGTATATCCTGGCGACTAACTCACTGGAAACTAGGTTAGGGTAACTGAAGCGAGAGCAATCCCGCCGGGTTCAGGTAGATACCCTGCCAGCGCACGGCCAGATGGAGATGCGGGCCGGTAGCGCGTCCAGTGCCTCCGCTGAGTGCGATCTGCTGACCTTTTTCCACGGTGTCTCCCTCCTTGACCACAAATTTTGACAGGTGGAGATAGAGCGTCAGAAGGCCCTGGCCATGGTCAATCACCACGCAGTTCCCTTCAAAAAACAGCGGCCGGGCGAGGATGACTTGGCCCCGGTTGACGGCAGCCACCGGCGTGCCCGCGGGGACGCGAAAGTCGAGGCCCTGGTGCGTGCTTTGCACCGCGCCATTGAACACGCGTTGCGCGCCGAACCCGCCCGAGACCTCGGCCTCGACGGGACGACTGAAGGAGCCCTTCCATGCGCGTTCGACACTGAGGGCTTCAAACGTCTGGGTTTTGATTTGCTTGTCCTGCTCGATTTCGTGAAGTTCTTCGGGGCTGGGGGCGGTGTAGCGCCCCGGGACTTTCAGGATCGATCTCGGATAGCGCTGGCGCTGCAGACGGATACGTTGCTGGTAGCTGATCGGCTTCCCCGCGGCCGTTTCGGCGCTGAGTTCGATGGGATAAGATCCGGGCTTCGTCTCCAGACTTGCGCCGGCGAGCGCGAACCAGGCCTTTTGGCCGTCATCAAAGTTGAAGTAGATCTTGTGGTCGAGCCACTTTCCGGCGAGCGAGCGCGCTGGCTTTGGGGTTGTGACACGGAACAAGACCGGCGCGCCGTTCACCACGCGAGCTGGTTGATACGTAAGGTTCCAGCGGCCAGATGTGGCAGCCGACGCACTTCCGGCCAATGATATCAGCGCTGCAGCACTCACTAACCGGGCCTGGAACCTGATTCCGCACATCGCGACTTCAGGCTAGCATCCCACGAGGCGAACATACATACTTGCCCAGCATTCGCCATGTTGCTGCTTGGGATGCTGTGCCAGGGATTGCGTTACAGCGCGGATTGAAGCCGCTTGGCTAGCTACGCACGCCGAGCTTGCGCAGGAAGGTCATCATTGGGCACCAGTTGGTGAATCCCGACTGAAACAGATTCAAGCCGACAAAAGCCGTGAAAAGGTACCAATACGAGTTCACCCAGTGCCCAAACGCCAGGGACAACAGAATGACAACGCCAGCGATCAATCGAAGGGCACGTTCAACGTTCATAGTAATTCTCCTTTAGACTACAGGATTTACCGCACACTCTCTCCCCGCTGAGACAGGTAGTAAAGAACTGGGACAGCCATTCTCGACAAGACGGTGGAAGCGACTTCCCCGGCCATCAGTGAAAGCGCCAAGCCCTGAAAGATTGGGTCGAATAAAATCACGCTGGCGCCCACCACAACCGCAGCAGCGGTCAGAAGCATGGGACGGAAACGCACGGCGCCGGCATCGACCACCGCTTCTGCGAGTGGCATGCCTTGCGAGCGGCGCAGTTCGATGAAATCCACAAGAATGATGGAATTCCTTACGATGATGCCTGCCCCGGCGATGAACCCGATCATCGAGGTCGCTGTAAAGAAAGCGCCCATCAGCGCATGCGCGGGCAGGATGCCGACCAGCGTCAACGGAATCGGGGCCATGATGACCAGCGGCGTTTTGAACGACGCGAACCAGCCCACCACCAGCACATAAATCAGCACCAGTACTGCGGCGAACGCTACCCCGAGATCGCGAAATACTTCCACCGTGATGTGCCACTCGCCATCCCACTTCATGGAATAGCGGTCGGTGCGCTCGGGCATAGTAGTGCCTTTGTACTGCTTGACCGCGTAGCCTTCAGGCAGCTTGATCTTGTCGATCGCCTCGCCCATCTTTAGGATCGCGTACACGGGACTTTCTTCCTCGCCGGCGACATCCCCAGTCACATAGACGACCGGTTGCAGATTCTTGCGATAAACGCTGGTGTCGATGGTCGACTGATGAAGTTGAGTGACTTCCTGGAGAGCGATCTGGCCGCCAGCCGCAGTCGGCAGCTTCAGCCTTTGCAGATCCTGCATGCCGGAGCGATCGGGCCGCGAAAGCCGCACTTCGATCGGAATGTCTTCCCGCGACTGCGGATCGTGCAACAAACCGGCTTCGGCGCCGCCCAAGCCAACCTGCAAGGCACGCGTAACCTCGGCGGCTGAGACTCCGTGGAGCGCCGCCTTGTCGAGCTCAACCCTGAGGTCGTATTTCGTCTGCGGGTCCTCAACGTACCAGTCGATATCCACTACGCCGCGGGTTTGCTGGAAAACTTTCTTGATCTGCGCGGCGAGTTCAATTTGGCCTCTGTAGTCCGGTCCGTAGACTTCCGCAACCAGCGTCTGGAGCACCGGCGGGCCGGGCGGGACTTCCGCCACTTTGATGCGCGCTCCGAAGGGCGCCGCGAGTTTGGCCAGTTCGGAGCGCAGGCGGCGCGCAATCTCATGACTCTGCGTCTTGCGGACGTGACTCGAGAGCAGGTTGACCTGGATGTCGGCCTGGTTTGACTGCTGTCGCAGGAAGTAGTGCCGCACCAAGCCGTTGAAGTTGTAGGGGCCCGACGTGCCGGAATAAATCTGGTAGTTCGTGACCTCCGGTTGCTGCGCGAGATACTGGCCCAGAGTTTGTGCGACCCGGGTCGTCTGCTCCAGAGGCGTGCCATCGGGCATGTCGATAATGACCTGAAACTCGCTCTTGTTGTCGAAGGGGAGCATCTTCACGCGAACCCACTTCAGCGGAACGAAAGCGGCTGCGGCCAGCAGCAACACCACCACGCCGCCCAGAAAGAGCCCGCGGCGGCGCGCGTCGAGAATCAGGGGGTTCATCACGCGGCGGTAGAGGCGCGTGGTCCATCCCTCGGAGTCGTGCTGACCGTGCGCGCCGTCTCCCGCGTAGTGGCGCAAGAGGCGCAACGCCGCCCACGGCGAGACGACAAAAGCCACGATGAGCGAAAACAACATGGCAGCCGATGCCCCGACCGGGATGGGCCGCATGTAAGGCCCCATGAGTCCGCGCACGAACGCCATCGGCAGGATGGCCGCGATCACCGCAAAGGTCGCAAGAATCGTGGGGTTGCCAACTTCGTCGACGGCTTCCACCGCTACGTCGAACAGGGAACGCCCGCGGCTCTCGGGCAGGCGGAAGTGCCGCACAATGTTTTCGACGACCACAATGGCGTCGTCGACGAGAATGCCAATGGAGAATATCAGCGCGAACAAGGTGACCCGATTCAGCGTGTAGCCGAAGAAGTAGAAAATCGCTAGCGTCAGCGCCAGTGTCACCGGCACGGCTAACAGAACAACGCCCGACTCACGCCAGCCCAGCGCCAATCCGATCAGCAAGGTCACCGAAAGGGTTGCGATCAGCAGGTGCTTGAGCAGTTCGTTGGACTTGTCTTTCGCGGTTTCTCCGTAGTTGCGGGTGATCGTGACGTTCAGGTCTCCGGGCAGCAGGTAGCCGCGCTGGCCGTCGACTCTTTCGAGCACACGATCGGCGAGGACGCTGGCATTCGTGCCCTTGCGCTTGGCGAGAGTAATCGTCACCGCGGGATGTTCGGAACCCACGGGAACCGCGCCGCCCGCGCCCTTCGCGTTGGCGAAGAGCACATAATTCGTTGGTTCGGCGGGGCCGTCTTCGATCTTTTCCGCCGCATCGCGGAGATACACAGGCCGACCGGCGTGAACACCGACCACGACCTGGCGCAGGTCGTCCGCTCGTGTGAAGAACAAGCCGGCTTCCACCTGAAACTCGCGGTTGTCGCGCGCGAAACTCCCGGCTTGTCCGCGGCTGTTTGCGCCTTGCAATTGGCCTACGACTGCTCCCGGCGTCAGGCCATAGGCCGCGAGACGCTGTGAATCCAGCACCACACGAACCTGGCGAGGCTGGCCGCCGATGATCGTGGTTTCAGAAACGTCGTCGAGTTGTTTGAGAGAGTTTTCCAGCTCTCCGGCGACTCGACGCAGGCGATAGGAATCGTAGTTCTTCCCCCAGAGTGTGAGCGCCAGGATCGGAACATCATCGATCGACCGGGCCTTGATGAGCGGCTGCGAAACACCCGGCGGGATGCGGTCAAAATTGGAATAGAGCTTGTTGTACGTCTGAATGATCGCGTCTTCTTCTTTGGAGCCGACGTAGAAGCGCACAATCAACATGCTCAGGCCCGGATGGCTGATGGAGTAGACATACTCGACGCCGGGTACTTCGCGCAGCAGTCGTTCCATCGGCAGGCTGACGCGCTGCGCCACTTCCTGCGACGAGGCGCCCGGCATCTGCACAAACACGTCGAGCATTGGAACCACGATCTGCGGTTCCTCTTCGCGTGGGGTTTGTAGGATGGCGAATGCGCCCAGCAGCAGCGCGGCTACGACCACGAGCGGGGTCAGCTTGGAATCGATGAAAGCGTGGGCGATCCGCCCGGCGAGGCGCAGGGCTGCATGCCGGCCGGTGGAATGCTCCATGTCGTGATTGGCGGCGTTCATCATTGGTTTCTGATGCAGCTCCCTAATGCGACTCGATCTTCCTGCCGCCGAGTTCCCGGAGGCCTGGTTCGGCAATCACGCTCTCCCCGTCTTGCAAACCCGCGAGCACTTCTACTTGTAGCGCCGAAGGTTTGCCGAGCGTGACGTAGCGCAGATTCGCAATTCTGTACTGATCGACGATGTAGAGGCTCTGCAGTTGTCCGCGCTCGACCACAGCAGAGCGTGGGATGAGGAGCGAGGTCCGCTCGCCTCGCGTGAACTGAGCCCGACCGAAAAGCCCCGAACGCAAACCAGGGTCGGCGGGCAAATCAAGCTTTACGAGAAAGGTACGGCTGGCTACATCGGCGGCGGGAACGATCTCCGCCACCGTGCCCTTGAGTTCCCGGTCGCCCAAGGCGTCTATGAAAATAGGTGCCTGCTGCCCAACGTGCACATAGCGCAGATCGCTCTCGTTCACGGCAGCTTCAAGGCGATAGCGGCGTACGTCCTCCACCGTGAAGATCGGCATGCCGGGACTTGCCAGCATACCCACATCCGCCTTCTTCTCCGTTACTACGCCGTCAAATGGGGCGAGAACGCGCGTGTAGGAGAGGGCGGTATGTGCCTGTTGCAGAGCTGCCTTGGCCTGGGCTTGTCCGGCGTGCGTCATGTCGCGCCGGGCCTGCGCTGCTTCGCGGCGGGCTTTCACTTCGTCGAATTCCTGCGGGCTTACTGATTTTCTGTCATACAGAGTCTTGTAGCGTTTGAGGGTCGCTTCGGTCAAAGCCAAATCGGAATCAGCAGCTGATGTCTCCTGCGCAGAGGCCAACTCCGCCGCGGTCGCGCGATCGAGACCGGCGCGCGGCTGAGCGTCGTCGATCACGGCGAGGACTTGTCCGCGCCGGACACGGTCGCCTTCATGGGCGCGGACTTCGACGATGTTTCCCATCACCTGACTGGAAATTTGGCTGGCTTGAACAGCGCGTACCGTTCCCACTTCCTCCAGCAAGTCGGGAACGTTGGCCGGGTGCACCGTTAACACGGATACGTTGCTCACCGTTTCAGGGGCGGCGCCTGCCGTCTCGCGCTCACTCGAGCATCCGATGAATGCCGCGAGCGCCAACAGAATTGGAATCAGGCGAAATTGCGTGATCGTCGAAATGGATTTTGCTGGTTGTCTTTTGATTGTCGGATTCATGGCATCACCACCGGCGATTGCGAAGTCAGGGTTCCGCTGGCCAACTCCAGATTGGCGTAGCTCACGTAGAACTGATAGAGGGCCGACCAGTAATCCGCTTGGCTGCGGTGGGCCGCTTCTTCTGCGCCCAGCAGATCGGTCATCGTAATCAGGCCACCATCGTAGCGGTCCTGGTTGATGCGCAAACTTTCTTTCGCCTGTGCGATGGCGGACCGCGCGACCCCTACCTGCTGGCGGCTCGAATCCTGGTCGTAATAGGCTTGGCGCACTTCCAGGCGAACGCCGTCGCTGGCCGCCTGCTTCATCGCCGCTACCCTGTCCGCCAAAGCACGTTCGCGGGAAAGCGCCGCCCGCTTTGCTCCGCCCTGAAAAATGTCGAACTGGAGTTCGACCCCGCCCAGCCAGTTGTTGCCGCCGCCGGCGAGGAAGGCGGGGTTGTCCATCTCCCAGCCGGCAAACGCGTTCAGGCGCGGACCAAGGGAAGATTTGGCGATCGATACACTCTGCTGCTGAGCGGTTTGCTGGGCGTCGATCCGCTTCAAGTCCGGGCGATTCGCGAGTGCCTTCTGCTCCATCTCGGCCAGCGCGGGGACCGGCAATTCCCGGCCCGCCGCAGGCTCAATGGGTTGGTAAGTCGAATCCGCACACACACCCATCGCGGTGTTCAGTTGAGCGAGGGCCAACGCAAGATTATTTCTGGACCGAATCAGTTCCTGCTCCCGGCTTGCCAGGCGAACCTTGGCGCTGAGCAGATCGGACTCCACCACCACGCCGCTGTCAAACCGCGCCTGGCTGCGGTCCATGATGGACTTGGCCGTTTTTTCCGCCTGATCCGCGACCTCTACCTGCTTGCCGGCCATCAGCGCGCCGTAGTAGGCCTGCACGACGCGAAACACGATTTCCTGACTGGTGCGGTCGAGTTGGTGGGCGGCGGCGTCATTCATGTCCTGGGCCCGCCTTACGCCGTGCCAACTTGCGAATGAATCGAACAGGTTCCAGGTTCCGCCAAAGCGCGTGGAGAAATTGCCGTACGGCGGCGGCGTGTTTAGTTGGTTGAGAGTGAGATCGTTCATCGTGAAGCGCTGCTGCCGCAACTTACTGCCAAACACGTACACGGGATCATTCCCACG
>Ga0075018_10000554_pt1 | contig 11547 bp, 11 predicted proteins | sample ColStrG_CSR_2014_FD_71471 | JGI IMG/M metagenome (GOLD analysis project Ga0075018, IMG submission 71471) | Freshwater sediment microbial communities in response to fracking from Pennsylvania, USA - Cold Stream Run_MetaG_CSR_2014 | ecosystem: Environmental > Aquatic > Freshwater > Creek >... | reverse complement strand
CAGGTGGCATCACTCGTGTATCTCGACGCCTTCGTTCCAGAAGACGGCCAGGCGCTGGTCAACCTGCTGCCACCGGATACGTCCCGGTCCAGGACCGTGCCCGGCAAAGAGTGGTTGACGCTGCCGCCACCTGTGGAAGCCTTCGGTGAGCCGATCCCGGAAGTACGCGAGTTCACCGCTCGCAAGGGCTCGCCACAGCCGCTCGCCTGCTTCCTGCAGCCCCTGAAGCTCGGGGGCGGAATCCACCGCATCCGCCGCCGCACGTTCATCTACTGCAACGATCCTGAGCCCACGGCTTTTACTTCCATCTATGAACGCCTAAAAGGCCAGCCTGGCTGGTCGGTACACACACTCCCCTGCACACACTTCGCACCGTTGGAGATGCCTACCGAACTCACGGCACTGCTGCAGCAAACGATGGCGTGATCAGGGCGCGAGGCCGACCGCCTTGAATATCAGCTTGTCAAAGACGCGGTCGGGCAGCAGGCGCCCAAGAAACCAGATCCGGTCCAACGGATAGCGTGTGCGCGGCTTCGGAGACTCGATCGCGTGGCGTACCGCAGCGATCACCTTGTCCGCGGGCGGTGCGTTGTTCTCCTGCGCCTTGAGCGAACGATCAAAGTTCACCAGCCAGGTGGCGTAGTCCGTATGCGCGTAACGCTCTTCGAGCTTTTCTGCCTGTCGCTTCTCAACCAGCTTCGTGCGGACCAGTCCGGGTTCGATCGCCGAGACCTCGATGCCATAGAGCGAGAGTTCCCGCCGCAACCCCTGGGTGAGCGCCTCAACCGCATGTTTGGTCGCCGAATAGATGGTCATCAGCGGCACGGTGATCGCGCCCGCCACCGAGCCGATGTTTACAATACGTCCGGGCGGTCCCACGCGTTCCTGGCGCGCTCCCAGCAGCGGCAAAAAGGCCTGCGTGACCGCCAGCAGCCCAAATACATTGACGTCGAACGCCTTGCGGATCTCGGCCAGCGGCTGGTGCATCAGCGGACCGCCCTGGAAGATGCCGGCATTGTTGACCAGGGCCTTGAGGCCACACCCGCCCAAGGTGGCCTCAACCTGCTTCACGACGGCTGGCAGCGCTTCGGTATCGGTGACATCGAACACGAGCGGTATGAAATCCTTGGGCCAATGCGCCTTGAGGTCCGCGGCATCCTCGGCACGGCGGACGCTGCCCAGCACCAGGTATCCGCGTGCCAGCAGGTCCTCGGCGATCGCCCGGCCGATGCCGCTGGAGACGCCAGTGATGAGTACTGCCGGCTTGGGGTCATTGGTAGTCATATTCACAACTGTCCTTGATCAGATGCGGCGCCCAACATGGCGCCAATAGGGTTCACGCAGATCCTTCTTCAGGACCTTGCCGGCCGGGCTGCGCGGCAGTGTCGGCACAAAGTCCACGCTCTTGGGTGCCTTGACCGATCCGAGCCGCTCCTTGCAGAGCGCAATCAATTCGGCGGCCGTGGCCTGGGATCCCGGTTTCAGCTCGACCACGGCCTTGACGGCCTCGCCCCAGTCAGCATCGGGTACACCGATGACGGCGCAATCCAGTACCGACGGGTGCGTCCACAGCAGCTGCTCCAGCTCGCTTGGATACACATTGAAGCCGCCGCTGATGATCATGTCGCGCTTGCGATCGGTGATATGCAGGAAGCCCTCGGCATCCACAGAACCCACATCGCCCGTATGCAACCAGCCGTTCACAATCGTCTCTGCGGTCTTCTCCGGCTGCTTGTAGTAACCCTTCATGACGATCTCGCCGCGGATGCAGATCTCCCCCGTGGCACCGGGGGGCAGCGCCTGCCCGTGTTCGTCCATGATGGCGAGCGCATTGAGCACCGAAGGCAGCCCGCAGGAACTGAGGCGCTCATCGCTGGCGATCCGGCCGTCGACGAAGTGGTCACCGGGTCGCAGACAGGAGATTCCCCCTGGAGCCTCGCTCTGGCCGTAGCCCTGCAGCAGGATGGGACCAAAGAGTGCGAGCGCCTGCTTGAGCTTTTCCACCGACATGGGCGCCGCGCCGTACATCAGGTACCGCAGCGAGGAGAAGTCGCGCTGCTCGATGCCTGGAGTCTCCAGCAAGCGGTAGATGACGGTGGGCGGTAGGAAGAATTCGGTGATGCGATGCTTTTCGATCGCCTCCAGCAGCGTCGCCGGGTCCGGCCGCGTCAATACCACGACCGTGCCACCTCGCGTGCTGGCCGGAATGCTCAGAAACCCTGCCGTGTGCGTCATCGGTGCGGCCGCCAGGTTCACGATCGGCTGTTGCGGCGCGTAGTGGTTGTTGATGATCGAGGTGGCCATCGAGACTGCCAGGTTTCGATGCGTGAGCATGACGCCCTTCGGCCGTCCGGTGGTTCCGCCGGTAGGCACGAGTGCCGCGAGTTGATCGGCCTGCGGGGCTGTCGCAGGAGCGGAGCGCGGTTTGTCAGCGCACCATGCCGACAGCGACTTGGCCCAAGGCAGCTCACCGTCAGTGCAAACCAGGGTAGTGAGCCTGGGGCAGCTGCCGCGAAGTCTCTCGACCAGCGGCGCAAAACTCTTCTGGAAGAACAGCACCTCGACATCAAACTCGTTCAGCAGTGCCTGCTGCTCCTCATCACTGCTGCGCGGATTGACGGGCACCCAGGTAAAGCCTGCGCGCCACAACCCCAGCACACACATCCACGAGACCGGATGATTGGCCGACAGCACAGCCGTCTTGGTTTCGGCCGGCCGGCCGAGGCCCAGCAGCGCATGGGCCACCTGACAACTCGTCGCAAAGGCCTCCGCAAAGGTCCAGCGCTCATTGCCCATGATGTAGGCCGTCGCCTGCGGATTGAGGGCGTGTCCCCGATCAAAGAAGTCGGCCATGGCCATGAGCGCGCAACCCCTACAGCGGCGTGCCGTTGATGCGCGCGATGGTCGCGGGCAGATCGAGCTCCACTTCGCGGGTCTGCTTGAGGGGCAGCATGGCCTCGATGCCAGCGCGCATCTCGGTGCCCGCCATTGCCGCACGGAAGCCGTCGTTCTCGGCCGCCATGCCGGCAAACATCAGCTCACCCGCGGGCTCGAACACCCGCTTCAATACTTCACGGTGCATTGCAATCACCGCAGGCGAACGGCTCGCTACAGATTTGGCCAGTCGATCGACATAGCCATCGAGCTCCCTGGCCGGCAGCGCTCGATTGATCAGGCCATAGCGTTCCGCCTCCGTGCCGCTGAAATCACGGCCACTCAGCAGGAACTCCAGCGCACGCGCCGGACCGGCCATCATCGCAACTCGGGTTGTGCCACCGCCGCAGGCCAGGAATCCGCCGCTCGCCTCGGGCGAGCAGAACTTTGAATCCTCGCTCGCAAAACGCATGCTCAGGCCCAGGATGAATTCGAGACCGCCGCCACGGCAACGCCCTGCCACCTTGGCGATCGTGACCTGCGGCAAGGCCTGCCAGGATACCGCCAGCGCCTGCAGGGCGTTGATGTCCGGATACTTGCCTGCCGCCTTGGGGTCGTCACCTGCTGCCGCCACGTCGTTGAGATCAACGTGGGCCACGAAGAAATCCGGATCGGCGCTGTCGAGGATGACCACGCGCGCCTCCTTGTCGACCATGAGTGCGCCGCAGAGCTGGAATAGCTCGCCGATCATCTTGAAGCTGAGCAGATTGATGGGCGGATTGGAGAGGGTCACGCGCAGGATCGCACCGTCACGCTTAAGCGAAAAAGTTGAGTAGCTCACCGGATTTTCCTCAGGCTGTGTCGATGGAGTGGCAATGCGGAATCAGACGACCTGCTCGACCTTGATCGAAGCGTAGCCATAACTCTTGAGCGCCCCCAGCAACTCACGATGACCGAATACCTCGCTCGGTGAGCGCAGGCCGGTGACGCGCGGCACCTCCACCGCCAGGCGACTGGCCGCATAGGCCTGCAGCGCTCCGGTCGTGAGGTATCCGCCCGTGCTGAAGAGGGTGCTCTTCACCGCCACGTTGTTACCCGTGGCGAGACAGACGTCGATGGACCGGTGCACCTGGCGCGACTCGCGCGGCGGCGTCGCCGCCGCGACCGACTTGGCCAGGTGGTCAAGCAGCGGAATCAATTGCGCTTCAGGCATCCACTGCAGCGATACCTTGTGCATGCGCTCCAGCTCGAGCTCCTTCTTGTAGAGCTCCTGGTTCCACATGGCGACGTCCATCTTGCAGTTGCGGACCCGCCCATCGCGCCGGAACCAGAGCGGATTGGAGGAACCTCCCCAGTTGGAGGTGATGAGCACTTCGCCCGAGGGCGTACAGACCTGACCGTTCTCGACACCCGGGTAGCGCACCAGCTCGCGATCCTTCAGGTAATAGCAGGCGCGACCTACAGCATCGAAGATGGACTGTGCCGACGCGACGGTGGGCACTGCCGAGCCGATCGCATGGAGCCGCAGGGAATCCAGGCCTGGCGTCTCCAGGCAATGACGAGCGCCGATCTCGCTGACGGCATGCATGTAGGCCATCGACGGAATCATGACCAGCCCGGCCTTGGCAAACTCGGCCGCAAAGCGCTCCTCGATCTGCAGGAAGGCATGCTGCTCTGCGCTGGTGTCCATGTAGTGGCTGCCCGTTCGCAGGCAGGCCTCCGCGACCTCGAGGTTATAGCGTGCGAACGGCCCCACGGTATTGCAGACGACCTTGCGGCCGCTGAACAGCTTGCGCAGTGCTGCCACCGTGTGCTCGACCTCGGCGATCTCGTAGCGCGCGCTCTCGATGCCCGGCACCTGGCGCAGTGACTCTTCCACCCGCTGGCGATTGCGGCCCGCCGCGATGAAGGGCACTCCCAGTTCGCGCAGATGCTCGATCACGAGACGGCCGGTGTAGCCACTGGCGCCGTAGACAACAACGGGGAAGTCGGTGCTCAAAGGGGTGCCCTCAATGTTTGGGTAGACCAATGTTGCCAGCGATCACTCACGTCCCCAGCCTTCTTTCTGGTGCAACTGGCTGAGCAGGTACCCGTAGTGCATCTGCAGCAGGTGGTTCTCGCCATCTTCGATTTGCATCGCGCGACCGTCGCGCAGGAGCTTTTCAATCGGGTATTCGCGGGTCAGGCCCACGCCACCAAAAAGCAGCATGGATTCTTCGACCACGCGCATCATCTCGCGACAACAGTAGGCCTTGCCCGATGCCGTGAAATAGGGATGCGCGCGCGGCGAACAACGAGTGTAGTGTGCAACATGTCGCGCCATTGCCCGGATGGTTTCGACGCCGGTGCCGATAGAGCCCAGCCGGTACTGCGTGAGCTGGAGGGTGGCGAGCACTGCACCGCCCTGCTTGCGCTCGTGCACGTAAGTGAGCGCCAGCTCGAAGGCGGCGCGCGCCAGGCCGGTGGCGATATGGCTCATGGCCGTCCCGGCGTGAGCCCAAGCATGCGCGTGCTTCGATTCATAGTCGTCGCGCGTGGCGATGGCGAAACGCCTGGGCACCCGCACGCGATCAAAGAAGATTTCGCCTTGTGGCAACGGACGCTTGCCCAGCTTCTCGAGTGGCTTGCCACGCGAGACGCCCTTCAGATCCAGGGGCACGATGATGTTGCAGCCGAAGGTATTGCCCTGTTGATCGTGAAAGCCTTCGCCATAATCGGCGACGATATCCATCAGGGCCACCTGCGCCACCGGCCCGTTCGAGACCCAGGCCGAGCTCTGCCCGTTGATGATGATCTCGTCGCCGGAAAATGTGGCTTGCAGGTTGCCCTTATTGGCCACCGAGCCCGGATAACGCTCGGCGGGATACAGGATGAGACCGTCCGAACCGCGATCCGGCTGGGTGGCACACCAGCACCCCAGCTTGTTCTCGCACAGGTCGACCAGCTCCTGCTGTCCGGTCGCCTGTGCCATGGCCAGGGGCAGGCCTCCGACTCCGATAGACACGGCGAGCCCGGCATCGCCCCAAGCCAGTTCTTCGATGGCCACACCCTCCATGCGCGCGGCCAATTCCGGCGTAAGGCCCGCCATTGCATCGGATCCCAGGCCCAGTTTTTGTCCCTCGCGGTGGAAATCCCAAAAGGGTGATCCGGGCAGGTAAGCCTGGTCGGCGCTCATACGGTCCACTGCCCTGCCGATCGGACGCATCACTTCGCGAGCGAAGCGATGCACACCCTGCTGCATGCCTTGCTCCTCTTCCGTAAGAGCAGCGTCGAATCCCGAGAGGCCTACTGCCGGTAGCGGAACCTCGTGCCGCTGCGTTGGTGTCATGTCTGTTCCCGCCCCTGATGATGATGGTCGCAAAGGTCAGCGCGTAAACAAGCTGACGGTTACCACGGCCTCTTCGTAGCCGACGGACCCTCCGCCGTTTTCCTGCAAGGCAACCTTGGCCCCGATCACCTGGCGCAGACCGGCCTCGCCGCGCAACTGGGTCACGAGTTCGTGGATCTGCCCCAAGCCCGTGGCACCGATCGGATGACCCTTGCACTCCAGCCCACCCGAGGGATTAACCGGAATGCGCCCACCTACCGACAGCTCACCGGCCTCTGCGGCCGCGCCCGACTGACCCATCGGGGTCAACCCGAGATACTCGACTGCCATGACTTCGCCCATCGCCGAGGCATCGTGCACTTCAGCGACCGAGACATCGCTCGGACCAATGCCCGCCTGCTCGAAGGCCAGCTGCCCTGCGCGTCGACAAACGGCCTGGTCGAAGGCCTCCGGCTCGCGCATTGTGCCGGTGGTGATGGCGGTGGCCGCCACCCGAATCGCGCGGCGCGAATCTCCTGCCAGGCGCTTGAGCCCCGCGGCCGTGCACACCAGCACGGCGGCGGCCCCATCGCTCAGCGGCGCACACATGGGCGTGGTCAGCGGAAAGGTAATGGGCGGAGCCGCCAGCACCTGCTCGATCGTGAAGGGTTGCCGGAACTGCGACAGCGGGTTGTGCACGGAGTGCATGTGGTTCTTGGCGGAAATCGCCGCGATCTGCCGCTGCGTGGTCCCGAAGGTCTTCATCCAGTAGCGGCACATGGCGGCGTAGATGGCCATGAACCGACTGTAGGGGCGCGTCGATTCACTTCCCGGCGGAATCTCGATGCCGGTACCCAGGGCCATGAGCTTGGCTTCGTTCGCCGCCGCCTTGGTGACGTCCCAACCGCCTTCGAACATCGCCATGACACGCTTCTTGTCCTCGATGTTCATCTTCTCAGCGCCGATGGCCAAGGCCACATCGCAGGCGCCAGCGTGCAGGGAGTGCACTGCCAGCTGAAAGGCGCTGGTGCCCGAGGCGCAGGCATTCTCCACGTTGTAGACCGGGAGCCCGGTCAGCCCAAGCTCCGTCAGCACGACCTGACCGGGCACGGCGTTCTGGCCCTGCAGCGGCCCCTGGGTCACGCCGGAGTAGTAGACTTGGCCGATATCGGCTCGCGTCGCGCCCGCATCGCTCAAACTCGCCTCGAGCGCCTCGGCCGCGAGCGAATGCAGCGAGCGCTCGAGATGTTTCCCGAACTGCGTCATACCTACGCCGACCACATAGATGGGCTGATTCATTGCCATCCTGTGAAGCTAGGGCCTGGGGTTGGCAGCCGCCCCCCCCAAGGAGGAGTGGGTAGCCCAATCGCTGGCACTCGGTATCGTCGCACCTGGATCGGTCACACGTCGGGCATCCCATGTTCAAGGGCAAAGTTGTCGCCATCACCGGCGCCGGTTCAGGCATTGGCCGTGCATTGGCCATGGAACTGGCCCCGCTGGGCGCCAGGCTCGCACTGGCGGACATCAATCCGGCAGCGCTCGCGGAGACCATGACGTTGCTGCCGGCCGGTACCGAGGCACGATCCTATTCGCTCGACGTGAGCTCCCGCGAAGCCGTCTTTCGCTTCGCCGCCGATGTGCAACGCGACTTCGGGGCCGCACACTTCAGCTTCAACAATGCGGGCACAGGCGTATTTGCCACCGTCGAGAACACCGAAATCGAGGAATTCGAGAAGGTACTGAACATCAATCTCTGGGGCACGATCTACGGCACCAAGGCCTTCCTGCCGATCATGCTCGCGCAGAAGGAAGGCTGCATCATCAATATATCGAGCGGCTTCGGCCTGATCGCCGCGCCCTGCCAGGCGGCCTACTGCATGTCGAAGTTCGCGGTACGTGCGCTCGCCGAAACCCTGTGGCACGAACTCCCGGGCACGGGCGTGCGCTCGGTCGTCGTCCACCCGGGTGGCATCAACACCAACATCGCCAAGAATTCCCTGCAGGCCCGACACACGGGCGAACTGGAGCAACGGCTGATGAAAGGCGTGGGCGGCAAACTGACCACCACACCCCAGGACTGCGCGCGCCAGATCATCCGTGGACTCCAGGCGGGCAAGAATCGGCTGCTGGTCGGCTCCGGCTCCAAGGTCACCATGCGACTGGCGCGGCTGCTGCCAAACCGCTACGGCATCGTGCTGCGCCGCCTGCTGGGCTTCTAGGGCCACAATTTCTACCGGCAATCAACCCAGGGGATCCCTTTGAAAAACGACACGATCAATCGCCGGTGGCTCGTGGCGCGCCGACCGGTCGGGCCGGTCAAGGTGGAAGACTTTGCCTATGAGGAGGGGACGGTGCCCTCACCCCAGGACGGCGAGCTCGTGCTGCGCACGCTTTACTTCGGTTACGACGCGGCGCAGCGCTTCTGGCTGACTGAACAAGGCGCGGGCTACCTGCCACCGATCAAACTGGGTGACCCGATGCTCACCGGCGGGATCGGACAGGTGGTCGCATCAAGAAATTCCGCCTTCAAGGTGGGCGACATCGTCGAAGGGCTGATGAGCTGGCAGGACTATGCGCCGGTGCGCACGGATGGCCCGATACCGCTACGGGTGTTGCCGAAGGCAGATTACCCGCTGACCTGGAATATGAGCGTGTTCGGGGTAAATGGCCTGACTGCTTACTTCGGCGTCACCGATGGCCTGAAGGTCAAATCCGGCGATACCGTCATCATATCGTCCGCGGGCGGAGCTACCGGACTACTCGCTGGTGGCATTGCCAAGATTCTGGGCGCCGCCAAGGTCATCGGCATCGCCGGCGGCCGCGACAAATGCCAGTGGATTGTCAAGAACGCGGGCTACGATGCCGCCATCGACTACAAGGGCGAAGACCTCGGCAAGCGCCTGGCAGAGCTTTGCCCGCAAGGGGTCACTTGTTATTTCGACAATGTAGGCGGCGAGATCCTTGATACGGTCTTGATGCACATGGCCAATCTCGGCCGCATCCTGATCTGTGGCGCGATTTCGTCCGGCTACAACGACACCAAGGTGCAGGGCCCGGTCAACTACATGCAGATCTGCGCCCGGCAGCTGACAGCGCAGGGTATCCTGCTGCCGTTCTACAAGGACAGGATTGGCGAGGGTATCAACGCGCTGGCGCAATGGGTCAAGGAAGGGAAACTGCGGGTGCATGAGGAGATCTTCGAGGGCTTCCAGCGGGCACCTGAATTGCTGCCCACGATGTATGCTGTCAAGAATCCCGGGAAACTCCTGCTGCACGTGGCTGATCCCGTCTAGGTTGCCGTGACCTCGCATCAAGCCCAGTGAAGGACGACTACCAAGCCCCGCTGGTCACCCGCACTCGCCACGAGCTCACGCGCCGAACGCTGAATGTCGTGCGCGTCGAACAACTGCCGCCAGGAATGGTTCGCATCGTGCTGGGTGGCGATGAACTTCGGGGATTCATCTCGCTGGGCTTTGACGATCACATCAAGCTGTTCTTTCCGCAGGGGAATGAGGAGCCGGGAGTCGCACCACCCATGCGCGACTACACGCCGCGCTACTTCACGGCTGACCCTGGTGAGCTGTGGGTCGACTTCTTCCTGCACGGCGGCGGCCCCGCCACGAGCTGGGCGGCGCAGGCAAGCATTGGGCAGAGGCTGCTGATCGCCGGACCCAGGGGATCTTCGGTCATCGCGCCGGACGGCATCGCGTTGCACCTGCTGATTGGCGATGAGACCGCCCTGCCTGCCATTGGCCGGCGGCTCGAGGAACTGCCCTCATCGAGTCGTGCGCTAGTAGTGGTAGAAGTTGAATCAGGTACCAAACGCCCGGTGCTGCAGAGCCAGGCTGCCGTTCAGTGCGTCTGGGCGCAGCGCGATCTGCGCGATAGCGTGCCCTCGCCCGCCCTCATCGATAGCTTGCGCGGGCTAGAATTTGCGACCAACCGTTGCTTTGCCTGGGTGGCCTGTGAATCCCGGACTGCGCGGGCGATCCGCACCTATCTGCGCGACGAGCGCGGGTTCGACAAGCGCTGGATCAAGGCTGCCGGGTATTGGCAACAGGGAGCCACTGGCACGCACGACAGCATTCCTGAAGAGGCGTGAGTCTAACCATGGGCACGCTCTACCTGGTGCGACACGCCCAGGCGGCCTACGGCACCGAGGATTACGATCGACTGACGGAGGTCGGATTCGCGCAGGCGCGCCTGCTGGGAAAGTACTTTGGCATTCGCGGTATCCGTTTTGACGCCGTGTATATCGGCGAACTGCGACGGCACGCTGAAACGGTACTGGGCATAGTGGAGGGAAATCCCGATACCCGCGACGCCCCGGGCCCCGAGCGTCACGCCGGCCTCAATGAATACAACGCAGAGGCCTTGGTGTTGGCCCTCACCGGGTCCGCTCCCACGCCAGAACTGGCCGCTGCGCAACGCGATCCGACGCGCGTGCGCGAACGGTTTCGCGTGCTGAAGCAGGCGCTGCTGGCCTGGACCGAAGGCCGCATCCAGCCGGCAGGCATGCCGGTATGGCAAGCCTTCCAGGACGCCGCCGTCGCCGCGCTGATGGACGCGCGCCAGCGCTATCCAGACGGCAACGTGCTAATGATCAGCTCAGGGGGCCCCATTTCCGCCGTCGTGGCAGCAGCCCTCGACGCGCCGGCGCGAACCGCCGTGGAACTGAACCTGCGGATGCGCAACAGTTCGGTGACGGAATTCGCCTGCTCCGCGCGGCGACATGCGCTGGTGTGTTTCAATGCGCTACCGCATCTTGATATGCACCCGGACCCGACGCTGACCACCTATGCCTGAGAATCGCAAGCTCACCGAGATGCAGGAACGCATCAGGGATCACCTGGACCGCTATATCGCCACCGACGGCGCCGACGGCTACCTGTGGGACACCGGTCCTGGCGCAGGCAGGGGCATGGTCCCCACGCTGCTGCTGACCACGACCGGCAGAAAATCTGGCCGGATCATGACACTGCCGCTGATCTTTGGCCGTTCTGGCGCCGACTACATCGTGGTCGCCTCCAAGGGCGGCGCACCTCAGCACCCCGCCTGGTACCTCAATCTGCAGGCCAACCCGGACGTGCAGGTGCAAGTCAAAGCCGACAAGTTTGCGGCGCGAGCCCACACCGCCGACGCCACTGAGCGGGCCCTACTGTGGCCCCTGATGGTGGGGATCTACGGTCCCTACGCGGATTTTCAGTTGAAGACGGACCGCTCGATTCCCGTCGTGGTGCTCGAGCGAACCTGAGCGCGCTCTAGTTGTGATTTCTAAGGACGTTGTTCACCCGATCTGAGAGCTAAGCGGCTGACGGGTGGCTGGTGTCCAAGGCTAGCATGGGGCCTGCAGTGGTTGTATCTGT
>Ga0075018_10000553_pt1 | contig 11562 bp, 11 predicted proteins | sample ColStrG_CSR_2014_FD_71471 | JGI IMG/M metagenome (GOLD analysis project Ga0075018, IMG submission 71471) | Freshwater sediment microbial communities in response to fracking from Pennsylvania, USA - Cold Stream Run_MetaG_CSR_2014 | ecosystem: Environmental > Aquatic > Freshwater > Creek >... | reverse complement strand
CATGTGTCGTTCGACCACGGTGCGGGTCGTCTCTGTGGTCATGGTGATCCCCTTCGCTATCCGGGGATGCACGGACGACCCCCTTGTCGGAGGGGCCATTGTGCACCACTCGGATCACCGAGGTGTTCCGAGACCGGAGCGCGGCAATACTGTCCGGATGCCCGCGCCGAACGTCCATGGACGACGCCGCGTCGGCCGGAGGTTCCGGCTGTTGACGACCAGCGTCGTCTTTCTTGCCGTGGCGGCGATTGCCATTCTGGTGGTTGCTCGCGGCTCCGGCCCAATGGCGAGGGGCTCGGTGACCACGAAACCGGTCTCGGCTCCTGTAATGACCACCACCACCACGTCACCGTTCCATCATGTCCCACCCGGCCCGCCGACCGACCAGCGGACCATGTCGCTGCTCACGACCATCGGCGGTCCGATCTCCCCGAAATCGGTCGACGCTTCCGATACGGGCCTCGTGCTCGCCCAGAACATGATGTACCGGCACTCGATGACCGTCTACAACTCGGCCGGAACCCTGGTGGCGACGATTCCCGACACCGTCAACCTCGCAGCCCTGGGAGTTCCGGGCGGGGCCACGGTGCAGGGAGCACCGGTCGAGGCTGCCTTCACGCCGGACGCCCGGTATGTCTATGTCTCGAACTACTCGATGTACGGGCCGGGCCAAGGTCCCGAGGGGAGCGATACCTGTACGCCGACCTCCGCACTGGCCGCCGGCGACACCCCGAGCTATGTCTACCGCGTGGACGTCAAGACCCTGGCCGTCGACCAGGCCATCCAGGTCGGGATGGTGCCGAAGTATGTGGCCGTCACGCCCGACGGCAGGTATGTCCTGGTCACGGACTGGTGCTCCTGGGACATTCGGATCATCGATGTGAGCTCCGCCAAGGTCGTCGCCACCCTGGCCACCAATGGCTCCTATCCCCGGGGCATCGCCGTCACCCCGGACTCGAAGACGGCCTATGTGGCCATCATGGGTGGCAGCACGGTGGAGAAGGTCGACCTCACTTCGCTGACTGTTGTCACTTCGTTTTCCGTGGGCGCCAACCCTCGCCACGTGGTCATGGACCCGGCTGGTGCATTCATCTACGTCTCACTCAACTCACCGGGCGATGTGGTCAAAGTCGACCTCGCCACCAACACGGTGGTAGCTCGCACCCATACCGGGCAGGAGTGCCGTTCACTGGCCATCTCCACCGACGGCAGGTCGCTGTACGTAGTGAACTACCAGTCGGACTCGATCTCCAAGCTCCGTTCATCCGACCTGGGGGTGCTGCAGACCATTCCTACGGGCGTGCACCCGATCGGAATCACCTACGACGCCACAACCGGCAACATCTGGGTCGCCATCTACACGGGCCAGATACTGGTCTTCGCCGACAAGTAGTGGAAGCACAACTTCAGTGACCGGCAACTCCGTCGAGCCGAAGCGGAACCAGCGGGCGACGGCCGGCCCGTCCTCCATGAATTCCATCTACCGCCGTCGGCGGTTGGCGGCGGGCGGGATCGGTGTCGTCTTCGCTGTCGGATTCGCCGTATTGCTCGGTTGGGTGGTCGGCGGCTCGTCCGGCTCGTCCGGCACGTCCGGCTCGTCGCCGGCACCGATTTCCTCGCTGTCGGCCACGACGACCTCGTCGACTGTCTCGTCGACTCCTTCGTCGTCGACCACGACCACCACCGACCCCGGGTTGTTGCCGCAGACGTCCGAGATACCCCCGACCGACGTGGCCTCGATCTCCCGCCGGATGGCGCCCCTCTGGGCGGCCATGAAGACCGACAGTCTCCCGGTGGGCATGACGGTCTTCTTCCCGAAATCGGCCTATCAACAGGTGAAGGCCGGCATCTTGTCGAATCCTGTCGGCGACTACCAGAACCGCCTCGTCGCCCTCTACGGAATGGACCTCAACACCTACAATGCGGCCCTCGGTATTCCGCCGGCGTCGGCCCTACTCGCCGGGTTCGCGGTCGAACCATCCCTGGTCCATTGGGTGGCGCCCGGTGCCTGTACCAATGCGATCGGCTATTGGCATCTTCCGAACATCCGCATCTCCTATTCGTCACGGGGGTCGGTCTCCTCGTTCGGAGTGTTCTCGCTCATCTCATGGCGGGGAGTCTGGTACGTCGTCCATCTCGGTCCCGTACCCCGGACATCGGGCACGGGCGTCCTCGACCTGCCGGCCAATGGACAAGGAACGCCAGGGCCCGGAGGAGGCTGCTGACCGCCTCCGGGTGGGAGCCGAACGCTCTGGGAGATTCGTCCGGTCGAGTTGTCAGCGACGGCGGGCCTGTCAATATTGTGGGCTCCAATCGCCTTGGACCGGTACCATTCTGGGATCTGGATGGACTATCCGTCCAGCAGCAGTGCCATGCAGACGACGACAGATGAGGAGGCTCCAATGGGCCGAAAAGTAGCTGACTGCCGCGATTTCCCGAGCGAGAGCAATTGCACACTGACAATCGCCGGCGAAGAGGATGAAGTCGTCGCCGCAGCGACCCAGCATGCGGTCTCGGTTCACGGGCACGAGGACACCGCCGAGGTGCGGGACTGGCTCCGCCAGAACCTGAAAGACGCAGCGCAGGCGTAGCTCGCTTCAGCCAGGACCCTCTCCTCCCACCGACTCCAGATAGGACGGATTGGCCACCAGGAGTTGGTCACGGACCGATTGAGCCAGCACGCGACCGACAGTGTCCAGAGAGTCGTCGAAGCTACCGGAACGGATGGTCGACGCCAGTTCCGCATCCCCGTTGAACCCAAGACCGGCGAGACGGTCGGCGTGGGCCCGGACCATCGACTGGCCGAGCCGGATCTCGCGCTCGACCATGAGTAGGACATTGCGGACGACCCGATTGTCGAAGGTTGCGCGTCCGCCTGGTTCATCGACTGCTGACGTTTCGAGGTGCTCGCGCACCGCTTCCACCAGCTCGAGGGCGGATGGACGGCCGAACGGTTCGACCGCCAATGGGGGAGTCAGGTCGACGGTCGGCGGTCCGGCGTCGTCCGGGGCGAGATCGAGGAGGAGAAGGAGATCCCACTCGCTCTCGCACACCCGCCGGCCTATCGCCGCCAACTCGACCGATCGGGTGGAACCGCCGAGGTGGGTGGCCGCCTGAAGGGCGCAGATCACCGCCCACTTGACGGCGGCGTACACCTCCCACCATCGCACGCGATCCGATCCGATGGCCTCGCCGCCGGCCGATCGGTAGGCATCGAGCAGCTCAGGCAGGTCACCGAAGCCACCAACCCGACCGTGACCGCCGAACCGCCAAGACCGGGCACATAGCCAGCCGATGTCTTCGGCCGGGTCGCCGGCGTGGGCCAGTTCCCAGTCGAGGACGGCGCACAGGCCGTTGGGCCCGACGAGAAGATTGCCCATCCGGAAGTCACCGTGGACGGTGACCCGACGATCCGATACCGGCCGGTTCATCTCCAGCCAACGGACCCCGAGTTCGAGGCAGGGCCGCACTTCTCCTAGCCCGTCGAGAAAGGGCAGCGGTTCACGCAGCGGATCGCGTCGGGGCATCCCGGGTATGGAGTCGGGGTCGATGCGGTGGATGGAAGCCAGTGCCGAGCCACACTGGGCGGTGAGTGCATTCCGGGCGGTGGCCCACTGTGGGTCGCGCAGGAGTTTGCGTGGGATGGTCTCGCCCTCGATCCGCTCCACGACCATCCATCCCGGATCGAGACCATCCTCGACTCCGGCCGCCACGACCTGAGGGACGGGAACATCGAGGTCGTCGGCTGCCCGCAACAGCCTTGCTTCGATGGACACCCGACCCCCGGGAACCAGCCCGTGGGATCGTTCCTCCTGGAGGATCATCGGTCGGGTGGAGCCGTCGCCGGCCTCGAGGTCGAACGCACTGGTGATGCGGGAGGCTCCACCGGAAAGGCGTTGGAGGTCGATTACGGATCCACCCAGGGCCCGGCCGAGTGCAGCCGCCACCGCTTCACGGGAGTGGCCCATCAATCGACCGTGACCACGGGTCTCCCGCTCTCGTCGAGTTGGTGGAGGTACTCGGCGATACCAGTACCGGTGCGACTGGCCCGCTGGCTGTCCCGGTACGTCCAGCGGGTCAAGCCCTCGTTGATCAGGGTGCCCGTCGTGCGGCCGATATCGGCCACCCGCAGTACCTCGCCGGTCAGCTCGTACTCCCGGCTCTGCTTGTCCACCACGGTGAGGTGGACGATCTTCTGGGAGATTTCGTCGTCAGCCAACTCGGTCCGCAGTCGCCACTCGGCGATGCTGGTTGCCCGGCCACTGTCGTACACCCAGCCACGGTGGAGATCGCCGTGGTAGGTGCCGAGCCGGATGCCTCCAAAGTGGAGGTCGCGGTCGACGTTGATGCTGAACCAGCGCCACATGGTCGGGCCACCCCAGTTGCGTGGACCCCAGGATCCATCGCGGTTGCCCAGGGCTCCGTCCCAGGTCAGCCTGCGGCCGTCCACCTCCACCCAACCCGTCCAGCTACCGGCCTGCTCGTAGTGGCCCTTGCCGGTTGTCGCGGCGGCGTCCGCCGACTCTCCGGAACTTCGACGGCCCGATGCCTGACCGTCAGTCCCGATGGCAGGAGTGAGCGAATCGAACTGAAGATCGAGTCGGATCCGGGCCTCGTAGTCACTGACCGATCCCCGGGTGCAATCCCGTGCGGGCGCGGTCCCATCGAAGGTGAGCCGCCACGTGCGCATCGGCTCCAACATCTCGTAGCGGACGTCGCCGACCTCCAACACGGTGTCGACCATCTCCCGCTGCTCCTTGACGGCGCGGTACTCGGCGAGTCCACCTCCCGGTAGCCAGAGTGACAGGCCGATGTCCATCGTGCCGTCGTTGGGGCGAATCCCGATGCGGGTGAACAGACCGGAGTCCGTGTCGGGGTCGAATCCGTTGAAGTAGTACGACTCGCTCCAGGCCGCGTCGCTCTCGACGGGGTGACCGAAGTCATGGCGGGGCTCGAGGATCGGCACAGACCCATCATCGCCGCTCGATCGGCTGGCGACAACGGAGGCGACCCTCCGATCACCGAGACAGCGACCTACTTCTTGGCCTTGGTCTTGGATTTGGCCTTCGACTGGTTCAACGCCACCGCCGCTCGGATGAGCGCCTTCAGCGCCTTTTCGTCCAACTGCCCACCTTCGCGGATGTCGATGGCACGTCTCGTGCTTCCTTCGAGACTGGAATTGAACAGGCCCGAAGGATCCTCCAACGCCGCGCCCTTGGCGAAGGTCATCTTCACCACCGACTTGTAGGTCTCGCCCGTGCAGATGATCCCGTCGTGGTACCAGGTCGGGACCCCCCGCCACTTCCACTCCTCGACGACATCGGGATCGGCCCCCTTGATGACGCCCCGCAGTCGGCTGAGCATGGCACCTCGCCAGTCGCCCAACTCTTCGATCCTCCCGTCGATCAGTTCCGATGGGGTCCTGTCGTCCTGTGCGTCGTTGGTCGTCATTCCCGTTCCTCGCTCTTGGTCCTGCGGAGTGGTCGGACAGCGTGATCACCAGGGCCCCGACCCGGTCTGGGCCCGGATACGACCAGCTCAGGTACTGCCGACTCCTGCCTGGAGCTTGGCCATCACCTGGCTGATCGTGAAGCTGGCCGGTCGTTGCGAGGGTGGGAACTCGACGAGGGAGGTCATCATCTGGGCCACGAAAGCCTGGGCCGGAATCAGCGTCCATGCATGGTCGAGCATCCAGTCGAAGTACGTATTCGAGGTGATGTCCGCCCGTTCGAACGGATCGGTGCGGAGGTTGAAGATCTTCGGCACCCGCAGCTCGGTATAGGGCTCCATCCAGATGCGGAGGGTGCCGGTGGCGCGCTGCTCCAAGAAGACGAACTTCCAGTTGTCATAGCGCAGAGCGGTGAGGTCGCCATCGTCGGACACGTAGAAGAAGTACTGGCGTGGGCTCGTGTCGGCTTCGCCCACGAGGTAGCCGAGCTGATTGAACCCGTCGAGATGCACCTTGTACGTGGTTCCGCCGAGCTCATGGCCCGCCTGCAGCTTGTTGGCGATGTCCGGATCACCCGCCGCTGCCAGCAGGGTGACGAACCAGTCGTTGTGACTCATGATTCCGTTGAGCACCCGACCGGAAGGAATGGTCCCGGGCCAGCGGACCACGGCCGGGACCCGGTAGGCACCCTCCCAGTTCGAGTTCTTCTCGCTGCGGAACGGCGTCATTCCGGAATCCGGCCACGAGTTCATGTGCGGGCCATTGTCCGTGCTGTAGAGGACGATGGTGTCCTCGGCCAGACCAGCGTCATCGAGCATGTCGAGCAGGGACCCGACCAACTGGTCGTGGTCGATCATCACGTCGTGGTATTCGGACTGCCAGCGCCCTGCCTGGCCTCGACTCTCGGGCTTGCAGTGAGTGCGAAAGTGCATGTGTGTCGTGTTGAACCACACGAAGAACGGTGTGTCTGCTGCCTGAGCGTCACGCATGAACCGGGTGCTCTCGACCAGCACTTCATCATCGATGGTCTCCATCCGCTTCTTCGTCAGCGGACCGGTGTCCTCGATCCGCCCGTCGGCCCAACTGTGGATGACGCCACGGGGACCGAATCTCTGTTTGAAGTTGGGGAACTCGACGTCCCCCACCGGATAGTCGAAGAGCTCCGGTTCCTCTTCGGCGTTCAGGTGATACAGGTTTCCGAAGAATTCGTCGAAACCGTGCCGGGTCGGGAGGAATTCGTCTTTGTCGCCCAGGTGGTTCTTGCCGAACTGACCGGTGGCGTAGCCGAGGGACTTGAGTGCGGTGGCGATCGTCGGGTCCTTGTCCTGGAGGCCCAGCTCGGCACCGGGCATTCCGACCTTGGTGAGACCCGTCCGGTAGGGGTTCTGTCCGCAGATGAACGCCGCTCGGCCCGCTGTGCAACTCTGCTCGCCGTAATAGTCGGTGAACCGGACTCCTTCGGCAGCGATCCGGTCGATGTTCGGGGTTCGGTAACCCATGAGGCCGTCGCTGTAGCAGCTGAGGTTCGAGATGCCGATGTCGTCACCCCAGATGATCAGGATGTTCGGACGTCCGTCAGGCATGGGCTACCTCCGCAGTTCTTCGTGGATCCGAGTCTTCCGGACCTTAGTTTGTCGGCCCTGGAAAAGGACCACGGCGGCTAGGTTTCCTCACCCATGGTCAGCTGGCCTCCGGCGCGCAGTTCGGCGGGCCGTCACCGTCGACGTCCGCTCCATGGGCCTGGGCGGTCCGGGTTGGCGATGTGCCCGGCACGATGCGCAGCGGTCGTCCCAACGCATGCCACCGCCGACGGAGATCACGTCGTTCCTCCTCGTCATACCCGCCCCAGACACCGAACTCCTGGTAGGAGACGAGTGCGTACTGCAGGCAGGCCAGGCGAACCGGGCAGCGCCGACAGACGGCCTTGGCCTCGGCGATCTGCGGCACCGCCGGCCCGGTCACGCCAACGGGGAAGAAGAGTGTCGGATCGACGTCGCGGCATGCCGCCGAACGGCGCCACGACCGTTCATCGAATTCGCGCGGGATCCACACGACCCGCCCGGAGTCGTCCGTCGTCGCACGATTGTGAACGGGCTGGTTCATGGGTGGGTCGGAACGTCGTGCCTGTGGCAGCTCCAGCATGGTCGGCCTCACTTTCCACCGACTGCGGCGGAGGTCCGCAGGGGCGTAGGGCACCCTCTCCCCGGCGGGGAACGGTGGTCGGTTGATGTCCTCGGAGTATAGGTGGGAGTTCTGCAGAACTATGCACTAACCTCTGCAATATGTCGAACTTACCGATGCCCGAGGCCGAGCGCCTGATGACGGTGGGCGAATTGGCCCGGCACACCGGCGTGGCCCCGGCCACGCTGCGCTCGTGGGAGGCCAGGTACGGATTCCCTACCTCTGTCCGTCGGGTCGGTAGTCATCGTCGCTACGACGCCGAACAGGCCGCACTAGTCAACGAGGTCATCAGATTCCGGAGGTCAGGACTGTCCGTCGTGGCGTCGATCAGCGCCGCAGAGGAGTCGGTGGCTCGTCCGGCGACCTCGTTCTTCGCCGCGCTCCGATCCGGCGGGTTCGGACTCCGCACCCACGTGCTCGGCAAGCCGTCGTTGCGAGCGGTCACTTCGGCCATCGAAGATGAGTGCCTGGCTCAGGCCCATCGTCCGTTGCTCATGGGCGCCTTTCAGCGCGCCAAGTTCTATCGTCAGTCCGAAGAGCGTTGGCAGGAGTTCTCCCGGACCGCCGAGCGGACAGTGGTCTTCGCCGACTTCGCATCAGCACGCTCCGGTGACGATCAACCCGTCGAGGTCCCGCTCGCCGACGATTCACCGGTCCGCCGCGAGTGGGTGCTGGTGTGCGACTCGCCCGGGTTCTCGGCCTGCGTGGCCGGTTGGGAGCTGCCGGCTCCATCGGATATCACTGACGATGACCGCCGATTCGAGACGGTGTGGACCCTCGACCCGCCTGCGGTACGGGCGGCGACTCGGGTCGGGATCGCCTTGGTGGGGCAGTCCGACAGTGGACTGTCGGATGAATTGACGGCCTCCCTGCCCGACGTCGGCGGCCGTGCATCGCCGGACCTGGTGCGGGCCACGTCGTTGTTCGGGCGAATCGTCGACTACACCCAGCAGGCGGGTGACACCGGAAGTCTCGCCTCATGAGCACTGCTCCCTACACAGTGATCGACCAGACCTTCCTGTCGTTGGCGGCAGCTCCGGATGCTGAACTGTCTGTCGTGCCTGATCAGGTGGTACTCGAAGAGATGCCGGCCGGATGACGGAGGAGTCAGAGTAGGCAGGGGTGGGTAGGTCGAGTCCCGGTCCGTTGACGTGGTTCTCGCCTGTGCCGGTTGGCCCGCACCGGCCTGCTCGGAGATGCGCCTGTCCGGACGGTCAGCCGTCCGGTCGGATCAGGCCGGATCCGAAGTACCCGGCAGCCAACCGCTCCGGATCTGCGGCCAGCTCGCTCGCCAGTCCCGAACTGGCGATGCGGCCCTGGACCATCACGTAGGCGCGGTCCGCCACGGCCAGAACGGCATTCACGTGCTGTTCCACCAGGAGCATTCCCACCCCCGCCTGGCGGGCGGTGGCGGCCACCGCCGGCAGCAGCTGTTGGACGATGATCGGGGCCAAACCCAGGCTCAGCTCGTCCACCAAGAGCAGACGGGGCCTCCCGGCCAGTGCCCTGGCGATGGCCAGCATCTGCTGTTCGCCACCCGACAGGAGGCCGGCCCGACGGTCCAGGATGGCAGCCAGTCGAGGGAACGGGGCCAAGGCCATCTCCACGGCTTCGTTGTCGCCCCGCCGGGCGGCCAGGCGCAGGTGCTCACGGCCGGTCAGGCCGAAGAACAGGGCGCGGTCCTCGGGGACGTGGGCCAGCCCACGACGCACCAGAGTCAGTGCCGCGCTGGTTCGGCTGAACCGGCCACCACGCGGCGGATTGGCTCCCAAGACCAGCAGCTCCCCACCCAGTTGGGGCAGCAGTCCCGACACGGTCAGCAGGGTGGTCGTCTTTCCTGCGCCGTTCGCGCCCAGCAGCGCCACCACCTCACCGGCTTCCACGTACAGGTCGACATCGTGCACCACGGCCACGCCCCGGTAGCCGGCGGACAGCCCGCGCAGCTCCAGCACCCGCTCGCGCGCTTCGACCGTCTGGCCTGGTGCGGATGGCGCCGCCCCGCTCATGAGGTGCCGCCCAAGTAGGCCTCGATCACGATCGGGTCCTGGCGGACCTGGTCTGGTGATCCCGAGGCGATCACATGGCCGAAGTCGACCACCGTCAACTGGTCGCAGACGTCGAGGACCAGGGACATGTCGTGGTCGACCAGCAGCACGCCGATGCCCTGTTCGGGCAGGCTGCGCAGCACCCGACCCAGGGCGGTGGTCTCGGTGGAGTCGAGTCCGGCCGCCGGCTCGTCGAGCAGGATCAGCTTGGGCCTGGCCGCAACGGCCCGGGCCACGCCGATCAGGCGGCGCTGACCGTGGGACAGATCCGAGGGCCGGGCGCTCGCGCTCGAGCCAAGGCCTACGGTCTCGAGGGCGGCAGCCACGTGAGGTTGCTCCCTCCCCCGCCGCGGGGCCACGGCGTCGAGGAAGGGTGACCACCAGCGCGACGGAGTTGCGGCAACCAGAAGGTTCTCCTCGACGCTCAGGTCCTCGAACAGCTCGATGGACTGGAACGTGCGAACCAGGCCGGCTCGGGCACGCTGGAAGGGCGGAAGACTGTCGATGGGGTGACCGTCGAGCACGATCGACCCACCGGTACAGGCCACGAACCCGCAAAGAGCGTCGATAGTTGTGGTCTTGCCCGCCCCGTTGGGCCCGATGAAGCCCATGATGGCGTCGTCGTGCACGGTGAGCGACAGGTCGTCGACGGCCCGCAATCCGCCGTAGTCGACACTCAGCCCGACCACCTCGAGGAGCGCGGTCATGAGGCTGTGCCGAGGTGACGGGCCCGGAGGCGGGTCACGCCGCGTCGAACGGCCACGCTCACGCCGTCCGGGTAGAAGATGACCACCACGATCAACAGGAGGCCGGCCAGGGCGAACTGCGTGCTGGAAGCCTGGCCTGACACGCCGCCCTGGAGGCGGGTGAGCACTCCGCCGGAAGCGAGGACCCCGGCGATGACGGCGCCGCTGAGGGTGGCGATCCCGCCCAGGTAGCAAAGAGCCAACACGGCCAAGGCGCCGACCACGAGGAACTGCTGAGGTGACAGGGCCGGCAGTTCGTAAGCCAGCAGGGCACCACCCAATCCGGCGAAGAACGAGGATGCGGCGAAGGCACTCAGCTTGGTCGAGCTGACGTTGACCCCGGCGGCGGCGGCAGCCCGTTCGTTGCTGCGTACCGCCAGCCACCGTAGGCCGGTCGGGCTGCGTCGGAGGTTGGCGACCACGTGCATGCTGGTGGCCAACACGACCACGGCGACCACGCCGAACGCGGGACGGAAGTTGGCTCCGCCCCGGGCCAGGAAGCCCAGATCGATTCCGAACAATCGTGGCCGGGGCACGCCGGTGAGCCCGTTCAGGGCCGGCGAATCGAACACCAGCTGCTCAATAGCCACTGCCGCGGCGATCGTAGCTACGGCCAGGGTCATGCCCCGCACGCGCACGGCCGGCACGCCCACCAGCACGCCCACCATCACGGTCAGTGTCACGGCCAGCATCGGTGCCCACGGAAACCCGACACCGGCCAGGGCCAGCTTGGCCGTGGTGAACGCCGCCAGGCCGGCGAAGGCGTACTGGGCCAGAGAGATCTGGCCCACGTAGCCGGTAATGACCACGCACGACAGGGCGATCAGCGCGGCGATGGCCGATACCACGATGGCCAGGCGCCACTGGGCGTCCAGCGTGTAGAGCCCGAACACCGCCACCACCGATAGCAGAGGCACCCACAGCCACGGTCGTCGGGGGACAGGCGCGGCAGGTAGGCGGTCGTCCCCCAGTGACCCCCGGGAGGGGAGGCGGGCTCCCCGGACGGTGATGGCGACCAGGATGATCAGCACGGGCAGCGCTTGACGGAGGCCGCTGACGGGCAACCAGGGCGGCAGCCAACCGGCTCGGGACTGGAAGATGGCCACGGCACTCTGGCCCACCCCGATGGCCAGTCCGGCGA
>Ga0075018_10000552_pt1 | contig 11565 bp, 5 predicted proteins | sample ColStrG_CSR_2014_FD_71471 | JGI IMG/M metagenome (GOLD analysis project Ga0075018, IMG submission 71471) | Freshwater sediment microbial communities in response to fracking from Pennsylvania, USA - Cold Stream Run_MetaG_CSR_2014 | ecosystem: Environmental > Aquatic > Freshwater > Creek >... | reverse complement strand
GGAACCACCACATTGCATGTGGCTCGTCACTTGGCGTCCAAGAAGAACCTATCCGTGGTGACACCCTCGCTGGCGATACTGGAGGAGTTGTCCGGAAGCCAAGTCGTTCAAGTGCGGCTGACAGGCGGCGTGTACCGCCGGGGCAGTCACGACCTTACTGGGCAGGCGATGCTCGATACTCTGGCCAGCATCTACGCCGACAAGGTGTTCTTCGGTGCTGCGGCACTCTCGTTCGTCATTGGAGTGATGAACTACGACCCGGAAATGCCGAAAGCATATCTGCGAGCGGGCCGGGAACGCATTCTGGTTATTGACAGCAGCAAGATTTGGGCGGAAGCGATCTACCGTCTGTGCCCGGTGAAGAAATGCGATCTCGTCATTGTCGATAAGGGCGTGAAGGCGGGAGATCTGACCCGGCTGCGCAAAATGACGAACGTGCTGGTCGCGGAGTAGGGCAACGTTACCGCAATCACCAAGATTTTTTGTCTGAGTTTAGTGCGTGCTCAGAAACGCTTCGGTAAAGTATTCAAACGATTTAGTGATGGAAACCAGGAGGATGTATGGCAGATGAGCGGAAGTCCTGTGTACAGGTCGTAGCGTCAAGTTTGTCGATGAGCTGTTCAGGATCCCGTAAGCACGCCGGTTGGTCGGCTCGGCATCTCACCGTTCTCGTTTGCCTCGTGGCGCTGTCCTGTCCCGTCAGCTTGGTCGCACAGTCCACACAGGGTTCGCTCCTGGGGGCTGTGCAGGATGCCAGCGGCGCCGTCGTTCCCGGGGCTGAAGTGAAGATTGTCAGTCTTACGGAAGGCAGCGTCCGCATTTTTACCACAGATTCGGCGGGCAAGTATCTGGCGCTGGACCTCAAGCCTGATCGCTATCGGGTGGAAGTCGCCAAGGCAGGCTTCGTTCACCAAGTCGTGAACGACGTAGCTCTACTGGCGCGCCAGGAACGCCGCCAGGATTTCACCTTGCAGGTCGGCGCCGTGACGCAGGAAGTGGTCGTCTCGGGTGAAGTGACTGCGATCAATACGGAGAACTCCGCGATTTCCGCTAGTTTGGGTCCGCAAGATGTGCTCGACTTGCCTGCGAACTTTCGGGCCAGTAGCAGTGGCACCAGTCCGTTGTCGCTCATTCAGACTCTTCCCGGGGTGCAATCAGACGACGGAGGCACTAGTTTTTCCGTGCAGGGTGGATTGCCTTCGCAATCGGAAACCTCGATCGATGGTATCTCCACTCAGAATGCGACCTCCAACTATGCATTAGCCGATGCTTTCCCTTCGGCGGAGTCCATTGCCGAGTTGCGGGTGGAGGGCGTGGGTAACAACGCTGAATTTGGGCAGCCTGGAGAAGTCACATCAATTTCTAAATCAGGAACAAATAATTTACATGGTGGGCTCTTTTGGTACCACCAAAACCGAGCATTTGATGCTACGGCCTTTGGCGCGCAGGGTGTGAAGCCGCAAAAAATTGGCAATGATTTCGGATTCACGCTGGGCGGTCCTGTTTTTATTCCCCACTTGTACCATGGGCGGGACAAGACCTTTTTCTTCGCAACCTACGAAGGGTTCCGGTTTCCGCAAGGCCAGTCCGTACAGGAAACTGTGCCGAGTACGTTGATGCGTATGGGTGACTTCAGTAAAGAGATGGCCCCTGGGACTCTGATGAATCCATTTACGGGAATCGCGTATGCCAACAATGCGATTCCATCAGGCATTGCACCCGCGGCAACGGAGCTACTCAATCTTTTCCCCATGCCCAATGTCGGGGATCCCACTAAACTCCCAGATCCCAATGCTCCGGTTAACTATAACTATGGCGCGCACAAGGACAATAGCTATCAGTCCACGCAGTTTGATGTTCGCGGAGATCAGAATCTTGGGGACAAGGCGCAAATTTTTGCCCGCTACACCTGGAAGAATGTAACGCAGAAGCAGCCGAATGTGCTGCTGGTGCCATCGAGTGATTCAATAGATCAGTATCGTGTCCTGGCTATTTCGTTGAATTACACGTTCAAACCGTCGCTCCTCAACGAATTCCGCTTTGGTTTTACACTCAACAATACGGGCGTCACCAATGGTTTCAACGGGCCGGCACTAGCCCAAAAGCTGAATCTCACAGGGATTGGCCCAAGCTTTCCCTTTAACGGGGTTCCGGAACTCGATTTCAACAATAATCCCGTGACAAACCTCTCATCGGACCGGCTTACTACGGTTACCAAGTCCCGAACGTTCCAATTTAATGACAACGTGAATTGGACGCGCGGGCGTCACTCGTTAAAATTTGGCTTCGATCTGCGAAAGATTGAAGCCATTACCCCGCTTGGTTTCTTCGGAGCGGACAACTACGGAACGTTTTCGTTTGATACACAGTTCACCGGCAATACTTTTGCGGATTTCCTGCTGGGCTTGCCTTCTCAAACCAGTTACGACGTCGTTTCTCATGACAATGATGGCCAGACCAAGCACTTTCATTTGTTTGCCCAAGACACTTGGCAGGCGACGAAGCGTCTTACACTCACTTATGGATTGCGCTGGGAATTTCATCCCGCCTATCACGATCCATCCGGTAATATTGGGAATTTTGATCCCAGTGTCCCGCTTTCCGGGCGGGTGATCTATCCCGATGGCAAGCAAGCCTTATTGTCCGCGCCATTCCTGGCGAATTTCAACGCGTGTCCGGCTCCGGATCAAAATGGAGCGCCCTGCACGCCCGTTGTTTCGAGCAGTCAAGCGGGTCTACCGACTGGTTTGCGTACGGCGACGAAGCGGCGCTTCATGCCACGGTTTGGGTTTGCCTTTCGCCCGTTTGGTAACGACAAGACCGCCATTCGCGGCGGATTTGGAATCTACAACATTACTTTGTTAGGGCGCAATTTCTACTCGCTGACCGGCACCCTCCAGTCGAACACGCAAACTTTTAACAATATCCAGACTCCCACGGGTCCGGCGTACCAATGGCCCGCCATTGGGGCCGGCGCTACTGTTGGAGCACCGAATTACGGGAGCGACTATTTTGGGACGGCCAACGACATCAAATGGAAAGACCCCTATTCGATGCAGTGGAATCTGTCATTCGACCACGAATTACCGGGCGGTGTCGGAGCGCGAGTTTCTTACATTGGAATGAAAACGGATCAGTTAGTGTGGGCACCGAACTTGAATGACCTGGCACCTTCCACTACTGCGGCGATAGCGCGCCCGCTGAGTGATCGTCCTTTCCCCAATTGGGGAACCATTCAAGATCGGGCCAATGGTGCCACTGCTCTTTATCACTCATTTCAGTTTGAGGCGCACCGCAACTTCCACAACGGATTGACTTTTACATCGTCTTACACGTGGGCAAAAAATCTGGCCGACAATCAGGGACCCGATATCAATGGTTTTGCGGGAGAGAATGGCGGCGCTCGCGCTACCTATCGGGCAAACCGCCATCTCGACTACGGAAATGTGGAAGGCACGCGGCGTCAGCGCTGGACTACGACTGCCATTTATGAACTGCCAATTGGCCGAGGGAAATTGGTGGGCCGTAACATGGGCCGGGTGGCCAATGCTCTTGTGGGCGGATGGCAGTTGAGTAATATTTTTGTCTGGCAGACAGGGCCATTTCTCAGCCCCAATTTCGGCGGTGGCGACCCCTCGGGTACGGGTTCTGGAACGCTGGCCAATAGAGACCAGCATCCTGATCGTGTCGGTTCCGGCGTACCGCAACACCAGAACCGCGACAACTGGATCGATAAATCCGCTTTCATCTGTCCGGGTGGTCAAAAAACACTGAATGGTGATCCAACCCAACCAGTCCCATGGAATCCCGGAGACCCTTGCGACATCGGTGGCGACCCTACCAGCACCCTGCCGCCTATCGGACGCTTCGGCAACTCGGGTGTAGGTGTCATAGTCGGTCCCGGCACGGTTAACCTCAGCACGGGCTTAAGCAAGGCGTTCGCGATTACAGAGAGGGTTCATCTGAAGGCGGGTGCTTCTTTCACGAACATTCTGAACCATACCAATCTGGGTGATCCGGATCTCAACATTACAGATTCTGGGTTCGGTAGGATTAGTTCGGCGCGGGGAGCGGATTTCGGCGGTAGCCGAACCGGACAGGTGTCGCTGCGGATTGATTTCTAGGCAATCGAGCCACCCTAAGCCATTTACATACTTGCTACACTCCGGTTGCCCCTTCGCAGGAAGAGCGAGGGGCAGCCGGATTCTCAATTTTTACGCCCAGGAGATTTAGTGCGCCGTTCGATTCGATGTGCCCTGCCGTTCATGCTTGCCGTTTTTTTCTTCGGCAGTTTCACTGTTGCGCAAAAAGCTCCAAAGCATAAGACAGAAAATATTTTCTTGGTGATGACCGACGGGCTGCGCTGGCAGGAAGTCTTTCGCGGGGCGGAATTGCAGCGGTTGGAGAAATATTCCAAGGACGCTCCCGTCGTCGACGCGCTGAAGAAGACGTATTGGCGGGAAACTCCGGAAGCGCGTCGTGAAACTCTGATGCCTTTCGTCTGGAATGTGCTGGCCAAGAAGGGGCAACTGTATGGCAACCGAGACAAAGGGTCGGATGCGTATGTCACCAACGGTCTGAATTTTTCCTATCCGGGTTACAGCGAGACTCTGTGTGGGTTCGCTGATCCTCGCGTGAACAGCAATGACAAAGTCGCGAACCCAAACGTTACTGTGCTGGAGTGGCTGAGCCGAAAGCCTGCTTACAAAGGTCGGATCGCAGCCTTCTCCGCGTGGGACGTTTTTCCCTCGATTTTCAACAGCGAGCGAGCAGGCTTTCCCGTCAGCTCAGGCTACGATCCTTTCACGCTTCTAACTGGAAATCCGCGGATTGAACTGCTCAACATACTGAAGAAAGAAACGCCGCACTACTGGGATGAAGAACCTTTCGATGCGCTGCCGTTCCGCACTGCGCTGGAGTACTTGAAAGAGCGCAAGCCGCGCGTTCTGTTTCTCTCCCTGGGCGAAACCGATGACTGGGCGCACGGCGGCAACTACCAGCAGTATCTGGACGCCGCCCATCGTGCGGATGATTTTTTACGGATTCTTTGGGAAACCGCGCAGTCCATGCCGCAGTATCGCGACCATACGACGTTGATTTTTTTGACCGACCACGGACGCGGCAACGGCGATACCACGTGGAGTGATCACGGCGGAGACGAAATTCCGGAGTCCAAGTATATTTGGATGGGATTTCTAGGCCCGGATACGGCCGCGTTGGGAGAGCGTTCCAAAATTGGGCCTGTGACTCAGAATCAAGTGGCGGCCACTCTGTCGGGGTTGCTGGGCGAGGATTACGGTCACGAGGTTCACCAGGCTGGTCCGCCAGTAGCTGACGCGCTGCCAGCGGGGAAGTAGGCGGAATGGGGAGAAGTTCTGTGAAGATCATGACGTTTCGTTTGCATGTCTTGCTCGCACTAGTGTTGAGTTCGGCCCTGGCTGGCCACGCGCAAGAAATTGCTGTGGATTCAGGTGCGGCCAAGGCCGGGGAGTTCGAATTCCGCATCAACTGCGCGTTCTGTCACGGGTTGGGGGCGCGCGGTGGTGGACGCGGACCTGATCTCACGCGTGCGCAGAAACGTCACGGCAACTCGGATGCGGAGATGTTTCGCAACATCAGCCAGGGAATTGCTGGTACGGTCATGCCCGCCAACGGTACCAACGGCCAGGGCGTGGGGATGACGGACGAAGAGATTAATCAAATCATCGCGTATTTACGGAGCATTCAGGTGAAGGCCCCAGCGAAGCCGCTTGGAGATGCCGCCCACGGGAAGCAGCTATTCTACGGCGATGCCAACTGTTCTTTTTGCCACATGGTGGAAGGCAAAGGTGGCCGCCAGGGACCGGATCTCAGCGGTGTTGGAACCTCACGAACAACGGACGCGCTGATTGAGTCGGTTCGCAACCCGAGCCAAAAACTAGCTTGGGGTCTGACTGAACCTACGAAAGAGTTTGCCCAGGAATATGCGACCGTAACCGTGGTCACGGCGGAAGGGAAGCGGATCACGGGGGTGACGCTGAACGAGGACAACTTCAGCGTGCAAATCATGGATGGCTCGGAGCGGATTCACTTATTGCAAAAAGATAAGTTAACCTCGATCAAGAAAAGCCGCGAATCGATCATGCCAGGATACGACACCGACACTCTGAAGGACCAAGACCTGAACGATATTCTTGCCTACCTGGTCAGTGTGGCCACGAAATGAGAGTTCACGTGACGAACAGAATGAATCGCGTATTGAGCGGTTGTGTATTGCTATGCCTTGGTCTTGCCGGCAGCGCCGTGGGGCAGGTCACCTTTGAGCGGCTGGTAAATTCCGCGAAGGAACCGCAGAACTGGCTTACGTATTCCGGGGACTACGCCGGACGCCGCTTTAGCGCGCTAGATCAAGTCAACACGAACACCGCGCCATCACTGGTGGCGAAGTGGGTATACCAGACCGCGGCGACGGGCAAGTTTGAAACGACTCCAGTAGTGGTGGATGGCATCCTCTATGCCACCGGACCGGATAACCGCGTATTTGCGCTGGATGCGCGCACGGGACGCCTCATCTGGAACTATCAACGCCAATTGCCAGGAGACATTCGGCCCTGCTGTGGGCGGATCAATCGCGGGGTTGCTGTCCTTGGAAACAAAGTGTTTCTCGGCACGCTGGACGCTCACGTGATGGCGCTCGACTCTAGAACCGGGAACGTGGTGTGGGACATCACGGCCGCCGACTACCGCCTCGGGTACAGCTTCTCTCTGGCTCCGCTGGCCGTGAAGGATGAAATTATTCTAGGAGTGTCCGGCGGAGAGTATGGCATCCAGGGGTTTATTGATGCCTACGACGCGAATACTGGTAAGCGCAAATGGCGCTTCGACACCGTTCCGGGACCGGGCCAGCCAGGGCACGATAGCTGGGAAGGGGAGTCGTGGAAAACCGGCGGCGCGCCAGCGTGGATGACGGGAGTCTACGATCCGGCAACAAACCAGTTATTCTGGCCGACGGGTAATCCCGCGCCTTCCAATCGCGGCGAGGGACGCGCGGGCGATAACCTCTACAGCAACTCCTTACTCGCTCTCGACCCCGATACGGGGAAGCTAAACTGGTATTTCCAGTTCACGAAACACGATGAGCACGATTGGGACGCAACACAGGTTCCGATCCTGATCGATTCCAGCAGCCAGCATCTGATTGCCCAGGCCAACCGTAACGGTTTTTTTTATCTGCTTGATCGTACTACCGGCAAACTGCTCCACGCTAACGCGTATGGCAAGATAACCTGGAGCGACAGCAAAGACGCTGAGGGTCGTCCGGTCGCCAATGATGTAAGCTCTCCAACCCCCGAGGGGCGCACGGTTTGCCCGGGAGCCTTAGGCGCTACGAATTGGATGTCGCCGAGCTTTGATTCACAAACTTCTCTCTTCTACGTAACGGTTCGCGAGCAGTGCGATATCTTCAGCACCGCTCCGCAGCCGTACATCGCAGGGCACGCATATTACGGCAGCGCCTATTTCCCTTCCGACAAGTCCGGTCCGTATTCCGGGTCGTTGAAGGCCATCGACCCCTCTAACGGCCAGACCAAGTGGGAGTTCCAGCACATTTCGCCCACCTGGTCCGGGGTGTTGTCGACGGCGGGAGGGTTGGTGTTCACCGGGGATGCGGAGGGGAACTTCATCGCTTTGGACGCGGCCACTGGAAAACCACTCTGGCACTTCCAGATGGGTGGGGCCGTGTACGCTTCTCCCATGGCTTTTGCCGTCGATGGCAAAGAGTACGTGGCCATCGCGGCGGGGAGTTCGCTGTACACGTTCGGTCTGCCTTGATTGACTTCGTGATGGAAATCTAGCCAGCGGGAGTTTCCTTATATGCGCAACCATCTTGCTTGTGCAGTGACGTGCTTGTTGTTATCCGCGATTCCAGCTCTCAACGCACAAGACGTTAAGTATCCTCCCGTGACAGAACAACTCCCCGGGCCCAAGTGTGCCGCTCAACCCGAGTTGTGGCTAGAGCCGCCGCGTCCTTGCCAAATGGCTGACCTGCGGGAGTGGCTGGACGATGTCAACCACTGGAGAAACGAACGGCGGGTCCGCATTGGCTATGACGGATCGCAGTATGACCGGCCTGAACTCAAGTGGACGCAGAGCGCTTTTATTCAGCCTCAAATGATGGTCCATGAGCGTTACTTCTATGACCCAGAGGCGCGCCGCTACACCGTGGACCGGTACTTGGATGACCTGGATCAGCGCTACGGCGGCATTGACAGCGTGCTCATCTGGCATCCGTATCCAGATATGGGGGTCGATAACCGGAACCAGTTCGACCTGCTGCGGGATCTGCCCGGGGGCGTGGAAGCGCTCCAGCGCATGATCCATGACTTCCATAAACGGAACGTACGTGTGTTGTTCCCGGTCCTGCCCTGGGATCAGGGGACCCGAGACTCGGGGATGCCGGACTGGGTGTCGACGGCGAAATTGCTGGCCGAAATCGGTGCGGATGGGATCAATGGCGATACGTTTGAAGGAGTGCCACGAGCTTTCCGTGTGGCTTCGGACGAAACCGGACATCCCATCGCGCTGGAGCCCGAGGGCGGCCCTGCGGATGAGGCCGTGCAATGGAACAACCTGACGTGGGGTTTCTGGGATTACCATTTCGTGCCCGGTGTGAGCCGCTATAAATGGTTGGAGCACCGGCACATGGTGAACATGACCGACCGCTGGGCACACGACAAAACGGATGACTTGCAGGAATCTTTTTTCAACGGAATCGGCTATGTGAGTTGGGAGAATATCTGGGGAATCTGGAATCAAGTCACGCCCCGCGATGCGGAAGCCTTGCGGCGTGTGAGCCGGATCGAAAGAGCCACCGCCGATCTGCTGATCAGTCCAGACTGGGAACCGCACACGCTGACCTTGTGGCCGGGAGTTTTCGCCAGCAAATTCACGGGGACTGAGCGTACCGTATGGACCATCATCAACCGCAATCCCTTCGATGTTGTCGGCCATCAGCTTCGCGTGCCATGGAGTGAGGGAATGCAGTATTACGACCTCTGGCACGGCGTTGCGTTGAAACCGGAGCGGGAAGGAGACTCCGCACTTCTTAATTTCAACCTGGAAGCCAAGGGCTTTGGTGCGGTGCTTGCGACGACGGTGCCGCTTCCGGAAGGTCTGAAGCGAGTCGTTGCTGAAGCAGCAGCTTCCTCGCGGCTGTTGAGCAGCTATTCCCACGAATGGACGTTTCTTCAGCAACAGCTCGTCAACATCGCGCCCACGAAACCAGCGAAGTCCGCCCCTCCCGGGATGGTGCCGATCCCGGCAGTGGATTTCTTGTTCCAAGTCGAGGGTATTGAAATCGAGGGCTCGAACACGCTAGGAGTGGATGTACAGTACGCCTGGGAGGATTCGCCTCGCCGCTACCACCATCACAGTATCCACATTCAGTCGTTCTATCTGGACCGGTATCCCGTCACCAACGCAGAGTTTAAGAAGTTTTTGGACACAAGTCACTACCATCCAGCCGATGAACACAACTTTCTGAAGGATTGGAAAGACGGAAACTATCCGCAAGGGTGGGACAATAAGCCCGTTACCTGGGTCTCAATCGAAGATGCCCGAGCCTACGCGACATGGGCGGGGAAGCGCTTGCCCCATGAATGGGAATGGCAGTACGCGGCGCAGGGGACTGACGGTCGCCTGTATCCGTGGGGAAGCGACTGGGATGCATCTGCGGTGCCTTCACCGGAGAAACGTCGCCAGATGCGGGAGCCAACCGCCGTGAACGCCTACCCGAAAGGCGCTAGCCCGTTCGGAGTTGCCGACCTGGTGGGCAACGTCTGGCAATGGACGGATGAGTTTCGCGATGATCACACCCGCGCTGCCATCCTCAAAGGCGGCAGCTACTACCAGCCGCAGGGAGCAATCTGGTACTTTCCCCAAGCTTATAAGTTAACCGAGCACGGAAAGTATCTGCTCATGGCTCCAAGCCTGGATCGCTCTGGTGCGGTGGGATTTCGCTGTGCGCAAGATGCAGAATAAATTTCCCAATCTTTTGCCGTTGCCTTGCCCGCAAATAGTCAAATGCGGGCATTGCCGAAAGCAAGCTCGGTTGCTCATTGTTTATCGAAGTTACTTTGCAGAATGGGTTGCTATTTAGAGTTGTCTTGGTACGCATGTTCTCAAATTGGTAGCGGCTCAGGCGATTGTTTTCTAGTCAGTGCGAGGCGTTGATCTGGCTCGACTAACAGCCAAGCAAGACCACCAACGCAACTGAAAACCGCGGCTGCCAGAAAAGAAGAAGTCCAGCCGTAACGGTGTGCGATCACGGGTGTCAGAGACGCTGTTAGAGCTCCTCCCATCTGGCCACCCATGTTCATGAAACCGGACACAAGACCTGCACTGGTGCCTCCGATATCCGCGGTGATGGACCAATAGGAGCTTTGCGCGAGATAGAGAGCACCAACGCCTCCTGACAGCACGATGCTGGCGAGGGGAGCGTTGGCAACGCGAGATCCAAGCACAAGAATCACCGAGGCTAGAACCAGCGCAAAACAGGCCAGGCCGCAGCGACCGAAGCGCTTACCGTAAGACTTCGTGATTGCGTCACTGAGAGCGCCGCCACAGAGGCTGCAAACCACGATGGCCAAAGGCGGTATAGTGCTGTAAAAGGCGCTGGTTTTTAGATCCAAGCCGCGCACTTTCACCAGATAGATGTAGAACCAACTAAAGAAAATCCAAGCGACGTATCCGAAACAAAAATAACTGATGGTAACTGCGAGAACGTTCCGGTTGGAAGCAATTTGCCCCCAACTAGGGCGAAGAATTCCGCGACCTGCGGAGTCTGCGGGAATATGGTCGGTATCCGGCTTACCAAGAGACTCCGGTATGCGAAATGTTCGGATGTAAGAAAGTTCTTCCTGAGAAACAATTGGATGTTGTTCCGGAACGTCGCGAGCAATGGCATACCAGACAAGCCCGACGATCAATCCCAGAATCGTACTGATCCAAAATGGCCACCGCCAGCCGTAGTGGAGTATCAGGTAGATCACAAGAATTGGGGCAGTGCCTGCGCCTGCTCCAACGCCCGCGAAGATCAGGCCATTGGCAAGGCCCCGTTCTTGCGAGGGAATCCACTGCGCAACGAATTGGTTGGAAGCTGGATAGATGATGGCTTCGCCGGCGCCTAGCAGGAAGCGAATTAGAATCAGGCAGGAAAAAGCCGCAGTGATCGTCGAAGGCAGCGCTGCGGTGAGCGCCGTAAAGACTCCCCACCAAACAACACCGATGGTCAGTACGTAGCGCGGGCCGAGCCTGCCCGCCAGCCATCCCCCAGGTGTCTGAAAAATGGCATAACCAATCAGGAAAGCGCTAAAAATCGTGCCGAGCTGGATTTGACTGAGATGGTATTCCTCGGCCAGGGCAGTGCCAGCAATGGAGATATTGACCCGGTCGAGGTAGGAAACTGCGCCCAGAACGAACAGCCAAAACACCAGAAACCAGCGTACTCGGCCAGCGGGCTGGTCAGCCACGAGCGGTTTCCATAGCAATATCTGCCACGCTGCGACGGGTTGGTATCGAACTGAGATT
>Ga0075018_10000550_pt1 | contig 11575 bp, 10 predicted proteins | sample ColStrG_CSR_2014_FD_71471 | JGI IMG/M metagenome (GOLD analysis project Ga0075018, IMG submission 71471) | Freshwater sediment microbial communities in response to fracking from Pennsylvania, USA - Cold Stream Run_MetaG_CSR_2014 | ecosystem: Environmental > Aquatic > Freshwater > Creek >... | reverse complement strand
CCCCGCACTAGCCTGCGGCGAGAGTTCCTCCTGTGGCGTGACGCCGCGCGAGACGGCATGGAACCCGAGGTGTTGCTCTTGAGCAAGCTTGTTGAAGTAAGCGGCCGAGACCACGCTTAGCGCCGCGCCGTGTTCGCACACGAACACAACCTCGCGCGGCGCGCTCTGATTTTGGTTCTGCCCGCTCGCCATTTCACCCACGAAGAACGTCATCAACAAGACGCACAAGCTTCGGTTCCACACCATCATTCCTCATCTTTGTTCTCAACCACGTTAAAGACGACCGAAACGCCGCCGGACTTTTGCTGGACTCTGCGCTGCCAATCGAGTATCTAAAATCACTATCAAAAATACGCGGCGACCACTCAGGTTTCTCAATGTTCTCGTTGACTGTCAATAAGCTTCGCACGACATTCAAGTACGCCGGAGCACCAGCCCTGCAAGTGCCGCACAAACTATGAGAACCGGCTCCGGCACTTTCCAGCGAAGCAGTACGGCAACGCTCCCCGCACAGATCAGTGCCGTAGGTAGATCGTAAACCGAACGCCGCGCGAGGACCACGACAGCACCGGCAATCGCACCTGTGGCCGCCGCCGTAACGCCTCGCACGAAAGCATTCAACTGCGGGTTTCTCGCCCATCGTTTGTAGGACGGTGCAAACAAAATCACCACCAGGTAGACAGGAAGGAAGATGCCGAGGGCTGCCGCCGTCGCTCCACCAACCCCCGCCACCAAGTAACCGATGAAGGCTACGGTGATGACAACTGGTCCTGGCGTGATCATCGCCACTGCGACTGCGTCCACGAACTGGTGGTCGTTCAGCCAGTGATGACCTTGCACTACGCCACCGTAAAGAAATGGCACCACGGCAAGTCCGCTACCAAATACGAACAAACCGGCCTTAGCAAAGTAAACAAAGATCTGTAGCAGAGTGCTGCTTGCGCCAAATGTCGCGAACGTTCCTGGCGCGAGAAGCATCGAGGCCGTGCTTCTCGTCGGCAGCCGCTTGGGAAGAGCCTTGGCAAACAAGTTCACCACTCCAGACAACAGAAAGAGCCAAATAATCTCCTGTGAGGTCCATGCCGTTGAGACTGCAAGAACCGCGAATATCGCCCACAGCAGTTTGTCTTTGCCGAGCGTAAGCTTTGTCAGCTTGAACGCTGAACGGGCGATGATCCCAATCACCGCTGCGCCGATTCCGTAGAACATCCCCTGCATCCAGGGCAGACCGCCGAAGCGAACGTAGGCTGCTGAGAGCCCCAGCACCATGAGAAACGACGGCAAGACGAACGCCACGCCCACCGCAGTCGCTCCGAGCAGCCCGGCCCGGATGTAGCCGAGATAAATTGCGAGCTGGGCAGCCAGAGGGCCGGGAGCGAGTTGCGCGAGCGCCAGCCCCTCTAAGTAGTCTTCTTTGCGAACCCACCCGCGCTCGTCGACGAGGTCCTGCTGCATATGCCCAGCCAGCGCGATCGGCCCGCCGAAGCCGACCGTTCCCAGCCGCAGGAAATATCCGACAAATTGAGCAAGCGAAACTCTAGTTGGCTCGTGCGCTGCCGAATTAGATTCAGGGTTCACTTTGCTGAGTTCGTGTTGTCGAGAGCCGCTCGCAGTCCCTTCGCCAGCTTCACCGCGTCATCGTTTGCCCAAAAGTGCATATAGAAGAGCCTTGGCGCGTCATCTAGCGCATGGCTGTGCAATGCCACAGCTTGAATGCCGTTGTCATGCAAAACCTTCATAACCGGTCCAACTTCCTTCCCCGTCATAGCGAAATCTCCGGCTATCGCCGCCCGTCCATTTCCAGTCGGCTGGAAATTGATGACGGTGCCTGCGCCCATCGAAGGTGGTGTATCCATACCTTCCTCGGTGAGCTTTTCCGCCCGTGGCGCGCCGAAGTGCAGCACACCGCCGCTCACGTTGCCTGGGCGACCCATAATCTTTTCCACGGCGGCCACGTCGAATGCAAGATCGGCTGCGGTTTCCTTCGTGCCGGCACCTTGTGGAACAGGCGTCTTGGTCAGCCCAACCGCTTGCTTGATCGTCTGTGCCATCTTCACCGGGTCACCGTGCCCGCCCATGTGGACATAGATAATCTTTGGCGATTCGCCGACCAGATGGTTGTGGATCGCTGTGACTTCGACTCCGCCGTCTAGTAAAGCGTTCATCACGGGAGCGACTTCGTCTTCAGTGAGGACAAGATCGCCCATGACCATCGCATCGTTGTTACCAACGTGGTGGAAAGCAGCCCAAGCGCCGAGTGCAAGGCCCGGTTTGATTTCGGTACCCTCAAGAGTGACGTGAAGGTCCTTGCGCGGCATGTTGAAACGGACCACCCCTCCGGGCAGGTTCGCTCCTGCAAATCCGAAGACGTCTTCGACCGTCTTCCATTCCCCTGCCGCCTTCTGGTCTCCCGTGGCCTGTGCCGCAGAGTTTATGGACAGGGAGACGAGAGAAATGATTGCGACAGCCAAGGTGCACGTTCTGATCGACGACAGCTTTGTGTTTTTCATATCCGTTCCTTTCATTTGCGATGGCGTTTGTTTTGCTCGCACCTTCAAGTCGTCAAAATATGTGACCGAATCGGCCTTGGTCCACAAGCCAACTTTTCCTGCATCCTTGAAGGTGTCGTCAGTAGTTTCGATTTCCTTGGCACCGTCGTAATAACAAGTGATCTTGTTTCCAGCAACTTCCACGCGGAGTTCGTGCCAATCTCCTGCCGTGACCTTGAAATTCGCTCCGGCGAACTCTCTGCGGCGACCGTTGACTACGTGATAGAGCCGGTAATTGTTCTCCAGAGCGTTGGCGCGAACGACGTAGTAGTTGTTCGCATCTTTCAGGCGGAAAACCAATCCTCCTGCCTGGTCAATGCTTCCAGAAACCGCCTTGAAGCGAACACTCAGGTCCAAGTCCTGAAAAGATCCTTCGTCGACGATCAGAAGGGGGAAGCGGTAATCGGTTTGGTCCGTTGAAGTCTGAGCAACAACGTTCGGTTTTGAAGGGGCCGTGGGATCGCCCATCACCACCCATTTGCTCTCGGCGCCCGATCCGGTGCGGGCAGCGTGGAATTTCGCGGGCAGCTGTCCGGACGTATCGCCGTCGAAGTTGTAGATGAACTCCTTACCCGAGGATTGTTGGCGCGCAGGTTTCTCGGCAGCCACCGCACCAGGAGTAGCCGGACCTTCTTCACCGTCTTCTCCTTCATCTTTATCTGCCTCCCCTGCGGGTTTTTGAGCGGCCGTTTGCTGACCTGCTGCAGCTTTCGAGCTGCTATTTTGCTGCTCGTCCGCGTCCTTGTCGTTGCAGGCCACGAGGCCTGCTAACCCGATCAGCACGGCGGTGAGAATAGCAATCTTCACTGTCCGCATATCCGGCTCCTTTCTTGGTCTCACCTGGAGAAAATATGAATGCGACATGGCATGGAAACTTACCATGTGAACGCAACCGTGCCGGTTGGCTCATGTTTTGGCGTAGCAACATCAATCCTCATGCTTGACTGAACAACATCAGCCGTTCCTTCTGAAAACCAAGATCCCGCGCTACTGAAGAAAGGTGGAGACGCTCCTCTGGGTACTGTCCCTCTTCTTGGGCCTCACGCCAACGCCTCATACAGGCCTTCGATCAGGTCCATTCCGCGCTGCAGGAGTTCATCATCCGGTAAGTCTTGCTTGGCCCAGCCATTGAGTACCTTGTCCAAACCCTGCCCCTCCATCCGGCCGAATTTCTCGTCACCGAGATCTGCATCGTGAACAATCTGCGCGACGCGCTTCACCCTGCCATCCTTGATCGAGAACTCTTTCTGTAATGTCTCGAATGTGCAGTCCTCTCCCCGATGACCAAAGCCCTGTGGGCAAAACATGTCAAAGGGAATCGCATCGGCGTGTGCGCTGGGGTCAGCACCGAAGATGAAGCGCGCTTTCGCGTCGATAAAACGACGGATCAGCCACGCCGATGAGACCCGATCGACGCCCGGCCGAGGGCGGGTCATCCATAAACGGTTGACGTACTCGCGAGACTTTCCGCTGGCCTCGCGGCCAGCCGTTTGTGTGTCAGCCTTGTCGGCTTGTGCAAGCAGATTCTCAACCTTGTCTCGCACTGGGCTCCCGAAGAAGTCGATATCTTGAAGTTCGAGGAACCGGCGGCGAATTCGATTCAGGCGCCCGCCAGGTCTTCGGGCCGGAGAGAGCGCCAGGAGTCTCTTTGCCTCGTGCAATAACCGCTGGTAGTCACGTGACCTGGCCTCTACAAAGAGCCCTTTCAACTGCGCCGCAGGCAAATCATCGAAGCCCTGTACCTGAACTACAGAGGCCTGCCCCTTGTACGTACGAATGGCCGCTGCGAGCCACTCCATGCGCTCTTGGTTCACTGGGTTATTGGGAAGAACGTGGCCGGAGCTGCGAAGGGCCAATGTTCCGTACCGCTGGAGCTTGCGCCAAATTTCGACGCGCTGGCTCGCGCTCTTGGTGGGGAGGCTAAAAACGAGCAGCAGCCACGGTATCTCCTTAGTTGTCGTTACAGTCATTGCTGTACTGTAACATATATAACAGGCGAAGTGAAAAATCAACCCAGTTTGCAGATCGCTCAGAAAGTCGCGGTCCGGAATGCAACAACTAATTGACAAACTGTTTACAGCTCCATGACACACGCAATGACCGCCTCTGGTTAACTGGGCGTTCCACGGCCAGAGAACGATGGGGTGGGCCTCACTGGATTAGTCGTGATTCGATCAGAACCGCCGAGACGACACGGATTCTGGTTCCTTCTAGCCCGTCTCTACAGGAGGTCGCCATGATTTGCGAAAACCTGCATAGGTTCGTCGCAGTTCGCAGAGTCGTGCTAGTAGAACTGTTCGCAATAGGACTGGTAGTGAGCACGGCTGCCCCAGCTCTCGCCCAGGCAACATTCGAGAAGGCCATCGCCACTCCACAGTCCTCGTATGCGCAAGACGCTGCGCAGACGTCCGACGGCGGATACGTGGTCGGGGCGAATTACTGCTCCGGCAGCTGCTACTTCGCATTGATCTCGAAGCTTGACTCTAGCGGTAACCTCCAATGGCAAAAGCAGTATCAGCTCCCCGGCTTCCAAACTCAACTCAACGCGTCGCGCCAGACGTCTGACGGAGGCTACGTCTGGGCCGGCTACCTCCCGTACTTCAACGGTTGCCCCGGGTGTGCATTCGTCGCGAAGCTTGATTCAAACGGAGACATCCAGTGGCAGAACTCGTACCGCGGGCTCGACGTCGCACAAGCAAACGACATTCATCAGACAACCGATGGAGGATTTGTGACAGGGGGCTACACTGCCCCGTCGCAATTCGGCACCCAGCAAGCTTGGATCGCAAAGCTAGACTCCTCAGGGAGCGTGCAGTGGCAGAAATCTCTTAGTGATTCGAATAGCGCCTGCTACGGTGCCTACGGAAACTCCGTGCAGCAAACCACAAGCGGTGGTTATGTGCTCGTGGGTTACACCTCCGTTTACCCGTCCAAGGTCCTCGTGGTGAAGTTCGACTCTAACGGCAACGTAACTTGGCAAACTCAATACAGCTCACCCGGCGGAAGCAGTGCCGGTTGCAGCATCCAGCAGACGTCGGATGGAGGCTACATAGTAGGAGGCTTTAACTATGTCAGCACACAGAACGCGCTTGCACTCAAGCTCGACTCCAGCGGGAGAGTGCAGTGGGCGACCACCTACGGTGAAAGCGGGGCAACAACGAGCCAATTCAATTCGGTCCTCCAGGCGACCGACGGTGGCTACGCCTTTGGTGGCTACTTCTACAACCGCGGCTATAACTCTTGGATCGTGAGGACAGACTCGAACGGTAACGTGCAGTGGCAGAATACCTACGGAAAGTCAACCGCAGCCAGGCAATTCAATAAGGTGACCGCGACTAGCGGCGGCCTCATCGCTGTCGGACATACAAACCAGTTCAACCACGCCGGTTACGCCTACATCGTGAAAACGGATTCCGGAGGCAGAGTGGCCAATTGCCGCGATGTCCAACCCACAACAGCCACCGTCGCGAGAGTGTCATTTACTTCTTCCCCCGCGGGTCTTTCCATCAGCGCGCCTACAAACTCGGCCGAGTCGGGCTTTGTGACGGCATCGTCTGTCTCCCTCACTCTGACGACGGAGTGCCCATGAAACCGCCCGAGACCAGCCCTAACCTGAGACTGCCAGAGAATCACCAGCACCTCTCAATCAATGGCAATGGGTCTGCCGCTCGTCGAACCAGAACCGCCGAGACGACACGGATTCTGGTTGCCTTCTAGCCGTCCATCGGAGATTGCTATGATTTGGAGAAACGCGTTTGCTACAGGTCGCACCCTCCTGATAACCGCATTATTTGCCCCAACAAGAAAGCCCAGAATTTCTCTGATGTTAGCGGCGCTCTGGCTGTGTGCGTCTGGATCGTCGCCTGCCCAGACCTTCACCACGCTGTACAAGTTCGGCGGGGGCGGCAATCCCGATGCGGGCCTGGTCCAGGGCACTGATGGGAACCTGTACGGGACAACGCACGGGTACTCCGGCAAAGAGAACGGGAGGATCTTCAAAATCACCCCAACCGGCACGCTGACGACTCTGGAGGTGGGCGGCGAATTCGCAGCGGCGCTGATCCAGGGGACCGACGGGAACTTCTACGGGACGAGCCTTGCGGGTGGGACCCTCGGCTATGGCTGGGTCTTCAAAAATCACACCAGGTGGCACGCTCACGACGCTGCACAATTTTGGCCCACTCCCGAGCGGCACTTTCCCCAGAGCCGCCCTGGTCCAAGCCAGCGACGGGAACTTCTACGGGACGACTTCGGAGGGCGGAACCAACTCCTGCCTCTATGGCGGCACCAATTATGGCTGCGGGACGCTCTTCAAAATCACCCCAAGCGGCACGCTGACGACGCTTTACAATTTTTGTTCCCAAAACGGTTGCGCGGACGGTGAAGCGCCCGGAGGCGCGCTGGTCCAGGGCACCGACGGGACCTTGTACGGAACAACGCGCTACGCCGGCGACATGGGAGGAGGATGCTCCGCAATCGCTGGCTGTGGGACGGTTTTCAAAATCACGACCACGGGCGCGCTGACGACACTGCACAGCTTTGACTTGATCGACGGCGCCAATCCCGACGCAGGGCTGATCCAGGCCGCCGACGGGAACTTCTACGGGACGACGTACGCTGGCGGGGCTAACAAGAACTGTACCTATGGCACCTGTGGCACGGTCTTCAAAATCACACCGGCAGGCACGCTGACCACGCTGCACAGCTTTAACAACACGGACGGCGCCAATCCCATCGCAGGGCTGATCCAGGCCACCGATGGGAACTTCTACGGAACAACGGGCGGTGGCGGAAACGGTCCCTGCGGCGCTGGCTGTGGGACGGTCTTCAAAATCACGACCACCGGCACGCTGACGACGCTGCACATCTTCGGCAACACGGATGGCTCAACCCCAACCGCGCTGGTCCAGGACACCAATGGAACCTTCTACGGGACGACCTATCTTGGGGGCACAAATGGCTACCACGTCTGCGGCGGCACCTGTGGCACGATTTACAGCCTATCTGTTGGTCTGGGCCCCGTTCGTTAAACGCAAACTCACTCCGCCTTGATGGAAACGGCTGCCGCCACAGGGCAACCAGCGTCAGCTAACTTCAAGGCGGCGTCCTCACCTCTTCGTAGTCGGCTTAGCCGATTGCTTCAGCCACACCTCAATTGCCAGAGCAACTGACTCTTAATTCCCGCATGAAGACGCGGCAAATTACCTGTTAGTTGTTACAAACAAACAACTTATTAACCATCGTCCCGCACAGAGACTGTCAAAACTCTCGTTCAAAACGCTCAATGCGTTCAATGACTTACGAACGTGCTCTTTTTCGTGCGACACAAAAGTCCCCACATTCGGGATTGCGATCTGGAAGGAGTTGTGCTGGGGGTGGAACGTTACCAGCAAACAGGAGAAAGAAAAATAGATGGGAAGGTTGCTCGCGTCACATTAAGGTTGCTGCTTGCGAATCTCCCCGACAACTTCGAACTGAACGGGCACACCGTCGATTGCGGTAGGAACATTTTCCTTGTCGACCAGCGGGTTTCGCAGATTCACTTTGAGAGCGTAGCCGTCATCGACCTTCGTGATTCCGACACCGACATTGCTCGTGAAGAGTTGCCTCGCCTTGTCCTTGGCTGCGCGCGCCTCTTCGAGGGTGTGCCCCATGTCTCTATTATACGATCAAAGTAATTGCCAGTGCTTGCAATACCGCCGCAGTCGGGTTGGCATACGTCAACCCCTGCCCGTTGCTGCCGCCCGTCGCGCCTCCTGCAAAAAGAAGTGCAAGCGCCAGGTTGTCTTGGTCGACAATGAGCGAGCCGCTGTCTCCCCCTCGACTAAAAGGTAACGTCCCCGTTCCTTCAATCTCAATTTGGCCATCGAACGTGGCATTTCCATTGTCGTAGCCCACCGTCACATTATCCAGCTCTATGGCAGTCACAGTTCCGTGCGTTACACCCGTCGTTCGCCCGACCTTTGCGACCGTATCACCGATGTCCACCGGCGGAGTGCGTACGCCACTGAGCTGGCCCAGTAGGTCAAGGTTCTTGGAGTCAAAGGTGATTCCTCCATCGAGGGTGGCGATCGCACAGTCGACCGTGTTTACACCTGTGAAGTTGAGTGGAATGAACTGAGTCAGCGATCCAATCTTATCAGCGGGGTTTTGCCCGCCGTCGTAGGGTCCTGGCTGAAGAATGGGATCTCCCAATGTGGCATTGTTTTCATCGGCCAGTACGTGATTGTTCGATAGAACCAGGATCGTTTGACTTGCCGACTGCGCGAAAGCTCCCACGCTTCCCGCCGTAACTTTAGAATGGGCGACCGAACACCCGATGCGAACGGGAGTGCATTTTTGCTGATACCAGGGGACTTGCCGCTTTTGGATTTGGCCAATGTACTTGACATCAACCTCCCCCTTTGCGAGGTGGCGGATGGCTGCGATTTCCTCGCCTTCCATCAGCAGCCGATTCTGCACGCGTACCGCCAAACTATAGTCGCCAGCGGTCGCGCGTGCCACGCCCAGCGCAATTGTACTGGGCTGGCTGGCCATGTCAATGCTCTGCGCCCGAATGCCCAGTTTTCGTCTGAAGACATCGTTGCGCACGAGCTGTGACACAACCGCCCGCGCTTCGTTTTTCGCGTTCCGAACCGAATCAAGATTCATGGGATTTTCTCCTATAGGTTGAATTACTTTGCCAAAGTTACGCCGAGCTGAGTGTTTAGGGATGACATCGTGAGCGTTTGTAACCCTTGTCCTGCGACCGGCAGTCCGAATCCCCAAAGTACGCACCGGATGTAATCGGCGGCCGTGCCAAAACCAGGCGCCGGCATGACCAGGACAGTAAAGCCGATGAGGATGCTGAGGGCACCCCATACTGCCCAGAAGAGCAGCGTAATGGTTTGAATTTCCATGCGAATGCTGTACGCACTCACCGGTGACGGGCCGGGCATTGCCAAGAGCTGTGCTACGGCGGCTAGCCCCTGTGCTTGCGGCGCAGCATTCCACGCGTCAAACAACGCCTTGATCTGAGCCTGCAAAGTTACAGAAGACTGAGGCAAAGTCGTCGCAAATTGATCGATCTTTTGAACCAGCGCCTGCAGATCGGGCAGTTTCGCGGGAGGAATCGTCGCGGCCAAATTCCCGGCCTGCTGAATCCCGGTCGCGATGACATTCAGGTTGTCCACGATCAGCGCTTTTGCCTGAATGAAAGTCTGGAAAGCCGTACCCTGAGTTGTAGACTGCACCCACGCAGGTAAGCTGGGCGGAAGCAGTTGCTGTTCGTCCAGATTCGCAATACTCAGATCGTTCAGAACGGTTTTGATTTCGAGCAGAGTGTTGGATATGTACGCCTTCAGATCTTCAGGGATACCTCCCAACTGTGTCTGTAGGTCCGAAAGTTTCTGCCGCAGTACCTCGACCGGAAGCAGGGCTTGATCTCGGTTGATGCGTGAGCGCGCAAGCACGGTTACAAGCCACGCCACAACCACTCCGGCCATAATCACAAACAAGCCTCCGAGCTTGGCGGCATGTGTTGACCGGTTAATCGTTAACTGCAGCGTCTTGGTTTCCGTGAAGGGCTCGGTGTCGATGTAGAGGTTGCCCGTGAAGGTGCCATCGGCAACGGCATCCTCGTCAACCACCAGCCAGACAGTCATTCTTGCGGTCTGTGGTTGCGTTTGACCGTTTTCTGTCTGCAAAGCCTTGAGCTTGTCTTTGAGATCTTGTTCGCAGCTACCAGTCGTTTTTGTTGCAGACGTGCAAATGTGAAAGCGGTCAGCCGACAGCGTTTTGGCTCTTCCTGTGTCAGAGTCCACAATCGTGGAATGCGCTACGCGCAGATTCGTAATTTTGACCTTGGCCGAGATCGTAACCACGAACTCTGTCCAAGTGCTGTCGGTCACATTCCAGGGAGAAGCCGGTGGATCAATAGACCAGGTGAGACCACCCTTGGGCGCGGGTTCACCAGCGGCGTTAACCTTGGGTTGAGTGGCTGGGACCTCTGCAACCAGGTATGTCGAGATCAACAGAACGAACAGTAAGCAGAACATCTTTTCGATGATCCTTGCTCGTCCGCCTTCGCATGACAATCGTGATGAGTTCATTCGCCATCCCTCCCTGCTGCATGGTCACGTGTTTAAGCCAGATACCTTCAGAGGCCGCTGCGACGACCCCTACGGTTGGGGCACCGATCCAGCAACAGGTCTCTGGAGATGCAAATCAGAGTTAAACGTCTTGGGCACTTTTGGACTCTTCCACTTGGAAAAATCGTACATGTAGTGGAGGATGTCGCCGTCTTGGAACTTCCCCGCCGGGTCGGTGAGCAGGAAGGAGACCACGGCTCCGCCGTTGTACGAAGGACTCGGCGTCGGCATGATGAGTTCCTGCCAGAAGAAGTGAGTGACTTTCGTGTCGCCGCCAGCGGCATCGACGGAAACCGTAAGGATGGAGAAGCTCGTCCCAAGAGAACTCAGCAGCGCTTTTCCCTTGATGATGGTGGCAAGAACGGTCCCGTCCGTGCTGGTAGACGCTAGGGCTGTGCGAAGCGCATCAAATTGCTTGTCCAGGTCTGCTCGGGCCTTTTCGTCCTTGACCTCTTTTTGCGCCTTGGCTATATCCCCAAGTTGCAGTTGAACAGCTTGTGCTGCGGCACCGACGTCTCCGGGCAAAGTCGAGGTCCGGAGCAAGAGGCCTTTACGCTTATTGTCCAATGCAATGGTCAACAGCGTAACTATCGATTGAGAAGTGGGTTGAAAGTTCTGGTTGCTGTACGTCGCGCTCGATTTGACAGCCGTCAGTAGTGAGGCAACGTCCGACAAACTGGGGGCAGCAGCGGCCTCGGCTCCATGCGGAACCAGTGCGACGTAGGCCTTTCTCAGTGCTTCCGCTGAATTATCAAAGGCCTTCGCAGTGATCATTTCTGACTGTGCGTTGGGATCGGCGAGCAAAACACTGTTGCAATTCGGTGGTTGGCAACTCAAGGCCACCCTGTCCGCAATCTGGGCCGCCATCTGCCGGAGCACCTCATAGGTGATCATCTG
>Ga0075018_10000548_pt1 | contig 11590 bp, 10 predicted proteins | sample ColStrG_CSR_2014_FD_71471 | JGI IMG/M metagenome (GOLD analysis project Ga0075018, IMG submission 71471) | Freshwater sediment microbial communities in response to fracking from Pennsylvania, USA - Cold Stream Run_MetaG_CSR_2014 | ecosystem: Environmental > Aquatic > Freshwater > Creek >... | reverse complement strand
ACAACGGCGACGATCAGCCCGTTGGCGTCGAATTTAGGTGTGAAGGCCAGACCTTCTTCGATGTCGTTCAATTTGTCCGCCATAGGAAGCACCGCGGGTTCGACAATTTCTGCGTCACGCCCGGGGCTTGATCCGGACAGCGGATATGGCAATGCGAGAGGTCGTGACGCGGGATACTAAGGCGCGCGGCGTTACCGTTGTCCGCCGCGCAGCATTGTCATGAAACGCACCTGTTCGCCGGCATCCTCGCGGAACGCGCCAGTGAAATGTGTCGTCACCGTGAGTGCTCCCGGTTTCTCTACCCCGCGTAGCGACATACACATGTGCTCTGCTTCGATCATCACCGCAACGCCGCGCGGTTTCAGGATCTCGTCGATCGCTATCGCAATCTGTGATGTCAGATGCTCTTGCGTTTGGAGTCGGCGCGCATAGACGTCGACCAACCGTGCGAGTTTGGACAGCCCAACAACACGGTCCACCGGCATATAGGCGACATGCGCCTTGCCGTAGAACGGCATCATGTGGTGTTCGCAGTGCGAATTGAATCCGATATCGCGCACCAGTACGAAATCATCGTAGCCGCCAGTCTCGGTAAATGTCCGGTCAAGGACCTCAACCGGACACTCGCGATAGCCTTGGAAGATTTCTTCATAAGCCCCGATCACGCGCTTAGGCGTTTCCAGCAAACCTTCCCGGCTGGGATCGTCGCCCGCATAAGCGATGAGTGTGCGCACTGCGGCTTCGGCCTGCTCGCGCGACGGCCGCGGCTCAATCGGCGCAGGCGCCGCCCGCACATGCTCGGACAAAGCCTGCTTCGGCCACGGCTTCACATTGGTGTTCTTTGCGTCCATGACGGGTCTCTCCGTTCGACCGGTACGCGACGGTACCGGGTGTGTCACCGGGTTGGCCGCGTCAGTTAACCGCTCCGGACCATCGCTGGTCCAATGCGGGCGCCTGGACGCTGCATTCCCATTCGGCAAGCTATTTCTAGCCTGCCCGGCGCCGAGAACCCTTCTCGCGCCGCCGTATGAGCCCCTATATATTCATTTGTGAAGCAGAGGCAAACTATCCGTCTAGGCAATCGAAAAAACGTCAATGCTTAACGAGGTTTACAACGCCAAAATTCTCGAACTGGCGGGCAATATCCCCCGCTTGGGCCGGTTGCCTGCACCCGATGCGACCGCCACCGCCCATTCAAAGCTGTGCGGCTCTACCGTGACCGTGGACCTCAAGATGAACGGCGGCAAGGTCGCGGATTTTGCCCACGACGTGAAGGCCTGTGCACTCGGCCAGGCCTCGTCCTCGATCATGGCGCGCCATGTCATTGGTGCGAAGCCCGCCGAACTTCGTGAACTGCGGGAAACGGTGCGCAAAATGCTGAAGGAGAATGGCCCCCCTCCTACCGGCAAATGGGCCGAAATTGCTGTGCTCGAGCCGGTGCGCGACTACAAGGCCCGTCACGCCTCCACATTGCTGACCTTTGATGCAGTCGTTTCGGCGCTCGACCAGATCGAGGCGAGGCCAGCAAGCAAGCGCGCGCAGGCGGCCGAATAATCTATTTGACCGCCGCCAGACCGCCCGTTTTCGTCCTGTTCAAATCCGCACGGTCGCCAGTTGGCTTGCTACAGCCCGCGGCCAGCCGCGGAAGATTCTGCGAAGCGCCCGTATTGCCGATGCGAATACCTGTTACGAGCTCGGCGGTTTCCGTCTTGATAATCATCGAGTGACTACCGGCAGCGGCAAAGGTGCCGATCAGCGCCGCTGGCACTCGTCCGGCTGCGTAAGTCACAAGCTCGTCTGGAGAACTCCGGCGCTCAGAGGAGACCACTTTGAGCGCGGCGGAGGTACTGCCTACCCGCAGGCTGATTGTGTCCAACGCGTCAGGTAACGGCGTTTGTTCGGCGCCGTGGCGTCGCTCGACATAACTCATGTCATAGTTTTCACCGCCGGCAACACAAGCAACGACCAGATCGAAGCTGCCAATTTCTTCGCCTTCAACCGTCAGTGGATGGCGCCGAGCCAGCGTGGCAACGCCTGAGCGATCGACCAGTGACCACCGTTGCTCGCTGATTGTGGCCGCGTGCAGACCGTTGGTCATGCGGGATGCAGGTTGCGACACTGTCGGCGGCGATGACGTTGCGACTGTTGCCGGCGGCGGCGCGTCAGGCTCCTCGGTCGTCAGACGAGTGCGTTTTAATTCATCACGCGTCAACGCGTGCATTGGCTCCCAAGGTGGGATACGGAGCGCCAGATCGAGCAGATCGACCGCAGCCCCCATTTCGGCCGTATATTGTGCGAGGCGTCCGATGTCTCGCTGGACCAGCACGAGATCTTCGGCTGAGTAGTTTGCTGCTACGGGATCTTCGCGACGGTCGCCCAGCCAAATCTGATGGACCATCACGCGCGCACTTGTCGGAACCGATCGCTGCACGCCTCCGAGCAGGACAAAGGCACACATCGACTCGCAATCGGCACTCGGCGACAGCACGGCGCGCGGCTCGCCTTTCCCCTCTGCGGGAAGATCGACGAGACGCCCGACCGTGGTGGCGAGCTTCAGGTTTCGAATTTGGCGCCCCAAAGCAATGGCGCCGAGCACTGAACCCCCATCGGAGTCGATGACCAAGGTAGCGCCGGCGAGATCATGGCTCTGCGCGAAGAGCAGGAAGTGGCGCGGAGTATCCGCGGTAATAGCGCCAGCTGCTGAGATGAAGACCTTGCAATTTGTACCGCAAGCGTCAGCAGGCCCCTGCGCGCGCAATTCGAATTGCATCGGCAACGTGCGATCCGAAGCTCGCAGCGGTGCCGGCAATACCAAGAGTGGCGCCGCCAAAGCGAGCGCGATAGCCAACAAAAGGGAGCGGCTCATTCTTCCCCTTCTCGCCACCGAGCCCTTCTTCTGGCGTGGTCAAACCACGTTCTGGCTGAGCTTGGGCGGCGCCTGATACCCCCGGCGTGTGTCAGTCTTAGTGCAGTTGCGAGATTCGGGTCTAGTGTAAAAAAGTCGCTATCACTGCCGGTTTTGCTAAAATTCCAAGTGGTTCCGTAGCCCGTATGGAACTTTGCGGATGCTAAACTTTCACTGGAACTTGAATTGGAGCCATGCCCCCGAAAGAGACGTCGACTTTACCCGCTGGCCCGGCTCCCCCGCCTGGCCGGCCAAGGGCTTGTCGGCCTCTATCGCATTGCACTTTCACCTCTGCTCGGCCCTCGTTGCCGACACTTGCCCACCTGCTCTGACTATGCGGATGAGGCCATCGGGCGCTTCGGGCTGTGGGCGGGCGGATGGATGGCGTTCGCACGCATCCTGCGTTGCCATCCTTGGGGAACATCGGGCTTGGATTTCGTTCCTAAGGAGCTGCCTGAGGGCGCGCACTGGTTTCTGCCCTGGCGCTATGGGCGTTGGCGCAGCATCGACGAGACGCCGCACACATAGTTGCACCATTCGATTCGCCTGCTATATCGAGTTCCACGCTTACCTGCATTCGTAAGCAGCGAGTGAGCAACAGGAGATACTGATGGTCGCGTTGACCTTTCCCGACGGCGCACGCCGTGAATACCCCTCAGGCACAACCGGTCTTGACGTCGCCAATGGCATCTCGCCCTCGCTGGCCAAACGCACCGTAGCGATGGCGCTTGACGGCGCCCTCACCGACTTGCGCGACCCCATCGGTCGTGATGCCAAAATCGAATTCATCGCGCGCGAAGACCCGCGCGCGCTAGAGTTGATCCGACATGACGCCGCCCACGTGCTCGCTGAAGCGGTACAGAATCTTTGGCCCGGCACGCAGGTCACCATCGGGCCGGTCATCGAAAACGGGTTCTATTACGACTTTGCTCGTAATCAGCCGTTCACGCTGGAGGACCTACCGGTCATCGAAAAGAAGATGCGTGAGATCATCGCGCGCGACAAACCTTTTACAAAGGAAGTCTGGTCGCGCGAGCAAGCGAAGAAAACTTTCCGCGACATGGGCGAGGCATTCAAGGTCGAGCTCATCGACGCCATTCCGTCCGACCAGCAGATCAAAATCTACAAGCAGGGTGACTGGTTCGATCTTTGCCGCGGTCCGCACATGACGTCGGTCGGAAAGGTCGGAAATGCATTCAGGCTGATGAAGGTCGCCGGTGCGTACTGGCGTGGCGACTCCAGAAATCCGATGCTTACGCGCATCTACGGCACTGCCTTCGCCAAGCAGGAGGAACTTGACGCCTACCTGCGGCAGATCGAAGAGGCTGAAAAGCGTGACCATCGCCGCGTGGGGCGCGAGATGGACCTCTTTCACTTCCAGGAGGAAGCACCCGGTTCGGTTTTTTGGCACGCCAAAGGCTGGACGCTTTTCCAGGCACTCGAGAACTATATCCGCCGCCAACAGACCGCCGCGGGCTATGTCGAGGTCAACTCTCCGCAACTCATGGACAAGACCCTGTGGGAGCTCACGGGTCATATCCCAACCTATTCGGACATGATCTTCCTCACGCAGAAACGCGAGGAAGACGAGCGGGTCTACGCCGTAAAGCCGATGAATTGTCCCGGGCACATACAGATATTCAAGAATGGGTTGCGAAGTTACCGCGAACTCCCGGTAAAGATTGCGGAGTTCGGCAAGGTCCATCGGTTCGAACCATCGGGCGCATTGCATGGACTTATGCGCGTACGTGCTTTCACGCAGGACGACGCGCATGTCTTTGTCAGTGAAGGCCAGATCGCTGATGAATCACTCAAGATGAATGATCTAATCCTCTCGATATACGAGGATTTCGGCTTCTCCGACGTGCGCATCAAATTCTCCGATCGCCCGGACAAACGGATCGGGGAGGATGCCGTCTGGGACAAGGCGGAAGCTGCGCTGATGGCAGCGCTAAAGGCATCCGGACGACCATGGGCCTTGAATAAAGGCGAAGGCGCCTTCTATGGGCCGAAGCTGGAATATGTCTTGCGCGACGCAATCGGCCGCGACTGGCAGTGCGGCACTGTGCAGGTTGATCTCAATCTGCCCAGCCGGCTCGGTGCCTTTTATATCGACGAGCACTCAAACAAGGTTACGCCAGTGATGCTTCATCGCGCTATGTTTGGCTCGCTCGAGCGCTTTACCGGCATCTTGATCGAGCACTATGCGGGCCACTTGCCGCTTTGGTTGTCGCCAGTGCAGGCAGTAGTCGCAACCATCACTTCAGATGCGGATGAATTTGCCCGCGGGGCGACTGAAGCCGCGCGACGGCTTGGCCTGCGCGTCGAGTCCGACCTCCGCAACGAGAAGATCAATTACAAAGTACGCGAGCATTCTCTCGCAAAGGTCCCTGTCCTGCTCGTGGTTGGCAAGAAGGAAGCGGCCGATCGCACTGTCTCGATTCGGCGGCTGGGGAAGGAAGACCAGCAAATCATGCCGCTTGATGCTGCGTTCAAGGCACTCGCGGAGGAAGCGGTGCCGCCGGATGTTCGGCGAATAAAGGCCGCGGCTTAACGCGTTACGCGCTACTTTTGCGTCGCGATATAGACTGCGAGGTCGACCGCCGAGGCGCCCTCCACCGCAGTTGCGGCAACGAACAGGGAAAGTAGCCAGATGCCGACACGATGCATGAAGACGGCCTCGGCGATTATTGTTGAATCATCATATATGGCGGCGCGCCCTCTGTCCGCCTTGCCTCTGCGCTGCCCGGCGGCTGCTCGAGTGTGCGCAGAAAGCGCTCCGACCAGTGGCTGATGTCGTTGCGCACGAGCACTTTAAAAGTGGCTGCATGACGTTGGCGCCGCTCATCCAGCGGCATCGACAGCGCGCGATTAATGGCTGTCCCGACGCCCTCCGAATCGTATGGATTGACTAGCAGTGCCGCAGTGCATTCGTGCGCGGCTCCGGCAAACCGCGAGAGGATCAGCACCCCTGGATCGTCCGCGTTTTGCGCTGCGACGAATTCCTTGGCTACCAGGTTCATGCCGTCCCGCAAGGGAGTGACCAGTCCTGCGCGCGCTGCGCGATAGAGACCGGCAAGCGCAGTGCGGCTATGCGCCTTGTTGATATAGCGCACCGGCGTCCAAGAGGCTTCGCCGTAAGCGCCGTTGATGCGGCCAACTGCCTCGCCCACAGCACGGCCCATGTCGGCATACTCGGCGATGCCGGTGCGGCTGCGGGGCGTGATCTGAAGATAAGTGACCTTACCTCGCCAATCGGGGAAGTTGATGAGAAATCGCTCGAACGCGTTCATGCGCTCCGGAATGCCTTTGCTGTAGTCGAGCCGGTCGACGCCGATGATCATGGCCCGCCCGGAGAGGCTCTCGAGAACGTCGCGTACAAAGTCGGTTTCGATGGCTCGGCGCGCCAGGCGCGCGAAGGCTTCAGTCTCTATTCCGACCGGGAACGTGCCGATACTCACGACACGGTTGCCGAAGTGGAAGCTATTGCCATTGGCCCAGGGCAGACCGCATTCATTGGCGATGTAGCGGGCAAAGTTGGCGGTGTCGACTTCAGTCTGAAATCCGACCAGGTCGTAGTGACAGAGCGCCGGGATCAATTGATCGTGGTTGGGCAATGCGGTGATAATTTCGGGCGGAGGAAACGGGATGTGAATGAAAAAGCCGATCTTGTTGTTATGGCCGCGATCGCGCAGAGCTTTCGCCAGAGGAATTAAATGATAGTCGTGCACCCATATGACGTCATCGGGCCGCAGCAATGTTTCAAGATGGGTGGCAAAATATTGGTTGACCCGAAAATAGCCACCAAGATCGCGGCGAGTGAATTCGGCGAGATCGAGCCGATAGTGCAGAATCGGCCACAGCACTCGATTGGCGAAGCCATTGTAGAATTCCTGGTAATCGTCCTTGCCGAGATCAACAGTGGCGTAGGTAATATTGTCGTGCGTGACCGATTTGACTGTCCGAGGTCGGTCTTCAGCAACGCGTCCGCTCCAGCCAAACCAAAGGCCGCCGTGCCGCTTAAGCGCCGGTCTGATCGCCACTTCGAGTCCGCCGGCTCGCGTGCCGCGATCAGGAACGGCAACTCTGTTCGACACTACGACGAGCCGCGCCAATACCGGTCTCCCCAGCTTCGCGACAGCTTGATTGCCGTCAAAATCAATCCCGACATTGAATAAGTCTGTGGAAAATTTCCCCACAACCTTCCAGTCACGGGGTGCACGTCCTCCGACAAGAGGCCGTAGCGATTTCTCATTCGAAGCGCGTTCACAAATATGTCGCGGGCTTCCTCCCGCTGGCCAATCTCCCACAATGCGTCGGCCAGCCAGAAGTCGCAAATCAAAAAGGCCGATTCCGGCGAGCCGAAATCGTCGGCAGCCACATACCTCATAACGTGGGAGCCGCGCCGAAGTTCATGGCCGATCGCCTCCACGGTCGCCACAAACCGAGGGTCCTCGGCCGGCACCAATCCGAGCTCGGCCAGTAATAGCGCACTGGCATCGAGGTCGTCGCTGTCGAAAGCCGCCGAAAACGCCTTGCGCTTGGGATTCCAGGCGCGTTTGAGCACTTCCTCTCCAATACGGTCGGCGATGCCGCCCCAATGGGTTGCCCTTGCAGGCAAGTTGAGATGGCTCGCAATCGCCGCAAGACGCTGGCAGCCCGCCCAACACATCGCCGCCGAATGCGTATGCACGCGCTTACGTCCCCGATATTCCCAAATGCCAGAATCCGGCTCGAGCGCGAACTTCGCCGCCTGTTCGCCGAGCGGCTCAATCGTGTGAAATAACGCGGCGTCGCCCGGACGCGGCAGCCTTCGATCGAAGAACATCGGAGTTGCCGCCATGATGATGCTGCCGTAGACGTCGTGCTGATTCTGATTGACCGCCGCGTTTCCAATCCGCACCGGTCCGTCACCACCGTATCCGGCCAGCGCGGGAGCGGTTCTTTCCTCCAGCACATCAGTATGCACGACGCCGTAAAGCGGTCGGATCTGATCCGCGCGGCCGCCTGCGATACTCAGAATATAGGAGATGAAATCCTCCATCGTGCGCGTCGCGCCGATACGATTGAGTGCGCGCACGACAAAGAAGGCGTCGCGCATCCAGCAAAACCGATAGTCCCAGTTGCGTCCCGACCCTGACACTTCGGGTATCGAGGTGGTGAGAGCAGCAACGACCGCGCCGGTCTCTTCGTAGTTGCACAGCTTGAGCGTGATGGCGGCACGGATGATCTCGTCTTGCCAGTCGATGGAAAAGGCGAGCCGCCTCACCCACTCCACCCAATAGTCGCGCGTGCGGTCGCAGAAGTCGCGACACGTGCTTTCGAGCGAACCCTCGAACGGCTCGTCGGTACCAAACACCAAATGCACGGGCCGGGTGGGTATGAAGGAGGCTTCATTCTCCACATATGAAAGAGGCGCATCGGTCGTGAGCCTGACTGGCACCTCATCACGCCAATAGCGAATGTGGTTGCTGCCGGAAGACCGCGATGTGACCGGCTCGCCATACCGGTGCGCACACCGGAAGCGGATGGTGACGCGCGGCATGCCGCTGATCGGCTCAATAATGCGCATGAGCTGAGGTGGACGAAACGTACGCCCAAAGATCTGAAAGCGCGGCGCGAAATCCGTGATGCGCACAGCGCCGCCATTGTTGTCGATCAATTCTGTCGCGACGATCGCAGTGTTTCGGACGTACTCAGACTTGGTCTCGACCAACCCATCGAGCACTACGTCGGTAAATCCCTTGTCCTCTTTGCCGGCAAGCAGCCTGCAGAATACAGGATCACCGTCATAGCGCGGCAGGCACCACCATACGATGCGTGATGACGGCTCCAGAAGCGCTGCTGTGCGGCCGTTACCAATGACCGCAAGATCGAGTCCGTAATCGGTCATGGACGGACCGGCCCATTGGCAGCAAGAGTTCGCAACGCTGTCCGCACCTGAGCCGGGTTCTGGAATATTCCCGTCAGCCCGGGGAAGTGGCGGCTAACGCTGAAGCCCTTGCCGCCAATCTCCGGCAATACCTCGAAAACTGATTCATCGGTGATGTCATCACCGATGAACACAGGTACGCGGCCGCTAAATGGTGGATGGACCATTAACTTGCGAATACTGTCGCCCTTGTTGACACCGGGACGTTTGATTTCGAACAGCGCCTTGCCCAATAACAATTCGGTTGGCTCACCGGGAAATGCCGCGCGGCAAACCGCGATATGGCGGCGGAGGTGTTCCGCTTGCGTCGGCGCATTTCGGTAGTGCAGCGCAAGCGAGTAGTTCTTGTCTTCCACAACAATGCCCGGACCCAAGCTTACGACATCGGCAAGTCGCCGCCGCAAATCTTGCGGCAACGGCCTGGCCCAATAAAATATCTGGTTATCATTCAGGCGCATTTCGGCTCCATGCCCACCGATCGTTGGCAAATGTAGCGGTGCGAACAAACGATCGAGATCGCCGATCGGCCGGCCGCTCACCAAAGCAACAGCGCCACCCGTCAAATCGAACAGGTCCTTAAGCGACTCAAGCAGCGCTTCGGAAACGTGCACTTCGGTCGGCGACGGGCCAATATCAACAATCGTACCGTCCACGTCGAGCAAAAGGGCAACCGTTCTCAAATCAAGCTTGGCGAAAACGTCCATAACTTGGTCGTTGGCAATCGTCTGCACTACTATAATTCCGTTCGGTACAAGAAAGTTCGGCAGGTCGCTTGCGTTTCAGCGCGCCTGCACCTCGACATCGCCATCGACGCCGGTAACGACCTTAAATTCGCGCTCGAATACTTTTCCCTCATTGCGGGCTATAGCGCGATATTCGCCTTCGGCGAGGATCACTCGCGGAAACGCGCCAATCGATTCCTTGATCACGTCGCCGCCGGGGGTAAGCACCGACCACGCGGTGTTTGCAAGTGCTTCGCCGCCACGGTCGGTCACCAATTTGAGCGTAATGGCGGCGGCGCGGTGCGTAACCGTAATATCGGTCAACTTGCCGGCCTGGACGCGAATGTCGGAACGTACGACCGAATTGGCGTCACCGTAATTCGACACAATGTAATAGGTGCCTTCCGGCACCACCAAAACGTCGCTCGTCATGACGTGCTCAGCAATCGGCCGACGGTCGCCAGCTTCGAACTGGCTGCCTTTGTAGACGTCGAATGAAATTTGCCCGGGCGGGATGCGCACGTCACCCACCTTGCCTTCGATTCGAAGGCCGCCGGCCGGCAAATCGAAATCTTCGCGCACGTTCACCCCGCGCAGGTCGACAGGCTTGACGGCCGTGGCAAGCCCAAAGCCCACGTGTACGATGTAAGCCCCAGTCGGAAGTACCAGCGTTGGCGTCGGCGACTTGTCTTCCTTCACCAGTCTGAAATTTCCGTTCGCGTCAGCTTTGGCGTTGTAGATACGCCAGGTGAGGCCGCCGCCGATTGGCTGTGTGTCCTTGCCGAAGCGCGCGCTGAGCGCGAGCGCCACCTGCCCGGCCGGGATGGCCGGAATCGAAGCAGTCGTCGTCGGATTCGGCGCCTGAGACGGCGATTGCGCTGGCGGTGTTGACGGGATCGGCAGGTTGCTTGGGCCGAAGAGATCGCTGCGTGTGGCGGGCACCGGCGAGATCAGACTGGTCGATGGGGTGGCTGAAAAAAGTGAATTCTGCGCGAGCGCAGGCGTCGCGATCGCAAGGACCACGGGCGCAAGAGCCGGCCATAGCCGGCCGCGCAAGGCGGCAATTGCAGATTCCCTATTCATGCCGCGGTTGTTTTCGGCCGAAATCGAGGCGATTTCAAGCCGAGTGCCAGATGTTTGTGGCCTCGTTGACGCTGTGGTAGGCGCAACCACACGATTTCCACGAGGCCGCCGATGCCGGATGCTCTTGAGCTGTTAAAGACCCGCCGTTCAGTCAAGCCGATCGAACTGGCCGGCCCAGGTCCGACCGCATCAGAAATCGACACGCTCCTGAGAATTGCTTCGCGGGTACCGGATCATGGGAAGCTTGCCCCCTGGCGCTTCATCCTGTTCGAGGGCAATGCCCGCTCCGCAGCCGGCGAGGCAATTGCTTCCGCGTTTCGCGCCGATCGTCCTGACGCCACGGCGGAGCAGATAGAATTTGAGCGCAAACGGCTCGCGCGTGCACCGCTGGTCATTGCGGTGGTTAGCCGCGCCGGCCCGCATGTAAAAATTCCCGAATGGGAGCAGCAACTGTCCGCAGGCGCCTCAGCCATGAGCATGGTTTTGGCTGCCCATGCCATGGGCTTTGCCGCGAGCTGGATTACCGAATGGTATGCTTATGACCGGCGGGTACTCGATGTTCTCGGTCTCGGTGCAAATGAGCGGATCGCCGGATTTGTGCATATTGGCCGACCGGCCAAAGCCCCCGAGGATCGTGAACGCCCAAATCTCGGCGCTATCGTTACACGGTTTGAGGCTTGAGGAACCAATAGTCCGCCGCGACATTTAACCTTTATGTAATGCGGCGGGCGCACGCTCCCTGTCACGTTTAGGTCACAAGACTCCTCCAGCACTCTTTGGAATGTTGGGTTGGCGCGCTCGTGCGAGGGAATTCCCGAGGTAACGGGCGGAGATAGGGAGAAGCGGTCTCTTGGTGTTCGAGGGCTTATTCGCGCGAGCGCGCAATGGCGACCGTGCGGCGGAAGCCACCACGCATCCGCAACCTGCTGTCACACGCCCCACGATCGG
>Ga0075018_10000545_pt1 | contig 11602 bp, 7 predicted proteins | sample ColStrG_CSR_2014_FD_71471 | JGI IMG/M metagenome (GOLD analysis project Ga0075018, IMG submission 71471) | Freshwater sediment microbial communities in response to fracking from Pennsylvania, USA - Cold Stream Run_MetaG_CSR_2014 | ecosystem: Environmental > Aquatic > Freshwater > Creek >... | reverse complement strand
CGGACCGAGCGCGACCTGGCGTCGCCGCAGATCGGGGCGCGGCACTGGCGTGCGCTGCGGTTGCGCCGTATCGATCGTTGCATCCAGCCATTCGCCGGTGCGCACCACCTGCGCGAACAGTTGCAGCTGGCGCACCGTGCGCACCAGCTCGCCTTCGAGCCGCGCGCGCGGCAAGCCGCTCTCGGTCATGGCGCGAACGATGAGTGTGTCGCCCAGGCTCTCGACCGCAGCTGCTGCTGCCTCGAGGAATCTGGCACGCGCCTCGGGCGCAAGCTCGCTGAACACCGGCAAGGCTGCAGCGGCCAGCGCGCAGGCCGCATCGACTTCGCTCGCACCAGCTTCGCAGAAGGCAGGCTGCATGACCTGGCCGCTCACCGCTTCGATGGCGTGAAAACTGCCGGACGGGCGGCACTCGTGCGCGCCCACCAACACCGCACCATTGATTTGCTCGCTCAACTGATCACTCCCTGCACACAGCTCATGCACTCACGACACACGCCGCTCGGCCGCGGGCGGTTCACCGCCGCTCACCACGGGCTTCGCGCCCCACAAGGCGTAGAACAACACATACAGTTCACACGCCGCTGTCAGCAGGAATGAGCGCTGCAGGCCGAAGTGGTCAGCGAGCCAACCCTGCACGATCACCAGTGCGCCGCCTGCGATCGCCATGATCAGCAGGCCCGCGCCCTCCTCGGTGAGTGGCCCCAGGCCGCGTATGCCGAGCGTGAAAATGGTCGGGAACATGATCGAATGAAACAGCCCGACGAGGATCAGTGACCACATGGCCAGCGGTCCGGACACCATGCTCGTCACCAGCATGGTCGCGAAAGCCCCGACCGCGAAACACGCGAGCACACGCTCGCCGGGAATCCGGCGCATCAGCCAGCTGCCAGCGAAGCGCCCGACCATCATCCCGCCCCACAGCAGGAACAGGTAGTCCGAGGCGCGTTCGTGCGTGAGGTTGGCGATGCCCGGCTGCGAGACGAAGTTGATGAACAGATTCGCGACCCCGATCTCGGCGATCAGGTAGATGAAGATCGCCGGCACGCCCCATACCAGGTTGCGGTGCCGCCAGAGCGAATGGCCGCGGCGCTCCTGCGCCGACGCGCGTCGCGTATCGGCACCCATGTCGGGCAGATGGAAACGCGCGATCAGCACCGCCAACACAATCAGCACTGCCGCGACGATCAGATACGGCAGTTGCACGGCGCGGGCATCGGCGAGGCGCTCGGCCTCGGTGAGCACGGTGCCAGCCGCCGCAGTACCCGAGGTGGAGCGACCCAGGATCAAATAGCCGCCGAAGAGCGGCGCGAGTGTCGTGCCCAGTGAATTGAAGGCCTGCACCAGGTTCAGGCGCGAGGGCGCAGTCTCGGCCGGACCGACGACCGCGACGTAGGGATTCGCGGCGACCTGCAGCAGCGTGATGCCGCTTGCAATCACGAACAGCGCGGCCAGCGTGATCCCGTAGGATGGCATGCGCGCGGCCGGAATAATGCACAGCGCGCCTACGGCCATCACTTCCAGGCCGATCACCATGGAGCGCTGATAGCCAATGCGCTCGATCAGCTTGGCCGATGGGATCGAGGCGATGAAATAGGCGATGAACCACACCGACTCGATCAGCGTGGTGCGCGTGTAGTCGAGCGTGAACACGCTGCGCAGGTGCGGCAGCAGCGTGTTGTTGATGACCGTGATGAAACCCCAGATGAAGAACAGGCTGGCCAGCAATCTGAGGGCCGGGGCGTAACCTCGTCCGCCCCCACCCATGCTCATGCCCGCGCTGCTGCCTGGAACGCCCGGCATGTCATCCCCTGCGTTGTTCATTTAGTTATAGTAGCGTCCCTGGCGGTTGACGACCAAGAATCACAGCGGGGAAACGCCATGTCCAAGGGCTCGAGCGGCCTGGTTGCCGCACTGTGCGCTGTCGTTGCGGCGGCTGCGCTGCCGGGCACGGCATGCGCCGCTACCGCCGAGCGCGCCCACTGGGGAGCGCTGGCCGACGGCACGGCGATCGAGGCCATCACGCTCGCCAACGCGCGCGGTGTGCGCGCGCGCATTATCAGCTACGGCGCCACGCTCCAGTCACTCGAGTCGCCCGACCGGCACGGCCACTCCGCTGACGTCGTGCTCGGCTACGATAGTCTCGACGGCTACGTGCAGCACCCCAGTTATTTTGGCGTGACGGTCGGGCGCTATGCCAACCGCATTGCGGGCGGGCGCTTCACGCTCGATGGCAAGAACTACCAGCTCACGCTCAATGACAAGAGCAACTCACTGCACGGTGGCACACGCGGGTTCGACAAACAGGCCTGGCGCGTGCTCGAGACCCGATCCGGCGCGCTCGCCAGCGTTACGCTCGCGCTCGACAGCCCCGATGGCGACCAGGGGTATCCCGGCAACCTGCACGCCACGGTCACCTACTCGCTCGATGCGGTCGGTGAACTGGGTATCGAGTTCCGTGCCACCAGCGACGCACCGACCGTGGTCAACATGACCAACCACGCGCTCTTCAATCTCGCCGGCGAAGGTGCTGCGCGCGATGTGCTCGGCGAGCGGCTCACGATCCCTGCAGCCCGCTATACGCCGGTGGACGCAACGCTGATCCCGACCGGTGAATTGCGCGCGGTTGCGGGTACGGTATTCGACTTCAGGGCCGGGCGCGTGCTGGGCGATGCCGTGCGAGACGGGCGTGACGCGCAGATCGTCGCCGGGCGTGGCTACGATCACAACTACGCGCTCGACGCGGGCCTCACCGCGGAGCCCAAACTCGCCGCGCGCCTGTTCGACGCCGTTTCGGGTCGCATGCTCGAGGTCTGGTCGACGGAGCCCGGGCTGCAGATCTACACCGGCAACTTCCTCGATGGCACGCTCAAGGGCAAGCAGGGCCATCTCTATCGCATGGGCGATGGCCTCGCACTCGAGCCGCAGAAATTCCCGGATACTCCCAATCAACCCGCCTTTGGCTCGGCGCGCGTTGACGCCACGCACCCCTACCACCATCGCATGGCCTACCGGCTCTCGACCCTCATGCCATCGAGGTAGCGCGCCGCGCGGCAGTCTCACGACTGGACCGCACCGTCCGCTCGCGAATGCTCAGGTGGCCGACACGCTCATTGCGGTGGTATCGACACTCTTGACGTCCTTGACCCTGGCGACGACGCCCTTGATGTGATCGATGGCATCCTGGCTCGAGAGACTCCCGGTCAGTGCCACGACACCATCGGTAGTAATGACGCCTATGGCACCACTCATACCGACACTATCGACAGCGATTTCAGATTTCACGTTCGCTGTAATTTCAGTGTCACTGATGGGCGGCGTGGTGGCGACTTCCGGCTGCTGGACAACAACCGCGGCAGGCGCAATCGTGCTCGTCACAGCGGAGACCGGTACGGGCTCAGCGCGGTTGGCGGTCGCTGCGGCCGCCATCGCCGCGCTCGCCGTGCTCAGATCAGGCGTGGCAGGCACGTCAGGCGTGGCGCGCACATCAGGTGTGGCGCGCACGTATGGCGTAGCGCGCTCTTCAGGCGCGACGCGCGCGGGCTTGACGGCCACCCGTTTGGCGGCGCTGGCCACTTTGGGTTCTGGCGTGACCGGCGTCTCCACCACCGGCGCCACTGGAGCGAGCGCTACGGGTGCCGCGGGCAGCGGAGCGGTTGCCTCGGGCGCAACGGGTCTCTCAAAGGCGGGTGGCGGCGGCGTAAGAGCCACAGGGACTGGAGCCGCGGCGTGAGGGCGCATGGCGACCGACATGGCGCCGATGCCGACGACCACGGCCAGGCCGGAAGCGACGATGATCTTGCGTGTGAGTTGTTCGTTCATGCTGGGGTACTCGGTTGATATGAGTGCTGGGTGAAACCTGCTGCTCGGGTTCCTGCAGCAATCTCTCACTCTTGAAGCCTGAGCCTACAGGCCGCGAGGCCAGTGGTCGGTTTCCTGGCGCACTTAACAGCGAGCCGGCTGAATCGCCGTCAGCGGCCTTGCTGCATCAAATGTCAGACCGGCGCGGTCCGCCCATAGAACCCCATGCGTTCCTTGTCGCTGAACTGCACACCTGGCCGGTCGTAGTAGGAGTACACCGCGATCATGCGCGAGTGGCGCCCTTCGACGGTCGAGACGCGATGCATGGAGTTCTTGCCGGCAAAGACGTTGAGCGTGCCGGCAGCCAGCGGATTCACGCGGATGCGATTGCTTTGGCCGCTGAGCACGCGGCCGACCTCATCGTAGTTCGGTTGGTCGTCGGCGCGCAGTTCGCTGCAATACTGGAATTCTCCACCGGCCTCCGCGGCCTGGATAAGCAGTGTGGTCGTGTAACGCGAACGGTCGAAGTGCCAATTCAGGGATTCGCCGGGCCGGTATTCCATGACGTTGGCGCGCGCCAGTGCGTCATCCATCAGGTACAGGCGCGGAATTCCCAGCACCCGGGCAATGAAGTCCGCGAGCGGCCGCCACTCGTAGAGCCGATGCACGAAGGTGTGGGTCATCTGGTCATCGCACACCGTATGGTTGACGGTGCGGAATTTCTGCAGCGCCGGATGCGTATCGCTCAGGCCCTCGAGCCGGTCGAGAAAATACACGTTGTGCATGCGCGCGTGCGTGTACGACTGGGTCGCCGCCAGCGGCTGCAACTCGGCAGCTGCCTTGCGGATCGTCTCGGGCCGCACGAAGGCCTCGAGATTGAACATGCCTTCGCGTTCGAGCGTGGTTGCGCACTGCTTGACCAGCGCGTTGCAGGCCGCGCTCTCTGGCCGATCCAGGGGGTAGCGGTCAAGGTCTAGTGCATCACGCATGGCAGATCTCCCGGACTGAAGCTGGCTCAGAGAACCACGGAATCCTGTGTTGGCATGGTCGCCTCGCGATCACGCTGCGCGGTCAGCCATGCGACGAAGGCGCGAATCGGCGGACTGCGCTCATTCGATTTGGGGTAGACGGCGCAGTAGTCGTACTGCAGCGGCAGGTGGTATGCGAAGGGCATCACCAGCCGGTTCGCCGCCAGCTCGGCCTCGGCCAGGATCGATTGCCCGAGTGCGATGCCGCAACCGGCACTCGCCAGATCGATGGCAAGGCTCGAAGTGTCGGTGGTGTGCCCCAGCTCCTGTCGCGGCCAGCGCTCGACACCCTGACCCGCGAGCCAGGCGCCCCAGTCCGGATAAGAAGAGAAGCCAACCCGCCAATTGACGTGAATCAGGTCTTCGTCGCGCAGCGAGTCAGGCCGCGCGGGATCGACGCGTCCGCTGGTGACGAATTCCGGCCGACACATCGGCGTTACGCTGTCGCTGCGAAAGGGCACCGTGATGAAATCCGGATACAGGTGTTCGCCGTAAGAGAGGCGCACATCGACGCGATTGCGGTAGAAATCGATCGGGTCCTCTTCGAGCCGCAAGTCGATGCGGACCTCGGGATGGGTGGCAAGGAACTCGGGCAGATGCCGGTTCATCCAGCGCACGCCGACTGACGGCAGCACGCTCAGGATGAGATTGGACCGCACCGCCCCTGCCACCAGGCGCTCCGTGAGCTGTGCAAGTTCATCCATCATTCCGGCCGCCACCGCCTGCACGCCGAGGGCGACTTCCGTCAGATACAGCTGATTGTTGCGGCGGATGAAGAGCTGGCGGCCATAAAAATCTTCGAGTTTCTTGATCTGCTGCGCGACCGCACCGGGGGTCACATCGAGTTCGGCGGCCGCAAGCACGAAGCTGCCCAGGCGCGCACTGGCCTCGAAGGTCTTGAGGGCATTCAGTGGCGGAAGGCAGCGCGACATCTCAGTGCCTGCCCCGGGAAATTCTTAGTCTTTCTATTTGAAGGCGCGTCACGGCCCGATATTCGACTAGTTTTTCTGCCTTGCCAAGTGATTTTGGCCCGCAATCCACCGCCTTTCAGTGGTAGTTGTACGCGAAGGACAGGCCAATCACCCGTGGGCGGTTGATCTGGTAGTCATTGGTCAGGTTGCCCAGGAACCCTAGCTTGTTGGGCGGCGCAAGCACGGCCCGCTTGTCGAGCAGGTTGTTGGCATGCAGGCGCAGGGTCCAGGGGCCGTGATCGAGCGCCGCCGACAGGTTCAGCAGGCCATAGGCCGCTGAATTGCCGAGCTTGTTGCTCCCGTCGGAAGCGGCCAGGCCCATCGGTGCCTTGCTGCGGTAGGTGTGATTCAAGGACAGGGTCAGCAGATAGTCCGGCGCCACGTTGCGCTGATAGTTCACCGCCACCGACGAGCTGAACTTGGGGCTGCCCGGGAGCTGCTCGCCCGCGAATCCCTTGACCGCGCCGTCGGTAATCTGGCCGCCACCGGTGTTGGCGGGCAACGAGAAGTCCTCGGTCAGTTCGGCCTGCGCGATCGCGAAGCCGATGTTGTAGGTAAGACCCTTCATGAACAGCCGGCCGGATGACTCCGCCTCCACGCCCCGCGAGCGTGCGTGCTTGCCGTTGTATACCGCGAGATTGCCCGAGGGCAGGCTCGCAGATATCTGCGGGTTGTCCCATTCGACATCGAAGAGCGCAAACGTATAGGTCAACCCGCTCGGCATGCGGCCCTTGAGACCGACCTCGTAGTTGTTCACGGAGTCCGGGGCATACTGCTGCAGCAGCGGGCTCTCCTTGTAGACACCGATCAACGGTACGGAATTGGCGCCACCTCGGCGGAATCCCTGCGACCACGTCAGGTAGATATATTGCTTCTCCGCGTACTGGTACGAGGGATTGATCTTCCAGGTGTTTTTCGACGACGGCGCCTCGTGTGGAGCTCCGGGCAGGAAAATGCTGAACGGATAATCGAGGTAGGACTGGGAGTCCGTGAATTCCTGCTTGAAGTGCCGGCCGCCGAAAGTGACTTGACCCTTGGCGTTGAAGTGCCACGTCAGTTCACCAAAGATCGACTTGTCATTGAAGTCCTGCCGATCAGCCTGGTAGAACGAGGTACTGTTGGGCCCGAAGTTCAGCAGGCAATTCGGGAACGCCGCGCCCAGGTAGTAAAAGGCCGTGCAGCCTTGCGCGACCGCGCGCTCGTAAGTGCCCGGCTCGACCACATCCCACGAGCCGGTGCGGATGGCCTGCTCATAAAAGAAACCGACGGTGTAATCGATCGGGCGACCGGGCGCAGAGTTCGACACCAGGCGCACTTCCTGCGAAAAAATCCTCGCCTGGTCGTCGAACTCCTGGAGTTCCAGGTAACGCGGATTGGTCGGGCTGCCGGCATAGTAATTGAGGTAGGCCGGATTGCTGGCGAAGTGGTAAGTGTCATCGCCGATCGACGCACCGCTGGTATCGAAATAGGAGCTGGTTGACGAAATCGTCGCGAAGCCGGCGTCGTACGACAGGTCCAGGCTCAGCAGACTGGTGCTGCGCTTGAAGGGCTGCACGCTGGGCGAAAAATCGGTGTATGGACCGCCCGCCGGGAAATTGATGCGTGGATCAAGCGCATACGGCCCAGCCGCGACATCCGGATTCGCCTGCGGACCGCCCTCGCCCTGCAAGTGCGAGTACAGGTAGGACAGTTCGGCGCTGAACGCACTGGTGGGCTTCCACAACAGGCTCGCGCGCCCGGTCAGGGTTTTCTGGAAATTCCAGTCGTCCTTCTGCGTGAACACCGCGGCGCTGTTGGCCGGATCGGCGGGATCTGCCGGCACCGGCACGCCTGTCAGGTAGGGCGGATTGCGCACGATGAGCCCGTTGACGTGAATGAAGCCGGGCTCGTACTCGTATTTCGCCGAGGCACGGAACGCCGCGGTACCGCCCAGCGGCAGATTCACGAGGCCGTTGACCTCGTAGCCGGCAGTGCCGGAGTGGGCCGTGGTCGACGTGCCCGCTCCCAGATGCGCGACGACCTTGCCGAGTTCGGGCGCGTTCGGTATGAACCGCAAAGTACCACCCAGGGCCCCGGCACCGTAGAGCGTGCCCTGCGGACCGCGCAACACCTCAACCTGCTTGATGTCATCGAGCTGGAAGTAACCACTCATCGGCGAATTGCCCACGTAGGTGCCGACCGGATCCTGCTCGAAGCTGCGAAAGCCGCGCGGCTCGCCGGTAGCATTGAGTCCGCGGATGATCGGCGCGACGGCGCCGGCATTGCGGGCGCCGAAATCGAACATGCTGAGGCCGGGAACCTGCAGTGTCAGCGTCTGGATGTCGACGACACCGGTACGCGCGAGCGTATCGGCATCGATGACGCTGATGCTGTAGGGCACCTCTTCGGTGGTCTGCGCACGGCGTGTCGCCGTCACCGTCACCTCGTCCAGCATCGAGTCTGGTGTCACCTGCTGCGCACTCAGCGGCAAGGGCACACCGTACAACACCACACACACGGCAGCACCGATGCCGAGACCGGACGAGCTGGCGACGTTGCACCGACGCTCGGGATTGCGATTGCTCTTGCTGCTCATGGTCTCTGCCTCCCTATTCACTGTGTCAGCATCGCGGCGCATTCAGTACGAGCTGCGCACGCGGGAAGTACCGAAGGCGTTGCGTCCGGTTCGCGGCCTGGCAGCGCGTGGAGTACCATCCTTCATCACTTGGAGGTTGCCACAATGAGCGCGACACGACGCGAATTTCTCGTGAGCATGGCCGGCTACGCGACCGTATTGTCCGCCGGCGGATCAACGGCGCAAGCGATGACGAGCCCTCAGAAAAAATGGCAGCTGCCGCAGAAAAACTCCTTCCGGGTCATCGAGAACGAATGGATTCCAATGAAGGATGGCGTGCGCCTCGGCGTGCGCCTGTGGATCCCCGCGGATGCAGAGCGCAAGCCGGTACCCGTCGTACTCGAAGCGATTCCGTATCGCAAGCGCGATCTGGAGCGGCCGCGTGACGAGGGTTGGGCACAGCAGTTCGTTCCGTACGGGTTCGCCTTCGCCCGTCTCGATATCCGTGGCTCGGGCGACTCGGAAGGATTGCTGCTCGATGAATACCTGCAGCAGGAACAGGACGACACGCTGGAAGTGATTGCCTGGCTCGCAAAGCAACCGTGGTGCTCGGGCGCCGTGGGCATGCGCGGCATTTCCTGGGGCGGGTTCGCCTGCTTCCAGGTGGCCGCACGACAGCCGCCCGCGCTCAAGGCGATCATGCCGCAGTGTGCGACCGACAACCGCTACACCGATGACGCGCACTACGTTGGCGGTGCGCTCACGCTCGACATGTACGACTGGGGCACCGAGTTCAAGAATGTGATGGTCGCAAGCCCCGATCCTGCGATCAGCGGTCCGCGCTGGCGCGAGCAGTGGCTGCAACGCCTGCAGGCTACACCGCCCATCCTCGCGACCTGGCTTGCGCACCAGACCTACGATGCGTATTGGCAGCACGGTTCGATCGCCACCGACTACGGGAAGATCAGGATCCCGACGTACGTGGTTGGCGGACAGATCGACTCGTACCGGGACTTCCTGCCGCGGACGCTCGCGAACCTGAAGGTACCGCGCAAGGGCCTGATGGGCCCGTGGGGCCACAAATATCCTGACATCGCCGACCCCGGCCCCGGTCTCGACTGGGTCGGCGAAGAAGTACGCTGGTGGACGCAATGGCTAAAGGGTATCGACACCGGCATCATGCAGGAGCCGATGTTCCGCGCCTACATGGAGTACCAGATCGCCTCTGAAGTGTGGCCAACCGATACACCCGGGCGCTGGATCAGCGAGGCCGAGTGGCCGCCCAGAGCGAGCACAGTCCGCCAGCTGCATCTCAACGACGAGGGCCTGGCCGCGCGGCCCGGCAACGAGGCCGTGCACGTCATCAAGTCGCAGGAGACGCTGGGACTCACCAAGCGCGAATGGTTCCCGTGGAACATGTCGATCGACCTGCCGCCCGATCAGGCACCCGACGACCTGCGCTCGCTGTGCTTCGACTCGACACCCTTGCTCGAGGATCTCGAGATTCTCGGCAACCCGCGCCTGCGGGTGCGGTTGCGTTCGAACCAACCGGTGGCAAAGCTGGTGGTGCGGCTCAACGAAGTGACGCCAGAGGGCAAATCATGGTCGGTGAGCTACGGCGTGCTGAATCTTACCCACCGTGACAGCCACGAGAAGCCTTCTGCGTTGGTGCCGGGTCAGACTTACGACATCGATCTGTCCTGCTATTTCACCGCGCATCGATTCAAGCAGGGCAATCGCATCCGCGTCGCCTTGTCGGAATCCCTCTGGCCGCTGCTGTGGCCCTCGCCGCGACCGGTCGAGCTCAGCATCGTCACGGGCGCTTCGAGCCTGTCGCTACCGGTACGGCCGATCGAAGCGTCTGCCGCAACGCTGCCCATCGCATTGCTCAAAGACCGCGTCGAGAAGGAAATGAAGGCAGACCCGCTGCTCGACAGTCGCTACGAGATTACGCAGATGGGGCCGGACGTCCATGGCCGCGTGACACTGCACAAGCGTCTGCGTGACCTGCCCGAAGCGCTCGCCGACACCGGCACGACGATCTCGGGCGGCAGCGACTGGTACATGAGCATCCAGGAGGGCGATCCCAACAGCTGCGTGTGGCAGATCGAGTGGTGGAGTGCGATCTCGCGTGGCGACTGGGTAACGAAGACGCGTTCGACAATGGAGCTGAGCTCGACCGCTGAGCAATTCCGGATCAAGGAGTCGCTCACGGCCTGGGAGGGTGACCAGCAGGTATTCCACAAGGCCTGGGATCAGGCGCTGCAGCGTGAACTCGTGTGAGCCAGCGCCGTTCGTGAGGGATTCGCGCCAGTCATCCGCCGCCGCCGCACTGCAATTGATGCACGCAGGTCGGCTGGACGAAGCACGCATCGCGGCGGCGCAGGCGGCTCAAGGCCTGCAATCCTGTACGCCGGTGCTGGGCCTGCTGGCGATGATCGAGTTCCAGCTCGGTCATCGGCAAGCGGCGCAGGAGGTGGTCGAGCGTGCGGCCGCGCTGCCGACCGGCACTGCTGACGGTTACGATGCACTCGCCTACGTCAGCCTGCAGTTGGGACTGCACGAGCGCTCCAACGCGCTGTACCGACGAGCGACGGAGGCAGCCCCCAGCGAGGCGCGCTTCTGGTACAACCTCGCCACCAGCGAGCGCGGCTTCGGCCGACTGGCTGCCGCCGAGGCCGCCTGTCAGCAGGCGATCAATGTCAATGTGCAGAGCTTTCCGAGTTACCTGCTGCGCTCCGAACTGTGCGTGCAGACAGCCGCCACCAATCATGTCGAAGAATTGCTGCGTCTGGCCAGCGACCCGGCGCTGGACGATCGCGGACAGATGTTCCTCGCCTACGCGCTCGGCAAGGAGCTCGACGATATCGGCCGCTACGATGAAGCCTTTCACTGGTTCAGCCTTGGAGCAAGTACGCGGCGGCGACACCTCGCCTACGACATCGCGGCCGACGAAGCCAAGCTGGAACGGATCGCCGCGATTTTCACGCTCGAGCTCGTGCGCAAGCGCAGCTCCGACGCGGACCATTCCGCGCAACAGGTCTTCGTGGTGGGATTGCCGCGCAGCGGCACCACCTTGGTCGAGCGCATCCTGACCGGCCATGCGGGCGTGCGCTCGAATGGCGAGACCGATAATTTCGCGACCTCGCTCTTGGGGCGCATCGTGCCGACCCCGGCAGCGACTGGCGCCGATGCGCGCGCTGATCCATTCGCCAGGGCCCTGGCCGCCGACCCGGCCGCCGTGGCGG
>Ga0075018_10000543_pt1 | contig 11616 bp, 6 predicted proteins | sample ColStrG_CSR_2014_FD_71471 | JGI IMG/M metagenome (GOLD analysis project Ga0075018, IMG submission 71471) | Freshwater sediment microbial communities in response to fracking from Pennsylvania, USA - Cold Stream Run_MetaG_CSR_2014 | ecosystem: Environmental > Aquatic > Freshwater > Creek >... | reverse complement strand
CACCGTCAAGTCGGACGACGTGGCCGGCCGCACCAAGGTCTACGAGGCCATCGTGCGCGGCGACGACGTGATGGAGGCGGGCATCCCCGAGAGCTTCAACGTGCTCGTCAAGGAAATGCGCGCCCTCGGCCTCAACGTCGAACTGGTGGACAGCCTCAACGGCCCGGTGCCGGTCGAGCGCCCGCCGGTCCGGCCCAAGTTGCCGCCAAAGCCGACGGCGGAGGCAGCGGAGTAGGACATCCGTAGGTTGGGTCAAGCCTCTTGGCGCGACCCAACATCGAGCCACCGAGTTCGTGGTGTTGGGTCGCGCGAAGAGCTTGACCCAACCTACGTTTGAAATTTCCGGCAGCCCCCTGCCACCCCATGGAGACCACCCATGAACCAGCCCGACGTCGCAAGCGTATTCAACCCGGCCCAGCCGGCCCAGACCTTCGACCAGATCCGGATCGCCATCGCGAGCCCGGAGCAGATCCATTCCTGGTCGTTCGGCGAGATCAAGAAGCCCGAAACCATCAACTACCGCACGTTCAAGCCCGAGCGTGACGGCCTGTTCTGCGCCCGCATCTTTGGCCCGATCAAGGACTACGAGTGCCTTTGCGGCAAGTACAAGCGCATGAAGTACAAGGGCGTCATCTGCGAGAAGTGCGGCGTCGAAGTGACACTCGCCAAGGTGCGGCGCGAGCGCATGGGCCATATCGAACTGGCCGCCCCTGTCGCGCACATCTGGTTCCTGAAGTCGCTGCCCAGCCGCATCGGCATGTTGCTCGACATGACGCTCAAGGATCTTGAGCGCGTGCTCTATTTCGAGAACTACATCGTCACCGAGCCTGGCGTCACCACGCTGACGATGGGCGAGTTGCTCAACGAAGACGACTACATGAAGTTCCAGGAGGAGTTCGGCCCGGACTCGTTCACCGCCGGCATCGGCGCCGAGGCGATCCGCGACCTCTTGATCAAGCTCGACCTGCCCAAGCTAGCGGTCGAAATCCGCCAGGAGATCGCCGAGAGCACCACCGAGCTCAAGCCCAAGAAGCTGGCCAAGCGCCTCAAGCTGATCGAGGCGTTCCTGGAAAGCGGCAACAAGCCGGAATGGATGATCCTGACCGTCGTTCCGGTCATCCCGCCCGAGCTGCGGCCGCTTGTCCCCCTGGACGGGGGGCGCTTCGCGACATCGGATCTCAACGACCTCTATCGCCGCGTCATCAACCGCAACAACCGCCTGAAGCGGCTGATGGAGCTGCGCGCGCCCGACATCATCATCCGCAACGAAAAGCGGATGTTGCAGGAGGCCGTTGACGCGCTGTTCGACAATGGCCGCCGTGGCCGCGTCATCACCGGTGCGAACAAGCGCCCGCTGAAGTCGCTCGCCGACATGCTCAAGGGCAAGCAGGGCCGCTTCCGCCAGAACCTGCTCGGCAAGCGCGTCGACTATTCGGGCCGTTCGGTCATCGTGGTCGGCCCCGAACTGAAACTGCACCAGTGCGGGCTGCCCAAGAAGATGGCACTCGAACTGTTCAAGCCGTTCATCTATTCGCGGCTCGACGCCAAGGGTCTGTCGGCCACCGTCAAGCAAGCCAAGAAGCTGGTGGAGAAGGAGAAGCCCGAGGTCTGGGACATCCTGGACGAGGTCATCCGTGAGCATCCGATCCTGCTCAACCGCGCGCCGACCTTGCATCGCCTCGGTATCCAGGCCTTCGAGCCGGTGCTGATCGAGGGCAAGGCCATCCAGTTGCACCCGCTGGTCTGCTCGGCCTTCAACGCCGACTTCGACGGCGACCAGATGGCTGTCCACGTTCCGCTGTCGCTGGAAGCCCAGTTGGAAGCCCGCGTGCTGATGATGTCGACCAACAACATCATGCATCCCGCTTCCGGCGCGCCGGTCATCGTGCCCAGCCAGGACATCGTGCTCGGGCTCTACTACCTGTCGCTGATCTCCGACAACGAGCCCGGCGAAGGCATGTTGATCGGCACGGTCCACGAGGCGCGTCACGCCCTCGAGGCCAAGTCGGTGACCTTGCACGCCAAGATCAAGGGCCGGTTCGTCACCGTCGATGGCCACGGCAAGTCGGTCAACCAGACCTTCGAGACCACGCCTGGCCGGATGCTGCTCGGCGAGCTTTTGCCCAAGCATCACGGCATCAAGTTCGACCTGGTGAACCAGCTGCTCACCAAGAAGAACATCAGCAAGATGATCGATGCCGTCTACCGCGAATGCGGACAGAAGGAGACGGTGATCTTCTGCGACAAGATCATGTCGCTGGGCTACCTGCACGCCTGCAAGGCCGGCATCTCGTTCGGCAAGGATGACATGGTCATTCCGGAAACCAAGGGCAAGATCATCGAGGAGACGCGCGAACTCGCCCGCGAGTTCGAGCAGCAGTACAATGACGGCCTGATCACCCAGGGCGAGAAATACAACAAGGTCGTCGACGCCTGGGCCCGCTGCACCGACAGGGTGGCCAAGGAAATGATGGACCGCATCTCGGCGGTCAAGAAGGACAAGGCCTCCGGCCGCACCCTGCCCATCAACTCGATCTATATGATGAGCCATTCGGGGGCGCGCGGATCGCCCACCCAGATGCGCCAGCTCGCCGCCATGCGCGGCCTGATGGCCAAGCCGTCGGGCGAAATCATCGAGACGCCGATCATCTCCAACTTCAAGGAGGGGCTGTCGGTTCTCGAATACTTCAACTCCACCCACGGCGCCCGCAAGGGTCTCGCCGACACGGCGCTGAAGACAGCCAACTCCGGCTATCTGACCCGCCGCCTGGTCGACGTCGCCCAGGACTCCATCATCACCGAGCTCGACTGCGGCACCGACGGCGGCATCAACACCACCGCCGTGCTCAATTCGGGCGAGGTCGTGGTCAGCCTTGGCGATCGTGTCCTTGGCAGAACCGCCGCCGACGACATCAAGAACCCCTCGACCAACAAGGTCATCATCAAGGCCGGCGAGTTGATCGACGAGCTGCATCGCGAGGCCATCGACAAGGCCCACATCCAGCAGATCCGCATCCGTTCGGTGCTGACCTGCGAGTCCAAGGTGGGCGTCTGCGGCAAGTGCTACGGGCGCGATCTTGCCCGCGGCACGCCGGTCAATCTCGGCGAGGCGGTGGGTGTCATCGCGGCGCAATCGATCGGCGAGCCGGGTACCCAGCTCACCATGCGCACGTTCCACATCGGCGGCACGGCGCAGGTCGTTGACCAGTCGTTCATCGAGTCGACCTTCGATGGCACGGTGAAGATCAAGAACAAGAACCTGGCCAAGAACAGCGACGGCGCGCTGGTGGCGATGGGCCGCAACATCGCCATTGCCATCGTCGATAGCGAGGGCAAGGAGCGCTCCAACCACAAGCTCGTGCTCGGCACGCATCTGAAGGTCGACGACGGCGACAAGGTCAAGCGCGGCACCCGCATCGCCGAGTGGGACCCCTATACCAGGCCGATCATCACCGAGGCCGACGGCACGGTGGAGTTCGAGGACCTGGTGGAGGGCATCTCGGTCAACGAGCTCTATGACGAGTCCACCGGCATCACCAATCGCGTCATCGTCGACTGGCGCGCCAACCCGCGCGGCAGCGATCTCAAACCGGCCGTCGTGGTCAAGGACGCCAAGGGCAAGCCGGTCAAGCTGAAGCGCGGCGGCGAGGCCCGCTACTTCCTGTCGGTCGAGGCGATCCTGTCGGTTGATCCCGGCACCAACGTCAAGGCCGGCGACGTGCTCTCGCGCATCCCGCTCGAAAGCGCCAAGACCCGCGACATCACCGGCGGCCTACCGCGTGTCGCCGAGCTGTTCGAGGCCCGCCGTCCCAAGGATCACGCGATCATCGCCGAAATCTCGGGCACGGTGGAGTTCGGCCGCGATTACAAGAACAAGCGCCGCATCTCCATCAAGCCGGACTTGGAGAACCTCGAAGCCGTCGAGTACCTGATCCCCAAGGGCAAGCACATCGCCGTGCAGGAGGGCGACCGGATCGAAAAGGGCGAGTACCTGATCGACGGCAACCCGGCCCCGCACGACATCCTTGCCATCAAGGGGGTCGAGGAGCTGGCCGCGTTCCTGGTCAACGAAATCCAGGAAGTGTACCGGCTTCAGGGCGTGACCATCAACGACAAGCATATCGAGGTGATCGTCCGCCAGATGCTGCAGAAGGTCGAGGTCACCGATCCCGGCGACACCGAGCTGCTGAAGGGCGAGCAGATGGACCGGATCGAGTTTGCCGACTTCAACGCCACCTTCGAGAAGAAGGGCAAGCGGCCGGCGATCGGCGTGCCGGTGCTGCTGGGCATCACCAAGGCGTCGCTGCAAACCAAGTCGTTCATCTCGGCGGCCTCGTTCCAGGAGACCACCCGCGTGCTGACCGAGGCGGCCGTCGCTGGCAAGGTCGATACGCTGGAAGGCCTCAAGGAGAACGTGATCGTCGGCCGGCTCATTCCGGCTGGAACGGGTGGCATGTTACGCCGCTTCAAGAAGATCGCGACCAAGCGCGACGATCTCATCCTGAAGCAGCGCCAGAAATCGATGGCCGAGCACGCGGCTCAATTGGCCACGGCCAAACTGGCGCCGCCGGTGCCCGAGGAGAGCAAGGCGGAGGCGGGGGAGTAGGGTTTACTCTGCCGTTGACGGAAGATTACAGCGGCCGCTCAGGGGAACCGGGGCGGCCGTTTCGCGTAACGGGGACACAGTGTTCATATTCGGCGGAACTGGAGGTTCGCGTGCTCGCGAAAGCGACGCCGCCGAATATGAACACTGTGTCCCCGCCGCCCTCATCCTGAGGAGGCCCGCTTTTTCGGGCCGTCTCGAAGGATGGGCGTGGAACGCAATGCGCAAGCCAACGCCTCCTTCGAGGCTCGCTTTGCTCTCTCCTCAGGATGAGGATGGTGGCAGGTTGACAGCGCCCGGCGTCAAGCCGCAAGCGGACGGGGACACGCTGTTCATCTTCGGCGTGAACCGCCAAAGCCTATAAAGGCGCAACCGGGCCGCCGAATATGAACACTGTGTCCCCGCCGCCCTCATCCTGAGGAGGCCCGCTTTTTCGGGCCGTCTCGAAGGATGGGCGTGGGACGACCCGCGAGCTGCGGCCATCCCAACCCACGATTATTCCGCCGCCTTCAGCGCAGGGGTCGCGCCGCCGGCGCGGAACTGCTCCAGCAGCGCCCCCTGCCTCGCCTTCGCCACCGCCATGCTCGCGGCCTTCACGGGCCCGAACCCCTTGATCTCGCGTGCCGCACCCGCCAATTGCACCGCCAGCGGATGATTTGCCGGCGTCAGGCGCGTGACGATCTCGGCCAGCAGCGCCTCGTACTCGCCGGCCAGCGCCCGCTCGGCCTTGCGCTCGGCGCTCCATCCGAACATGTCCAGCGGACCGCCACGCAAGGGCCGCATCCGCGCGAGCACGGAAAACGCCCGCATCATCCACGGGCCAAATGCCATCTTCCTGGGGCGGCCCGTCGCCTTGTCCACGCGCGCCAAAAGGGGCGGGGACAGATGGAACGTCAACTTCGGCGCGCCATCGAATTTTTCGGCCAATTCGCGCGCGAAATTCCCATCCGTGTAGAGCCGAGCGACCTCGTATTCGTCCTTGACCGCCATCAGCTTGAACAGCGTCTCGGCGGCGGCGCGCGTCACGGCCTCGGAGCCGGGCATCACGCGCTGCTCGGCGGCGCGGATCTCGCCGATCTTGCTCGCGAACCGCTGGGCATAGGCCGCATCCTGATAGTCCGCCAAGAACGCGGAACGCCGGGCGATGAGGCCATCGAGCGAGGGGTCAACCGCCGGCGCCGCGTCCGCTGCCATCAACCGCCCCGCGAGCCCAGGATCGGCCGCCAGCGCGCGGCCCAGCCGGAAGGCCTGGCGGTTCATCGCCACCGCCGCGCCGTTGACCTCGATGGCCTGCTCGATGGCGGCGGCCCCCACCGGCACCAGGCCGAGTTGCACACCAAGACCCAGCAGCAGCATATTGGCGCCGATCGAATCGCCGAACACCCGCTCCGCGATCGCGTGCGCGTCGACGAAGTTCGCGTGGCCCAACCCGGCCTTTTCCTCGATGTCGCGGCGCATCCGGGCCGCCGGCAGACGGATCGTGCCATCCCGCACGAATTCGCTCGGCGCCATTTCGTAGCTCGACACCACCGCCCGCGTCACCCCGCGCGAGAACGCCGCCAGCACGCCCGGCGAGGCGGCCACCACCAGATCGCCGCCCAACAGCAGATCGGCGCCGCCGAGCGGTGTGCGGATGGCGTGGATGTCCTCGGGCGCCCGCGCGATCCGCGCATGGCAGGCGACCGCGCCGCCCTTCTGCGCCAGGCCGCTCATTTCCATGCCGCCGAACGCCTTGCCCTCCAGATACGCCGCCTCGCCCAGCACCGCCGCGACCGTGACGACACCGGTGCCGCCGACGCCGGTGATGAGGATTTGATACGGCCGGTCGAGGCTTGGCTGAACCGGCTCGGGCAACTTGGCGAATGCCGCTTCGAGCCCATCGAAAGTGCCGCGCCGCTTGGCCGGTGTCGCTCCCGACAGCGTCACGAAGCTGGGGCAGAAACCCTTGAGGCAGGAGAAGTCCTTGTTGCAGGCCGACTGGTCGATCTGGCGCTTGCGGCCGAAGTCCGTTTCCAGCGGCAGGATCGCAACGCAATTGGACTGCACGCCGCAGTCACCGCAGCCCTCGCAGACGGCGGCGTTGATAAACACGCGCTTGTCGGGGTCGGGAAAGGTGCCGCGTTTGCGGCGGCGGCGCTTTTCGGCGGCGCAGGTCTGGTCGTAGATCATGACCGTGACGCCGGCAGTGTCACGCAGCTCCTTCTGCACCGTATCGAGATCGTCGCGATGGTAAACGCCGGTGAAGGGCGGCAACCGCGTTTCGTGCGCGTATTTCTCGGGCTCGTCCGTTACCAGCGCCACCCGATTGACGCCCTCGGCCGCGACTTCGCGCGCGATCTGCGCTGCCGTCTTGCCGCCGTCGATGGGTTGGCCGCCGGTCATGGCCACCGCGTCGTTGAACAATATCTTGTAGGTGATGTTGGTGCCGGCCGCGACCGCCGCGCGGATGGCGAGCGAGCCCGAGTGCACATAGGTGCCGTCGCCGAGATTCTGGAAGACGTGCGGGGTCTTGGAGAACGGCGCCTCGCCCACCCAGTTGGCGCCCTCGCCGCCCATCTGCGTGAAGCCGAGCGTCGAGCGATTCATCCACTGCGCCATGTAGTGGCAGCCGATGCCGGCATAGGCCCGCGAGCCCTCGGGAACGACCGTCGACGTATTGTGCGGGCAGCCGGCGCAGAAATAGGGCGTGCGCGGCATGGCGGCCGGCTCGGAGGCCACGTTGCCCACAAGCTGGCGCAGGTCCGCCAGCCGCGATTTCAGCGGGCCGTCATCTCCCAGCCGCAAAATGCGCTCCCCCAGCGCAAAGGCGATCGCCGTCGGCTCAAGCGCGCCCTTGGCGGGAAACAGCCATTTGCCGTGTTCGTCGTATTTACCCAGGATCTTGGGCGCGCCCGCCGTGCCATACAGCTCCTCGCGCGCCTGCACTTCGACCAGCGAGCGTTTCTCCTCGACCACGATGATGGTTTCCAGCCCCGCGGCGAAGGCCCGCAAACCCTGCGGCTCCAGCGGCCAGGTCAGCGCCACCTTGTAGAGCCGAATGCCCATCACCGCCGCCCGGGCTTCGTCGATGCCCAGCTCCTCCAGCGCCTGCCTTGTGTCGAGATAGCTCTTGCCGGTCGAGACAATACCCAGCTTGGGCGCCGGCCCGCCGCTCCAAATCACCTTGTCGAGCTGATTGGCGCGGGCGAACGCCAGCACCGCGTCGCGCTTGAAGTCGTGCAGGCGCGCCTCGCGCGCGATCGGCGTATCGTTCAGGCGGATGTTCAGCCCGCCCTCGGGCAGCGTGAAATCCGTTGGCGTCTTGATCGAGACCCGGTCGACGCGCCCGTCGCACACCGCCGTCGCCTCGATATTGTCCTTCACGCATTTGAGGCCGGCCCAGGTTCCCGCGTAGCGCGACAGCGCAAAGCCGTAGACGCCGTAATCGAGGATTTCCTGCACCCCCGCCGGATTGAGGATGGGGATCATTACGTCGGCGAAGGCATATTCGCTCTGATGCGCGGTGGTGGAACTTTCGCAGGTGTGGTCATCGCCCATCAGCGCCACGACGCCACCGTGCTTGGATGTACCCGCATGATTGGCGTGGCGCAGCGCGTCGCAAGCCCGATCCACGCCGGGCCCCTTGCCGTACCAGAGCCCGAACACGCCGTCGTATTTGCCCTCACCCCTCAGTTCGGCCTGCTGGCTGCCCCACAACGCGGTCGCCGCCAGCTCCTCGTTGAGGCCCGACTGGAACACGATGTTCGCCGCCGCCGTTTCCTTGGCGGCCCGCTTGAGCTGCCCTTCGAGGCCGGCGATGGGCGAGCCGCGATAGCCGGTGACATAGCCCGCCGTGTTGAGACCCGATCGCTTGTCACGTTCGTGCTGCATCAACATGAGGCGAACGGCGGCCTGCGAGCCGGTGAGGAGAACGCGAGTGACCGCGAGATCGAATTTGTCGGCGAGGGTGACGGGCTTGCTCATCATGTTATTATACACCGTTTGGCGGGAGTGCGGCCAATGGGCACCGCAACATCACGGATCGAGGCGCTGGAGGCCGCCGCCGAGGCGGCCTATGCGGCGATGTACGACGCCCCGACAGCCTCGTCAGCGACCGCCCGCTATAGCGATGCCAAGGAAAACCTGCACGATGCCATTGGCCTGGCCCGCCAGTCCGGGTTCGTCGAGATCGAGACGCGGCTCCGGGCCCGCCTGGAAGAGATAAAAATCGTGTTCCGCACCCAGTTCCCCGGATAGAGAAGTTTCCGATCGTCGGGCCGCACACTCGTGTCCGACTCGACCCGTCATCCTGTCCTTCTCCCCAAAGGAGAAGGAACGATAAGCGCACCGGTCGTGCCGATTTCGCCCCCTCACCCTTGGGGAGAGGGTTGGGGTGAGGGGTTGGGAGGAACTCTGGCGGCGCCGCTTGCAAGTCAGGAACGGACGGACCGTCGTCCAGCACTATCCCAGCTTCACCCCGTTCGCGGCCGCCACGAAATCGGACAGCATCGGGACGTAGTCGCCGCCCTTGCCCGCCGCCAGCGCCGTTGCATAGGCGTTCTTGATCGCCGAGCCGATGGGGTTGGCCACGCCCTCGGCGTCGGCCAGCGAGGCCAGATAGCGCATGTCCTTGGCGGCGTTGGCGATGGTGAATTTGTGGGCGTCGCGGTCGCGCGTCAGCACATACTGGAAATAGGTCTGGTAGAAGCCGCAATCCATCCGGCTACCGCGGATCACCTTGTCGAAAGCAACCGGGGAGATGCCGGTCTTTTGCGCCAGGGTCAGCGCCTCGGCATAGATCGCGCCATAGCCCATGGAGAGGAAGTTATTGAGCAGCTTCATCTTGTGGCCGTCGCCGACCTTGCCGACGTGATCAACCTTGGCGGCCCAAGCCTCGCAGACCGGCTTGATCCGTTCGAACACTTCCGGGCTGGCGCCAACCATGGCCCACAGCTTGCCGGCTTCGGCCTGGGCTGGGGTGCCGCCAAGCGGCGCATCGACCAGATGGATGCCCTTGGATTCCAGCTCGGCCGCCAGCGCCTGGGTCGAGACCGGATCGGAGGTCGAACAGTCGGCGACAATCGCGCCCTTGCGCGCGCCGGCGGCAAGACCGTCCGCGCCGCGCACCAGGTCCTCGACCTGGCGCGAGCCGGTGACGCACAGGAAGATGATGTCGCTCGCCGCCGCCAGCTCCTTGGCCGAACGCGCTTCCTTGGCACCGCGCGTCACCAGATCATCGACCGGGGCGCGATTGCGGTGACCAAGGATCGAGAGGGCAAAGCCTTTTTCGACGATGTTCTTGGCCATGCCATGGCCCATGAAGCCGACACCTATGAACCCGACCGTTGGCTTGGTGGCCATGACCTGTCTCCCGATGGATTGGAGCGGTCATGTTGGCACATCGGGAACCCCGAGTCAGCCGCCCAGCGCCCAGTGGCCGCCGGCATCGCGGCAGGCCGTGGCGGTGGCCGGGCGGGTCATATCGCCGAGGATCAGGGTCAGGTTGAGCTTGCGGCAGACCGCGCCATCGCCGCCGCGGAAGGTGCCCACAATGTGAACATTGCCCATCAGCGCGCCGTCGGTGCGATGCCAGACATAGGTTTCGCCGTCGCCCACCTCCGCCAGGGCATAGCCGACCGCTTCCAGCACGGCGACCGGATCGTCTGGCTCAAGCCTGGCGCGCAAGGCTTCGAAGGACTGGGGGGCCACTTCCTCCGGCGCGCCGTCGTCAAGCACGACTTCGGCGGACCAGGCCGCGGGTGGCTTGACCCCGCCGGCCGAATAGGCGAGGGGCTGTTGGAGCACGACAATCCCGGCGGCCAGCAAGCTGGCGGCAAACAGCGATGACCAACGCATGGTTTAACCCGACCTGACGCAGCACTGCCTCAATGGAGGCGATGGCCAGCATCGGCGGATTGGGTTAAGAGCAGGTAAACAGCCATGCCAGTAAAGGTTGCCCGTGGCCAAGCCGAAGGACCTCTCAGTCGATGCGCCGGCCGCTGGCGATTTCTTCGCCGCGACCGATCCGATGGCGCTGTTCGCCGATTGGTTCGTGGCCGCCCAGGAGCATGAAATCAACGACCCCAACGCGATGGCGCTGGCGACCGCGGACGCCGGCGGCCTGCCCAACATCCGCATGGTGCTGCTGAAGGATGTCTCGGACGGCGGCTTTGTGTTCTACACCAATTTTGAGAGCGCCAAGGGCCGCGAGCTGCTGGCCTCGGGCAAGGCGGCGCTGCTGTTCCACTGGAAGAGTCTTCGCCGACAGATCCGTGTGCGCGGGACTGTTGCCTCGGTCACCGCCGCCGAGGCCGACGCCTATTTCGCCACACGGCCGCGCGGCAGCCGCATCGGCGCCTGGGCCAGCCAGCAGTCGCGGCCGCTGGAAGGCCGCTTCGCGCTGGAGAAGGCAGTTGCCTATTATGGTGCCAAGCACGCCATCGGCGAGGTGCCGCGTCCGCCCTATTGGTCGGGCTTCCGGGTGACCCCGCTGGAGGTCGAATTCTGGCACGACCGGCCGTTCCGGCTGCACGACCGGGTGGTGTTCCGCCGGGCGGCGCCTGGAGTGGCCTGGTCAAAGGAACGGCTGTTTCCGTAGTCCCGAACGGCGTGCTAGACCTTCCAGATGCTGACGCTCATCGATAACTACGACAGCTTCACCTACAATCTCGTCCATTATCTCGGCGAGCTTGGTGCGCGCTGCCGCGTCTACCGCAACGACCAGATCACGGTCGCGGATGTTCTGGCCGAAAAGCCATCGGCCATCGTGCTATCGCCCGGCCCCGCGACGCCGAACGAGGCGGGCATCTGCCTGGAGCTGGTGGAAAAGGCCGGAGCCAAAATCCCAATTCTCGGCGTCTGCCTCGGCCACCAGACCATCGGCCAGGTCTATGGCGGCAAGGTGCTGCGGGCGCCAAAACTCATGCACGGCAAGGTCTCGACCATCCACAATCGCGGGCTCGGCCTGTTCGACAACCTGCCCGCCCATTTCCTGGGCACGCGCTACCACTCGCTGATTGTCGAGCGCTCCAGCC
>Ga0075018_10000541_pt1 | contig 11622 bp, 5 predicted proteins | sample ColStrG_CSR_2014_FD_71471 | JGI IMG/M metagenome (GOLD analysis project Ga0075018, IMG submission 71471) | Freshwater sediment microbial communities in response to fracking from Pennsylvania, USA - Cold Stream Run_MetaG_CSR_2014 | ecosystem: Environmental > Aquatic > Freshwater > Creek >... | reverse complement strand
CGGCAAGGAGCATCTCGGACAATCCGACAAGGCGATCAGCGCCTATCGGCGCATGCTGCGCGGCGCCATCGAGGCCGTCGGCGGAGGCGGCCGGCCGCCGATGGTGCTCGACGCGACTGCCGCGGCCGCAATGACCGGCCCGGCGGCGATCGACGGCATCGGTCCGAGCGAGGACTGGCAGACCTATTGGCAGAACACCGATGCGAACCGCCGCAGGGCGTCAAGCTGGGGCCGAGGATGTGCTGCATCTACGAAGTGACAGCTCTTCCTAGCAATCGGAGTTCATGAAGGGGAAATGGCGACCGTGTATCGTCATCATATTGGGCGTGCGTCCCGCGCAGCCGGTGTGCCGCAAGCCGCAGTTCACCAAGATCGTCTCCTGCTTGACAGAAAATCACACATACTTCGTCGATCGCCGAGGCGCGTCGCGGCCTGTCATCGATCGCGCGGTTATCACCAGAGTCGAGATGTCGTGAGACCAACGACGATCTCCCAATCGATTTTGCCGATACCGGCTTTCGTTTCAACGCGTATGCTGTGCGCTTTACGCGGTCCCCCCAGATGAATAGGCCTGTTGGCCATTGAGTTGTTTCGTCGTGGTAGTACGTCGGCAACTTTTCGGAGTTGGTCGACAATCTGATCACACGGATGTTTCGGAGATCAGAAGGCGTCAACACGCGATTGCCAATCTCCAACCTGTCGAATGCCAGATTACCGTTTTGGATAGACTTGAATTTGTCCGACAGCGTGTCCAAGTCGGCGAGCACAATCGCTGGCCCAACTCGGTTGATTTGTTCCAGTGCAGCAGAGAAAAACGTATTGAACTTTGCAATGTTCTCTTCGAATCTGTTCCGGGCGAAGCGCTCGTGGATGCCCGAGAAGATGAACAGCGCGGCTTCTGCATACGGCATCCAATTTGGGTCGCCCGTCTCCCCGGGGAGGGCGCATTGAAGAATCCCGTCTTTGATGCGCATCGCAAGAGGAAATGCCTGCGACTGGATCCTGCCGCCCCCGACGGGTTCTGAATTCCGCTGGATAATTCCGATCGCAGCCGGAATCCAGGGTAAATTGTCTTCGGCGAACGGCATCACGCCGAGCATCCGGAAGAGATCCCGAACCGCTGCCCGGATCTTCGAATAGGATTTCTTGCCTTCTGAAGGGCCATCGTCTTCGACGCTCTCATCTTGACCAACAAGCAGCACTTGTGGGAGCAAGCGTTCGCTGGCGAGTTCGCTGCGCGCCATAGCGTAAGGATCGGCGGATCTTTGTCCCTTGTGAGACGCTGCCATCTCCAGCAGGGCGCATCCAATGGCCGAGCGCCCATTGCGAGTGCTTCGGATGTGCTCTCGCATGGTAGCGGCGATCTGTGAATTCAGGTCGCTCTGTCTGGAACGTACAATCGCATCTCTCTGCTGCGGCGACTTCCCATTTTTTTCGGTTTCGGTGAGCACCGCTCTTGGTAGTTTTTCGGCCAGCGGACCAGATAGCGCTGGCACGATATTGATCGTGAGGCCCTCGTCCCAGCGCAGAGAGTATCCTGCTACCCGGTGAGGGGCCCCAAGATACTCTCCAATCTCCTCGATGACCGACGCAGGCGTCGCTTCCAGCAAACGGAACACCACGATGTCGAGACTGTTGCCATTGCCGCCCAATAACTCCATGGTCTTTGCCAGAATGGCCCGTCGTTGCGCCTTCGCTTCGTCACGATCATCGGCAGGGACGTTGTTGAAGGGGCCTTTTAACGGCAATTGCCGCTTTAACCGGTGCATCGGCTCAGCCTGCGCAAAGCCGATCTGCTGCATTCGCTGGTCAAGCGACCGCACGATGTCACGACGGTCGGACCAACCCACACCGCTGGCACCCGACAGATATCTATTGCCGCCACCGGGCGAGAGCCGCGGCAAGACCCACCTACCTTCCTCGCCGACAATCGGGCTGGCGAGATCGGTATCGGCTAACTTCCTTGCACCAGCGAGCCGGCCGACGAGATCGAACACGCGCTGACTGTCATCAGATTCCCATCGTGCGACAATGCGTCTCTCTCCGCCATTGTTCCTTCGTTCGGGCCAGTTCGCATCAAGCGCCTTAAAGGGAAACGAGGCGTGGCGATAGTTCGCATAGCCGCCATCGGCGATTTCCGATGGCATGAAGACATCCAACGAACGAGATGGGCTGCTCGGAATGTCGTAACCCCGGATTGGTCCCCAGTTGCGGATCGACGTTCGCGCCAGAATGTGGATTCCGTTGCGCTCCGGAAAGCTTGCGGTTGAGATCGTGACGACTTCGCTCCAAAGACCATCACCATCGCGCTCTTTCGTTGGCGGGAATGCAACCAGTTCAACTCCACGGAAGAGGGATGATCGTGGCGTCTGAAGCACTAGGGTCCGTTCGTGGCCGGATGCGAAGCGAATGATCTGGCCTGCGAGGTGTCGCGCGACCATTGCGGCGAGCGCGTCATACAGCATTGCGTTAATTGGTACCGCACAGACGCCGTTATGGGCGCGCAGGCCGGTTGCCACCGGCATGTCGGTCCAGTTCGATTGGTCGTCGGCTGCCTCGGCGACGAAACCACGCACGTCCCCGGTCTTGTTCGGATATAGGATGCCGAGCCAAATCGACATGGCGGTCCGAATTCGAGTTGGAATCGCTTGGTCGCTTAAGGCATTTCCCAAGAAATAAAGGCTAAGGCGCTTACTTCCGTCGTCAAATGCATCCAGCCTCATGCATGCGGTCTCTGGCACCAAAAACGCCAAGATATCGGACAGGCCGCGCAGCGCTAGCGTGACGGGGCGATCGTGCCGGCCCGTCTTCTCGCGACACCATTCAAGAAGAACTTCATGCGCTTTGGGGGAAAGCGTGAATCGAGAAAGTGCAATCATTTCCGGCAAATTCGCAGGGGTCCAGACAGCGACCTGTAGCGCGTCGGTCTTGGATGCGGCCTTAGACTCAGCGGATATTGTGGTCCTGATCTTAGCCAAGGCGAAGGCCCTCCGTGTTTGCCAGGGCGTCATGAAACGGTTCGTAAAGCAGTCGAGCAACTTCATACTCCGACTGATTACGGATAGGATCCATGGCTTGCTCAAGCTGGCGCAGACATTGAACGAGCGCGCTCGATTCAGGGGTATCCCCGCTACCGGCACCTTCGAATGATTGCGGTGCGAATGCGTGATCGACGAAGCCGATGAAGACCGGGCAACCACCACGGATGCCGCGTCCGACCGTTTGCCAAATCGGCGTCAACATGTCCCAAGCAAACTGGGCTTTGAACTCCGTCGGGAGACTGCGGTAACCGAACCGTCCGGCTTCGAGTGCATATTTGACGATGCTCGTCGCAGCATATCGCATGCGACGTGCACGCGCCGACATCTTTTCATCTTTCGCATCCTCAATGCGAATGCCCTTGTCGAAACGCTCTTGAGCGAAGCGATTGAGGCGTCCGATCGTAGGAGCAAGATCGTCTGGGCGTGGGTGTAGCCGGTGCATGAAATAGATAGCCGAGATCGCGGCCTTTCCAGATCGATTAAGGATGTTGTGTCCGCGGCCGACGATCTGTACGGGTGCAACGAGGATCGTTTTTTCCGGTTCGTTTCCAAAACGCTCAATTAGCGATCTTGGCATCCTGCGGGCGAGTGTCAGTCTGATGCCGTCCGGATCCGTGCTGCCGTCATCTGCGCGGTCGGGTACCACGCAACAGACCTTCCAATCGGAATACCCATTGGCTTCGAGCGATGTCATCAATGCCTCAGCGGTTACCGCAGCGTCGGCGTAGCTATTGGTCACTAGCAAAGCGCGTCGACGGTCTTCCAAGGCGCGGGAATCCCAAGTTGCCCAGCGATCAGTCATTTTGCGCCAATCAGCCTCGAACCGATTAAAGCCGTCGCGACGCGCTGCGAACCATTCCGCGATAGCAGCAAGATTGGCCCGACGATTCTTCTGAGTCAGCCCCGACACTCGAATCTGCTTGCCACTGCGATCTGGGACGTTCACCAGCGCGAAAACCGAGTGTTTGATGGCTTCGAGTTCCGCTTTGGGTTGGATCAAGACTCCCTTGACCGACACCTGCACATCGAAGGAAGGGGAGGAGGCGTCCATCGGCTTACCTGTCTTCGGGTTGGTTTGGCGCGAGCTGCCGCCTGCCCAACTGGTTCCCGACAACATGAGGACGTGCGGTCCAGCTTGTCCTTGTGAGGCAAGCAAATCGTGCAGGTGCGTCAGCAAATGGCGTCCAACTCCGAGATGGGTGATTAGAGTGAGCTTGCCCCCCATCGCGCTGCTCTTCTCATTTGGCGGCTCGTCATAGAACAACCCGAACGCGGCGCCGGCCGGATTCGCAGGCAACAACGTGCGGTAATGTTTGAGGAGACTGTTGGTCCGGCTGAGAAGATGTCCCTCATCGATATCGAAATCGCGTGCGACCGCCGGCTGAGTCTTGATCAGCCAGTTGTAGTGGCTGAGAGCCAAATCCGTAACGGTGGCGAGGATGAGAGCGAGAGCATTGGCTCGGCGATCAAGTCGCCGGCGTGGCGCCCCAGCATCCCGAATGGCATTGAATACCTTCAGTGTACCATCCAACTTCTCTTCAATTTCCGACACCAGAGCATCGTAGTAGTCAACAACGAGAGTTTCGTTTGCAACGCGGCGCAGCTCATCGGCTGCAGCGCGAAACCTCGCGTCTGAGAACGTGGGCCCGTTATCGCCTTCTGCCGCTTCATCTTCCGATATGGAGGAGCGCCGCGAATAATGGGAAATGGCGCCTGCCACTTTGATGACCTCCAGAAACTCCTTTTCGTATTCGGGATTGTCGAAGGTCATCTTGTCGGCCGGGGCGCCGGTCCCTTCAAATCGCCGACGCCACAAGGCGTACAAGATGCTGCCGGCCGTGAACGGCGTGTTTTCATAGAATGATGTCAGGGATTCGCGTTCGTTCTGAAGGATCGCGTAGATTGTGCCGATCAGCCGAAAGAAGGCGAAGAAATTCGACTGCCATTTCGTATTCACTGGCTTACGGAACTGCGCTCCGCTCTTTTCCCGGAGCGCTTCCGACGACCTCAGGCCAATGCTCGGTGCATAAACCTCCCGCGCGTCTCCCATGATCGGCGAGCGGGGGGCGAAGATGTCATCAAGAACTTTCTGTACCCCGTCGACCTCGTCGACTATGACGAGATCTGCGGTGTACTGAAGCAGCTCAGGTATTGTGATGTGGCGGTCGATAGTCCATTTGTCGGGGGTAATATGCACGAACGCCTGCGGCGTCATGATAGCAACCTGAGCATCAACAAGCCCACGCTGCTGCTCCTGAGCTGGACAGCACGTCCATAGAGGGCAGGACTTGGCGTTGCCGCCATCACCAATGTCGTCGGGGTTTTGCGCGTCCAATTCCGGATCGGGCACCGCCTTTTGATAAAGGCGATGACATTGCTTCTCCGTAAAATCAGGGAAATGTCGTTTCGCATCTGCCCCACCCGCGACGATCTCGAGGTCTTCTTGATGTCCGTCAAGAGGGCAGGCGGTGCTGAAACCTTCCGAAAGATCTCCCAGCGATTCTATCGACCAGCCGGTCGGATCAAGACCGCGCTGCCAATAGATGGTGTCAAGATGCCGCGCTCTGTTGAGGAGGCTCGCTGCCACCGTTGCCTTCACGCCGTGGCGTCTAAGTCTAGCGGCGAGCGTCGCGGCCTGCATCGTATCGCTGACCAGCATGGCAATGCGCTTGCCGCTGCCGCCCAAAGTGAGGGCCATCAAGAGCGCCATCACCAGCGTCGATTTTCCTGATGAAAGCATGCCGACGACGTGCATAGCACCGTCCAACGTAAAAACACCGCCGTCGAAGAAGCCATCGATGCCTTTCGGCTGCAGTTTTTTCAGCCGTTCAGCAAGCCTCAGTGGAGGAAGGCTCTCCTTTGGCCAGTCAACATTTGCTTCGCGTGCGTCGACGCGTTCCGCGATGGCAATAAGGTCGGCGAAGCTGACCCGAATCGGCGGATTTGCGCTTCGCGGTGTTAGAATGTGCTCAATTGCGGAGCGCTTCGCAGCCGGGAAAGCTGGGACTTTGTAGGCAAGCTTGGTGCGACCACGGTCCGCAACGACAATCGCCTCGCCGGGGTCAGCGATTCTGAGGGTGCGTCGGGCCCAAGGAACTGCCTGTCCAAGGCCTCGCTCGGCTGTCTGCTGCAAAATTTTCGGTGCCGCCTTCCGTAAAGTGACTTGATCGGAGGAAATATCATGACAGCGTATCGCCTCCGGCGCGCGAAGGTACTGGGACGTTGCATCTAGCCATGCCGATACCGACCCGAATCGGACGCAGAGATGCCGGAGCGTCACCACCGCGGTTTCTGCTTCTCCACGGCTATTGAGGAGTTTCGGATACCCCATCATCAGGAACGGCACAGTCCTGAAAGATTCGTTTGGCAGATAACGCCGAATGAACGTGAGACATAGCTCGGTCTGAGCAAACAAGCGCACGCGTTCGATGTCCATGTCGTCCGTCGCAGGATCGACGGAAGCCAGCGCTTTGCGATAGGCCGTAACGAATTCCGTATCCGACCTCATCCGGAGATCTCCAAGTCACCTAAAAGCCCGGAAACGGTACGCAGCGTGACGGAGCCTTTCGAATACGAGGCTCGGGCTGCTTCGAAGCGGCGTTCATATCCCCGTGAAATTTCGGGCATGTAGTCTGGCACGACAACGAAGCAATCGTAGTCGTGCGCATATTCCTTAAATCCCGCAAACCGGGCGGCGAGGTGCTCGGGAGAGAGATAATCCTTTACGTCGGCAGCGATCCTGCGAGCGTGGTTGGGCGAGACGGCGGACAGATCTACCCGATCGAGATTTGGCCACAGAGTGCAAGTCCAGTCGGCTTGGGTCAGCTGCCTTTCGAGTTCAAGCTCGGCCTTGCCGGGAAGGCACCAGTACAACCGGAACGCGCGGCGGAGATGCTTGAAGCCCGGCCGCCACTTTACTTTTTTGCATTCGCCAGAGCGGGCCCGCCGAATCGCGTCCGGATCCCGGCTCTCCGTGTGAAAGCCCGATGTTTCCTTTCGCAGGATTGTTCCGCTGACCGTACAGATCGGCAGGAAGCCATCTACAACCATCGCCTCGGGGATGGGCTGATAAAAAGCATCCACGATTTCGTCGATACGATCTATCGTGGCCAACACCGGATCTGTCAGTAGCGTCGCGGTCCAACTCGACAGGACAGGGTTCTCGATCACCGCGCGGCGAAACGCGACGTAAACATCCTGACCATCGCGGCGCTCCGCACAGATGCCCCTTATGAGCGTGTAGCCGGCGTTTTCGACGAGTTCAGCCTCTGGGTCTTTGCCTGGCATCGCAAGATCGAGGCAGCTAGGTGTTATTTCGCCGTCGTCCAGCAGTGCGGTGGCGGTGAATTCGCCTTCCGGGTCCCAAGACAAATCCGATACCCACTCAAACAGGGGCTTTGCTGCCAACCTCGTCAGTGCCGCAAAGCTCGTCGGCCATCTGTCTTCGCCCAGATGGACATTTCTGGCGGCCGCAACATCAAAGGATCGCTGCAGAGTCGCGGGATATCCTTGTTTGAGCCAGCCGTACTCATCGATCTGCATCTGAACGTCGACCAGTCCCCGCGCATAACGCGTTACCAATTCCCGGTCGCTGGCAACGGAATTTCCCCCGGCCTCCAGTTCCACAAGCCGGTGCAGGACATCGGCGGCTATGGCGCTATCGTCCTCAAAGTACCGGTAGAGGGTCGCCCTGCTGATCGACAGGGCCTGAGCCGCCGCCGTTTTCCAACGACGCCCATAGGAAAGCTTGCCCGAAAAAAGAGCTTCGCAGCGCTGGTGGAAGCCTGTTAAGGCCATTGCATCGCTCGAATCAATTGAGACACTGTCTCGTTACTGTCTCATGTGTTTCGTTAAAATACAAGGCCGCGGTTTTGTTTTCAATGACGGGCGGCAGGTAATGGAATTGCGTCCCCGTACACCGTCCGACGATATCTTGATCGCGGTATGTCATGCGAAGGCGGCGGCGAGGCTTCGCGAGGAGGGACGGTCTCGCCGGTGCAGGAGTGCCGCGCAACCCGCCCGGCGGCGACCGCGCCATCCATCAACCGTGTTGCCTTCCAAGGAGGGAGATCGTCCAGGGATTCCGACATCCATGCGGTGCCCGAATCGAGCCGACCTCTGGACAGAGATTTTGAATCTTTCAACCTCATCTTGAGGAGTGCGGACGTTGCCCTCGCTCCACACCATGAGGTTTGCGGTCAAGCAGGCGGTGCAAGAGTGGCCTCGGTCGGACGCGCGCGCAGGGCTTGACCCGACCACACAAATCAGTGGATTCAGGAAATTGAAACTGACGAGCTGCGCCCCGATCTCGGGCCTGCTGCTCAAGCTCGGTCTTGTATTGTGCGAAAGTCGGGCAAATCAAGACCCGGTTTTCGGCCGGAAAACCGCGCCGGGTTTATCAGCATTGGGATCGATCGAGATTGAGCCGGTGAGGCTCATGGAGCAGGAGGGCTGCTCCAGGTCTGCGAGCGCTGCATGGCTCCGGCGGCATCATTGCGGCGGTCCATTGCTTCCGGATTGTATTTTCAATCGGGTTGCGCTCCGGAGGCATGCGTTTATGTTTGGTTGCTTGAGAGATCGGACGCCGCCCGGCTTGGCCGCCTTCCAGGCCCTCCCATAAGGCGAGCCCGGCTGGCCGCAGGCCATTCGATGCGGCGGGTCCGACAAACGCGAATCGGAACCAGATTCCACTGCGCCCTCGCACAGCACCTGATGCCTACACGTCCACGCTCGCCGAAAGCGCATTGTTCTGGATGAAGATCCGGCGCGGCTCGACCAGGTCGCCCATCAGCTCGGCGAATGTGTTGTCGGCTTCCTCGCCTTCCTTGACCCTCACCTGCAAAAGCGAGCGCGCATTGGTGTCGAGCGTGGTTTCCCACAGCTGGCTCGGGTTCATCTCGCCGAGGCCTTTGTAGCGCTGCAGCGAAAGTCCCTTGCGGCCGGTCGCCGTCACGGCTTCGAACAGGCCGACCGGGCCATGGACCAGCACCTCCTCGTCCTTTCGCCGCAACACGCCGTGCTTGGCATAGACCGCTTGCAGCGATACCGCGTGCTCGTCGAGCTTGCGGGCTTCCGCGGAGCCGAGCAGGGCCTGATCGATGATCGCGGCCTCCTTGACGCCGCGCACGGTGCGCTCGAAGCGGAAGCCGTCCGCGAAGCTGCCCTGCCAGCCGCGCTCGGTCTCTTCCGAGCGGGCATTGAGCCGCACCGCGATGTATTTGGCGGCTTCGTCCGCGGTCTGCGGTTCTCCGAACACCGACGAGTTGAGCACGCCGGCGATCGCCGCCTGCTCGACGACGAGGCGACTGTAGCGATTGTGCAGGCCGAGCAGAACGTTGCGGACGATGCGCGCCTCGTGGACCAGGGCCTTGAGATCCTCGCCGGCGCGTTCCTCGCCGGTCGAGAGCCGCAGCACCGCGTCCTCCAGGCCGGTCATGATCAGATAGTTCTCGAGCGCGACCTCGTCCTTGAGATACTGCTCGGATTTTCCGCGCGACACTTTGTAGAGCGGCGGCTGCGCGATGTAGAGGTGGCCGCGCTCGATGATCTGCGCCATCTGCCGGTAGAAGAAGGTCAGCAGCAGGGTGCGGATATGGGAGCCGTCGACATCGGCGTCCGTCATGATGATGATCTTGTGGTAGCGCAGCTTCTCGACGTCGAATTCCTCGCGGATGCCGGCGCCGAGCGCGGTGATCAGCGTGCCGATCTCGGCGCTCGAGAGCATCTTGTCGACGCGCGCGCGCTCGACGTTGAGAATCTTGCCGCGCATCGGCAGGACCGCCTGGAACTCGCGGTTGCGGCCCTGCTTGGCGGAGCCGCCGGCGGAATCGCCCTCGACGATGAACAGCTCCGACTTGGCGGGATCGCGCTCCTGGCAGTCGGCGAGCTTGCCGGGCAGCGAGGCGATATCGAGCGGACCCTTGCGGCGGGTGAGATCGCGCGCCTTGCGGGCCGCCTCGCGGGCGGCCGCCGCCTCCACCACCTTGCCGACGATGCTCTTCGCCTCGGAAGGATGCTCCTCGAACCAGGATTGCAGCGCCTCGTTGAGGACGCTTTCGACCACTTGGCGGACTTCCGAGGAGACCAGCTTGTCCTTGGTCTGGGACGAGAACTTGGGATCCGGAACCTTGCAGGACAGGACCGCGGTCAGCCCCTCGCGGCAGTCCTCGCCGGTGAGCGCGACCTTTTCCTTGCGGGCGCCGCCGCCCTTCTCGGCATAGCCGGTGACCTGGCGGGTCAGGGCGCCGCGAAAGCCGGCCAGATGGGTGCCGCCGTCGCGCTGCGGGATCGTGTTGGTGAAGCAGAGCACGGTCTCGTGATAGCCGTCGTTCCACCACAGCGCCGCTTCCACCCCGATCCCGTCGCGCTCGACCCGGACCATGATGGGGGCCGGAACGAGCGGCGACTTGTTGCGATCGAGATAGCGGACAAACGCCTCGACCCCGCCTTCGTAGCGCAGCTCCTCGCGCTTCTCGACCGCGTGGCGCATGTCGGAGAGCACGATGCTCACGCCCGAATTGAGGAAGGCGAGCTCGCGCAGCCGATGCTCCAGCGTCGCGAAGTCGAACTCGACCATGGTGAACGTCTTGGCCGACGGCAGGAACGTCACCTCGGTGCCGTGGCGGCCGGGTGCCGCGCCGGTGCGTGCCAGCGGGGCGACCGGCTCGCCGTCGCGAAATTCCATGAAATGCTCGGCGCCATCGCGCCAGATGGTGAGCTTGAGCCAGGCCGAGAGCGCATTGACCACCGACACGCCGACGCCATGCAGCCCGCCCGAGACCTTGTAGGGATTGTCGACGCCGCCGAACTTGCCGCCGGCGTGGAGCTGGGTCATCACGACCTCGGCGGCGGAGACGCCTTCCTCGTGGATTTGCGTCGGAATGCCGCGACCGTCGTCGCGCACCGTGCAGGAACCGTCCGGATTGAGGGTGACCAGGACCTCGTTGGCAAAGCCGGCCAGCGCCTCGTCGATGGCATTATCGACGACCTCGTAGACCATGTGATGCAGGCCCGAGCCGTCATCGGTGTCGCCGATATACATGCCGGGCCGCTTGCGCACGGCGTCGAGGCCTTTGAGCACCTGGATGGATTCCGCGCCGTAGTCGGACGGTTGGCGGGCGGCTTCAGCCATTGCGGAGGTTCTTTCGAAGGTGGCGCGAGGGAACGAGAGTCGACGCTCTTGATGTGGCACGAAAAGGGGGGGCCGTACAGGCCTAATTAACCCCCCTTAATATGTTGATTCGTCAACAATTTTAAAGGCCGACCGCGGCAAAAAATAGGCGCCGAAAATGGCTCCCGAAAGGCCGGGATTCGCAAGCCCCCGGCGCGCTAGATTGAGGCCTCCCGGCCGATGATTCGCAGGCTGGAGCGGAGCATGATCTTTTCCGAAAACCGGTATCCGTTTTTCGGGTTCATGCTCCGAGGGAAACGCAACGGAGATGCCGCGATGCCGCTCGACTTCTGCCACCCGCAAGCCCCGCACAAGAAGCTCAGGTTGCCCGAATGGTTCGTCTCGAGCCTGATGCTCGATCGTGCGCTCGATGCCATCGTGCGCCGGGTCAAGAAGCTCGATCGCGCCCAT
>Ga0075018_10000540_pt1 | contig 11649 bp, 13 predicted proteins | sample ColStrG_CSR_2014_FD_71471 | JGI IMG/M metagenome (GOLD analysis project Ga0075018, IMG submission 71471) | Freshwater sediment microbial communities in response to fracking from Pennsylvania, USA - Cold Stream Run_MetaG_CSR_2014 | ecosystem: Environmental > Aquatic > Freshwater > Creek >... | reverse complement strand
GCTCGCGCGAGCAACATTGGTGGCACATCAAGGCCCAGCGCCTTTGCTGTGCTGAGGTTGATAGCTAACTCAAGCTTGGTCGGCGGTATTACCGGCAGGTCCGCAGACTTTTCGCCTTTGAGAACGCGGCCGGTATTGACACCGACTTGGCGAAACATGTCCGCGATGTCCGTGACATGTGCAGTGCAACTCGGTAAGTCCGCTATGGGCCAATAGCGGACATGCCACCCGCGCTTTCACACCACTTCAAAATCAATCCGGGCGTCGTCGCCCTCGGGCAGCGTCGCGCGTATTTCCGACTTCAACTGTTCTAGTTCGAGTCCCGCTGGAATGTGCAGAAGGAACATCAACTGTTGTTTGCCTTTGTTGAGTACGGAACTTTGTAGCCGACAGCCGCGTGAGACCAGCAACGATTGCACCGTGCCAAACACCGGCTCCGGATCCTCGTCTTCAGCGAGCCGGATCCGAAGTCGGCAGGCGGCGCGTGAATCCAGCCAGAAGATGAGGATCCAGCTGAAAGCCGTGACGAAGACGGCCATCACCCATGACCCCATGCCGCACGCGAGCCCGATCACCACAACTATGATGGCTTTGCCGGTAAGCTTCGGATTGTCGAGCGCAGTGCGGAAGCGTAGCAGCGCGCCAATGCCGAAGATGACAAACGCGAGCGTTTGGCTAGTCCCGCTCAACTCCGCGACGATGGCGCCGACCACGCCGAGGATGACGAGCGTCTTACGCTCCTCAAGGTCTGAAAGTGAATCGAGGCGCGACGAGCGGCGCGGGTGCCACGCGACCACCCACGCACAAACCACCGCTAACGATAAACTCAGGAAGAGGCGCAGCATGTATTCCGGATGCAAAAACTGCTCGACGCTGTGCCGCATGGATAGCCACGAATCGATATGCGGATCGATACCACCTCCGATTTTCTGCTTGGCCATCTCTTCTATGGGGTTGGCGCCGAACGCTGCCAGCGGAAGCATGCACGCGAGTCCACTGAAGGCGGCCGTGATGATGGTGCCAAATAATCGTCCGATATGTCGCCATGTGCGAGGTCGGTGCGATGACATAATGTCCTCCCGGGTTTCTATACTGGCACTCGGCAGCCGTCGCTTCGGGGCTGCCGTGGGAACAACTGATTCATCGTTCGGCACAAAGTCGCTCATGACTATCCCCCAGCGGGCGTAGACGAAACCGTCCGACCGCCTGTACTCATCGTCGTACTGTCCAGCCCGTAACGCGTAGATGCCGGATAAAAAGGCCAAGTACAAGAATGAGACTAGCTGCGAGCAGGAAACTCGCGACCACCTTGGTGTGATGCGCCAGCCCGATAATAAAAGTCAGGTGCTCGCTGAAATAGGCAGGGGCAAACACCCAAACCATTACCCAGAGTGCCGCTCCGACCGCATCGAGCAATACGAAACGCCACCAGGACATTCCCAGTATTCCCGCCACGATGCCGTTGAGTTGACGCAGAATGCTAAAGAAGCGAGCGAACGACACTGTCGCGGACCCGTAGCGGACATACACTCGTTCGATCCCGCTGAAGCGTTCGTCAGTGAGACCGACCTTTGCGCCGAAGCGCAAAATAGTACCTCGTCCGAGTTTTCTACCGATCAGATAGCCTAAATTATCGCCTAGCACCGAGCCGACCCACGCGAAGATTAGGAGAGACGGCAAAGACATCTCTCCACGACCGGCCAACACTGATGCAAAAATCAATAGCGACTCGCCGGGGACGGGCGCGCCTAAAGCCTCGATCGCCAGAATTGGCATTACTGCGAATGCGCCGTAGTGGCGAACGAAGCTTTCCAGGCCTGCAACAAGTTGGGTAACTTCTTCCACCGCTCTGCCTCATCGCGCACTGCTTAAACATTCGCACCGCGAATGAACGCCTCCGGGCCGGTTACGCGTACCACGTCGCTGGAGTGGATAATGTGACCTGCAAGGCTAAGAGGTGAAACTACCCTTTAGGGCAATAGCTATTTTATTTGGGGTCAGCCGCGTCCAAGGAGAGTTACTAGCGGACATTGCCGCATGTCCAAGCGATGTCCGCCTTGACCCCAATAGCGGACATTCGCGGGCATGTTTGGAATGTCCGTTAAGTGCCAAAAGCACACATAACCGCATGTCTGCCGAACTACATTTTACATTCCGCCAAATCGATAGTTCAGGCCTGCCCGTATCTCGCTGTGATGCGAGATGTCGAGTGATGCTGCCGTGAGATAGAGATATTCAACCTTCGCGCTCACATTTTGGGTAATACCGTATTCAACGCCCGCCCCGAGCACCGCGCCAACCTGCTTGCTGGTGCCTGTGCAGTTGAGAATTCCGAAAGTACCGCAAGAAACCCCGAGCGCCGGGGTAAAGCTGGATTTCGTGCCCAACAGTGCGAGCCCTCCGGTCGCGTAGAAGAGCCAGTTTTCCTGAGCGTATCCGATGCGCGCTCTCGCAGTAGCTTCCCAATCAATCTTGGTGGTCGCGGTTATCGCGCCGGGAGCGCCGATTATAGGACCACCGCCAACGGTCGGAACGAATGTCGCGGAGCCTTTCATGTTGGCCCAATCGAGATCGGCCTCAAAGCCCAAGACGACATGGCCCGATTGAATTTGTGCGCCAGCCGTTCCGCCAAACACGCCACCAGAAAAATTTACAGAGTCGTTATCGAAGCGGTTGGTGATCAAGTTAAGAGGATCCTGATGACCCCAGCCGCCGCCGCCATTGATACCGAAATAAATTCCGGTCCAATTGTAAACCGGCGTGGGAGCCAACAATGGCGCGGGAGCGGGCCGCTGCGGCAAGTCCGCTGCCAACGCAGTCTGAGCAAGCCCAATTGTCAATGCCGCGGCGGCGAGGAGTACTGATCTAGTTCGGAGCATGATTTCCCCCAATCTCATTCAATGATCGTGCTTCGAAGTAGCACAGATCATTCCCTGGCAACGGGACCGATTATCACGTTACCGTGCGTGTCGGGGAGTTTTTCGATTGACGTTGCCCTATTGCAACGTAAACGCAGCGTAAATGGGTTGGATTAGAATACCGTTTCTATTGTTGATTCGGCCCGCAGTCGCTCCTCTCTTTATTTCTTTTTCAGAGATTTGTTTTCAGAGAATTGCGCCTCACGCGTAAAGCTGCCTAAACCGTGTGCACGCTGTGGCTACTTCCGCTCAATCAATATCGACCAATAGAAAACATTCGCTAAGGCAATTCGCATGTCCGCTTTGGGTCAAAAGCAGACGTGTGCGGTGCAACTAGGGATGTCCGCTAAGGGCCAAAAGCAGACATTCGCTGGACGCTCTTTGATTGACGCGAAGTGCCACAACCGGACCTCAAGCCACGCCGAAATCTACGGCGTGACCGAGCACGGACGCTACAAACCAAGCGTTACCTCGGCCCAGCCCAGGATGGCCTTGCTGTTAAGGAACGCGAGGACGGTGGGCTCGATGACCGCAGGCCGATCGTGCGCGGCCACGACCGTGGCGACGATGGCGTCGCAGTGATCGTTGAAAGCAATCGCCAACGCTGATTGTTCCGTGCGAAAGGGACCGGCGACCGTATAAGACCGGCTGCGGCCCTTCATCCACGCGACAACGATCGGGTGTCCGGGCCCCAAAACCGAAAGCTTGTCGCCTATCAGGTTGAAATCGCTCAGGCGATTGAGTTCGTCGTCGTCGGAAACGCCGGTCGTGCAATTGCAGAAGCCGATCTTGGCTCGGATATAAAGGTTGATCTCGGCGCCGCAGTCGACGGCGGTGCACTGGAACGCTTTGCCCTTGCCCCACTCGTCGATCGGGAAGGGCCATCGCACCTCGGCCCAAACCGGATGGCTTGTCGTTGTCGCAGCCCCGCCGCGGTCCGGCAGCGGCAAGCCGAAAAACGCCAGCGCACCGACCAGTCCGCCCAGCCCGAAGGCTACAACAGCGGCAATGATGGTGGTTCTTTTCATCGCGTCACCGCCCGCGGTCGGTTGAACCTTTTGTCCTAGTTGCTTGCAACGAACGCCTTCGCCTCGGCCAGCACTGGGCGGTCGTTATCACCCGCACTGGCGAGCGCGACCAGTTTTTCATAGTTGGCCTTCGCTTTCGCGTTGTCGCCGAGCGCTTGCGCGGCCTTCGCTGCCCCGACATAGCTGTTGAAGCGGTTTGGCTCCTTCGCCATGGTCGCCTCGAACGCCGCCAGCGCCTCCTTGGCTATGCCACGATCGAGCAGCATATAGCCATAGAGTTCGCGCGCGGGCGCGAGCGGGCCCGGCGTGACCGGTGACTTCTCGGTCTTATCTTCCGCATCCGCAGCCGCGCTCATGGCCTTGAGCGCGTCATCATATTTGCCTTCGGCATAGAGCTGCCAGGCGGTCGCGATCTGATACTGGATGTCGACGATGTGCGGCCAATAGCCGACCTTGGCCGCCGTTAGGTTGTCACGCATTTCGGCAAGCTTTGCGATGTCGGCCTTGGCAGCGACCGGATTGCCGGAGCGCGCCGCGCCGAGCGCACGGGCGAAATAGGTGATCGCCATGACATGGGGAAATTTGTTCGGACGGACTTGAAGCTCCGCCGCGCCTTTCCAATCGCCGCGTTCCACCATGTCGCGCGCCGGTGAGGCGGCTAACGCGAAATGCGCAGCGAATGCATCCGGACCGAAAGTGCTGGTGGCCATATCGTCGATGACGCCACGCGCATTCTTGTCCTGGTCGAGTTGCAGATAGGCGTAAACCAAATAGTCCTGCCCGTGCATCTGATCACTGGCCGACTTGTCCGCCTTGGCAGCTTGCACGGAGGCAATGTTGGCCGCCACCGAGTCTTTCCAGAGTCCGACGCGGGTGAAGATGTGGGAGGGCATATGCTGCGCATGCGGTGCAGCCGGCGCGATTTTGGAATAGCGCCGGGCGGCGTCGATCCCTTTCTCCGCGAGCGCAGGAGAATCATAGAGGTGAATAAGATAATGAGCGACACCCGGGTGCCGAGGCTGCCGCTTGTTGATTGCCTCTAGGATGGCCGCTCCCTTGAGTTGATCGGCGTAAGTCTTGTCGGTCGGCGAGGCCGCGACGTTCAGGGTAATCGCGTAGAAGATCTGTGCCTCATCGTCGTCAGGATATTTTGTGGCCAGCGCTTCCATGGCCTTGAGGTAGGACTGAACGCGCGTAGGATGCGGGATCGTATCGTAGTCGACATACATGACCGCCAGAGCGTCGATGAAGTCGCGCTCGCGCTGCGTCTTAGCGCCGGTGGCTTTCGCTGCCTCAATAGCGGCAAGGCCGAGCGGCAGATTGGGCGCAGGCGGCGGGTTGTGCGGATTGTCGAGTAGCCCGAGCGCCATGCCCCAATAGGCAATTCCGCACGTCGGATCGGCCTTGAGCGTCTCCTCGAATATTTCCCTGGAAGCCTTGTACCAGAACGAGTGCTGGTACCGCATGGCGCGGTCAAACCGCCGCTGCGCCGTCTCGTTGCACGAGGTGGCGAAATGGACCGTGCCAAATTTCTGATCGGTATCGTCTTGCGCGATGCTTGGCGACGCCCAAAATCCAAGAGTTGCCACGCCTGCGACGGTTGCTACGAACAACGATTTACGCATGATCTTCCTCTTGGCCTATGGCCAATATGCTTTTGCGCTTTTTGCTTGATTGCGGTGAGCTTAAGTTCTTACGGCGAAAATATCAACCAATCCGCGTGTCCGCTTTGGGTCAAAAGCGGACAGTCGCAGCGCAAAACAGCATGTCCGCTCCTACTCCAAAAGCGGACATGTGCGGTGCAATTGGCGATGTCCGCTAAGGGCCAGAAGCGGACATTGCGCTGTTTATTCGATCACCTCATCAGCCGTAAGTAGCAGCTTTGGCGGAACTGTCAGACCGAGTGCTTTGGCGGTCTTGAGGTTGATAGTCAGTTCGAATTTGGTCGGCTGCTCGATCGGCAGATCAGCCGGATTGGCACCCTTTAAGATTTTATCGACGAACGTGGCGGCGCGCCGGAAAAGGTCGGCACGGTCCACGCCATATGACACCAGACCACCAGCTTTCGCATATTCCCGCAGGTGGAATACCGAAGGCACTCGATTTTGTATTGCAAAATCTGCAATCAGTTTGAGATTTGTCACGAATACTGGATTTGGCATGATGGCAAGGGCGTCCACTCGCGCTTTGGTCGCTTCTTGAAGCGCCTTGTCCAAATCGAGGGTATTCCGCACTTCAAACGAATGAACTTCGATTTTCATCTTCCGCGCTGGGAGCTCGATTTCGTTTTGACCGAGCGCAGAGATCGGGTCCTCTGGATTCAAGAATACGGCCAGAGACGAGATATTAGGAGCAATTTCTTTGAGCAACTCCAGCCGTTTGCCATTCAACTCCGGGTTCATTTGAGACAGCCCGGTAATGTTGCCGCCGGGCCGCGCCAGGCTCGCAACAATGCCAGTCGCCACCGGATCGCCCGCCGCGGCCATTACGATTGGAATTCCACCGGCTGCGTTTTTGGCGGCCAGCGTATCGTTGGTAACGGCCGTAACAATAATGTCCACCTTGAGCCGGACGAGATCGCCGATGAGCTCTGGAAGGCGGTCGTTTCTTCCATCGGAATACCGGTACTCGATGGCGATATTTTTTCCATCAACCCATCCGAGATCAGACAGTCCGCGCAAAAATGCCTGGTGCCAGGGCGCCGTATCGGCGGGGGCGAAAGGTGACAAAAGCCCTATGCGGGGAATTTTCGCAGCTTGCTGCGCCCGCGCCACAAGCGGCCACGCAGCCGCGCCTGCCACTAACGTTATGAACTCGCGCCGCTGCATGTGCCCCCTGTAAGGACCACGCCTTTTTGCAATGGCTAAAGCCTAGCATTTTGCGACTGGGCGGCTAGTGACAATCAGGGCCGCGGGTTAGCCCCTTTTCTCACGCTCCATCTCAATCAGCATTGCGCGCGCCTGAGTTACGGGCGAACTTGATGACCCCAATTGCGAAATTTTTTGCTGCCCATCGGGCGTAGTAACTGTAAGTAGGCCGCCGAAAGCCGAATAAATGCAGGAAATTTTCTTTCCCAACTCGTCCGAATAAAACGAAATTTCATTTTGCATAGGCGCCATCCTAGGGATTAGCCAATGCGGCGGAAAGCCCTTAAGCCCCAATGAAAGGCGATGTCCGCTTTGGGTCATAAGCAGACATTTGCAGCGCAAAACGGCATGTCCGCTTTACCCCCAAAAGCGGACTTGGGGATGTCCGCTAAGTGCCAATAGCGGACATGGAAACGGTATCCGTGGCGAAGGTATTAGCCCTCACTTTTGAGTGCCGGTTTGCGGCTAAATCGAAAATTGCAATACGGTGCGCCCTGCGCCAGCGTTTGAGTGCGCTCCAAATGAATTCCTCTGAGGTCATACGCCGCGAAATCGAGGCCGCAGATTTGGGGAAGGATTTCCCGATCCCCATGCTTGGCCGCGAATTTGCAAAACCCGCAGGCGCGGTAGTTGACACCAAACTCGAAGGTGTCATTCGGGCCGGGTTCAACATAATCGTACACAAAATCGCCTTGGTATTTTTGTTCGTGACTGTGCGCGGCCTGCTCGCGAATAAGAGCCTTACTGTCGTCGGACATAAATTTCCGGCCCGCTTCCAACCGTTCCACCTCGGAGACAGTCAGCATGTGGCGTTTGAAGCTTTCAAGTTCTAGCTCTGCGATCACGTCTTTGGACACACCTCGCCGCTGCAATACACGGCCGATCGCCATAAACCCGAGCAGACGCATAAAGAAATCGGACATTCGGCTTTCGGCGCCGCCGACATAGGGCATCTGAGTGAGTACGACTTCAAACTCCTGCATCACGTCGCTTTTGACCGGCGCAGTGTCCGTTAAACTCAAATGTTGCTGAAGCAAATCATCGATGAGGTCCAGACGCATGCGCATCGAAACCTCCATCTCGGACCGATGGGATTCATAATATGGATGGACTTCTGACACTCCCAGGTCTCCCCGTGCCTCCAATTGTCACCTCCACTGTAGCACGACCTGAAATGTCCGCTTTGAGTCAAAATCAGACATTCGCTCCGCAAAAAGGCATGTCCGCTTTACCCCCAAAAGCGGACATTCTTCGAGGCGCGCGGCATGTCCGCTTTGTGCCATTAGGCGGTCGATGTCCGCTTTGGGTCATTACTCCGCATTGGCCGCGTGGCCGTTGGTTACGGTTCATAAAGATCCGACCTGCGGATGCTGCGGCGGATGGATCGACGGATCGGACCAAAGTGCTTCCCACCAACCGGCGGTCGGCATTTCGGTGCCTTGGAAAAATCCTGCTGGATAGTCGGCCATAACAACTCCGCCGCACTGGCCTACAAGCTAATTGCAGCGGCTTCCGGCTTGCACAGGCGGACATGGCGCTGAGCCGTAAGAGCAGAACACGCAACAATCGCCCGGTTTAGGTTTCATCCTCTCGCCGCAGCCTTTGCAGTCATAAAAGTACTGGCAAGCATCGGTGGGCATGTGTTCGGTCGCCTGGTATCCGCATTTCGGACAGGTGATCGTTGAAATTTCGATCAATGGTGCTCTCCGGGACACGGCACCACCTCAATGGTTACATGAGATAAGCCCCTAAGACCTGACAACCGCCTCTTGTAGCGTTCGGGAGCGTGCGGATTGTGGGTGACTAGCGAAATCACCACTGCAAGGTGTCCTGGTCCTAAACGCCACAAATGAAGATCGGACACTCGATCACTGCCCTGTTCAATCCGAGCTGCGATCATTCGCGCCAAGCTGGGGTCGGGGCAAACATCAAGAAGGATCGCGCCTGCCGAACGGATAAGGGTCCACGACCAACTTAGTATGACGACTGTGGCAACCAACCCCATCACGGGGTCCATCCAGACCCAGCCGAATTCCCGACCCGCAATAAGACCGACAATAACAAGGACCGAAACCGCGGCATCCGCCATCACATGCACGAAGGCAGCACGCAAATTGTGATCGCGATGAACGTTTGAATGTGCGTGCTCATGATCTTGCTCATGGGGATGATCGTGTCCGTGATGGTCATCACGCAATAAGAATGCACTAAGTAGATTGACGCCTAAACCAACTACCGCAATCGGAATGGCTTGATTGAAAGCTATCGACACCGGATTTATGAGGCGATCTACACTCTCATAACCGATAAGCAGCGCAATCATCGCCAGAGCTATCGCGCTTGTAAACGCGGCTAGGTCGCCGAACTTTCCAGTGCCGAATGTTAGTCGAGTATCATTCACATAACGTCGCGAATAGGTATAAGCCAAGGCCGTGACAAGGAGTGCGCCAGCATGTGTGGACATATGCAGGCCATCAGCAATAAGCGCAACGGAGCCGAACCACAGGCCACCCGCGATTTCGGCGACCATCATTGCTGCGCAGATGGCAATTACAGCCCAGGTCTTCTGCTCATTTCGGCCGTGCGCTTCGCCTAGAAATACGTGCGAGTGACGGAAATCTTCAATTGAATGGGAGTGCATGTGTGGCTCCGCATAGATCTCCCCCGATATAGGATGCAAAACGCTGTTTATTCAATGTCCGCTTTGGGTCATTAGCGGACAAACCGTCCCCGGCCAAAATCCGGATTTGTCCGCTATTGTCCAAAAGCGGACGGGCGCTCGCTCGCCGCGATCCTCTGACTATCGGAACTTGATGGTGACCATCTCGCCGTAGGGACACGCCGTGCACTCGAAGGTCCGCTCCTCGTGGTCGGCCTTCTTGGACGGCAAGGTATGCGAAAGAACCATCGGCAACCCGCATTTGGGGCATCGCCGCTGGCCGACCGGGGGTTCGGTCACGTCAGAGTTCTGGGTGTTCGACATGGCGCGAGCCTCTCGAACGCCGCCCCCGTCGAGTGGTCGACCGTACTTCGCGAGGCGCGAGACGTCGAATTACTATGTCGTATCTTTTGTCGTACGCTCGCCGACTGTGCTGCGGTGCGAGGGCCGCATGAGCGCGATGCCCCGAAAGCGGACATTGATCGCCGGGTCCGGAATGTCCGCTTTGCGCCAACGGACATCCAACCTTATTCGATCACTTCGTCAGCGCGGCCGATCAGATCGAGCGGCACGGTGATGCCAAGGGCCTTCGCAGTCTTGAGGTTGATGATGAGCTCCACTTTTGTCGCCTGCTGGACCGGCAAGTCGGCCGGCTTCTCACCCTTTAGAATTCTTCCGGTGTAATTCCCGACCAGGCGATAGTTGTCTGTTTCACTGCCTCCGTAACTCAACAAACCGCCGCTCGTAATGAAAGGGCGAAATTCGAAGATCGTCGGGACAGTGTAACGGACACTCAGTGCGCCGAGTCGTTCGGCCCGCGAGCTAAAGAATGTGTCTGGCGAGATCACGACCGCGTCCGCTCGGAGCTGACCCAAGGCTGCAAACGCCTTATCGATATCGCGGTCAGAGCTCGCTTCCAGAACGTGGAGTTGCAGTCCAAGCGTACTGGCCGCGGGTCCCAGAGGTTGCAAAAAAGCCTGCGCTAAAGCGGGGCTGCTCGGGTTAACGAGCACCGCAATGTCGGTCGCGGCGGGCAATAACCGGTGCAGCAGGTCGAGCCATTTCGGGCCCAAACCCACGTTCAGTGTTGTCACGCCCGTCATGTTGCCGCCGGGTCGGCTGAGGCTTGCGACAAGTCCAATCACGACCGGGTCGGTGCCGACCTGGAAAACGATTGGAAGGGTGGCAGTCGCCGCTTTGGCCGCCAGTGCCGACGGAGTGCCTCCGGCCGCCACAAGCACAGTTACATCACGGTGAACGAGCTCAGTCGCAAGCGCAGGCAATCGCTTGTTTTGTCCTTCCGCCCAACGATATTCGACCGTGACGTTCTGACCCTCGACGTAGCCTACTTCTTTCAGGCCCTGCCGAAAGGCGTTTAGGCGGATCGTGTATTCGCCAGGCGAAGTGGTGCTTAGAAACCCGATGACCGGCTGCTGGGCACGCGCAGCGAGCGGCCACGCCGCCGCCGCGCCGCCGAGAAGAGTGATGAGCTCGCGCCTTTGCATGTGCCCCCGGTAAGGACCACGCCTTACGCTATGCTAAATGATAGCAGGATACGAGGTGCCAATAGCGGACATTGCGTCGGCTCATTCGATTACTTCGTCGGAGCGAACGTGCAGCGTCGGAGGAATGTCAATGCCAAGTGTCTTCGCAGTCTTGAGGTTGATGACCAGCTCGAACTTGGTCGGCCGCACGACCGGAAGCTCTGAAGGCTTTGCTCCCTTGAGAATCTGGCCAGCGTAAATGCCGGCTTGACGGTAAGCATTTGCAATATTCGTTCCGTAGCTGACTAGTCCGCCCGCATCAGCGAACTCGCGAAACGGATAGATCGCGGGAATCTTGTAGCGTGCCGCAAATGCAATGAGATCATCGCGTCGGACCACATAGAATGGATCGGAACCGACAAGAAGTGCGTCGGGACGTTGTGCGGCGATAGCGCTGAAGGCAGTTTCAAGTTCAGAGCTGGTACTGGCATTGTACATCTTGAGCTGAAGGCTATTGGCCTGCGCAGCTGTTTGCACGTCTCTTATTTCTGGAACGGCGTCTGGGCTAAAAGGATTTGCCAGCATGGCGACCAGAGTAGCCTTGGGAATAAGTTCACGTAATTGTTCAATCCGCTTTTGTCCGAGCGGTCCAGTGAGCAGAGTCATTCCTGTCGCGTTGCCTCCCGGCCGATT
>Ga0075018_10000539_pt1 | contig 11677 bp, 14 predicted proteins | sample ColStrG_CSR_2014_FD_71471 | JGI IMG/M metagenome (GOLD analysis project Ga0075018, IMG submission 71471) | Freshwater sediment microbial communities in response to fracking from Pennsylvania, USA - Cold Stream Run_MetaG_CSR_2014 | ecosystem: Environmental > Aquatic > Freshwater > Creek >... | reverse complement strand
GTCGAAAATTCAGATAATCTCCATAAGGGGTATCCCGGAGGCGCCGAGAATGGGTTCAATGCGGGCTGAGTGCCTGCAAACCGCGAATTTCGACACGCCGTGGCTCAGCCCTTGCCGCAGGGCCCTGTTCCTGACACGACCGGTCGGTTTTTTGTTCGGTGAGCATCTGCTGCCGTATGTTTCAAGCATACCTCAAGAATAGAAAGTCTATTGGGAGAGCCGTTTGAGGCCATCTCAGTTCCAGGAAAGCATCGCATCGAACGTCAGATCTAGAGACTTTCGCTGCAAGCGATCATAACCCACGCCACATAAACGAAGGATCGCCCGTTGAGCGATCCCCCGCTTTCACTTGGCCGATTATCGCAGTCGAATCGTGACTTACGGACATTCAGGATTAGGCGGCCTTCTTCGGTGCAATGCCCGTCTTGATATCGATTGTCTTGGTGGTCTTTATGGCCTTAGCAGGCTTCTTGATCGTGAGGCGCAGCACTCCCTTGTCGAAATGGGCGTCGACGGCCCCGTCCTCCGGCTCGAACGGCAGGGATATCGATCGGTAGAATGAGCCGTAGCTCCGTTCCTCGACATGCCAGTCTTTTTCTTCTTCCGTGCGTTCCGCCTTTTTCTCACCGCAAATGACCAGCTGGTTGTCGTCTAGGCTGACTTTGATATCCTTCTCGTCAACGCCAGGAAGTTCGGCCGTCACTTCGAAGGCATCCTTTGTTTCCGCCACATTGATTACCGGCGCGCCAGCCCCAATGTCGGGAGAGGATGGATTCTGATCGAAAGCACGAAACACGTTTTCTATTTCGCGCCGCATGCCTCGGAATGGATCCGATGTCAACTCTTGGCTCGTGGTCCACAATCTTGGAAGATTCATCTGAAAACTCCATCACAGGTTAGAGACAATCTCGAAGAGACATCTTGCCTTCGCACATCACACTCAACTCTTGTGGCCTATCGGTGTTGATCTAGATCAAGATGCGCCGAATTGGGGGCGCGCTCCATCAGGCGCAGGCCATTTCGTCATGTTGACTTGCGGGGCCGTTTGCGCGAGTTGGCTCGCCAGATTGCCGCGCTGCTCGATGATGTCGAGCCACAGCGCGTAGTAGGCGTATTTGGGGTCGAGTTCGTTTGCCTGGCTCGCGTTTGAGGCCATCCCAACTCCAGGAAAGCATCGCGTCGAACGTCAGACCTGGAGGCTTTCGCTGCAAGCGATCATAGCTCACGCATAAACGAAGGATCGCCCGTTGGGCGATCCTCGCTTTCACTTGGCCGATTATCGCAGCCGAATCGTAACTTACGGACAGGCATGGCGCTTGCCATCGCCGCCGAGATAGGTCATGTCGCTCGGGTCATACGACTTGTACTTCTTTGCGCATGCCGCAGCAGCATGTGGGTGGACAGCCGCGTTAACTCCCTGCGTGGCGCCTTGGCCCGGTGCGCCAAAAGTCCTAGCTCCACCGGCATCATTAGGCTCAGCCGCCAACGCTACTCCAGCGGTGCCGAGAACGAGGGCTGTCGCCAAAGCAATCATCATCTTGGTCATTTCAATTCTCCTTGGGCTGTTATCAAAAATCGCTTATGAACAATTTGCAACATAGGCAGATGGATCGGTCGGATATTGATCTGGATCAACAGGCGGCCACTTTTTTGGAGTTTAGATGGACTATGCTGGAGTGTCTGCCTATTGCTCGACTCTATCTGTATAAAGGCACGGCCTAACAACTGGTCGAGACGCCAATGCAAAACGTTCGGGTTTTCAATTCGTCCTTTCAAGCGGAGCCCTTTTGAGCGTTCCATTGCTTCGCCCCGAGACCTGTCGGATGAAAGGAAATTGCATGCGCACCCTCGTTCAGCCGCTGCCTTTCACGCGCTGCAATGCCTGCGGTGGCGAGTTGCGGCTCAAACTGGTTGAAGAAGCCAACCGTGCCCTCGATTTGGAGAGGGAGATATTCGTCTGCGTAGTCTGTGGTCGTGAGCTGTCGTGCGTTGTGGAGCACGACAGATTTGCCGCGCGTTGAAGGTCGGGCTATCCGCGATCTGGGAGCCCAAGCAAAGCATCGACGCCGCCCATTCGCCTTCGGCGTGGAAATCGGGTGCGGCTAGAGGGCCGCATTGGCTTCAGCTGCTATGGTGGCCGTGCACAGCTGCCTACCCCACGAGGCTGCATTCAGCACCACGCACCGTTCGGCCTCAAAAGCGGCCGGCCAAAATGGACTCGGGAGGACGCAATGAGCAAGACATCGGCGCTGGTGGCATGGTTCGAGGAGCTGGGACGGGATGACGTTCCACTTGTCGGGGGCAAGAACGCCTCGCTCGGCGAGATGGTGCGCCACCTTGGCGAACGAGGCGTCAGGGTGCCGCCCGGCTTCGCCACGACCGCAGAGGCCTATTGGCGGTTCGTCGATGCCAACGGCCTGAAGGAGAAGATCGTTGCCGCTCTCGACGACCTCAAGGCGGGGAGGGCGCCACTTCCGGAGGTTGGACAGGCGATCCGTCGTGCCTTCCTGCGTGGCGAATGGCCCTCGGAAATCGCGACGGCAATCAGCACTGCCTATCGCGATCTGTGTCGGCGCACCGGTAAGGCCGACACCGACGTGGCCGTGCGGTCGAGCGCGACTGCCGAAGATCTCCCCGACGCCAGCTTCGCCGGGCAGCAGGAGACCTATCTCAACATTCGCGGCGAGGCGGCCGTGCTCGATGCCTGCCGGCGCTGTTATGCCTCGCTCTTCACCGACCGCGCCATCACGTATCGACAGATCAAAGGCTTCGACCACCTGAAGGTCGCCCTGTCGATCGGCGTGCAGAACATGGTGCGAGCCGACCTTGGCGGCGCAGGCGTCATGTTCTCGATCGACACCGAGACCGGCTTCGATAAGGTCGTGGTTATCAATGCCGCCTGGGGACTCGGTGAAAATGTGGTGCAAGGCGCCGTCGATCCCGACGAGTACCTGGTATTCAAGCCGCTTCTGTCGAATGCGGTAGTCACGCCGATCATCGAGAAGAAGCTCGGCGAAAAGATGCGCAAGATGATCTACACGAGCGATAGCGATCGTCCGACGCGCAACGTGCCGACATCCCGGGCCGAACGCGCGGCGTTTGTGTTGGGCGACCCCGACATTCTCGCCCTGGCGCGTTGGGCGTGCGCCATCGAGGGCCATTACAGGTGCCCGATGGACATGGAATGGGCCAAAGATGGAGAAACCGGCGAGTTGTTCGTTGTCCAGGCGCGCCCCGAAACCGTCCAGTCGCGCCGAGAAGCAAGCGTATTCAAGACCTATCGGATCAAATCAAAGGGCCGAAAGCTGATTTCGGGCCTCAGCATCGGTGAGGCGGTCGTGGCCGGCCGTACGTGCCTGATCGACAGCCCCCGCGATATCAATCGCTTCGTCGCCGGTTCAATTCTGGTGACGCGGACGACCGACCCCGACTGGGTGCCGATCATGAAGCGCGCCGCCGCCATCATCACCGATCACGGCGGCCGCACCTCGCACGCCGCCATCGTCAGCCGTGAATTGGGCCTGCCGGCGGTCGTCGGGACCCGCAATGCAACGCAGGTCCTCCATGACGAACAAGAGGTGACGGTGTCATGCGCCGAGGGGGATGAAGGCTTCATCTACGAGGGAACCGCCGACTTCGAAGCGGAGGAGCTCGATCTCGAGCACATCCCGACAACGCGTACCCAGGTGATGCTCAACCTCGCCAATCCGGCGGCGGCATTTCGCTGGTGGCGCCTGCCCGCCGATGGCGTAGGCCTCGCCCGCATGGAATTCGTGGTCAGCAACCACATCAAGATCCATCCGATGGCCTTGGTCTGCTACGACACGCTCGAGGATGATGACGCCAAGCGCGCGATCGCGGAGCTGACCCAGGGCTACGAGGACAAGACCGAATTTTTTGTCGACCGCTTGGCGCGCGGCTTGGCGCGCATTGCGGCCGCGCACCACCCGAAGCCGGTTATCGTGCGCACGAGCGATTTCAAGACCAACGAATATGCGAACCTGATTGGCGGAGCGGGATTCGAGCCGAAGGAGGAGAACCCGATGCTCGGCTTCCGTGGCGCTTCGCGCTACTATTCACCGCGCTATCGCGACGGCTTCGCGCTCGAATGCCGCGCGATCCGTCGCCTGCGCGAGGACATGGGCTTCGGGAACGTCATTGTCATGATCCCGTTCTGTCGTTCAATCAAGGAGGCCGACCGCGTTCTCGCCGTGATGGCCGAGAATGGCCTCAAGCGCGGTGCGAATGGCCTGCAAGTCTATGTGATGTGCGAAATCCCGTCGAACGTCATTCTGGCCAAAGCCTTCGCCGAGCGCTTTGATGGCTTCTCGATAGGCAGCAATGATCTCACGCAGCTTACGCTCGGTGTTGATCGCGACTCCGAAGAGCTGGCCGAACTATTCGACGAGCAGGACGAAGCGGTAAAGTGGATGATCGAAAACGTCATCCGCGAGGCGCACAAGGCCGGTGCCAAGGTCGGGCTGTGCGGCCAGGCGCCGAGTGACCATCCCGAATTCGCTGAGTTTCTGGTGGCATGCGGCATCGATTCCATGTCCGTGAGCCCCGACAGCTTCATTGCAGTCAAGCGCAGGGTGGCGGCCGCCGAAGCCGCCCGGAGGATGACGAAAGCACCCACATTAGTGCCGGAAGCAACCGCAATAAGCCTGCAATCGTGATGACGGACCACGCATGTCGGTACCTGTCGACCGGCGAAGAATGAATCATCGGCGTCGGCCGGGTCGTGGTCGGCAGGCGCAAGGATGGATCGCCGACCATTGAGATATTTTTGCGGACATCGGACATTCCATGGACCCTGTTTCATCGGTTGGGACGGTCGTATCGGTTCGGGGCGCCGTCGTGGACGTGAGCTTCGGGAACGCCATGCTGCCCCCAATCAACTCGGCGTTGGTTGTCGAATGGGATAGGCCCGAGCCGCTGGTTCTCGAAGTGCATAGCCATGCCGATCCCGCGACCGTCCGCGGCATCGCGCTTCAGGCGACGGCGGGGCTCGCACGCGGCACGCCGGTGCGCGCGACAGGGTCGCCCATCTCGGTCCCGGTCGGAGATGCGGTTCTGGGTCGTCTTATCGACGTGGTCGGGACGGTGCGGGACCGCGGACCTGCCCTGCCATCTGACACTCCGCGGCGCGGTATCCACAATCCTCCGCCAACTCTCGAGCAGGAGACCTCGACCACCGCGGTGTTCGAGACCGGCATCAAGGTGATCGACCTTCTTGCGCCGCTTCCCCAGGGCGGCAAGGCTGCGATGTTCGGCGGCGCCGGTGTCGGCAAGACCGTGCTCGTCATGGAACTCATCCACGCCATGGTCGAGAAATACAAGGGGATCTCGGTCTTCGCGGGCGTTGGGGAACGTTCCCGCGAAGGCCATGAGCTCCTGACAGACATGCAAGGCTCGGGCGTACTTGCGCGCACGGTGCTTGTATATGGACAGATGAACGAACCGCCGGGGGCCCGCTGGCGAGTGCCGCTGACCGCGCTGACGATCGCGGAGCATTTCCGCGACCAGAAGCATCAAAATGTGCTTCTGCTGATGGATAACGTCTTTCGGTTCGTTCAAGCCGGGAGCGAGCTGTCGAGCCTGCTGGGACGCCTGCCATCGCGCGTCGGCTATCAACCGACCCTGGCAACCGAAGTCGCATCGCTGCAGGAACGCATCGCGTCGGTCGCCGGCGCGGCGGTCACGGCCATCCAGGCGGTCTACGTCCCAGCCGATGACTTCACCGACCCGGCGGTGACGGCGATCTCAAGCCATATGGACAGCATCATCATGCTATCGCGTCCGTTGGCGGCCGAAGGCTTTTACCCGGCCATCGATCCGCTCGCCTCGTCGTCCGTGCTGCTTGATCCGCTCGTGGTCGGCAAAGAGCACTATCGCCTCGCCGAGCTCGCCCGCGAGGCGCTCGCCCGCTCCAAAGACCTCCAGGACATAATCGCGCTTCTCGGAGTTGAGGAGCTGGGCGCGAGCGACCGGCTGATCGTCAAGCGGGCCCGCCGGCTCCAGCGTTTTCTCAGCCAACCTTTCGTGGTGACGGAGGCCTTCACCGGCACGCCGGGCCGCAGCGTCGGCCGCGCCGACACGCTTGCCGGCTGCCGTGCTATCCTCGACGGGGAAACCGACGGCTGGGCGGAGAGCTCGCTCTACATGATCGGGACCCTGGAGGAGGCACGCCAAAAAGAGGCCGCGGCCAACAACACGGAACATTCGTCATGAGACTGCGCATCATCACGCCGCTTGCCGTAGTCATCGACGAAGCCGGAGTGCTCGCGGTGCGCGCCGAAGACTCCACTGGCGGCTTCGGGATATTGCCTGGGCACGCGGACTTTCTGAGCAGTCTCTTGATCTCCGTGGTGAGATGGACGGGCACTGATGGAGTGCGTCGCTTCTGTGCGGTACGACGCGGCCTCCTCTCCGTCACCGCCGGCCGAGAGATCGCCATCGCGACACGTGAGGCGATTCCGGGCGATGACATCGCGACCCTCGACGAAACGGCCCTCACCCGGTTCCGCGCCGATATCGACATGGAGCGGACGCAACGTGTTGAGAGCACTCGCCTGCAACTGAACGCTATTCGCCAAATCGTAAGCCATCTTCGGCCCATCGGCCGAATGTAACGGCCGGGAAGCTTTGCATGGTCACGCCTGAGACCGAGTCGGACGAGCAAGATCCAATGGTGCAGGGCATTCGGCTGCGCAAGGAACGCAACCGGCGCTGGCTGCACGAAGGTAATCCTTCGGTGGCGCGTCATCTGGCCCAGATCGGCGTGCTCGGCTGGATCATCGTGGTGCCCATTCTGATCGGGATATTCGTTGGCCGCTGGCTCGACCGAACATTCGATGCCGGGCTGTTCTATACCGCGCCACTCCTGATGCTGGGAGCGGTGCTCGGCTGCTGGTCTGCCTGGAAATGGATGAAGAGCGCATGAGCTTGCTTTCGTTCGATAGCCTGCCGGCCTTGGTCATGCTCATCGGTCTCGCGGCGCACCTGGCCGCCGGGGTCGTGCTCGGGGTTCTCTATTTTCGCAGCCTATGGTGGAACGTCTGCCGGTTCATCGGGGGCGGTCGGGCGATCGCGACCCTTGCTTTGATGATTGGCCGCTTCTTCCTCATGGGCGCCTCGTTGGTGTTTGCAAGCCTGGAAGGTGCGCTGCCGCTGCTGGCGCTGGCACTTGGCGTCCTCATCGCTCGTTCTGGCGTCACGCGCAAGGTTAGCGAGTCCGCATCATGATCTCGCCATTGACCAGCGTTGTGGTTTTCCACCTCGGTCCGGTACCGATCACCGCGAGCGTGGCGGTCACCTGGGCGATTATGGCGGTGCTGCTCGGCGGCGGCATCCTCATCGCCCGCCGCCTGTCGCTCGTTCCGTCGGCGAGCCAGGCGGCCTTCGAGCTGGTGGTCGACGCCGTGGACGACCAGATCCGCGATACGATGCGGGTCGAGCCTGCCCCCTATCGCGCTTTCATCGGCACCCTATTCGTCTTCATCTTTGTCGCCAACTGGTCGTCGCTGGTACCGGGCGTCGAACCGCCGACGGCCGATCTCGAAACCGACGCCGCGCTCGCGCTCCTGGTCTTCCTCGCAGTGATATGGTTCGGCATTCGCGCTGGCGGCGTGCGCGGCTATCTCGCCACCTTTGCCTTGCCCAACCCGATCATGATCCCGCTCAATTTCGTCGAGAGCCTGACGCGGACCTTTTCGCTGCTCGTCCGGCTGTTCGGCAATGTCATGAGCGGCGTATTCGTGATCGGCATCGTCCTGTCGCTCGCGGGCCTGCTCGTTCCGATCCCGCTGATGGCGCTCGATCTCCTGACCGGCGCCGTGCAGGCGTACATATTTGCAGTCCTGGCGATGGTCTTCATCGCCGGGGCAATCAGCGAGCGACAACCCGCCCCGGATATTTCCAGCCAAAGGACGCCGCTATGAACTGGTTAGCCCTCGTGAGCATCATATCGGCCGCTGTGGCGGTCTCGTTCGGGGCGATCGGCCCGGCACTTGCCGAAGGGCGCGCCGTGGCGGCCGCCATGGATGCGATCGCCCGCCAGCCGGAGGCTGCAAACACCATCTCGCGTACGCTGTTCGTCGGTCTGGCCATGATCGAGACCATGGCAATCTATTGCCTGGTGATCGCGCTGCTTCTGCTGTTCGCCAATCCACTGCTGAAATGACGCCATGACCGTCAACTGGTGGACGCTCGGCATCCAGACCGCCAACGTCGTTATCCTGATCTGGCTGCTGGGACGGTTCTTCTGGCGTCCGGTCGCGGCCATGATCGAGCAACGCCGCGCCAGCGTGCTGCAAATTCTGGCCGAGGCGGAGGCGAAGCGCAACGAAGCGACCGCCGCGCTGGTTGAGGTCGAGCGGACGCGCACCGGCTTTGCGCGGGAACGCGAAGCGATCCTGGCCGCAGCCCATGAAGACGCAGAACAGGCGCGGGCCGCGCGTCTGGAAGGCGCTGAGAAGGAAGCAGCGTCCCTCGAAGCGGCCGCGAGCGCAGCGATCGGGAAGGAGAAGGAAGCGGCCGACAAGGCCTGCGCCGAGCGGGCGAGCCGACTTGCGGTCGAAATCGCGGAGCGCCTGGCCGCGCGGTTGGACGGTCGGTTGGTGCGTGCAGCCTTCCTGGACTGGCTCGTCGAGGAGATCCGAGTTCTTCCCGAGACGGCACGGCGAGCCGTGGCGACGGATGGCGTCACCCTGGAAGCGATCAGCGCGACACCGCTCGAGCCGGCCGATCAAGAGCACTACCGGGAGGTGATCAGCGTCGCATTTGGAGCCCACCCGAAGATCGCCTTCAAGGCGGATCCTACGCTTATCGCTGGGTTGGAGCTGCGCGGCCCCCATCTTGTCGTGAGCAATAGCTGGCGCGCCGATCTCTCACGAATCCTCGCGGACCTCACCCATGACGACCAGCCCTGACATCCGGGTGGACGCCTGGCTCGAACGTGCGCGCGCGAAGCTTGGCGCCGCCGCGCTCGGCCCGCGGGCCGAGCAGATTGGCCGGGTCGAGGAGGTGGGTGACGGCATCGCGCTGATCTCCGGGCTGCCCAATGTCCGGCTCGACGAGCTGCTGCGCTTCGACAAGGGACAGTTCGGCTTCGCCCAGGTGCTCGAACGCGATCGGGTCGGCTGCGTCTTGTTGGACGACGTCGATGCGATCGAGGCCGGCGATACGGTGCGCGGTACCGGCGACGTAGTGTGCGTGCCGGTGGGACCGGCATTGCTGGGCCGGGTCGTCGATCCACTTGGCCGCCCGCTCGACGGAAAGGGGCCCGTCGCGGCCGACGCGTTGGAGCCCATCGAGCGTCCGGCGCCAGCAATCATCGACCGGGATTTGGTGGTTCAGCCGGTTCAGACCGGCCTCGTCGTCGTCGACACGCTGTTCGCTCTCGGCCGCGGCCAGCGTGAGCTCATTATCGGGGACCGAGCCATCGGCAAGACCACGATCGCGATCGACACGATCATCAATCAGAAGACAAGCGACATCGTCTGCGTCTATGTCGCGGTTGGCCAGAAGACTTCGAGCGTCCGGCGCGCCATCGACGCAATCTACTCCAATGGAGCGCCCGAGCGCTGCATCATCGTCGTGGCGGGGTCTGCGAGCTCCCCGGGACTGCAATGGATCGCGCCATTCACCGGCTTCACCATGGCGGAGTATTTCCGAGATCGCGGCCAGCATGCCCTTGTCGTAGTCGACGACCTAACGAAGCATGCCGCCAGCCATCGCGAAATTGCGTTGTTGACACGGCAATCGCCTGGGCGCGAGGCTTACCCTGGTGACGTGTTCTATGTGCATGCGCGGCTTCTGGAACGCGCAGCAAAGCTGTCCAAGGAAAAAGGTGGTGGATCCCTGACTGCACTGCCGATTGCCGAGACCGATGCGGGTAATCTCAGCGCCTACATCCCGACCAACCTGATCTCGATAACCGATGGCCAGATCGTGCTCGATGCCAAGCTCTTCCATGAAGGGCAGAAGCCGTCCGTGGACGTCGGCAGCAGCGTGAGCCGGGTCGGCGGCAAGACCCAAGCCACCGCACTGCGAGAAGCCGCGAAGACGGTGCGCCTGGACTACGCCCAGTTCCTTGAACTGGAGATGTTCACCCGCTTCGGCGGCATGCCGGACGCGCGGGTCCAGGCTCAGCTGGTCCGCGGTGCGCGGCTCAGGGCAATCCTCAACCAGCCGCAGCATGCACCTTTGAGGCTCGCGGACGAGGTGGCCCTGGTGCAGGCGGTCCAGTCCGGTTTGCTGGACTCGCTCCCACTGCCGATCGTGATCGAGTTCCGGCAAGGCTTGCGCGAGGCGCTCGACCGCGGTGCCCCGGATGCCGTCCGCCTGATTCAGCAGACCGGCACGCTCGATGACGCGCAGGAGGCGGTGCTGCGCAGGACTCTCCGACAGTATGTTCAAAGACTCGCCCCGACCATGCCGCCTAAGACGTCCGGCCAGCCATGACCGGGCGCCTCGCAGACGTCAGCGCGCGTATCGACGGCATCCGCCAGCTCAGCGCCGTGGTGAATGCGATGCGTGGCATCGCAGCGGCGCGCGCCCAGCAGGCCCGCAGCCAGCTTGTCGCCGTCGATAGCTACACGGCAACGATCGCGGTCGGCATCGGGCACGCCCTGACATGGGTTCCTGCAGGTCGTGCTGATGGCCCGCACCGATCGACCCGGCCAGCGCTAGTGCTGTTCTGCGCCGAGCAGGGATTTGCCGGTGCCTTCAGCGAGCGCGTGCTCGATGCGGTCGGCGCCGATCTCGCCACGTCCGATGTGTTCCTGATCGGAACCAGAGGCAGCGCAGTGGCCGCCGAAAGAGGCATAGTGCCTGGCTGGAAAAGCGCCCTGCCGTCGCATTCGGGTGGCGTCCCAAAGTTCGCCGACAGAGTTGCCGAGGCGCTCTACGGCCGGATCGCGACCGGGGAGATCGATCGGCTCGACGCGATCTTCAGCGAATGGCAGCCCGGACACGGCATCCATGTGACCCGCCGCCGCCTGTTTCCCTTCGACATGTCGGAGTTTCCCCGTCCGCCGGAACCCAACGCGCCTCTCCTGAACTTGACCCCGGCGGCGCTCTTGAGCGAGCTCACCGCGGGTTATCTGCATGCCCAGCTTTGCAACGCCGCGCTCCGCGCCTTTGCCGCGGAAAACGAGGCGCGTATGGAAGCGATGACCGCGGCACGCAACCAGGTTGAACGCCAGCTTTCAGCACTGCGAGCGACCCAGCGGCACGTCCGACAGGAGGAGATCACGGCTGAAATCATCGAACTTGCCGCTGGCGAGACGGCGAGCCGGTCAGGCTACGACTGATGGCATTTGGTCTGGTCAGCCGCGGTCCGCTTGGCCAGTGCAGACGATGGGAACTGCATCTGGGTCAGCTTGGGATGCCCTTCAGGAAACTCAATCTGCTGGCGGCACTGGCAACGAACGGGCCAAAAGTCGAAAATTCAGATAATCTCCATAAGGGATATCCCGGAGGGGGGACCGAAAAGGGCTTCAATGCGAGCTTATCTTGCGAATTTGGCCGCCAAGTCGGGCCAGGAGGGTGCTCTGGGCGCCTACGGCCGTTGGCTTTTGGGGCGGCAGAGCTTTGTTCTCTACGGGATCGCGGCGGCCACGGTTGCGCTTGCGCTGGCGGTTCGCGCCCTGCTTGGGCCGATCCTGCAGGATCA
>Ga0075018_10000537_pt1 | contig 11696 bp, 10 predicted proteins | sample ColStrG_CSR_2014_FD_71471 | JGI IMG/M metagenome (GOLD analysis project Ga0075018, IMG submission 71471) | Freshwater sediment microbial communities in response to fracking from Pennsylvania, USA - Cold Stream Run_MetaG_CSR_2014 | ecosystem: Environmental > Aquatic > Freshwater > Creek >... | reverse complement strand
GGCTCACGCTTGAGGGTCTCCAGGATCTCCAGGCCACGGCGGCCGCGGCCGCCGTGGCCTGGAGATCCTGGAGACCCTCAAGCGTGAGCCGGGGGTCGAGATCGTCGTGCTGGACGATGAAGCCCCCGGCGTGCCGGAAGTTGACGCGAAGCTGGTCCGGATGAGCCTGGACCGGCAGGCTGCGCTGCTGACCTTGGACACCAACCTGGCCAAAAGCGCAGCCCTGGCGGGCGTGCGCGTGCTGAACCTGCACGCCCTGGCGCTGGCGCTGCGCCCCCCGGTCGTGGCGGGCGACGAGGTCACTGTGCTGCTGACCAAGCCCGGCAAGGAGTCAGGTCAGGCCGTCGGCTACCTCGACGACGGCACGATGGTGGTGGTGGAGCGAGCCCGGGACGGGGTGGGCTCAGAGGCTGTGGTCCAGGTGACCAGTGTCCTGACCACGGCGAACGGCCGGATGGTGTTTGCTCGACCCCAGTCGATTGCGGGCAGTCGGGTCTGAGCAGACCTGGCCTTCACCGCGGGTTGGGGTGAGCTGAGGTGACGACCGCTGTGGTTGTGGCTGCGGCCGGCCGGGGCGAGCGGATGGGGCCGGGAGACCCGAAGGCGCTGCGGGAGCTCGCCGGCGAGCCGCTGCTCGTCCACGCCGTCCGCTCACTCGCCGCCGCCGGCCAGGTCGACCTGCTGGTGGTCGCCGCTCCGCCAGGGCAGGTCGACGTGGTCCGGCAGGTGCTCGCCGCGGTACTACCGGACCGGGTCGACCTCATCGTCCTGGCGGGAGGGGAGAGCCGGACCGCCTCGGTCGCTCTGGCCCTGTCGGCGCTGCCGCAGGACGTCGACGTCGTCCTGGTCCACGACGCGGCCCGGGCGCTGGTTCCCACGGCGCTGGTCGAGTCGGTGATCGCTGCGGTGCTCGCGGGTGCTCCGGCGGTGGTGCCCGGGCTGGAAGTCGGTGACACGATCAAGATTGTGGACGCGCAGCGGGTGGTGATCGCGACGGTCGACAGGTCAGCCCTGCGGATCGCCCAGACGCCGCAGGGGTTTCGGCGCAGCGTCCTGGTGGCCGCCCACGAAGCTGCGGGCGGCTCGGCAGGGTCAGCGCCGTCGGGCGAGGTGACCGACGACGCAGGGCTCGTTGAGCGGATCGGGGTGCCCGTGCTGGTCGTGCCGGGTTCGGGTGAGGCATTCAAGGTGACCCGGCCGCTGGACCTGCTGCTCGCCGAGGCAGTGCTGGCCGCTCGGCGAGCAGCGCCGTGAGCGCCCTGCCGCGGGTCGGGGTGGGCGTTGACGTCCACGCGCTTCAGGCCGGGCGTCCGATGTGGCTGGCGGGCCTGTGGTGGCCCCAGGAGCCCAGTGGCTGCGTCGGGCACTCCGACGGTGACGTGGCGGCGCACGCCTGCTGTGACGCGCTGCTGTCAGCGGCCGGCCTTGGCGACCTCGGGCGCTGGTTCGGCACCGACCGGCCGCAGTGGGCGGGAGCGGCCGGCACCACGCTGCTGGCCGAGACGGCCCGCATCGTGCGAGCGGCCGGCTTCGAGATCGGCAACATCGCGGTTCAGGTCATCGGTGCGCGCCCGGTGATCGGGCCGCGCCGGGCCGAGGCCGAGGCGGCGCTTTCCGCCGCCTGCGCCGCGCCGGTCTCGGTGGCGGGGACGAGCACCGACGGCCTGGGTCTGACCGGGGGAGGTCAGGGCCTGGCAGCTGTGGCCACGGCCCTGGTCCACGGTCCGGCAGACGTCCCCGGTGCCGGCCCAGCGCGGCTGGGCTGACCGCCTCGAAGTTCTTCTCGGTCTTTCACACAAGGCTGGTCTGGCCGTACGCGGTGGCGGCGGTGGACGGGTCGGCGCCTACGGCCAGCCCGCCGGGACGCCCTCGGCCGTAGGTGTGCCGAGGCGGGCGGGCCGGCCCGGCCGCTGCTCCTCGTCCTGGCCGTGATCGAGGCCATCGGGCGGCGAAGGCTCGGGGCCAGGCGTCCGCCCGTCTCGGGGTGGCCAGCACCGCGACGATGGTGGAGGTCACGGCTGACCCGCGCCGCCCGTACCCTTGGGCAGGTGAGCCTTCGCCTGTACGACACCGCGACCCGGTCAGTTCGGGACTTCGCGCCACAGCGCGAGGCAGAGGTCTCGATCTACCTGTGCGGGGCGACAGTGCAGGCACCGCCTCACATCGGGCACATCCGCTCCGGTCTGGTCTTCGACCTGCTCTCCCGCTGGCTGGCCCACGGCGGCGCCCGGGTTGTCTTCATCCGCAACGTCACTGACGTCGACGACAAGATCATCGCAAGGTCGGCGGAGGAAGGAATAGCGTTCTGGGAGCTCGCGGCGCGAAATGAGCGAGCGTTCACGTGGGCTTACGACGTGCTCGGGTGCACCCGTCCGACCTACGAGCCGCGCGCGACCGGCCACGTGCCCGAGATGATCGTGCTGATGAGACGGCTGATCGACGCCGGACACGCCTACGCCAGCGCCGGTGACGTCTACTTCGATGTGGGCTCGTGGCCCGGTTACGGCGCCTTGTCCGGTCAGCGGATGGAAGAGATGCAGCCCGCGTCGGACTCGGTGAGCTCGGGCAAGCGGGACCCGCGGGACTTCGCCCTCTGGAAGGCAGCCAAGCCCGGCGAGCCGGCATGGGACACCCCGTGGGGTCCTGGACGTCCAGGTTGGCACCTGGAGTGCTCGGCGATGGCCGAGCGCTACCTCGGTCCATCGTTCGACATCCATGGCGGGGGGCTGGACCTGGTCTTCCCGCACCACGAGAACGAGCTGGCCCAGTCCGGCGCGGCGGGCGAGCCATTTGCCGCGTACTGGATGCACAACTACTGGGTGACGCTGTCCGGGGAGAAGATGAGCAAGTCCCTCGGAAACACCCTGCTGGTGTCCGAGGTGGTGAAGCGGGTGCGCCCGGTAGAGCTGCGCTACTACCTCAGCGCCGCGCACTACCGCAGCCACATCGAGTTCTCCGAGGAGGCGCTGGCCGACGCCGCGGCGGGCTTTCGAAGGATCGAGGGCTTCTTGCTACGTGCGGCGGACCTGGCCGGGATCCCGGCCGTGGCCGACGGGGTCGTGCCGGCGGCGTTCGCCGACGCCATGGACGACGACCTGTCCGTGCCCCAGGCTCTCGCCGTGCTGCACGACACGGTGCGAAGAGGCAACACCGCCCTGGCGGACGGCGACAGCGACCTGGTCGGCGGCGTCGCGGAGTCGGTGGCGGCGATGATGTCGGTGCTGGGCCTGAACCCGTGGGCCGAGCCGTGGTCGGGACCGGCCGGTCGCGACGCCGGGCTGCGCTCTGCTGTCGACGGACTGGTCCGGATCGCCCTGGAGCAGCGCCGGCAGGCGCGCGAGCGCAAGGACTTCGCCGCCGCCGACGCCGTGCGCGACGGGCTCAAGGCCGCCGGGATCCTCGTCGAGGACACCGCGGCAGGACCACGCTGGACCCTGGCCCCGAACTCAGCGAACTCAGCGAACTCAGCGAACACGGCGAACACGGCGAACGCGGCGAACACGGCGACCCACGGCGACCAGCAGGCCCACCACGAGAGCGGGTACTTGTCCTGATGGCCGGTAACAGTCAGCGAAAGGGCGCCCAGCGCAAACCCGGTTCCAAGAAGGGTGCCGTTGTCGGCAGCGGGGGGGCCAAGAGCAAGGGCCTGCGCCCCAAGGGCCCTACCCCTCCGGCGAATGAGCGCACCAAGGCGGCCAAGCGTGCCCGTCCTGCCGAGCGGAGCTCCGGTGGCGCCCCTGGACGCACGCCTGGCCAGGCAGCTCAACGTCCTGCTCGCCCAACGTCGGGCGCCACCGGCACCGCCGCCGGTGCCTCGGCCGGCGAACGCCCCGCGCGCGCCGCAGGTCAGACACCGCCGAAGGCGGCAGGGACCAGATCGTCGTCCTCGCGCGGCGCCGGGGCCCGGGGTCCGGCCGCCTCACGCGGCTCGACAGCGCGCGCTGCCGGCGGACGCAGCCACGCCCCGCGGCCAGGTGGTGCGCGCAGCACGCGCCCCGGACCGCGCAAGGGAACCGGCAAAGAGGGGTCGGAGACGGTCGTCGGCCGAAACTCTGTGGTGGAGGCCCTGCGAGCCGGGGTACCCGCCACCGCCTTGTATGTGGCCGAGCGGATCGACGCCGACGACCGGGTCCGCGAGGCCATCAAGCTGGCGGCAGACCGGGGACTTCCCCTGCTGGAGTCGCCGCGCGCCGAGCTGGACCGGATCACCTCCGGGGCGGTCCACCAGGGTCTGGGCCTGCAGGTCCCGCCCTACGTCTACGCGCACGCAGACGACCTTGTGACACGTGCCGAGCAGGCTGGCCAGGTGCCCCTTGTCGTCGCGCTCGACGGCGTGACGGACCCGCGCAACCTCGGGGCGATCGTGCGCTCGGCGGCGGCGTTCGGGGCGCACGGGGTTGTTGTTCCCGACCGCCGGTCGGCGGGGATGACAGCAGGTGCGTGGAAGGCCTCGGCCGGCGCGGCCGCCCGGGTCCCGGTCGCGCGGGTGACCAACCTGACCCGCCAGCTCGAGGCCTACCGCAGGGCCGGGTTCACCGTGGCGGGCCTAGCCGCGGACGGCCTGGTCGATGCCGCCGACCTGGATGCAGCCGTCGACGCCTTGGTGCTCGTGGTCGGGTCTGAGGACCAGGGCCTGTCCCGTCTGGTCGAGCGCAGCTGTGACGTGCTGGTCCGGATCCCGATGGGCGCCGGCAACGAGTCCCTGAACGCCGGGGTGGCGGCCGGGATCGTGCTGTACGAGGTGGCCAGACATCGCGCGCGGGCACGCTAGCGGTCGGTAGCTTGCGGGGGCGCGGATCGGTGCCTGAGGTGGTCGACATTCTCCTGCGGGTCGGCTGGCCCCCGGCGGACGCAGGGCTCTGACGCCCGCCGCTCGGCGGCGGGCGTCAGTGCAGAAGGCTGGCGAGGCCCTCGCCCGTCTTGCTGGCCCCCAGCACGGTGAAGAGCACGATCATGATGGTGGAGTTGTGTTCGGATAGCCAGGACTTGGCGTCAGCGAGACCCGGGGCGACCCGGGCGGGGGCGATCAGCGACCCAAGCACCGGTCCCGCCACAGTCACCGATCCGATGACGATGAAGATGGCCGCTCCCAGCGCCGTCTGACCCGCGCTCGAGCCGGTTGCGGCCAGCGCGACGCCAGCACTGACCGCCAGCGCCAGGTTCTTCGGGTTGACCCCTGAGAGCACAGCTCCCAGTCCGAAGCATTTCGGGATGCCGAAGCCGTCGATGCCCGCCATCCACGCCGGCAGCTCGGGTTCGGCGTCCCCCCGAGGTCGGCTGCGCCACTGTCGCACGGCCAGCCCGAGGAAGAGGAGGCCGACGACCAGCGTGACGACGTGTGCCGCGTCGGCGGATGTGCTTCCAGCTTGGTCTGAGCCGTTCGCCGCCAGCAGGACCAGCCCGGTCGCTGCGGCGAGCCCTACGAACCAGCCGAGCATGAACGCGACTCCCGTCGCGCGTCCTCTCACCGTCGTGAGCATGAGGATGACCGCGATCACTGGGATCGGGCTGAGCGCGACGCCTACTCCAGACGCGAAGAGCTGACCGAGTGCGGCGCTCATCGAAAGCCGACGCTTTGGTCGCGGCGAGACTCGGCGGCGTCCACCCACCGGTCAGGATCACCTGGTCTGGTCACTTCGCCCGCACGGACAAGCAGAAGGCTGCCCGGCCGGACGCGGGGAGCCAGCTGCTGCGCAGGTGCCGCGTCGAAGGCGCGGCCTGCCCGAACCGCATCAGGGATCCGTCGTCGCCGAGCCCCGCAGGGCATGACGCCGCGGGTCAATCGGCGCTCGGGAACGCCGCAGAACGCTGTCCGCCGACTGTTCAGGGTGACCGGTGGCCACCTCCACGGGTACGCAATCCATGCGGGTGTCCGCAGATGCCCGTCGGGCATGGCGCCGCGGGAAGCCGATCTGGGCGTTGTCCCATTCGGCCACTGTGACATGCGGCCACTGTGACATGCGAGGTAGGTCGACAAGGCGATGCGCGTCAGCCACCGACACCGGATGAGAATCTGTCACCGGGTTCGCAACGCCGGCCCGGCGGGAGGCAACGGCCGCTGGGCCGGCTCCGTGAACTCCGCTCGGTTCGCGCTCGAGCTGTCAGCCGCGCTGACCCTGCGGCCCGCCGGGCAGGGGCCCAGCCGCGGACAGTTGGTCGGCGACCCAGTCTTGTCGAAGGCGGACGGCAGCCTGTCTGTCCGCCGGAGCCCTGGCATGCAGGTCATCGAGGATCAGCGCCAGCCGCTGCAGGACAGTGGGCTGAGTCCGCGCGGCCAGCGCGGTCTCGTCCAGCGCCTCGGCCAAGAAGTCAGGCCATTTCGGGAGAGCAAGCACCAGCCGCACTTGACCGTCGGCTGCGTGCACGAAGGACAGGTCCAGCCTGGCTCCGACCACTCGTCGAAGAAGCCCCTGCGTCGCGCTGAGTACCTCGATCGCCGTAGCCGGGTCGTTCACTGCCGGCGACAGAGCGCGCACGGCGATATCGGACAGTAGCCGGAACGCGAACAACGGGTCCTGGTCGAAGGTGCGCTCCAGCCCTACGTGGACGAATGAAAGAACGCCGTCGGCGTCGACGGCCACTCCGCAGACGCGCGCAACGACATCACCGGCAGTCACGACGGACCCGATCGCAGACAGGACCTCGACAACGGCTTCGTGGGACTCGCTCCAGCCCACCAGACCGGCGAGTTCGATCTGTTGGACGACGCGCGGGGCGCCTCGCCACAGGACTTCGATCCCGTCGCCTGACGTCTGCGCCACCGTGGTGGGACGCTCCTCGAACGGCTCGTGGTAGTAGCGGTCCAGCACCTGCCACCCACGGCTAGCCACGGACTCCACCGCTGGCGCGAGCTGGATGGACTGCAGGGCGCGCATCTGGAGACTGCGGAACAGTGCCAGGGCCACGAGTGCCGCCAGAACAGCCACGATGGGGATCAGGGTCGATACGTCGGCCTGGTTGCCCAGGTCTAGTGCCGCGATCGAGCAATAGGTGATGGTGGCCACGAAGAATGCAAAGGAGTGCCACACGAAGGGGTCGTTTCGAAACAGGTTCAGCCGGGGTGTGAAGGTCGTGGAGCCGAACTGCACGACCAGGAGCAGAAGGGAGAACACCACACCTGTGAAGGCGAGCATTCCCCCGGCCACCGCGCCAAGGGTCGGCGCCACCACGGCGGCACTGACTCGGGGTCCGCCCTTGACGAAGCTCAGCGCGACGGTCACGAACACCGAAACGAGCACGTAGACAGCGGTGAGCAGACCCTGTTGCAGGCGTCGGCGCCTGCGCAACGTCGCCACCAACGAGCGTTCAGGATCGGCGAACGCTGCCCCGCGCGCCTGCATGTGTCCGTCGCCCGTCATCGGATCACGGCGTGCCGCCGGCTTGGGCGGTCTGGGGTCGCAGGTCCCCGCTGTGCACCCTCGGACCGGCGCTGCTTGCCTCGGCGGGGTGCGCACGCCGCCACAGTGCGAGGGTGCCTCGCCCCAGGCCCAGCGCTAGCAGGACCGTGGCGAGCCGCAACACGATCAGGGCCCAACAGGTAGAGGCAGGCCATGGCGGCGATCGCGATCTTGACGAGCCTCACACGCGCGCGACCCCAGGGGCGGCAGTCGTGGCTGATTGCTCCGCTCGACAAGGGTGCAGTCACTGTCTTCGATTCTGACGACGCGCTCCCGACCGCTGCCTGTCTAGCACAAACTCGCGAGCACTGACCCGGATAACCCGTCTCGCCCCGGGCAGCGTCGGGACGATCCTGGCCCTGGTTGGCGGCGAGTGCCCGCCCACGCCGTCGGATAGCTGCTCGGCCCGAGGCTCACGACGCCCCCTACCGCTCGGCTACGGGGAGATGCCGTCCCCCGACTCTGGCTCCGACTCTGCCCCCGGGTCTGCCCCCGGGCCTTGCTCAGGGTCTGCCCCTGGGTCTGGCTCAGGGTCTGGTCGGAAGGACAGTCGGAACTCCATGGTGCTGTCCGATGGCTGGCCGATGCGGGCGCCAAGGACAGCCTGCTCGACCGGCTTGCGCGCGAGCACTTCCCGCACGTAGCTGTCGGCGGCAACCGGCAGGCCGACGTCATGACCGGCCTGCTCGGACAGGAACCAGCGGTGCTCGAGCACCTCGTGGAAGACTTCGGCTGGCTCGAGCTTGCCCCGCTGGTCCTTCGGCACCGAGCGCACCACTGGCTCGAACACCTCGCCGACCCAGCGGTGGGCGGCCACGTCCTCGTCGGCTTCGGGGATGGCCAGCGCGGCCCGGAAGGAGTCCAGGTCGTTGAGTAGCCGCCTGGCCTGGTTCTCCTCCACGTCCAACCCGGTCAGCAGCAGCAGCCGGCGGCTGTGGTGGCCGGCGTCAACGACTTTGGGCTGGACCCGGACCCTGGTCGCCTCCGGCTCGACGATGACCTCCAGTTCGGCGACGTCGAAGCCGAGGTCGTTGAGTCGTCTGATGTGGGCGTCGACCAGGTACCGCTCGGTCGGCTTCACCAGGACGGGCCTGGTCAGCTCGTCCCACAGCTGGGCGTACCGGCGTAGCACGGCATCGGAGGTGTGCAGCGCGTCGATGCTTTCGTGCAGCATCCCGCCGGCCTCGAGGTCGCACAGCTCCCCGAAGATGTTGACCCGGGCCACCTCGAGGTCGTGCTCTCGCTGCCCCCGCGACAGCTCGGGATGGAGCTCCCCGGTCTCGGCGTCGACCAGGTATGCGGCGAAGGCGCCGGCGTCCCGCCTGAAGAGGGTGTTCGACAACGAGCAGTCGTTCCAGGAGAAGCCCACCAGGTGCAGCCGGACCAGGAGCAGGGCCAGGGCGTCGACCAGCCGACCTGCGGTGTCCGGTCGCAGGGTGGAGGAGAACAAGGCCCGGTAGGGCAGCGAGAACTGCAGATGCCGGGTGATCAGAGCTGGGTCGAGCTCCTGGCCGGCGGCAGTGGTGCGTCCCTTGACCACTGCCACCGCCTGGACGGACGGTACGCCGATGCGTTCGAGGTCCCGCAGCAGGCGGTACTCGCGCACGGCAAGGTGCTCGCCCACCTCTTTGACCGCGTAGACCAGGTGGTTCATCCGGACGAACCGCACGACGTGCCGGGAGATCCCGCGCGGCAGTGCCACGAGCTGGTCGACCGGCCATTCCTCGAGCGGGGTGTCCCACGGGAGGAAGAGAAGGTCAGGCTCGTCAGGTGCGGCCGTGACCTGCAGCGCCATGGGGGAGTCCTTCGTGGGTCACGCCACAGCCCGGGGACCACCGCGGTCCCCGGGCTGTGGCTGGCTCAGACGGCCTTTCTCGACCAGGTCACAGCGTGGCGGGTGAAAGGCGCAGTCCGGTGGCCGGGGAGAACACGTGCGCGTGCCCCTCGTTCACCGTGGCGTAGACAACCTCGCCCTTGGTCGGCGGGCGGCGCCCGTCGGTCCGGACGATGATCTCCTTGCGCTCCTGCTCGGGCAGCACGAGCTCGCCGTACACGTAGGCGTCGGCGCCGAGCTCCTCGACGATGTTGACCATGATCGGCATCCCGGTGCTGTCGGCGCTGATCGTCAGATCCTCTGGGCGGAAACCAAGGACGACCGACTTCAGGCTCTCGTCGGCCGCCTTTCCCATCACGTCTCGGGTCAGGTGGATTGTGTAGGTGGCGGCCTTCGCGCCGTCAGGGCCCAGCGGCAGCTCGATCACGTTCATCGCCGGGGAGCCGATGAAGCCGGCCACGAAGACGTTCTGCGGGGCGTCGTAGAGCTCGCGCGGGGTTCCCACCTGCTGCAGGATCCCATCCTTGAGCACGGCGACCCGGTCTCCCATGGTCATCGCCTCGACCTGGTCGTGCGTGACGTAGACAGTCGTGGTGCCGAGCCTGCGCTGCAGGGCCGCGATCTGGGTGCGGGTCTGGACCCGCAGCTTTGCGTCCAGGTTCGACAGCGGCTCGTCCATCAAGAAGACCTGCGGCTCGCGCACGATGGCCCGACCCATGGCGACCCGCTGGCGTTGGCCCCCGGACAGGGCCTTGGGCTTGCGGTCCAGGTAGGTGGTCAGGTCCAGAACCTTGGCGGCCTCCTCGACGCGGCGGGCGATGTCAGCCTTGGGCTCGCCAGCGATCTTGAGCGCGAAGCCCATGTTCTCCGCGACCGTCATGTGGGGGTAGAGCGCGTAGTTCTGGAACACCATGGCGATGTCCCGGTCTTTCGGTGGCAGGTTGGTGACGTCACGGTCACCGATGCGGATCGCTCCGCCGTTGACGTCCTCCAACCCCGCCAGCATGCGCAGGGAGGTGGACTTGCCGCACCCGGACGGCCCGACCAGGACGAGGAACTCCCCGTCACCGATCTCGAGAGAGAGCTTGTCGACCGCCGGGTGGGCTGAACCGGGGTAGATCCTGCTTGCCTGGTCGAAGACGACACCAGCCATGGGTCACCAAACCTTCCACCGGCAGGAACGTGCCGGACGATCCGAGTGGAGGAGCGGACAGGACGAGCTTCGCCGGAGGGTACCGTCAAAAACGACCCGCGTCACGCGGTCAGGGGGCGGAGCCGATCGTGAAGTCTGTCCAGATCCGGTTGTAGGAAGCGGCGACCGTGTCGAGGTTCTTCTGCGGGGAGCCGTCGCCGACCAGCGCACGACGTAACGCGTCGTCCAGCGGCGGCAGCAGTGTCGAGCTGGCCGCCAGCTGGGGTAGCGGCGTGCCGGTACGCACAACCTGCTCGAAGGCGGCGATCACCGGGTCGGCCGCGACGAGCGGGTCGGCGTAGGCGGCGCTGCGGGTGGGCAGCAGGCCCAGACGGGCGGCGAGTGCGGCCTGGGACACGGCGGAGTCCAGGTAGTGCACCAGCTGGTAGGCCGCGGGCAGGTTGTGCGAGCCCGCGTACACCGCGTACGCGGTGCCGGACAGCGGCGAGCTCGACGTGACCGATCCCGCGGGGACCGGCGCGATGCCGATGCTGGCCAGGGACGGGGTGGCGGGGCCGCCGACCAGGCTGGGCAATGCGGAGGACTGGTCCAGGATCATCGCCACCCTCCCCTGCCTGAAGGCCGAGCGCATGGCGTCCACGGAGCCGATGGAGGAGTCGTCCACGGCCACACCGGTGGCGGCGAGCGCGACGCGTAGTGCCAGCCCTGCCACCGCGGGCGGGGCGCTGACCAGGATCGTCTTGGCGTTGGGGTCGACCAGCGCACCGCCCTCGCCGTAGATCCACGGCAGCAGGCCGCTGGAGTCTGCCGGGGCATAGAACGTCTGCACCCCGCTGGCGGTCAGCTTCAGCCGGGCGGCCGACACGTCGGCCCAGGTCCTCGGTGTGGCGACGCCCGCCCGGCGCAGCAGATCGACGTTGTAGAGCAGCGCCGGCCCGTCGGCGCTGCGGGGCAGTGCGACGACCTTGCCGTCGTAGGACGCGGTCGGCGCCACGCTGGGGAACTGGTCGTCGACCGGATCGACCGCTGGCGTGAGGTCCAGCCGAGCAAGGTATCCCCGGGAGGCGAAGTCGGCGACCCAACTCGAGTCCAACGTCACGACGTCCGGGGCTCCGGACGTCGTCTGCGCAGCGGTGTCGAAGCGGCCGCGCGCGTCGGCGGGCGGGATCGTGACGACGCTCACCGAAACCCCTGGGTGAGTCTGCTCGAAACCCTCGACCAGGCTTGTCATTGCTGCCCGAGCACCGGTCTGCGTCGAGATGTCCCACCAGACCAGGCTCCCGCCGAGCTGGCCGGCAGAGGCGGTGGGGGC
>Ga0075018_10000536_pt1 | contig 11706 bp, 12 predicted proteins | sample ColStrG_CSR_2014_FD_71471 | JGI IMG/M metagenome (GOLD analysis project Ga0075018, IMG submission 71471) | Freshwater sediment microbial communities in response to fracking from Pennsylvania, USA - Cold Stream Run_MetaG_CSR_2014 | ecosystem: Environmental > Aquatic > Freshwater > Creek >... | reverse complement strand
GCGCCGATGAGCACGAAATTGCGCATGGAGGGCAGCGTCTGGTCGAGGCCTATGACTACGCGCACGGCTTCCTGCTTGGCATCGAGGTACGCGCCCAGCAGGCCGACGATTTTCTGTTTCTCTTCCAGAGTCTTCAACAATTCCTGCAAACGCTCCCGGTCCTGCTCTCCCGCCACCAGATTGGCGGCGCCCTCCACGTAGACCATCTGAGCGCCATCGTCCGCGGCCAGCGCGCCTTGCTTATAGAGTTGCTCGACCGAGGTCATCAAGCGGTCGTATTCACTGCGTTCCTGCTCCAGTCGCCGGGCCAGTTCGGTCCGCATCGCGTCCATAGTCCAGCCGCGGAAGTTCTCGTTGAGAAAGCGAGCGGCCGAATCCAGATCGGCTTGCGAAATATCGAGACGCAGCACGCGGTCGCGTACCACACCCGACCGTGTCACCAGCACCGCCAGCACTTTCTGATCGCCCAGCCGGGAAAAATAAACGTGCTCCAGCGCATTCTTGGGTCCTCCGATGGCGACCGCGACCCCGACATTGTGCGAGATCAGCGAGAGCACGTGGGAAGTGCGCTCCATGAACTCCTGCACGTCCGAGACGCCGTGAAACGATTCCTGGATAATATTCTGATCGTCATTCGAGAGTCGCGCCTTGCCAGTAAGCTGCTCGACGTAATACCGGTACGCCTCAGTGCTGGGAACGCGCCCGGCAGAAGTATGGGGTTGCTCGAGGAAGCCTGAGTCCGCCAGATCCGACATCACATTGCGGATGGTGGCCGGGCTCAACCCTTCCCGGTTGGCGCGCGCAAGCGTGCGCGATCCCACCGGCTCGCCCGTGGCAATGAAGGTCTCCACAATAGCGGTGAGGATTTCGCGTTCGCGCTCGCCTATGGGCGGTCCCGGAGGCATACACTCCCTTGTATCACATTGCGCCGACGGGGCCAGTCGGCTCTGGTGCTATCTGTTGTTAAGTTATGTAGATGTAACACTTACATTGGAGGATACAAAACCGGCCAGCTTGGATTTTAGGAAGCGCCGTCAGGGCTGTCAAGGGTGCGTCCCGCACCAGAATCACGTAGGCCGGACGCCTCGCCCGGGCGAGTGAGCGAAAATGACGGTTGCCTTCGGCGTTCGTCGTAGGAGATCCTGCATTCAAGGAAAAGAATGAACAAGTTTGGTTTCACCCGCCCGGTCGAGGCGTCCGGGCTACGCGATTACTAGACGACGCATCCGTCCGAATCATGCAATCGAAATCCCACGTCGCGGTAGTCGGAGCGGGCGCGTTTGGGGGATGGACTGCTTTGCACCTGCTGCGCCGGGGGGCGCGAGTGACGCTGCTGGATGCGTGGGGACCGGGCAACTCGCGATCATCCTCTGGCGGCGAGACTCGTATCATTCGCGGCACCTACGGACCCAGCCAGCCCTATACGAAAATGGCGGCTCGCGCGCTGCGATTGTGGAAAGAGCATGAGACGCGATGGCATCGACGCCTTCTCCATCGTACCGGCGTTCTGTGGATGGCGACATCGGTCGATGACCGGTTCGAACGCGCTTCTTTGCCCATGCTGCGTGAGGCCGGCATCGCTTGCGAAGAACTGTCGGGAAGGGAACTGGGGAAACGCTGGCCGCAGATCAATGTTGAAGATGTGCGCTGGGCGATCTATGAGTCCGAGAGTGGATTCTTGAGCGCGCGGGTTGCGTGCCAGGCAGTAGTCGAAGGATTTGTGGCCGAGGGAGGCGAGTACCGAAAAGTAGCCGTCTTGCCCCATCATCTTGAGGCCGGCGTCCGCGATGGCCTGACACTTTCGGATGGTTCAAAGCTGATGGCTGACCAATGTGTCTTCGCTTGCGGTCCATGGCTGGGCGAACTCTTCCCGCAGGCGATTGGCAACTGCGTCCGCCCCACCAAACAGGATGTATTTTTCTTCGGTACCCCGGCCGGGGATGACCGCTTCTCGGAGGCCAGGCTGCCGGCCTGGGCCGATCGTGGCGACCGGTTTATTTATGGCATTCCGGCTAGCGACGGCCGCGGATTCAAAGTCGCCGACGATACGCGGGGAATCGAATTCAATCCAACTTCAGGGGAACGGTTAGTGAGCGAGGATGGGCTGAAGGCCATTCGCGATTATGTTGCCGTCCGGTTTCCTGCCATGAAAGATGCGCCGCTGGTCGAGACCAGGGTTTGCCAGTATGAAAACACTCCTGACAATCATCTGATCGTCGACCGGCATCCGGCGGCGGATCAGGTTTGGCTGGTCGGAGGAGGGTCGGGCCACGGTTTCAAACACGGTCCGGCGCTGGGCGAGATGGTCGCGGAGTTGGTGTTGGAGCGTAAAGATCCAGATCAGATCTTCCGGTTGGCGCGTTTCAAGAAATAAAAAAACCTCAGCTCACGCAACCCAGGGATCGACCAGCGGAACTGAAACATCGCGGAAGTGCGCCTTGTTGCGGGTTGCCAGCGTGGCATGTTGGGCGAGCGCGATTCCAGCAATCATGGTATCGCGCAGTTCGCCAGGGCGGCCTTTCTTGTGACGGGATGCCATCAGATCGCCTGCTTGTTGCGCGGCACTTGCATCGAAAGGAACGACTCGATGGCCGATCTTCTCTAGAAGTCCTTCAAATGCATCGATCAGTGCGGACCGCCGCTTTCCGCCAGCCATGATCTGCAGGCCGAATCGGACTTCGAGGATGGTGACCGAGGTTGTCCAAATGGATGTCCGAGGCTGCCGGTCAAGCCAGGCGACAACGTTCTTGTCGGGGGTTGCGTGCATCAGCGCCGAAAGCACGTTGGTGTCCAGAATAATCATTCTTCAAATGAGGCGGGCTTAATTTGATGTCCTCGAAGCTCGGGAATGTCGGAGTGGAGGCCCGCTTTGGCAAACAGGGCGGAGATTTCCGAACCTAGTCCGCCGGCGGGGACGTCGGGTTCATTGACCGCGTTGCGCAGAATGTCGCGCGCTTCTTCTTCCATGCTGCGGCCATTCCTCCGGGCGCGGCGCTGCAGCCGGGCCTTGACTCCGTTCTCAATGTTGCGGACGACAAATTGCGCCATAGTCCATCCTCCTATGAGGTGATATCATGATATCACATATAGAAATATCAAACAAATTGGAGAGGGGTTGTTTCCTGGTTTTCAGCAAATCTGAAGATTTCTTCCGAAGCGATTCGCTATCTCTGCGTTCAGCGGGGGTTCCCGGCGGTCTCTGCGTCTTAAGGTTTTGACGGAGTAAAGCAAATCCAAAATCTTAAATCGCAGAGGTCACGGAAAACCCGACGTTTAGGTTGAGACCGGAAACATTGCAAGCAATGTTTCTACAATGCGGAACCGTGAGTTCGGCGACTTGGGAGCCATGTTTCTACTGGATCTGGATTACGCTTTCCCCGGCGCTGGATTTGATTTCATCCACCCGGGCGATGACCTTGCGGGCAAACTCGTAGAGCGACTTGGCGTGTGCAGAGCTTTCGCCTTCGAGAACGGTGGGTTTGCCGCTGTCTCCGGCTTTGCGGATGTCGGGATCGAGTTGGACGTTCCCCAGGAACGCAACCTCGAACTGCTTCGCTGTTTTCTCAGCCCCGCCGCGGGAGAAAATATCGATCTCGTGACTGCAATGCGGGCAGACGAAGTAGCTCATGTTCTCGACCATGCCTACGATATCCACCTTCATCTGGCGAAACATTTCGATGGCCTTGCGGGCGTCCTGTAACGAAACATCCGACGGAGTGGAAACCACGATCGCCCCGGTGAGCGGCACGGTTTGAATGAGCGAGAGCGAAACGTCCCCCGTGCCCGGCGGCAGATCCACGACGAGATAATCGAGTTGCCCCCACACCACCGAGCCCAGGAACTGCTTGATGATGGAATGCAGCATAGGCCCGCGCCAGATCAGCGGCTTGTCTCCGGGATTCAGAAGACCGACGGAAATCACTTTGAGTCCGTGAGCTTCGAGCGGCTCAATGCGATTGTCTGCAAGCACCTTGGGTTGCGTGTTCAAGCCCAGCATGAGCGGGACGTTGGGGCCGTAGACGTCGGCATCGAGCAGGCCGACTTTGTGCCCGAGCCTGGCCATGGCGAGCGCCAGATTCACCGCCAGCGTGGTCTTTCCCACTCCGCCCTTGCCAGAACCGACAGCGATAATCGTTTCCACGCCGGGAAGAGGCTGCGGGCCTGGCGGCGGTTGTCCGGGACGAGGAGAGATCGGCGTATTCAAGAAATCACCTTTTCAATTAGCCGGTTGGATGGGGCCTTGACCTTCAATTATACAGGCGGCAAGCGGAGCCACGGGAATAGGTCGGCAGCTTTGCTATGATTCTCCCCGTGCCTGTTCGCACCCATCGCGGCAGATTTATCACGTTCGAAGGTCTGGACGGATGTGGCAAGAGCACCCAACTGGAGAAACTGGCGGCGGTGTTGCGGGCTCAGAACCTGCCTGTGGTGGTGACCCGGGAACCGGGGGGCACGCCCACGGGAGATAAAATTCGTCAGCTTTTGCTCGACACCCACACGTCCTCGCTGGCTCCGCTCGCCGAGTTGGCTTTGATGTTCGCGTCGCGGGCGCAGCACATTCACCAAGTCATTGATCCCGCTCTCGCTGCGGGTTGCATCGTGCTATGCGACCGCTTCACCGATTCGACTGAGGCTTATCAAGGCGGCGGACGCAAGCTGGGCCATGAGCCAGTGCTGGCGCTGCATCGAATCTTGTGCGGCAGTCTGTGGCCTGAACTTACCATTCTGATGGATTCGGATGTGGCCAGGAGCGTGGATCGCGCCCGCCGCCGCAACCAGACTCATGCTGGAAAGAAAGGCCGCGCGAAAAACGACGAGAACCGGTTCGAGCAGGAAAGCCGCGCGTTCTTTGGGCGAGTGCGAAATGCATATCTCGCCATCGCGGCCCGCGAAGCGCAGCGCATGGTCGTGGTGGATGCTCGCGGTACTCCCGACCAGACGCACAGGCAGATCGTGCAGGTCGTGCGGCGAAAACTGAAATTAGCCTTTGGCACTTAGCACTTAGCTTGAACATGTGAAATGCCTCGAACCCAAGAACGACGTCGACGGACTGCGTGCTAAATGCCAAGTGCTAAATGCCAAGTGCTAAGAGCTGCTGAACATGCCTTTTTCTGACTTTTACGGCAACTCGGAAACGGTCAATCAGTTGCGCGATATGCTGGCGCGCGGACGCTTTCCCCAAGCCGTGATCCTGGCCGGCCCAGCCGGTTCCGGCAAGTACACCCTCGCTCTGATGCTTGCCAGGGCGATGAATTGCCTGGTGCCCGTCACTACCAACGGCCTGCCTGACTTCTGCGGCGAGTGTTCGAATTGCGTCCGTATTGGGCAGGCAGAGAATCTTGAAGCCCGCTTCGCTGAGGCCGTTGAAGCCCGTGAAAGTCTGCGCGACGCCGATAAGAAAGACACGCGCCTTTTCGTCCAGACTCATCCCGATGTGCTGGTGATTCCACCTGATCCGCCGCAGATGATGATCAAGGTGGATCAGGTGCGGCGCGTGATTGAAACCATCTATTATCGGCCCGGCGATGCTAAGGAGCGAATCTACATTTTCACCGACTCCGCTTTCATGAAAGAAGCGGCCAACTCTTTGCTGAAAGTGCTGGAGGAACCGCCTGAGTTCGCCACCATTTTCCTGTTGGCGGAGAACGCGGGCGAGTTGTTGCCGACCATCCGGTCGCGTTCAATGGTCGCCACGCTCAACGCTCTGCCTGCCCAGGAAGTCGAGCAGTATCTGGCGACGCATCGTCCCGACTGGAACCCGAAACAGCGCGCTTTGCTGGCCCGCCTTTCAGAAGGCGCTGTGGGCCGTGCCCGCAGTTTCGATCTTGCTGCCTACACCGCGGCCCGGGCGCACGCTCTCGCCATCCTCAACTCCGCTTTGCGCGCCGGAGATCACAGCGAGGTCTTTAAGATCACTGAGTCTTACCGCGCCGGAGCCGATGGCCGCGATAAGACGGAGAAGCTGCTGCGCGCGATTTACTCCCTGCTGCAGGACTTGACGTTCCTGAATTCCGGGACGCCGGAACTTATTCGCAACACGGATATCCGGACCGAATTGAAAACCCTCGCCGAATCGGTTGATTTTACCTGGATTACGCTGGCCTCCGACCGCTTGGCCGAGGTGGAGCGCGGGATGCGCCGCAACCTGTTGCGCTCGCTGTCGCTGGATGCCTTCGCGGTGGCGTTGGAGCGGGGGTGAAAGCAGCATTTAGCATTTGGCACTTAGCTCTAAAGGCCGGTTCTCCTGCTCCCCACACGGGCGAGAGCGGGATGCCCTCGCGACAGCCGGCAAATGCCGGCGCTACAGGACCTCAACAGAGCCCTCGGAGCTAAATGCTAAGTGCCAGATGCTAACTGCTTCTTTCCCCAAGTTGACGATTGTCATCTCTCCGTACCTGTGCTACGGTATTGGAAAGTTCACGCCTTCAGAACCCACAATCACAGTCGCGCCCGATTGTGGCCCGCGTAAGAAAAAGCGTGTCGGACAGGTGGTGCTATGGCTATGAAAGATGCGATTGAATCCATGCCGGCCGAGCGGACAATCGAAGCCGAGGGTTTTGGCAACCGGAAGCTGATTCGCCCTTCGCTGAACCGCGCTGACCACAACCATGTGTCCGCATTCGCGGGCGAGCGGCGCGATCGCCCGGAACGTTCCGGCGAACGCAATGACCGCAACGGCGGTGGCCGCAAGGCCGCGCCACCCGAGCAAACCAACGCCGAGAACTTCTATTACCAGAAGCAGATGCAGGCGAAAACCCCGATGGTCATCGTGCTCCGCGATGGCGAAGAAATCCACGGGCAGATCGAGTGGTACGACAAGAGCTGCCTCAAAGTCACCTGCAACGGTTCGCCCAACCTGATGATCTACAAGCCCTCGATCAAGTACATGTATAAGGAAGGCGAGAACGGGGCGAAGTAGTTGTCAGAAGCACTCAGCACTCAGCACTCAGCATCCGGCCATTTGGGCTTCGACGATCCAGGATGGGACGGCTAAACGCTAAGTGTAAAACCTAAGTGCCAAGTGCCAAGTGCTGAATCACGTGCCCATCCCTCGTCTTGACTGGAAAGATAACCTCCGGTTGACAATCTCCCATATCTCCCTTAGCATCAATCACTTGGTGCATCCGAATTGACTCCATCGCTGGGGGGAGCCGCCTGTGATCAAGCTCGACATCATCAACGAAGTGGTCAACAAGACAGGAATCACTAAAACCAAGGCCGAACTGGCTGTGGAAACAGTCTTCGGGAGCATGAAGCGGTCGCTGGCCAAGGGCGATCGCATTGAGCTGCGCGGGTTTGGCGTGTTCAACGTCAGGCCGCGCAAGACCGGCATCGGACGCAATCCGCGCACTGGCGCCGAGGTTTCCATTCCGCCAGGCAAGGCGGTGCGCTTCAAGCCGGGCAAGGAGTTGCAGGCTATCGACTAAGCTCGGCCCCCAGTGTACGGAGGCCCGGGCGTGCTTACCCGTACCTACTCTGGCCAGCCTTGGCAGCGCGGAATCCTGATGCCTGAATTCCTTCCCCCAGTTTCATCGACCACCGATTATTACCGTCCTGTCGAAGTCTTTGTAGTAAAGCCTCCGAAGCAGCGTTACTGGCTGCACATCGTGCTGCTGCTGGCCACGATCTTCACCACGCTTGTGGTTGGGGCACGAATGGAATTTAACTTCAAGAACGGGCAGCCCGCCTTCTCGCTGAATGATGACGACGTGCCTTTTTTCCCGCTGCGCTGGATGCTGGCGGAACCATCGCGGCTGTGGTTGGGCGTACCGTTCGCCTCATCGCTGATGCTGATTCTTCTGGCACATGAGATGGGACACTATCTCTGCTGCCGCTACTACGGCGTCTATGCTACCTTGCCTTTCTTCATCCCAGCGCCCACGTTAATCGGGACTCTGGGCGCGTTTATTCGCATCCGCTCCCCGATCCGCTCCCGTGCGGCGCTCTTTGATATTGGAATCGCTGGGCCGATTGCGGGATTCGCAGTGGCGGTGATTGTACTGATATTCGCCCTGCCACTTTCCAAAGTGATGCCCGCGGCCATGGCGGGTCCCGACATTCAACTGGGATACCCGCTGATTTTTCGATTGGCTTGGCATGTTCTTCCGCTCGCCCGCCTCAGGGCCAGCTCATCGGCTTTGCATTCGATTTATTTCCATCCCACTGCGATTGCAGCCTGGGTGGGGATGTTCGCGACCGCTCTCAACCTGCTGCCCGGCGGCCAACTAGATGGCGGACACATCGTGTTCTCGCTCGCTCCACGCGCGCATAAGACGGTTTCACGGATTACGATTCTGGCCCTGATTCCGATGGCACTTTATTTCTGGGCGGGGTGGCTGATCTGGGCAATCCTGCTGAGGATCAGCGGCATGCGGCATCCGATGGTAGCGGAGTGGCCGGGAGTGACCGGTGTCCGCCGCTGGATTGCGGGGTTTGGTCTGGTCATGCTGATCCTTACCCTGGCTCCGGCGCCTTTCGCGCATAGCTCGTTGCTGCAAGTTTTGCGCGAGTTGCGGGGACAGTAGGCGTGCGCTACGAGTGAGCTTCTATCCCCGCGAACAAATCTGTCTCTTGCTCGATCAATCCGGGAGTCACCCTGGCGGCGAGATGGAATCTCTCCTGCCGTCCGCGCTGGCGAACGTGGGATTCGAACAGAGGCCACAGCGGGGCCTGGCTGGCATGAGCCTTGAAGGCGGCAATCTTGGTTTCGAGGTAATCTCCAATTTCGACGATCGCGGTTGCTGGCGGCAGCGTGACCGGTTGACGGTCGGGCAGAGTGAAGTTGGTTGTGCTGTAGTAGAGCTTCTGGGTTCGGTGCGCAGTAGTCTCGCCTGTGATCTGGTCGGGATACCGGTTGCTGCGTCCGGCCCAGTGAAATGCCAGCGTGGCGGAGACTGAAGCCATGGAGTGATCCGTGTGACCGGTAACCGAGCCGTCCGGACCGAAGGTAAGCAACACGTGCGGGCGGAATCGGCGAATGTGCAGCGTCAAGTCGCAGACCACCTTGTAAAGATCTTGGCGGTGAAGCTGCCCGTCGGGATAATCCAGCACGATTCCGCGCGAAACTTTCAAAATCTCACAAGCGGCGGCAAACTCCTTGCGCCGCAGGGCTGCCAATTCCTGGTCGCTGGCGGCGCCACCGCGATGGCTCGCGGCTTGTCCGGGAGTAAGGCAGACTACGCAAGTCTCGATGCCACGATCGTGGCAGAGGCGCAGAGAGCCGCCAAAGCCGCCGGCTTCGTCGTCGGGATGGGCGGTGATGCACATCAGTCGAAACATGGATTCATTGTAACTTGAGGGTTGCGGGTCAAATGATTGCGGACGAGTTGCAATGCCTTGCACTCTTCCAACCGATGACACAAAGAAGAGCTTCAACCGGACGTCATTCCGAAATAGAATAGGGCGGCCCAGGTTGGGGATGCGGGAAACTCTGAATCGGTGAAACTCATACTGGGCCTGCACGGGCGAGTGCGCCCGTGCCTACATTGGCAGGAGACGCTCGTGCACATTCTTGTGACCACCGATACGTTGAGCGGGGTGTGGACTTACACGCAAGAATTGGTCGCCGGCCTGGTCAGTCGCGGAGCGCGGGTCACGCTGGTGAGCCTGGGCGATATTCCTCTGCCCCAGCAAACTTCCTGGATGGACCACCTGGAGGGTTTGGAGTACCGTCCGACCGCGTTTCGCCTGGACTGGATGCATGAAGCCGAACAGGATCTGAAAGACTCTTCCGCATATCTCACCGCGCTGGTCAAAGAACTCAAGCCTGATCTGCTGCACCTGAACCAATTGTGCTATGGAAACCTTCCAGTCGAGACTCCGCGCGTGGTCGTGGCTCACGGCGACTTGATCAGTTGGTGGAAGGAAGTACACGGGCACGAACCCAGGGAGTCCGGTTGGATGCGCTGGTATCGCGAGGCGGTGACACGCGGCTTGTGGCACGCCGACGCGGTTGTCGCCCCTTCGGTATGGATGCTGGATGTGATTCGTGCCTGCTACACGCGTCCCAGACGCGATGCGGTGATCTACAACGGCCGCAATCCGGTGTCTTTTAATCCCTACGTCAACAAGGACGATTCTGTGCTGGCCGTGGGACGGCTGTGCGACGCGGGCAAGCAAGTGACTCTTTTGACCCAACACACCCACCCGCTCCCGGTTTGCATTGTGGGCTCCGAGGCACAAGTTGCTGATCCCGAGATTCCGATCCACACTGATGTGAAACTTGCCATCGACCGGATTTCCGTAGCGCTAAAAGGGCCCCAGACGCAGGCCCAGCTCCGCGCGCTGTACAGCCGCGCCGCCATCTACGCGGCCACCTCGAAATATGAGGCTTTTGGAATGGCGCCGCTGGAAGCCGCGTTCTCCCGCTGCGCCATCGTCGCCAATGACATTCCCTGCTTCCGCGAGATTTGGGGCGATGCCGCGATCTACTTTCAAGCCAATGACGCGCAGAGTCTGGCGGATGTAATTCGACGATTGCATGAGCATCGCGACTTATGCCGCGGCTACGCCACCCGCGCCTATCAACGCGCCCGCGAATGCTTCACCGCCAAGCGCATGATCGACGAGTACGTGAGGCTTTACCATAATCTGCTCGGAGCGAAGTTGGCGGCGGCGTGAAGAGCGCTTCTAGCCGTTCCTAGCCAGAAGCTAGAAGCTAGAAGCTGTTATCTTCATTACTCACATACCTTTCAATAGGAGGCCTAATGGCTACAGTCAAAATCACGGTCCGACCTAACGGTCCTTATCGCGTCGAAGCTCCCGAAGGTTCGATCGAACTGGTGGACGTCAACGGCACCGCGTACGACCTAACCGGTAAACCAGCGTTTTCGCTCTGCCGCTGCGGAGGATCAATCAACAAACCGTTTTGCGATGGAACCCACAGCAAGATTGGATTCCAGGGCGCGGAGTTGGCGGTGAGGAAAGCGGAGAGCTAGTCTGACCGGTCATTGGTTCGTCGATACGCGGCGGCTTTGAAAGGGCGCGGCTTCAGCCGCGCCGAAAGTGCGCCTTCGGAAATACGGGTTTTAGCCTCTGAGGCGACGAACCATCGCCCTGTCCGAGTCCCCAAAATCGCGCCCTCCCGAGCTCAGTGAATGGTCTTGGTCTTCCGCGACATGTAGTCCATCAGCAAATACTGGCCTAACGTATAGGGCGTCGTGAAGTAAGCTTTGCCGCGGCACATTTCCGTGACCTTTTGCACGAACTGCACCAGGCCGTAATCCGACGCCAGCATGAAAGTATTGATCATGACGCCGGCGCGCTTGCACTTGGAAACTTCTTCCAGGGTCTGGCTCACGACCAGCGGATCAAGGCCGAAGGCGTTCTTGTAAATGCGGCCGTCTTCGAGCGTCAGGGCAGACGGCTTGCCGTCGGTGATCATCACAATCTGCTTCATGTCTTTGCGCTGGCGTTGCAGAATGCGTTGCGCCAGCCGCAGGCCCTCGCGCGTGTTGGTGTAATAAGGGCCAACCTTCACGCGCGCCAGTTGTGAGAGCGGTACTTCTTCCGCCGAATCATGGAAGAGGATCAATGACAAAGAATCGCCCGGATACTGGGTTCGAATCAAGTGGGAGAGCGCCATTGCGACCTTCTTCGCCGGGGTGAAGCGGTCTTCTCCGTAAAGAATCATGGAGTGCGAACAGTCGAGCATGAGTACGGTCGCGCATGACGACTGGTACTCGCACTGGTGCACCTGCAGGTCGG
>Ga0075018_10000534_pt1 | contig 11733 bp, 13 predicted proteins | sample ColStrG_CSR_2014_FD_71471 | JGI IMG/M metagenome (GOLD analysis project Ga0075018, IMG submission 71471) | Freshwater sediment microbial communities in response to fracking from Pennsylvania, USA - Cold Stream Run_MetaG_CSR_2014 | ecosystem: Environmental > Aquatic > Freshwater > Creek >... | reverse complement strand
CCCCTGCAGCGCCTGATCACCGCGCCCTTGATCGCGGCGCCCGTCACGGCGGTGGCCATGGCGGTGTGGAGTGCGCTGCACAGCGCCTGGAGCGCACTGGGTGTGGCCCCGACGGGTCATGCGCTCTACTGGGTTGCGTCGGTGACGCTCGCCACCTGCGGCGCGTTGGCCGGCCTGCTCCTCTCGGCCCGGCGGGTGAGTGCATTTCACGAGCGTGGGACCGTCATCGAGGAGGGCCGGCGCTCGCGCGTCGAGCCCGGCGCGGTGTCCATCGCCGGCATTGCTATCCCGCGCCTGGATGAAACCAAGCACTTCAAGCTGATCGGCACCACCGGTACCGGCAAAAGCACAGCAATCCGCGAGCTCCTGCAGGGCGCACTCGCGCGCGGCGATCGCGTCCTCCTCGCCGACCCCGACGGCGGGTACCTGAACCGCTTCTACGATGCCAAAGCCGGCGATACGATCCTCAACCCTTTCGATAGCCGCTCGGCGCAGTGGGACCTGTTTGCCGAGATCGACGAGCCTTATGATGTCGAGCAGCTGGCTCGCGCCCTGATCCCCGACCACGACAGCGCAGATCGCACCTGGCGCAACTACGCCAGAACCTTCCTCACGGCCCTCATGCGGCAGCAATGGGAGCTGGGCGCCCGAGACCCCGCAATGCGCAATCCCCGTGAACTCTATCGCCTGGTCAGCATGGCCCCGGCCGAGGAACTGAGAATCCTGGTCGAAAGCACCCCGGCACAACCGTTTCTGGCATCGGGGAATGAGCGCATGTTTGGCTCGCTCCGCTCCGTGGCCAGCGTTCACCTCGCCGCCCTCGAACATATGGTCGAGCGCGCCGGTCCCGCCCTCTCCATCCGCCAGTGGGTGAGGGGAGGCCAGGGCAGGGCGTTGTTCCTGCCCTACAGCGCGAGCCAGATCAGTGCGCTGCGCTCCATCATCTCTGCTTGGATGCGCCTCGCGATCTTCCAAGCGATGAGCGGAGAGGAAAGAGACAAGCGCCTTTGGTTCATCGTTGACGAGCTCGACGCCTTGGGAACCATCGACGGCCTCAAGGACGCTCTGGCCCGGCTTCGAAAGTTCGGCGGGAGATGCGTTCTCGGGTTTCAGTCTATCGCACAGGTGAGCAGCACCTACGGCCAGGGCGAAGCCCAGACCATCGTCGAGAACTGCGGCAACACGCTGATCCTCCGCTGCTCTGCCTCCGAACAGGGCGGCACCGCGCAGTTCGTCAGCCGGCTGATCGGCCAACGCCAGGTCCTGCGTCACCAGGAATCCCGCACCCGCCAACCCGACAAGTGGAGTTCCTCCACCACGATCAGCGAGCACCGATCGCTTGAAAGCGCGGTCCTGCCCTCCGAAATCGAGCAGCTGCCGGATCTGCAGGGGTACCTGAAACTGGCCTCGAACCCCAGTTGGCAGCGGGTACAGATTCCGCTGCCGCGGCGTTAGTTGGGCCGTCCACGAGCCCGCGCGGGGCGGGGCGACGGCCCAATTCCATGTAACAGTGCTGAATTAGCTCGCAACCGCGAAGGGGGAAAGTTAACCCCTACCTGCCGGTCGTGAACGACTGGCGACGGGCACTGATTTCGAAGCAAACGCTGCTGCCGACAATCTCCGTGTGTCCACCGCTTAGCGATGATGACGTTGGCGGTCGCGAACAACGCCTGGCGGGAGGTGCGTGGGAGCGCAAAGACGTAACCAGTGTGTTGTTTCAAGTGTGAACAACAATTCTGCGATCGTAGATCACAGTTCCGGCCAGATCTGCACACCGGATCAATAGTCCAGATCACCTGCGAGCGTATGCCATCGCATCCGTCATTTGTTTGCACGGCGCCATCCAATGTCAGTTCGGTGTGCAGTTGCCAGAGGTCGCCAACTTCGGGTGGTCTGGCGTCAATTGGTTCATCGTGCTGAGCGGCTACCTGATCGAAAGTCAGCTGCCACGCCAGGGTGCCAGCGGACAAGGCCTCTCTACTCGACACTTCTACCTTCCCTGAGGCGACCTCACTGCCACTGCTTGGCGTCTGCCGGCCTGCAGTGTACGCTCACTCGGGCGACACTTGTTCGTTCAGGTCAGACTCGCATTTTCGGACGCGTTCAGTTCTCACTTCGAGCTCGAAGGGGAAACAACATGCATCGACCAGCATCGACAGCGCCCATGTTACGTTGCCGCATAGCCGGCGTTTTGCTGGCAGCTGGTTTAGTGGCTGCTCTTTCTGTCCACGCCGGACCCACAGTGATGAGTCGCGCTTCATCTCCAACGCCGGAAGTGGCCGGAGGGGGTCGCGACTGGAGTAATGCGGAGAGCGATGTCGTGGTCCAGTGGACGGCTCGCGTAGCCGACGGACGACTCAAGACGTGTTCCGGCGTATTTGTCACGCCGATGGCCGTTCTGACGGCGCGGCATTGCATTAACGGCAATGACGATCCGGCCGGCCCCAGTCCACCCATCGTTTTTCCTATCACCATCTCGGTCGGTGATAGCGGCACACCAATTACCCGCTACACCAGTAGCCGGGCGGTGACCTGGGCCGCGGGGCCTCAAACCTACGACAACGCGGGCAATGATATTGCCATCGTCTTTCTCGACTCGACAGGGGCAACTGCGGGTCCGGCATTAGGCTACTTGCAAATCGTTCACCCCACATTTACCTCTCCATGCCCGGTTCAAGGATGTGGCGACGCCAATGGCGGACAATATGATCCCCTGTTGGGTATGTCAGGGTGGGCGCCTACGCCGCCTACGTTTACGAGACAACTGGCACTCGATCGAGACTTCAATCATTTTCCAGGCAAACCCGACGATCGGGGCCAATATTGGCGTCACCCGCAAGGATCCATTCACTTGGATCATGGGGACTCCGGCGGGCCGCTGTTTGTACGCCGACCCCATCCGCAGGAGCCTGGGCTCTTTTTTCGCGATGTGATAGGCATCGCGGCGTCGTCATCTTCGGGTTCACTTTTCACCGACTATGACTATTGGGTGGACATTACGCGAGGGGCGATCGCCGAATGGGTAAAGAACAATTTGGCAGACCCTCTGCCTCGTGGGCCCGTTTGGAGAGCCAGGCATCCCAATCTTATTTTCGTGGGGGACGTCGACTACACAGGTTCCTGTAAGCAGAGCATTGACTCAGACTGCGACCATATCTTAGATGTTCACGATAATTGCCCTGGCCTTTTCAATCCGGATCAGCTCGATACTCTGGACGATGGCGTCGGCGACGCCTGCCGCAACCTGCCCCCCAATCCTCCACCCCCAACCGTAAACGACGTCCCGAAGAACTGTCTGGTGTCTGCGAAGGGCTGCGGCAGCCAAGTCAATATGCTTTGCGAGAGCGATATACGTGAAGTCCCGTTGGATGTACGCATAGTCTCTGATCAGTCCTCAACGCCATTGTTCCTGCCTGTTGCACGAGTCAATCCACAATCTGTAGGCGGGTATTTCAACTTCGTTGATCCTCAGTCGGTGAACACGGCGACTTATCAACTATGTCTTCACACCAGTCCTCCAGGATCAGTATGCGGCAGCAGTAGCTACACCCTGCAATTTCTGCCGCCCTATCATGAGACGTGTGACAGCGGCAGCGGTGGTGGCGGTGGATCATCGGGTGGCGGCGGACCGCCAGTCACTTGTCATCCCCATTGCCCGCAAAATCCGATATGGCATGCCACGGAGCCAGCAAAGAACAAGACGCCGCCGCCGAATCCAAAGCAACAACATTGAGAGCGCAGTGTCGCGGCAAACGGCCGTTTCTGATGTTAGCGAGGGAACTCTGTGTCGAGCCCCATTCCGGGGTAGTGCCAATTAAGCCCGTGATCGCGAAGGGGTCTGATGACCCCTGCGGACAGTTGCGACCGCTGCCTACTGAGAGGCCCACCGAGCGCGACAGTCGGCCAACTGACCTGCATTGTGACCCAGCGCGAGCCGCCTGCGTGAAGGCGCTCGATCCGGTCACGAACTGCCTCAAAAGCCCATACTAGAGCGGAGACCCACTAGTGAGGCGTTTGGAAGTAGCCCTATGTCGCTGCGCTTCTGCTCAAGGGTATGCGCACTTCGATCCGGGTGCCTTGGCCAGGCCGGCTGTGTACTGCCAACACCGCACCAATGACGCGCGCCCGATAGTCGATCAGCCGTAGTCCGAAGCTCTTGAGCGGTGTGGCTGCAGGGTCAAACCCGACGCCATCATCGACTATGGTCAATTGCAGGATGCCAGCGGCGACCCGCAGCATGACCCGGAGGTGTTGGCACCCCGCGTGTCGACGGGCATTTCGCAGGGCCTCCAGCGCAATCCGATAAAGATGGTCCGCCGCTGTGTGGTCCAGTACGCTGTCGTCGAAATCAGGATCGACTTCGATGCTGACTGCCGGATCGCCGCTAGCTAGCGTACCGATGTGCATCAATGCGCCTCTGAGAGAACCACCGACGTTGTAGAGCGGGGCGGCGCTATGTGTTAATTCGCGAACACTCAAGATCGCCTGATTAATCACGCCAACAACAGATTCCAGCCGGTCGCGAGAGTTGCCGTTCTCATTCTTGCGATCGCCGAGTTCTGCCTGCAGGAGCAGTGCAACTCCCGTCAGATTTTGTCCGAGCCCGTCGTGCAGGTCGGCTGCCAGCCGCATGCGTTCGTTGTTGGATACATCGAGTAACTCGCGTTCCAATGCTCGCTCGGCAGTGATGTCGGACACCGTGAGCGTGATGCCGCGGATGTGTCGATTGCCGAAGCGGTTGGTCGCCACTACGTTCAGGGTCCGCGCCGCGTTGACGTGCGCGCCGATCGTGAGCTCCAGAGACGCCGAGGCGGATTCTGCGGATCTGACCCGAGTCAGCAGGTCGGCCAGTGCGGCCTCATGTTCGCGTCCAAACAAACTCCTGGCCGGCTTGCCGGTCAGCTGGTCTACATCCCGGCCGGTGAAGAGCGCCGCCGCTGGGCTCACGAAGACCACGGCTTGGTCGACCCCCACGGTGACAAGCAGGTCGGGGGACTCGCGCACCAGTTCGGTTACCCGGGCGCCAGCCTCTCGCAGCGCCAGATCACTATTGAGCCGGGCGAGATCCGCTCGCGCTGTATGTTGTCTGCCGAGCAGCAACACGGCACAGATCACGACCAGGCTCGTGAAAGTCCAGTTATTTGTGCCCGGAGAAGCCGCCATCAACCCGGTAACAAGGGCAACCGCCACCAGTATCGTCAGCGCCGGAAAAAAGTTGTGGACGCGTTGCTCGGCATCTGCGGGCTCCGCAAATGCGGCCAGTGGCGCTGGCGCCAGGGCCGCAGCAACGCAGATGAAAGTGAAGCACAGCACATCACCGTAGCTGAAGAACTTGTCGAGAAACTCACTACTGCTCAACCAGCTGCCGAGCCAACCGATCTCCCAAACCGCATCGACGAGCCCGGCGGCCACCAGCAGCGCGAGCCAGGAGTGCCTACGCATGTTTGACAGGCACATTCCCGTGAGCGCCGCACTCGTGATCAATGCGGCAAGGGCGACGGCGTACGCGCCGGCGAAATACCAGGGCAATGTATGCGGACCCGCCTTTGGTGCGAGCGGGCCGAGCGTGATGGTCCACATCGTGACGAGCAATGCCGCAAACATCGACAGGGCCTCGAGGCGAACCCGGCGCGCCCGCAACGAGCCGCCCAGCCTCAGATACATGGCCACATAGGCGATACTGAGCAGTGCGTAGTCCGCCAGGTACAGCGCATCGGCCCTCGAGAGCACTGGGCCAACGCCGAGCGGTCGCCAGAGATTCCACACCAACATCGCCAATAGGCTCAACGTCGCAAACGCACAGATGAGAGGCCACGCGTGGCGGGCCGGTCCAAGATCCACAGCGCGTCGCCAGCGCAGGCTGATCAGCATCGTTGATGCGATGGCGGCAAGCTGCGCCGGCAACGCCACCCATTCTGGAAAGCGGCCTAGTCCTGCAGCGCTGGTCGAAGCCGCGCCGCAGGCGATGGCCGTCGCCACAGCATAGGCCACGGCAAGAGCGGCGATGACCCTGCAAACGCGAGCACTGCGGCGCTCCGTTGCCGCCACCGAGGCTAGCGCGAGTGCTTCGGAGTCGACCGCTGTACGCGAACTATCTTGGACTGCTCTCACGTGTGCAGGTCTAAAAGACAAAGACCTGCCACGCCGATGACGATGAGCGGCGCAAGCTTTCCTAAGGTGGCTATCAGGCCCACGATTCCAGCCTCTCTGTTTCCCGGCCAGTCAATGGCGACCGACGACCACACAGCCAGCACCGCCACGACAAACGCAACGAGGTATTCAGGGTTAGCTGTCGCAATGGCCACACTGGCTAACCAAAGTGCTGCCCAGTACACGGGGTCCTGGGCGCAGTAGAACAGAAAACCGGGTTAAGCAACCGGCCTTTCAATTGCCGGGGTTCGGGAGCAGCAGTCCTCTCAGTGATTTACGGGTGTGCGAGGCCGGCTTCCTTGAAACACGCCAGGTAGCTAATCATCAGCGACGACGGACCCGCCTGCAATGGCGCATCCCGGTGGTGCTGCCAGCGCACGTAGTCTCCAACGGTCTGTTTGACTGTTTCCGCCAACGTATCGCCGGTAATCTGATCAACACGCTTTTGTACGCAAGTGCAGGCCTGAGCCTGCTGTGTGGTTGGAGCGCCCTCCGACCAGGAGCGGCAAACGTCAGGGAACGTTGCTTTGAAGTGATCGACCGCACACGCGTTGGCTGAATTCTTGACAAGGGCTTCCCCGTCGGCCTGTGTTCCCTTTCGTACTTGCGCCGGCGTCAATCCCGCGCGGATCCGATGACCGATGCACGTGCAATAATCTCCCGAGGTCAACTTGGCGACCCAGCTCGGGGTTGCGGAATCATTGGCTTTGGCTGCTCGTTCCTTGAGTTGTGCCACAACTTGTGTCTTGCATTGCTGCTCTACGCTATCCGCCATACTGTTCACTTGCGCCGTTTCGGCTGGCGTCAGATCCGCAACCTGCTCGGCGAATGCAGGAGCGCCAATGAATTCAAAAGGCAGTATGAAGGCAAGGCAGATCATCATGCTGGCAGCGCGACAAATTATGGTAAGCATCTCCTAAAATGAGTACGCGGGTGTGACTCCTCAAGGCGGCAGGGGCGAGCGCCTGGCGCTAGTAGAATTGCTTTTCAACTTTTCGCCCTGCTGGCGTATATACGGTGATATATCCCTCGACACTGTCCTCCTGCAAGACGAAAAGGAGTGTCTTCCCCCGTATAGACTGCCCAAGGTGCCCACTCACCGGAACCGTGACTGCATGCTTCCTGCCGTCAGGCGTCTCCCAACTCACATCGAGGCTCTCCGGAATCTGCATCTGTGCCGAGAAATCTTCAAAAGACAATCCGGGTGCAGCAACGGGTCGAACCCGATCAACGATCTGACTGCCGAACGAGTAGTGGACGTTGGTAAGGGACTTGGCTATAGCGCCAACCTTCAGCTCAAAAATGAAATTAACGTGCTCTTCGACGTGACTCGCCGCACAGCCGCCAAGGCCGCAGATCAGCAGAGTTCCCAACAATAGCCGAACCGCTTTCTGCTTCATCACAGCCTCTTGTGCGTGCCTGCGCGCCACTGCCCCGAAGTTTAGCGCCAATCGTTCCGACGGACATCGGAAGGTCGACCGTCTGATACGGGCCGGGAGCGAAGTCATATGGCTACTCGTGAATGCGAATCCGATGGTTCTCAACTATCCACAGCGACCCGGCCAGAGATTGCCCGGGGCGCAAGGCAAGCATGCGCGCCAGCGCCGCGGCGGCGAGCGTGAGAGATTGTCGTCGAGCTTGAACTTCACGCAGTGGCGTGCACGAAGTGCTCACGCGCGAGGTCGGCGGCGTAAGCCACCGCAGCCCCAACCTGGTCCTGGTTCAGTCCCGGGTACAGGCGCAGCACGTCCGCGGTTGTGAGTCCGTCGGCAAGATTGTCCAGAATCACCGCGACCGTGACGCGCGTGCCCTTGATGCAGGCTCTGCCATGGCACACCGCTGGATCGGACTGAATGTGCTCGCGCCAGTTCATCGGTGTGCTACCAACTCGGCGGCTTGTGAAAAGTGCCCTGGCTGTCGGTCATTTGAGTGGGAAACTGGCTCGCACTCAGCGGTCCTTGTCTGATCGGCTTCATGAACGTTGCCTCACGCAGCAGCACGCGGCTGGGATTCGGGTGGGGATTGAGCACGCCTACTTGTTTTCCCAGCCCTTTAATAATCTTCACCGCTTCGAGCAGGTCGGAATCGTTGGACACAATGACGGCAAGATCGAAGCGATCGAGGTGTGCATCGTGGACGAGATGAGTGGCCAAATTGACATCAGAGCCTTTCTCTTCGGTCTTCAGCACCTTGACGTACTTCATGGGCTGGCCCACTGGCGTGCCTGCCAACGGCATGTTCACCTCGTGCGTCAAGAAATGGCCGAGGATCACCTCGAGGTGCGGAATGGTCTTCAGTGCCCGCAGATACGCCTGCTGCCGCGCGGGCTGTAGAGGATCCTGTGGGCGCTGGGTCACGTACGCCGTGAAATATTTGATCTTGTCGATGCGATTGTGCGCGGCGAGCATGAGCTGGCACAAGGTTTGTAGGTTCAGCCAACGATAGCGGGTCCGACGCAAAGCGCCAAAGTACAGATTGAACCCGTCGACGTAGACAAATGTGCGCATTGTCCTGTTCGGACCCCACAAAAGCTGAAGCCGCCTTGCGGCGGCTTCGCGCCCTGGACCGAGGCCCAGGGGGGGTATAGGGCTTTTGGCCCTGGACCCATTGTCCAGCCTGGGCCGACTCAGGTCAACAACGGCCGTGGTGAGCCGCTGCTCAGGTCCGCCCCTCCCACCTCCTCTAAGCACGAAAACCTATTTTTTCATGCTAGAGTAGGGGTCCGTTAAGAACTGGGATTGAGCGGTGAAATTCAAGGGCATCGGCGTAATTCTGTTTGTTAGGCTGCTGGCAATCATTGGTATCGTTTTGGCGGGAATCCCATTGATCGAGGCAGACACGCACCCATTCCCATGGGTATCGGCAGGCGCACTGCTGACCGCGGTCGTTGTTTACCTGGGTACTTACACAGCAGATTACCTGAGTTGGCGCGGTTTCATCGGCGGTGGTCATCCACACGATATCCATCTTTTCCGTGACTTTCTAAACGTGCTTCGAGTAGGTCCGACAGACCAGTTCTTCGGGTCATTCGATTTTGGAGGCACCTTTCGAGGTGATGAGATCTCCGGCCTCAATGAGTTCGTTGAACACTGGAACCGCTCGGACCGCGAGTTTCAGGATCGACGTCTGGAGCGCGCGCGTCACTCTCTATATAAGAAGGCAGAGACGCTTGCCTACGCTCTCGCGCATGGCACGCGGATAGCCGACAGCAACCTGAGAACGGTCAAGCTGGATGTTTCGGGACCCCAACCAGACAGCGTCCGTGAAGATGCCCGGGCGATCAATAGTGCCGCGCGTCCTTTTGCGGAAGACTACAAGAAGTTTGTTCGGCTTGGGCACAAGCGATTGGTGCTTAGATGACCCCTAGGTTGAGCCTACCGGTCCTTCCCCGACCCGAATCCCGCCTCCTCACCCAGGCCGAATTCCAGCACCTCAAGGACGTGCCGCCGGAAAGCGAATGGTTCGCCAACCTCAACAGCCCTGGCACCCGCCGGATGTACCAGATTTCGATCCGCGAGTTCATGCGCTTCACCGGCATCGTGAGACCCGAAGAATTTCGCCAGATCACCAGAGCCCATGTGATCGCCTGGCGCAAGATGCTGACGGCCAACAATCTCGCCGGCGCCACGATCCGCGCCAAGCTCGCCGCCCTCTCCTCTTTATATCAGTACCTGTGCGACCGGCACGCCGTACCGTTCAACCCCGTCAAAGGCGTCGCGAGACCCAAGATCGACAGCTACGAAGGCAAGACCCCCGCCATCTCCGACGGCCAGGTCCGCGCCCTGCTGACTGCGCCGAAAGGCAATGGCCTCAAAGCCAAGCGCGACCGGGCCATCCTCTCCTCCCTCTTCTATCACGCGCTGCGACGGCAAGAGCTGTGCACGCTCAAGGTCAAGGACCTGCACGAGAGACGAGGAGTGAAGCATTTCCGCATCCACGGCAAGGGCGAGAAACTGCGCTACATCCCGGTCCACACCGGCGCATTAGGTGCCATTGCCGAATACCTCGACGCTGCCGGTCACGGCAGCAACGGCAACGCCCCGCTGTTCAAACCTGTCAGAGCCAACGCTCCCGGCTCCGACATGGAAGCCGCCCTGAAACCCTCAGGCGTCTACCGCATGGTGAAACGCTACGGCAAGGAGGTTGGAATTTCGGTGGACCGCTTCGGGCCGCACGCTGCGCGCGCGACTGCTGCAACCAACGCCTTAGACCAGGGTGCTGACATCGCGAAAGTTCAGGAATGGCTAGGTCACGCGAATGTCAGCACGACGCGGGTTTACGATCATCGAAAGACCAAACCAGAGGATTCTCCAACATTCAAAGTGAGCTATTGAATCCCCACGGTCTCAGATTGCACGCTATCGACCGAGGGCTCCGCCGCGGGACTCGTCCCGGGCGACGGATTGGTGGGTGTCTGCATCGCCGCACTCGCTCGTTGCGATGCCGCGGCCGCATCATCCAAGGCATGCGGCGGGGGCAAAGCTGGCTGGGGTTTGCGGCACCCTGTCAACAGTGCACCGGCCACCAACAGCGGAATCCAAGCCTTTCTCATGTTGGAGCCTCCGGGAAAGCCGGGACGGTGCAGTCACGTCGATCCCGCTTGCACTACGGATCTCAACCATGCATTTGTGAATTTACTACGTGAAAAATAAAATACAGGAACCCAATTAGATTGACAGCGCAAGACGCTAGCAACAGCGCAAAGGATCGCCCCATACATAGGACTGAAAAGGTACAGATACAAAGCACCAGTGACCCAACGGCGTACACGACATATGCAAACATTCCTAAGCCGCCTCCGTGCTCGAATGCTTGAACACAGTGTGCCAGAAAAACAGAAAACATTGCCGCACAGAGCAGCGTGAATGCGATCCAAACATATCGCCACGCTTTCGACTTAAACTGCCTCTTGCCCAAAACTCAATTCCCTCCCCCAGGGCCTACGTATCGCCAATACGTCGCAATTCCTGACGTAAAGTCACCTCTAAAACCCCAGTTATTGATAGTAACACCATCGAGATGCAAGTCCGGACGATATGCGGCAGATGCTGTCATACCGGGATTGACCGAAACAACTATACCCACATGCGCGTCCATTAACCCATGGAACCAGCCGCCCGATGCAACAATGTCGCCAGGTTCCGGCTTATCAACTCTCCTAAATTCCGCCTTGAACTCGCTTGCATCCGCCCATGTTCTGGCCTTAATCGGAAGCCCATTCTTCGTCGGCATATCCATGCCCGCGGCAATACCTAAGTCATATAGATAGTCGTTGCACTTATCAGTGTTTGCTAACCACCCGTGCGCGCTACTTGCCTTTGAATATGAATTGTCATTTCTCGAGTTTAGCGCAAGGCTAACTAGTATCTTCCTTCTCGCCGCCGCAGTTTGTGCTGCATCATTAAATAGATACCCAGCCGCCGCAGTGGAAAAGCCCTCGACAAAATTTCCTCCAACAGCCCTCTCTGCGGTCCCTCCAACCAGACCGGCCTCGACAGTCGCTTTGAACGTACCCCACTCGCCGCCCGTATTTTTTATGAATCCTGTTCGCACTGCCAATTCGCTCAGCCCAGCGGCCAGTGC